>Ga0308169_10000305_pt1 | contig 83124 bp, 98 predicted proteins | sample PhyBR1_2_FD_202139 | JGI IMG/M metagenome (GOLD analysis project Ga0308169, IMG submission 202139) | Phyllosphere microbial communities from UC Gill Tract Community Farm, Albany, California, United States - DLSLSB.R1 | ecosystem: Host-associated > Plants > Phyllosphere > Unclassified | place...
CGCCGACCCCGAGTTCTGGAAGGAGTGGGAGGCCGAGTTCGGGTACATGAACCGCCCGAGCCAGCTGTACGAGGCCAAGCGCATGACCGAGCACTGCGGCGGCGCGCGCATCTGGTTCAAGCGCGAAGACCTGAACCACACGGGCTCGCACAAGGTGCGTCCTCCTCGCTCTCCTCCTCTCCTCTCTTCGCTCTGGCTCGTCCTTGTCGTGCTCGGCCGCTGACGCTCTCGAACCTCCTCCCTCTCCCTCTCGCCCTCCTCCTCGCAGATCAACAACGCCATCGGCCAGATCCTCCTCGCTCGCCGCATCGGCAAGACGCGCATCATCGCCGAGACGGGCGCCGGGCAGCACGGCGTCGCGACGGCGACCGTCTGCGCCAAGTTCGGCCTCGAGTGCATCGTCTACATGGGCGAGGAGGACGTGCGCCGCCAGGCGCTCAACGTGTTCCGCATGCGCATGCTCGGCGCAAAGGTCGTCGCCGTCGCGAGCGGCACCAAGACGCTCAAGGACGCCATCAGTGCGTCCCTCTCGTCCCGCTCGGGCCCCTCACCTCGCGCTGCGACTGACGCCTTCTCCCTCCTCGCTCGCAGATGAGGCCATGCGCGACTGGGTCACCAACCTCACTAACACGCACTACCTCGTCGGGTCCGCCATCGGCCCTGCGCCGTTCCCAACCATCGTGCGCGACTTCCAGAGCGTGATCGGCACCGAGATCAAGACGCAGCTGTACGGCCTCACGGGCAAGCTCCCCGACGCCGTCATTGCGTGCGTCGGCGGCGGCAGCAACGCCATCGGCACGTTCCACCCGTTCATCAACGACAAGTCAGTGCGCATCGTCGGCGTCGAGGCGGCGGGCGAGGGTGCGTCCCTCTCTCCCTCTCTCCTTCCTCTCCCTGCCCGACGTTCCTCGTCCTGACTCTCCTCGTCTCCCCCTTGCAGGCGTCGACACGGAGCACCACTCGGCGACGATCTCGCGCGGCACCAAGGGCGTCTTCCACGGCGTGCGCACCTACATCCTGCAGTCGGCCGTCGGGCAGATCATGGGGACGCACTCGATCTCGGCCGGCCTCGATTACCCGGGCGTCGGGCCCGAGCACGCCTGGTTGCACGAGACCAAGCGCGGCGAGTACACGTCTGCGACCGACGAGGAGGCGCTGCGCGGGTTCCGCGCGTGCACCCAGATGGAGGGCATCATCCCGGCGCTCGAGACGAGCCACGCCGTGTGGGCGACGATGAAGCTCGCCAAGACGCTCCCGAAGGAGGCCAACATCGTCATGGTGCGTCGCGCAGCTCCTCCTCTCTGGGCTGGTCGTCGACACCGCCGCGCTCGAGCTCTTCTCGAAGCACAAGTCGCTGACGCTCTCGTACCTCCTGCAGACTCTCTCGGGTCGCGGCGACAAGGACGTGCAGGAGATCTCGGAGATCCTGCCGGGCAAGTGGGCCGACAAGCTCGACTGGCGTGCGTCCCTCTCCTCTCCTCTCCACCTTCTCCTCGCCCGAGCCCATTCCTGACGCTCTCTCCTTCTCTCTCGCAGACGTCGACGGCAACGCCAACATCGTCAAGGGCTGAGCGTTGCACCCCTTCTCCTTCCTCCTTACGATCCGAAACGCTCCTCGCCTACTCAGCTGCAGTAGAGCCTCGTTCCTGTCCTCCTCTGGGCCGCGGTGCAGTACTTGCCGCGGCAGCACCTGTAACATCGCGCATCCTCGTTCCTGCTCTTCGTCTTTCTCTGCGCGAGAGCGTGCGCTCGGGCCCTTCCTGGAGGAGGCCGACGGGCCGCGGAGTCTCCGACTCGGCCTTGGCTCGGTCGCTCCTGGCGCTGCTCGCTCTTGCTCTCTTATCGCGCCTGCCGCCGGTGCAGATGCTCCGGCCTTCTCTCACGGCGCGGCAGCTTCAGCAGGGCCACTCGTTCAACGCTCGTTCGACCCTCGTCGCCGCCCGCCCAGGCTCACCCCACCTCGCGACCGTCCTCTTGACTTCGCGAGCCAAACTTAACGTCCAGGTGACGACCGTCACGGTCCTCGAGATCGTCTACCTCGCCGCTGCGACTACCGAGCCGCCCCCAACGGCCTCGAAGAGCTCGGTCGCCACCGCCGACGCGAGCAACCTCGCCTCAATCGCGACCGACTCGTACGACGGGCTCACCTTCGTGCAGCTCGGTGCGTCCCAGTCTCTCTTGAAGCTCTCTGACACCGTCGAGAGGCCGCGCTGACCCTGCACAGCCCCACAGGAGCCGCCTTCTCAACCGCTTTCGTCGTCGTCCTCGTCGTGTCGTGCTTCGCCGCCTTCTTTCTCCGCCAGGCGGGCCAGATGCGCCGCCTCATGGAAATCACCGACGAGGAAGAGCTGAGCGATGTCGGGGTGGGCGACGCAGGAGCGAGGGCGGGCAAGCGCTCGAAGTCGGGCGGGAGGAGGGGCGAGCGGCGAGGGCTGATCGGTGCGTCCTGCTCCTCCTCTCCATGAGACGCGCGGTTTCGCTCGGAGGCCTGATCTAGTACCCACCATCGCCCTCACCTCCCTGCAGCACACCGTGCTCGTCCAGCCAGCGACCGCCACGACTCGACGAGCGATTCGAGCGACGGCGACGAGGACGTCAAGTTGTGATCTCGCAGTGTAACGCGCCGTTCTGTAGCCTCGTCGCTCGCTTTCATCGTCGTCGCACTCGAGAGAAAAGCTGAGACTGAACGAGAGGAACCTGCGCGAGCGAGAGGAGGCGTCTCGGCGACGCGGCCTTCTCAAGTACGCGGAGAATCCGCGCTCGTTCCCTCGCCCGTACTCCTGAGCGATCTGCGCGTTTGCCGAGCTGCCGAGCTCGGCTCGTAGCTCTCTCTTCATCTCCCGCCGCGCCCGCCATGAAGCGGCGACGCTCCCCGACTGCGCCGCCGCCTGCGCTGCTCTGCCTCGCGTGGCTCCCTCTAGCCGCTCTCGCGCAAGACGACGCCGAGGAGGCCCCAGCGGCGACCCTCAGCAACATGCCGACGCTCACCTCGAGCAGCGCCGCCGACGAGGTGCAGACGGTGCCGGCGCAGATGGGCGCGGGCAACCGAGGGGCCCAAGCGTACCAGGAGCAGCAGTCGTACACGTCGTCGCTCGAGAGCGCGCTCAGCAGCGTCGAGGCGACCATGACGGCCGCTGCGCCGTGGGCGACGAGCACGACCGGCATGCAGCCGTACAAGGACGAGGACGACACGGTCGTCGTGCACAGCGACGGCGGTATCACGTGCGTCCCTTCGTCCACCTGCGCTAGCTCTTCCATTTTCGTCGGCGCCGGCGGCGAGAGCTGACCCTGCCCTTCGACACAGTTACGCCTGCCCGAACAAGGGCGACGAGTGGGTCGTCGAGGACCTGACCGACTCGCTCTCGGCGCACACGGCGACCGGTGCCGGCTGCTACATGAGCTACTCGTTCAAAGGTGCGTCGCCTCTCTCGCCCGCGCATCTCTCTCAGACTATAGCTGAGCCTCACTGATGATGCTCGGTCGAACAGGCGACGGCATGCAGATCTGTGCGTCCTCGCGCTCTCGACACGACGAGGAGGTCCGAGCGAGCTGACCCTGTCACTCGAGCAGACGGCGCGAGCGGGACTGACGGCGGCGTCTTTGGCTGTTCGTGCGTCTCTCTATACCTCCTCGTGTCGAGACGAACAATGTAGCTGCAGGCTGCTGCAGATGTAGGCTCGACCGTCGAGCACGCTGACTCCTCGAAACGCTTGCTCCCCACAGGGTGAGCGCGAGCAACCGCAACTTCACGGGCTGGTGGAACGCCTACGGAGCGAGCAACACGTACAAGCCGTTCCAGGGCTCGTGTGCGATGCAGGGACTCGGCTGGGACGATCATACGGTCCAGCTCGTCAACTCGCCCTGTGCGTCGACTTCCTGCCTCCCCTCGAGCCGGCACCTCGACCATGCCTCGTTTGTGCTGCACAGTCCTGACCCCATTGACGTGCAGATCAGCCCGGCAAGATCTGGTTCACCGGTGCGTCCCTCCTGAACGACCTCGTCCCTCCTCGTCGACCTTCCTAAGTTGCTCCTCCTCCTCGTCTGCGCGCAGGGCTGCGCTACTCGACCAACAAGACCGAGATCCCCTGGGAGACGCACTCGTGGGACGCCTGCTGTGCCGGCTACACATTCCCAGAGGGCGTCGCGACGACCGTCGAGAGCAAGCCGTCCGCAACAGGCTCGAGCGGGACGACGGTCGCCGGCATGAGCTCGGGAACGGCACTCTTCGTCGTGTGCGTCCTCGCTCTCTTTCGAGTCTCTCTCACGCTTGCTCAACGTCGTGCTGACGAGCCGACCCTGCAGGTGTGGCCTCGGCGCCGTCGTCGTCCTCGCGTCTCTCCTCGTCGCGTGCGTCCTCCCTCCCTGAGTTCAGCCAGCGTCTCTCGCTCTCCGGTCTCTGACGCTCAATGCCTGCAGAATGATGTGCTGCAAGAAGCGGCCCGCCACGAGCAGCATCGGCACCAAGAAGGCCCTTCGCAACGCGCTTGACAGTGACTCGGACAACTCGGGTGCGTCAGCTCTTTCGTCTCCCTGCACGGCGCGCCGCTCCTCAGCGCTCAAAACTAAATCTCGCCCGTGCGCGAAGAAGGGTCGCAGCCGCTGCACGGCAAGAACCGCAGCCTCGGCCGGCGAGGGCGGCACGGCGACGAGGAGTCGAGCGGGAGCAGCAGCGGTCGGAGCGGCAGCGGGACGGAGAGCGGCAGCGAGCCCGAGGACCGAAGGGCCAGGAGGAAGAGGAAGCGGCGGAGAGGCTAGTTTTGAGCTGGATGAACGGGCGAGGGCGGCGAGGCCGAGCGCGAGGAAGAACGAGTCGTTGTTGCTGTACAAGATCTACGATATATCAACACTGCGTCTCGACGATGCTGTACATGCTCCGTCTCGAGTCGTCTAGGCGTCGCTGTCGTGGTCGAAGCTCGTCCGCCGAGAGTCGGGTCCGTGAAAGTGCTCGTCGTCGAGCAGGCCCTGCGCCTCCTCGTCTCGACCATGGTGTCCTCGGTGCGTGTCGAGGCCGTACAAGAGGTAGTTCTCGCCGACGAGCGACTTGGCGACGAACTGCAGGCGCTCGAGGAGACGTCAGCGAGGGCAGGCGGAGAGGGAGAGCGGGGTGGGAGAGGAAGAGGGCGCACCATGAGACGGTCGAGGCGGTTGACGACGGCGTAGGCCTGCGAAACGCCGGCCGAGAAGCGCAAGTAGTCGAGCGAGCAGATGGTCTCGAGGTTGACGTGCTTGGGCAGGCCTTCTGCGACGTCGTCGTCGCCGAGCTGGATCTCGTAGCCGTACCCGTACGCGTGGCCCGACGCCAAGACCTCGGGCGACTTGAGGAAGCGCTCGAGGAGCGGGTTGTAGATCCATGGGAGCGGCGTGCCGTGATCTGCGAGCGCAACAAGAGCGTGAGCGAGGACGTGAGCGAGAGGAGCCCCGCCGAGAGAGAGGAGGGGGTCCGAGCGCACCTAGAGCGCCAGAGATGAGGTACAGCGTCGTGAGGACGTCCTGCAAGAAGCGCGGGTTGGCGAACTGGGTACGGTGCAGGAGCGCCTTCGTCCACTTGGCGTCGAGCTTGGAGAGGACGGCGCAGAACTGCCCGAGCTGGTCGAGCATCTCCCTGCGCGCGAAGGGCTGAGAGGTCAGCGCACCGGATGAGAGGTAACACAGGCACGAGGATGCAGTGACGCACATCTGAAGAGCTTGAAGCGAGGCATCTGCAGGAGGGACCGAGTCAGAGTCAGCAGGAAGGACGAGGTGGACGACGACGACGGGCGAGCAGGAGGACGAGGACGCACAAAGGTCCGAGGGCCAGTCGCCTTGCAGGCTCAGCTCGTATCGAGCCATAGCACGTGCTTGCACCGTGCGGTTGACGCGCATGCGCAGGGCGGCGAGGTTTTTGACGATGTTCTTGGGCGTCCGGGTCGGGCCGTCCTTGCAGTGAGCGTACGACAGGATCTGGCACAGGACGTCGCCCATGCGCCCGATGACCTTGGCGTAGGCGAGGCGGATCGTGACCTTCTGCCGGGTCGAGGGCGGCACGAGGGCCCACACGAACGCGATCGAGATGCCGATGGCGACGCAGACGAGCCGCTTCCAGGCGACGTCCCACCTGCGCGCAGGCGCAGCATCAGCTCAGCTCGATCCAGGTAGCGTGAGAGAAAGGGACGCACCCGTAGCCGACCGTCGAGAGCGAAGGGTTGTGCGCGTCCTGCCACCTGCTCGAGCGAGGAGGAAAGTCAGCGTCGGCGCGGCGCAGAGGCGTAGAGAAGTGACTGGGACGCACGAGTAGCCGATGACGAGCATGGTGGTGACGGCGGGGAGGAGGGCCGTCATGACGGGCTGCATGTGGACGCGCCAGAAGAAGATGAAGGGCCAGGCGACCGCACAGACCGCTCCGACGGCGACAGGGTGACCTTTGCCGGTCTGCGCCGCGATCGACCAGAGCAGTAGGCCGACAGCTGCGCCGCCGATCGTGCCGAAGACGCGGATGATGTAGCCGAACGTGACGTCGCTGCGAGGGAGAGGGGAAGGTCAGCTCTGACTCGAGCAGGACGGCGAGCGCGAGCGCGAGCGCGAGACGCACCCGAGGAACTGGTTGCTTGTAAGCGTGATCATGACGAGTACCCAGACTCCCCGCTGGGAATAAAAGAAGTACGACGTGCTCGGAAACTGCGAGCGTGAGAGAGGGAGAGAGTCAGCGAGGAGGCCAGGGTCGTTTGGGCGAGCCAGCGAGACCGAGCGAGAGGACGAACCATGGCTGGAAGTGAGCACAGACCGAGTAGAATGGCGCTCTTGATGCCGAAGAGGACGTCTCGCCGGGCGAGGAGGTCGAAGAAGCCCGTCACCTTGACGCCGACGAACTGGGCGAGGCTCTTGGGCGGCGCGCTGTCCGGGTTGCGAGGTGCAGAAAAGGCCGACGTGTTGAGGTCGCGCAGTTCTTGAGGGTCCTGCGAGCGTGAGGCTGTGCGTCAGCGAGGCTTGAGAGAGGATGAGGGAGGCGGGAAGAGGTGCTCACGTCCTCGTCGTAGTCGTCGGTGCCGGCCGCGCGCGTGAACCGAGCTTTGCGCCAATTAGGCCACCAGATCCTGCAGACGAGTTAAAGTAGTAGGGTCAGGCACGAGAAGAGAAGGGCGAGGAGGACGGAGCGGGAGGAGAGAGGAGGACGCACTTGGGCCGCCGCCGCTTCGACTCGACCTTGAGCACCGTCTCGAACAGGTCGACGAGCGCCTCGCCCCACCCGAGGAGCGCGTGCTCGTACTGAAACGCCCAGAAGAGCCCTCGGTGGCTCGGCTGGCTCTTCATCTCGTCCTCGCCGACCTCGCCCCGCACCTCGGCGCCGAACGGGTCGAACAGCCGAGCGAAGGGGCGCACGACCTCGAGCCGCTTGTCGTCGCGGTACAGGGCGAGCGCCGCCTTGAGCTCATCGAGCTGCGAGCGCGACGCCTTGACGAGCTTCTCGACCTCGTCGTCGTTGTACCGAACGAGCGCGCGCCAGGTGTCGTCGAGCGACTTGAAGCGATGGATGACGGTGACGAGGTGCGAGACCGACTTGTCGAGGGTGCCGAGCAGGTCGCTGCTCGCCTTGGACAGGAGCCGCATGAGCTCCTCGAGGTGCTCCTCGTCGCGCCTGCGAGGGACGACGTCAGCTTCTGCGGTCGGATCCGGTGCGTGCGGCGAGAGAGAGAGGTCGTACGGGTTGTGCAGGTAGTCCTCGAGGTCGGCGTAGGTCTGCAGCGGCAAAGAGAGGATCAGGAACTGCTCTTTAGAGCACGGCGAGCGAGAGGTCCGAGCGAGAGGGACGCACCATAGACTCGACGACGCCGACGGGCTTGACGTCAAGTTGCGGGTGCAGGACGTCGTGAAGGAGGCTCGGGAGCGAGATGTGGCTGCTCGAGTTCTTGCCGTGCCCGTGACCGTGCGGGCTCGACCGGTTCCTCGAGCGCGAGCGGCGCTGCTTCTCCCTCGGGAAGCGGGTGTAGTGCCCGTGAGCGTGCGACGAGTGCGCCTCGGCGTGATGGGGATGATGCTGATGAGAATGAGCGCCGTGTGCGACCGAGTGCTCGTCTCGGTGATGGCTCGAGGAGGAAGGGTGCTCGGCGAGGTCGGCGAGCGAGGTCGACGACTCGTTGCGCGCGCGCAAGCCCGGCGACGACTGCGCACGCCCGATGCGCGGTGGATGATGATGCGCGCCGTCGGGCGTGGGCGAGAGGGGCGACGACGGGTACGCCGGGCTCGACGAGGCGCCGTTGGCTCGGCCCGAGCCCGGCTCGCTCTCGCGGCGAATCCGGCTCAGCGCCTCGCCAAGTGCTGTAGGGTCGGCAGCAGATGACGCCTCGCGACGCTCTCGGGTCGGCGACGACGGGCGCGTCGAGCCGGGCGTGTGGTCGCGCGAGTTGGCCTTCGAGTGGCCGAGGTGGAGGACGAGGTCGTCGGCGGCCGGCCCGCCCTTGGCGTCCGACTCCTCGCGGTGCAAATGCTTCTCGACGACGGCGTGGAAGAAGGCGAACCCGCTCGTGCGCGCGACGAGGATGCGCAGGTTCTGCAGCATGGCCGACAGGTCTCGCCCGCTGACGCGCGCGAAGCTGATCTCGCGGCTCAGGTTGGCCTCGGACGCCGTCATGAGGCCGACGATGCCGTTGGCGGCGTTGGCGTTAGCCTGGATCGACTTGAACTGGAGCCACTCGGCTGAGCGCGGGTTGGCGGCGAGCATGCGCGTCTGGTCCTTGACGACGGCGTGCATCGGCCCGAGAACGGCGATGAGGCGGTCGGCGAACTGGTGGGCGAGCGTCTCGGGGAAGACGAGGAAGGTCGCGGCGAGGGTGATGGCTTGCTGACAGGTGAAGGGGAGGAAGAAGACGAGCTGCGGGACGGGGAAGGGGTCAGTGCGTCGAGCTGACGGTGGGGCGAAAGGGGGACGGGGAGCTCACGCCGATCGAGTAGTAGGGATAAGGGAAGAGGACGGCGATGGTGAGGCAGACGATCTGTTGAGGAAGGGGGTCAGCTGCGTCCGGCGAGCCGAGCGACGACGAGGAGAGAAGGGACGCACGAGGAGGATCATGGCGAAGATGGTGCCGAAGATGACGGGTCCAGGGCCGACGTAGCCCCGAAGCCAGAGCTGTGCGAGGCGCAGCGAGTCAGCACGGCGCCGAGGCGAAAGAGAGGACGAGGAAGAGAGGGACGCACGAAGAAGCCGCAGCCGACGCCCAAGAAGATCGCACAGACGGCCGATGCGCCAGGCTCGATGAAGTCGCCGTGGAAGACACCTGCAAGGAAGTTGAAGCGTCAGCGGCGTGAGCGTGTGCGCAGGGGAGCGGCCGAGCCGGATCGGCTGACGGAGGTCGAGAGGACGAGGCGCACCTTCTTGAACGGCGGTCTGCACTTGAGCCGCCGACATACCTGCTTGAGCGTATCGTTCAGCGGCGTAGGCCTGGAACTCGGACTTGCTGAAGCTGTACGTCGTGCGCGAGGCGTGCGCGATGGCGACTGCGGGAGGAGAGGGTCTGAGCGTCAGCAGCGGCTCTCTTTCGACAAGGAGATGGCCATCGAGACGACGCACTTGCGATGCAGGCCCAAGCCCAGCTGACGGCGACGAGGAGGAACTGGAAGAACGTCGTCTCGAGCTGCGCGGCGATGGGCGATGCGGCGGGCGAGATGACCGAGACGACGAGGACGAGGAAGGCGGCCTGGCCGAGCATGTTGAGGCTCGAGGTACACAGCACTGGTCGAGATGTAGAGTCAGAAGAAGCGCTGGCAGGTCGTACGAGGGCGAGGGAGAGAGAAGGACGCACTGAGGAGCAACCCGCACCACGACGCGACGCTCGCCCGGATGACGGGCCGGAAGCCCTTCCAGTTGAGGTGCGGCTTGACCCACGCGAGGAAGCCCGGGAGGGGCGGCAGCTTGCGCTTGAGGGCCGGCGGCGTCGTCTCGGGCGGCTGAGCGAACTCGGGACGGTCGAAGCCCTTGCCGTCGACCTCGTCCTTGGACGGCGGCGCCGTCGCCGTCGCCGTCTCGTCCGACGACTCGCCGTGCCGATGCGACGTCGTGTCGCTCGATGCTCGTCGCGGCGCCGGCGGGTAGCCCTCGGCTCGTCCTGCCTCTGGGTCGACCGCCCTTGCGCCCTCCTCGTCCGAGCCGCCTCCTCCGCCGACCGTGACCAGGTCCGGGCCCGCCGCAAAGCCGACGTGCTTCTCCTCGCGGTCGAGGTCGCGCGCCCCAGCCGGCGAGTCCTCCCTCGAGGATGGCGCCTGCCCCGCATCCTCGACGACGATGGCCGGCACGCGCCGAGGTCGCCCGCCCTCGCGCGGCTGGTCGTGGTCGTGCTCTGGCTCGGACTCGCTCGGGTCATCCGAATCGTCGATGGTGAAGCGCGGCCTGCGGGGCGCTGGTGCGGCGGGCGGCATCCGATCGAGCTGCGAGCGATGAGCTCGAGGGTGGGCGAGGTTGAGCGACGGCGGGCTGTGCTGGGCGGGCGAGGGGTGGAGTGGCGGGCAGAGAGGTGTCGTGTAGCACTCGCAGGCGCGCAGCCTTAGCCGGGCGAGTCTGTGAGGAGGACGGAGCCCTTTGGACTCCTCGTCGGCCGAACTTGGGCTCGGCTCGTCGTCGCTCGCTCAAGCCGACTCTGTGGCACCGCCTCTCTCGCTCTTCCAAGCCGAGCATCAAGTGAGAGAACGTCAAGTGCCCACACGAGAGCGTCTACAGAGAAGAACCTGCACGTCGTCACCGCCCTCCCGCGCTACCCGGCCCCGCAGGGTAGCCAGCCTGAGTCCCGCCCGGACCCTGCTGCTGCTGCTGCGCGTGCCATGCCGCCCATGCCGCCTGCTGCTCGTCCGCCTGCTGCTGCTGCGGCGGAGGAGGCCCGCCCTGCTGCGCGTAGTAGGCCGCCGACGCCGGCTGCGCGGCGGCGGGAGGCACGCCGTGCTGGTGCGGCGAGCCCGGGTGCGGCTGCCCGTGCTGCACCGGCGGCGGCGACGTCGCGCTCGCGCCGTACGGCGCCTGCGCGTACGCCTGAGGAAGAGGAGGCGAGCCGGCGCCGACCGAGAGCTGCGCCATGTGCTCGGCGAGCGGGTAGCCCTGCAACGGCTGCTGCTGCCCGTGCGCAGGAAGCGGCGACGAGGCGCCGTCGAGGCCGTAGGGCTGCGTCTGCGACGGGTAGCCCTGCGCCGGCGCGGGCGAGAGCGCCGGTGCGGGCGCGCCCTCGTGAGGAGGAGGCGGCGCCGCCGACTGCGCGGGCCAGACCCACGCGCCCGTCTGCGCGTCCCACACCGGCTGCAGCGCCTGCTGCTGCGCCGACTGCGACTGCTGCTGATGCTGCTGCGGCTGCTGGTACTGGTGCGCGTCCGGGTGCGGCTGCTCGCCCGACGGCGCCGGACCCGCCGGACCCGGGGCGGGCGAGCCGGCCGCCTGCAGCGCTGCAACCTGGGCGCTGTACTCGGCGAGCTTCTGCTGGTACTCGGCCATCTGGCGCTCGTACTCGCGCTGCGCCTCGTCCTCGGCGCTGACGGGCGGCGGCGCCTGCTGGTATTGCTGCTGCTGCTGCTGCTGCTGCTGAGGCGGGGGCTGGTGCTGCTGGGCGAGAGGAGGGGCGGCCGCATGCGGCGGTTGCTGATGGTAGGACGAGGGGGGATGGTGGTAGGGCGAGGCGCCGTGCGCGTCGAGGGGTCGGCCGTACGGGTCGGCCGACGGGTGCGGCTGGTTGTGCTGCGGCGGCGCGGCATAGCCGTTCGGCTGGGCGTAGCCGTGCGAGCCTGCGAGCGACCATCATGAGCATCCGTTCGGGGTCCAGAGGAAAGGGGAAGAGAACGAGGACGCACTGTGCATGCCCGCCATCTGCTCGTACGTCGTCCGAGCCCGGTCGACCTTCTCGTGCATCGCCTGCAGGTCGGCTGTGCGAGCGAGAGCGTCAGCTCGAGGCTCGCAGAGAAGGAAGCAGACTCAGTGAGGAGGAAGAGGACGCACCCTGCTTCTGCTCGTACTTGCGGATCAGCTGGACGACCTTGGGCCGTAGCGCCATGCTCGAGTTGTACAGGTCCTGCAGGGTGAGGCAGCGTCAGCACGCGCTCAAGATGCGGCGCAAGAGAGGCAGAGAGAGCCGCTTGAGGCAGCGAGACGTACCGTGAGCTCCTCGTTGTCGGCAAAGTCCTCGCCCCTCGCGCGCAGCTGATGCATGAGCGCGAGCAGCTTGTCGACGGCCGCCGCCTGCGCAAAGACCTCGGCCTCGGCAGCGTCCGGGTTGGCCGCGGCGGCGGTGCCTGGAGCGTGTGGTGCGCCCGCCAGGTTGAAGTCCTCGGGGAGCTCCTCCTGCGCGCGAGGGGACGACGGCGTCAGCGCGTGAGGCAAGGGACGAGCGGTCGAAGGCGCACGAGGAGGAGAGGAACGCACGATGTAGTTGGTCGGAAAGATGCCCGTCCTACCTCGCAGCTCGCCGCGCCACCACTCCTCGCTCACCTTCTCGAGGACCCGGATCGTGTCGCCGCGCCGAAACGGCAGCTCGTCGCTCGACTCGCCCTCGAAGTCGTACAGGCCGCGCACAAAGCTCGGACCTCGACTCGAGGCGGACGGGCGGGCGGCGGAAGGTACAGGCGAGGGCGAGCGGGCGCGGGCCGAGGACGACGACGGCTGGTAGTTGCGGCGAGGGTCGGCGAGGGCGGCCGACTCGGCGAGCGCGCGCTGCAGCTCTTCTTCCTCGCGCCGCAGGAGGTCGTCCGAGGGGCCTTTGGGCGTGGGAGGGCGCTCGGGGTGGAAGTTGTGCCCTGCGAGCGGAAGAGAGGTGAGTCAGCGACGGGCCCAGCAGTCTTGGCTGAGCGGACGAGCGAACGCACCTTGACGCTTGAGGGCCTCGTACGTCTCGACGAGCAGATCAAAGTCGGTATTGTTCGGGTGCTCCTTGACCCACGTCTCGATCTGCTTGAGCGCCTCCTTCTTGACCGTGTCGTGCGTCGTCTGCAGGGGACAGCCGAGTCAGCTCAGCTCGCGCTCGTTGGTGCAGAAGACGACGTAACGACTCACTCGGTCGTTGACGAGCCGCACGAGGGCCTGGGTGAAGGCCTTGCCGCTGATCTCGCGGTGGAGCGAGCCGCTGCAGTTGTTGACGAGCGCGCCGGCGAGCTGCACAGTGGAAGAGTCCAGAGTCAGCCTATTTCTGCGTGCTCGAGTCGCAGTGTTCGACCTTCGAGAGGTGGAGAGGAGGACCGAGACGCACCGTCAAGGAGAAGAGCTGGACGTTGGCCGAGCGGTGCGTGAAGCGCTTCTGGATGGCGGCGACGCAGTTGCGGGCGCTGCAGGGCGGCGGCAGGAGTCAGCGTGCATGTTCGACTACAAGGAGCTTGTACTTGGCGCAGCACCCAGACTCGCTGCGCAGCCAAGCCGAGAAGAGGGGAGGGGAGGGGAGGAGGCGGTGCACGCACCCGGTCTCGCCGTCGTCGTTGACCTTGTCGCACACGTTGAGGGCGACCTCCCAGTTGATCTCGGTCTGCTTCTCGTCGGTCGCCTTGGCTGTGTGGGGCAGAGGAGCGGGGGGGAGGGTGGCGACGAGGTCAGCCGAGGCTCGTCGTCGTTGGCCGAGGGAGGGAGGGAGGGGGAGCGGGCTCACCGACGACCTCGTCGTACGGGTTGGCTGGCCTGCCGAACATGGTGCGGGGGTGCTGGTCCCGGGTGTTGCCGTAGGCGGAGGAGCGAGGCGAGGGCTCGAGGAGGTGGGGGAAGACGGTGACGAGTCGGCGGGCGGGATGTCGACGGGGCGCGGTGTGGGTGGGCTCGAGGTGCACTGGCGGGTGGTGTGAGGGTGCAGCCTGTGCAGGTCGAGCTCTGTGTGCACGAGCGGGCGGTGCAGAGAGCTGGCGCGAGCTGGCTCGTCTCGTCGCTCCCCCTCGCCGGCCTCCTCGTCCTCATCGCTCGACGAGCCGCCACGCTGCTCTCACCTCGCTGGGCGGCCGTCCAGCTCGCTGGGCACCGCACCGGGATTCCTGCTGTGCGCTCTCAGCTTCGAGCCGCATCCCGGATCGCGACCTCGCTTCCCCGCTACGAGCGACCCGCCATCCCCCCCTCGGACGCTTCCTCGTCCTCGCCTCGCCTCGCCGGTCGAGCTCGTCTCGGACACGCGCACGTGGAGCCTGCGATGGTGCGGATCCCCCAGTGATCCGGCCCGCGGGTGCAACGATCCGCTCGTCGCACCGTACGTCCGCTGCGGCTCGCCTCCCTCCCTTGCCTGTTCAGGCCCCTGCCGCCGTCTTCTCGCACCCTGCGCCTGCCCGAGCCTAATACCGACGCTGCCTCGGCCTACCACGCGCCGCCCATCGCCTCGCCGGCATAATGCAAGGTGCGCCGGCCGTCACTCGCACGCCTCGACGCGATCGTCTCCGTCTTGCCGGCGCCGCCTGGCGGTCTAGGTTGTCTCTGGAGCACGATCTGCTGCACGAGATGCAGGTCTCGACGGCCGAGCTCCGCGCTCGGCGCCCGTTGAGGCCTCAGAGCACGGAACCCCGCTCAGAGAACGCTCGTCGCGTCCCCCTCGTCCCGACTCTTCGCCCTCTTCCCGCTTCATACCACACATCCAGTTGCCGCACAAGTGCTCGTCTTCGCACCTCGAGCCGACGGCCCCTCCTCCTCGGCACCTCCACCTCGACCCGAGCATCCCGGCGCATTCTCGAGCTCGTCTCTCAACCGCCTCGCCGACCCCTCCTCTCTCCCTCGTCCGCCCTCGGAGCATCGACGATCCACGCACGCCGACCCATACGCGCCCTCGACCATCACCGCACGTCGCGCCACGATGCAGCTCTCGCTCGCCCTCCTCGTCTCGGTCGCGTGCGCCCTCGTCGCGCACTCGGCTCCCCTCCCCGCACCCCTCACCGGCAACCCCAAGTACCTCGCCGCCGCCTCTCCTGCACCCTCTTCGACGACGAGCGCCGACCCGGTCGCGGCGGCGCTCGCGAGCAAGCTCGCCGGCATCACCAAGAGCCTCGGCAAGCTCCCTGTGCTCGCCGTACCGGCCATCCTCGCGCCGACTACCACCGCCGTCGTCATCAAGGCCGTCTCGAAGGCGCCTGTCGTCAAGAACGCCAAGGGTGAGTCCGCTCTCGCTCTCGCTCGCCGCTCGCCCGACCGGAACTGACCTCGCTCCCTCTCCCTCGCGCAGCCGTCTCTCGCCGCGCCATCGAGTTCGTCAACAACCCCAAATCCTCTCCGAGGCAAACTACGACGACGTCCAAGGCAGCGACGACGACGAGCAAGGTGTTCGGCACGTCGTCCGGGCCCGTCAAGGTGCCCGTCGCGACCGCGGCGCACGTCGACAACCCCAAGCACGCCTTCTCGCCCTCGCCCGCCGTCAAGGTCGTCAAGTACACGCTGACGGCGCCGGGCGGCAAGACGACCGTCGTCGAGGCGCAAGGGTCGTGGTCGCACCCGGGCGAGCCGAAGCGTGCGTTCCTGCTCCCTCTCTCTCGCTCTCTCGCTCTCGAGGGCTGGTCCTGACCCCTCGTCCCCTTGCTCGCAGCCACGACAAAGGCCTGAAGCCTCTCTCGATGCAGCATAGACACTCGGCGATGGCAGTGCGGGTCTCTCTCATGGGCGGAACGAGCGTGCTTGGGCGCTCGGTCCTCGGGCGGCGGATGTCTGGCCTTTCGACTTTTCTTCGTCGTTCTTCCCCTTAGCGTTGGTCTTTTCGGGGCGTGCGAATCCAGCACGATATCCTGCACTGCGTGAGCGTGTCGAGCGAGAGAGAGGGAGCGACGAGGTCGGCGATCGTCTCGTTCGAGACTCGCCCACACGCCGCTCGTCCGCTCGCTCCTCACCGCGTCACTCGACCTACCAGCTCTCCTCGCTCAGCTATCCCGACTCGACGCAGCAGCCCACACCGACACCAGCACAGCGCACCCCCCGCCCCCCGCCAGCCATGTCGACCTCCCACGGCCACGGCCGGCATCGCTCAACCTCGGGCCGCCCCGTCGGCGGCTCTGCCCAGGGCGAGTTCCGCCCACCGTCCGACACGAGCGCCGACCTGTACGACGTGTGCAACGCCTTCTGGAGCGCGGGGCACGGCGGGCGGAGGGACGCCGACGGCAAGGAGTCGGACTGGGGCAAGGAGGGCTACGAGACGGTCCTCGGGCGGGTCAAGAGCGCGAGCAAGGGCATCGAGGACATGCGGGCACTGCTCAAGGAAAGGTGCGCTCTCCTTTCCCACTCCCTGCTGTCGTGTGCGGTCGAGCGGGGTGGATGCCGCCCCTCGCGAGGTGGGGAGGGGCCGGCGGGGGGAGGGGGCGAGTCTACGGGCCGTGCAGCTACGGCTTCAGGCACTGCACATAGAGCAAGACACCGTGCAGCAGCGCCCGCTTCCGCCCGCCTGTGCCGCCGGTGCCTGCAGCAGCACTCGCACCTCTGGCGGCTCTCGAGCTGACACCTCCTCTCGCTCATGTCCCTGCAGGGCCTCCGCCTCCGAGGACTACGCCAAGCGCCTCATCAAGCTCTCCAAGCATCCCTTCGGCACCGGCGAGACTGGGTGCGTCGATCCGTCCGCCCTCCCGCGCCTGCGTCTCCTTCAGCGGCTGACCTCGACATCTCGCTGTCCCGCAGGCACATGGAGCGCGCTCAAGTCCAGCTCAAGAACGAGCTCGAGAGCTCGGCCAAGAGCCAGCTGGACCTCGCCCAGCTGTTGCGGCAGCAGGAGGCGACGGCGGGCGAGTTTGCCCAGAAGAGGGACTCGCTGCGCAAGGCGGTGCGTCCTCTTCGCTCCTCGACCGCCCGTCTCGAGAAGGACTCTCTGCTGACGTCGCTTTGAGCCGCCTGCAGCAACAGCAGAACGTCGAGAAGCTCTGGAAGAACCTGCTCAACCAGCGAGCGCACGTCGTCAAGGTGCGTCGTCTCGCTCTTCCTCTCGCGCCCTGTCGTCCGGGCTCGCGGCTGACTCTCTCATCACGTACAGGCCAAGGAGAAGTACGAGGCCGACGCGATCCAGATCAACGCGCTCCATGCGCAGGCGTCGCTCCTGCAGGGCAAAGAACTCGACAAGGTGCGTCTCTCGCTCGTCTGCCTTCTCCCTCCCTTCCTCTGCTGATGCTCTTCTCCTGCAGGTCTCGATCAAGCTCGACAAGGTGCAGCAGTCGGTCGAGATCAACGAGCGCGACTACAAGAACTACGCCAACGTGCTCAAGCAGACGACCGTGTGCGTCCTCCTCTTCCTCCCTCGCCGACGCTCGAGCACCGTGCTCACTCGGTCTCGATTCACAGTGAGTGGAACATGGCGTGGAAGGCGTTCTGCGATGTGCGTCCTCGCCCCTTCGCCCTCTCGCCCGTGCACGCTGTCCCGGTCGAGCTGACCTTCTCGCCCCTCTCGTTCCTCCAGCTCGTGCAAGACCAGGAGGAGGAGCGCCTCGAGTTCGTCAAGTCGCGCATGTGGGACTACGCCAACGGGCTCTCGGCCGTCGCGATGCAGGAGGACGAGGTGCGTCGCCGGATCCTCTCCCTGCTCGCCGGCCGTTCTCTCGCTGACTCGCCCCTCCCCTCCTGCAGTCGGCCGAGCGTACCAGGACTGCTCTCGAGCAGTGCGATCCCAAGGTCGACATCCGCATCTTCGTGTCGCAGTTCGGCACGGGCAACCTCATCCCGGACCCGATCCCGTTCGTCGACGTCAAGGCCAAGGAGGCGCCGCCCAAGCAGGGCTACAAGTCGGCGCGCTTCATCCGCTCGTCGACCCGGATCCCAGGCGTCAAGCACTCGCCGTCGGCCGTCGGCGACATCACGCGCGCGCTCGGGCAGCAGCCGGCGCCGGCTCCAAGACAGAGCGCCGCGCAGCCGATGCAGATGAGCCGGTCGGGCAGCCAGCCCGAGGCCGTCGCCGCAGCTCGCCCTCAGTCGCGCTCGGCCAACCGGGCGTCAAACCCGAACCTCGCGGCCGAGAGCGCCGCCGCCGCCGCACAGACCCCTTCCCCTCAGCAACCGCACTTCCCGACGCCGCCCGCCCATCCTTCGGCTCCTCCGCACGACGCAGCCCTCTCTCCGTCTCGATTCTCCGTATCGCCCTCGGCCAACCTGCGTGCGCGCCCGTCGTCCGAGCACATCACGCCGGCGTCGACCTCGCCCGCCAAGCCGGGCCACATGTCGGCCGGCGCGTTCCAGAACCGCCTCTCGCTCGTGTCGCCGTCGCTCGGCAGCAGCGTCAGCGCTGTCGGCGAGTCGAGCGACTCGAGCTCACCGACCAAGCCCGCCCGGTACGAGCCGCCGGCCGCCGTCGCCGCCAAGGAGCCGTCGTCGGGCCCGTTCGGCGGCAGCTCGCGAGGAGCAGGCGCGCCCCCCGCAAATGGCGGCACGGACGACGACGAGAACGACCCGCTCCTCGTCGCGCTCAAGGCGCTGCAGGCCAAGCCGCCGCCAAGCCCGTCCCGGCAGACGCGCTCCTCCGTCGACTTGCGCGGCGCCGCCGCCTCGCCCACGCAGCAGCAGCCCCGCCCAGCGTCTCGCGGCGGCCACAACCCGCAGCAGAGCTTTGGCTCGGCGGCGGGCGCTGCTCGGTCGCGCCCGACCTCGCCCGCTCCCGCGCAGGCCTTCATGCAGCCGCCGCCGCCGGCTCAGCAGCGCCCTCGCAGCCCGTCGATCCCGTACATGCAGCCGTCGGCCCAGTCGCGCCCGCACTCGCGGGCAGGGTCGAACGTCTCGGCGGCGCACCTCACCTCGCCGCCGCCGTCCGGCCAATTCGCACACCGCCCGGCGTCGCCGTCGCAGCACGTCCCGGCGCGAGGCCGGTCGCCGAGCCCGCAGCCGTTCATCCCCGAGTCGCTGCGGCCCGCCTCGCCGAACCCGGCGATGCAGGCTCAGCAGCAGCAGCAGCAAGCTCGGTCGCCGAGCGTGTACAGCGCCCTCTCGCCTCAGCAGCCGACGCTCGGCTACGGCGCCCCTCCTCCTCAGCAGCAGCCTCCGCAGCAGCAGTACGGCGCGTCGAACGGCTACGGTGCCGCTCCGCCGCCGCCGCAGGCGTCCTACGGCCACCCCGCCGTCGCCTCGAGCAACTACGGGCACGGCCGAGCGACCTCGCCCGCTCCTCAAGGTCACGGCGCGCCCTACCACCAGCCTCCCCCGCTTCAGCAGCAGCCGTACATCGCGCAGGCGCCGTCGCAGCCTCAGCTCTACCAGTCGCCGCCGCCATCCGCCTCGCCGTATCAGCAGGCGCCTCCCCCTCAGCAGCACGCCCCGCCGACCGCCTACGGCTACGCGCAACCTCCTCCAGCGCAACAGCAGCAGCAGGTGTACGCGCGCTCGCCCTCGGTCGTCGGCGGGTACGGCTCGCCGGCCTCGTCGGCTCCTCTCGGCCGCACCAACAGCATGTTGAGCGGCGTCTCGGGTGCGTCAACGCAGCAGACGCCGGCGCAGATCTACCAGAGCCCTCTCACTCAGCAGCAGCAGCAGCAGCAGCAGCAAGTGCAGCAGCCGATGCAGCAGGCGCGACCGCCGAGCGTGGCCGACCTGCGCGCGGGACAGGCGCAGCAGCCGCCGCCGACGGGCCAGCACACCGAGACGGGCCAGCCCATCCTCTTCTACGTACGTCCCTCTTCCTCTTTCAGCTTGAGCCTGTCGGTCGGCCCTGACGTAGCGCGCGAGCGCTCCCCGCGCCCGCTTGCAGGTCAACGCCCTGTACGACTACGCCGCGACGTCGGCCGAGGAGTTCTCGTTCTCGACGGGCGACGTGATCGCCGTCACGGGCACCGACGTGAGCTCCTCTTCCTGTGTCTGCACGCAGCCGCTGCGAGCGGAAGGCTGACTTCGAGCTCGACCTTTGCTCGCAGCCCGACGGCTGGTGGCACGGTCAGCGGGTCGGCGACCCTGGCTCGAGCAAGCTCTTCCCGTCCAAGTACGTCCCTCGCTCTCGTTCATCCCTGCGGTGGCTCGTCGAAGCAGAGCTGACCTTTCCGCCTTGCCCTGTCGTGCAGCTTCACCGAGGTGCGTCGCGCTCTCCCTCCTCCTCGCCGGCCCGACCCGACGCTCTTCCCTCGCGACTCACTGACGCCTTCTTCTGTGCGCTCGCAGCTCCTGCCATGAGTTGGGCCGACGAGAACGACGTCGGCTGCACCTCCTCCCGACTCGCCGTCGCTCGGACCCTCCCCCTCGTAGACACTGTTTCATCTCGCTCGGCGGCTCTCGTAATTCTAGCGCGTGGAAGTCGCTGCCTGAGAGTCTCGACGGTGATCGCTCAGCGCTGAAAGCGGCAGGCTGGCCACTCGAGTCTCAGCTTTGCCCCACACTCAACGAGAGCCGCCATCGCTCCCAGGAGGAACGAGCCGACCTCGCTCTCGCCTCACCGCTCGCCGCCTGCTGCGAGCGATGCGCCGCACTCCCTCGAGGAGCAATCTCGACGACGCGCTGCCCTCGTCGCGGCACCAGGCCGGTGGGTCGAGCAGCGGCATCGCCTACGCCCCGCTCGCCTCCCACGACGGAGCGGGACCTCGCACCGCTCTCCCGGCTCTGCCGAGGCTGCCGCCGCCTCGAGGACGACACTGGCGGCCATCTCGATCGACCCTCCTCTGGGCGTGCACCACCGCCGCCCTCGTCGTCTACTTCCAGCTTCGCCTCAAGGAGCTTACGGCGTCGGCCGAGGCCTTCCGCACGCTCGCCAACTCGCCCACGACCCGTCCAGCCGTCCAGCAGAGCTCGTCCAGCTCATCATCGGCGGCCACGGTCGACGGGTTCGCCGTCCTCAACGAGACGCTCCCCGCCCTCGCGACCTCGTCGTGCGAGGTCTGCCACCTCAACCCGGCCAACCCGCTGTGCGAGTACGGCTACGACAACATCCGCATGTCGAGGGCGTACGAGGGCAGCGGCGCGCGGCTGCGCAAGGTCCTCGCCAAGGCGCTGCGCGGCGAGGAGGTCGTCGTCTCGGTCCTCGGCGCGAGCATCACGGCCGGCCACTCGGTCCCGCCGGGCTACCAGCGGTGGCAGGACCGCTTCTTCGACGACTTCAAGAAGATGTTCCCCCGCGCCAAGATGAATGTAGGAGCAGTGGGCGCCATGGACAGCATGTTTTTTTCCTTCTGCTTCGGCGCTCTCGTACCGGAGGAGTCGGACCTCTTCCTCGTCGAGCTCGACATCAACAACGAGCCGTGCGTCGCATTCCCCTCATCGTCTTCCTCCCTCGTCGTCTCCCTGCGTTCTAGCCTCCTCACCTCCAGCCCCTCTCCTCGAGCCTTGACCGGCTGACCCATCTCTCCCTCTCTCTGTGCACAGGGCTCTCGACACGCTCCGAGACGACGATGCTCTTATGCGAGGCTTGCTTCAACTGCCGCAAGAGCCGGCCGTCATCCGCATCAGCGCCTTCCAGGTCATCTTCGAGGAGCTCGCGCGCGGCATCCTCTCCTGCCTCACGACCTCGCAGTACTTCGACGTGCCGGTCATCGGGTACGTCGAGTCTCGTACAGCTCTCAACTCGTGCTGGAAGTCGAACTGACGCTGCACCGGCTCGCTCGCAGCATCCGCAACTTCCTCCTCCCGCACGTTCAGCATCATCGCGAGGACGCCGAGGTCATCTTCGGCCTCGACCAGTGGGGCGATCGAGACTATGTGCGTCTCCTCTCTCTCGAAAAGACAAGTGCGCCGAGCGAGAGCTGTGCCCTCGCTGACGCTGCGCCCTCGCTCGCAGCGCCACATCTCCGAGGTCGGCCACGCGAGCCTCGCCGACATGCTCTCGCTCTACATCCGCAAGGAGGTGTGCGAGACGCAGCGACGAGCGCTTCTACCTGCACCGCCATCGCGCAAGACAGGGCCCTGGCCGACCGAGGAGGACGCCGGCAAGATCCCGCCCCTCGAGGTGTACAGCTCGGTGCGTCCTCGAGCTCTCTCTCGCCGCCCTCCTGCCGCGAGCTGACGTTCTTCTTCCTCCTCGCAACAGTGGCGCATCCCGACCCCGCCCGAACCCGTCATTCCGCACTGCCAGACGATCTACAGCGACGAGCCGCTCGTGCCCGTTCAGCACACGGACGACTTCACCCGGATCGAGTGGCACGGCAAGGCGGCATGGTCGTCGTCGACGCCCGGCGGCCAGATCCGCTTCAAGTTCAAGGGCACCAAGGTCGGCCTGTTCGTCTGGGTGACGAGCGGGACGAGCAACCCGCAGGAGAAGAGCGCCGACCTCGCGATCCGAGAGCGCGAGGCGCCGGGCATCGCGAGCTGCTGGGTCGAGGAGATGCAGGAGGACGGCGAGGGGTGGCTCGTCAAGCCTGACGGCGTTCTCGGCGGGCGCGAGGTCAACTCGCACATCTCGTGGAAGCCGGCGCCGCAGTCCGAGTGCGTCGACCGTTTCTCGCTCCCTCCTCTCTTCTTGTTCGGCCAGCAGCTGACTCGAGCTGTTCTCTGCAGCTTCGTCAACATCGCCAAGGACTTGGGCCCGGGCGAGCAGTGCGTCCCTCCCCTTCGTCGTGCTCGTGCGACGTGCGATCGAGCTGACCCTCTCTCCCCCCTCCTCCTCTCCTCTCGCCCGCAGCATCCTCGCATGCGAGGTCCTCCCCGTCACGACTTCTGGAGGGTACAAGTGGCGGTTACAAGGTGTCGCTTCGCAATGATAGAGCAGTTCTCGCTCGTCGTCGACTCGTCGCTCGAGGTCAATTTGAGAAGGTCAACCTGCTCGCGCTCGACTTTGTCCTGCTCGCTCAACTCGCGCCGCTCAAGCTGCTCGACTGCTTCATTTCGACGTGCGCAATGCCTCGTGCGATTGCCAGTCATTCATGGGATCGGAACCTTCAAACCGTGGGCACTCGTCGCGTCGGGTCGCGACCGGACCGCTTTCCGAGCTGCGGAATCTCCAAATCCGCTGCCTGTGAACGGCCACTGCGCCTTCAGCTCCTCCATCCTCTCCTGCTCTCGCGCGCACTCGCAGCTGCAGACGCTCCTCGCTCGAGCCCCGCCACCGCCGCGCGACGACCGACATGGGCGGCGCCATCGAGCTTCTCTCCCCGCCTTCGTCGCCGGTCCCAGGCCGGCACTCGTTCGCGCCTCGCACTCGATACCGACCCTCCCTCACGACCGTCGGCTGGATCCTCCTCTACGCCGGGTCGTTCCTCTTCTACCAGCACCAGCTCCGCATCGCAGGTCCGAGCGGCACGCCCTCGTCCTCCCTCCTCTCCCTCGGCGACGCCGCCGGCTCGTCGCTCGCGACGACGTCGTGCGAGGTCTGCATCCTCGACCCGACCAATCCGCTGTGCGAGTACGGGCTCGACAACATCCGCACGTCGAGAGCGTACGAGGGAAGCGGCGCGAGGCTGCGGCGGGTTCTGCAGCGCGCTCTCGCCGGCGAGGAGATCGGCGTCGGGGTCATCGGCGCGAGCGTGACGCAGGGTCATGGCGTTCCGCACGGCAAGCAGCGGTGGGAGGACCGCTGGTTCGACGACTTCAAGGCGCTCTTCCCCAAGGCCAAGATGCACGTCGGCGCGGTTCCGGCGACCGACAGTCGGGTGCGTTCGCGCTCTCCTTCTTCTCGACAAGCTCCGACGTGAACTGACGCGATGCTCTTGCTCGCAGTTCTTCTCGTACTGCTTCGAGGCGGTCGTCCCGAAGGACCTTGACATCTACCTCGTCGAGCTCGATGTCAACAACGCGCCGTGCGTCCCCTTCCTCTCACGCTCGCACCTCTTCCTCGCGCTCATGCTGATGTCTCCTCCTCTGCAGAGGTCCTCAAACTCTTCGTGACGACGACGCCCTGATGCGCGGGCTGCTACAGCTCCCGCAAGAGCCGGCCGTCATTCGCGTTTCGGCGTTCACCATCATCTTCGGCGAGCTCGCTCGAGGCGCCATCAGCTCTCTCATCACGTCCCAGTTCTTCGACATCCCCGTCATCGGCGTGCGCAACTTCCTCCTCCCTCACGTCATCCGGCACCGCGAGACGGCCGAGGAGATTTTCGGGCTGGATCAAGGCGGACGTCGCGACTATGTGCGTCCAGCTCCTCGTCGACCATCCTCTCGCTCGCACGCTGACGCTCTCGTCGACCTGCAGCGTCATATTGGTCACGTCGGGCACGCCGCCATGGCCGACATGCTGTCGCTCTTCGTCCGCAAGGAGGTGTGCGAGACGCAGCGCAGGAACGTCCTGCCGGCGCCGCCAGCGTTCGAGAAGAGCGGACCGTGGCCTGTAGAGGACGATCAGGGCAAGGTGCCCAACTTGGCGCTGTGGAGCTCGGTGCGTCGTCGCTCGCCCGGCTCTCCTCCTCGTACTCGGCATGCTGTCGCTGACGCTTTCCCGCCCGTCTCGCTCGCAGTGGGTCAACCCTGAGCCGCTCGTCCCGGTCACGCCGATGTGCCAGTCGACCATGTGCCCGCTCTCGCCGCTCCAAGTCCAGTCGCACTCGCGCTCGTTCGAGCTCGTCACGTGGAACGACAAGCACGCTTGGACCTCGTCGACGCCGGGCGCGCAGATCCGCATGTCGTTCCGCGGCACCAAGGTCGGCGTCTTCGTCTATGCCTCGCATGGCAAGGGCGACAACGAGGTGAGCGCCGACCTGGCCGTGCGCAAGGTCGAGGCGCCGGGTCAAGCGCTGTGCTGGATCGAGGAGCCCGACATGACCGAGGCCGAGTGGCGCGAGAAGTACGGCAGCGGCGACGTCGAGGACGACCAGGAGGGACCGGCGGCGGCGCAGACCTGGGTCGTCACGACGCACTGGCCGAACAAGCCGGCGCCGCAGCCCGAGTTCGTCGAGATGGTCGAGGGCTTGGACCCGGGCGAGCAGTGCGTCTCGCTTTCTCTTCTTTCTCTCTCTCGGTGCACTTTTTGCTCTCGTGCTGATGCTGCGCGTCCATCTGCAGCGTCCTCGCCTGCGAGGTGTCCAAGGAGACGACGTCGGGCGGCCACAAGTGGCGGATCATGGGCATCGCGAGCCAGTGAGCCTCGTCGACACTCGCTCGTAGAGGTGTTGTAGAGCTATAGCTTGTACGAGTATGCATTCCAGCCCTGTTCCTCGAGAACGGCGCGAGCGAGGCAATCTTGGTGAGTTTGAGAAGGTCGACGAGCCGAGGGGCTCGTGCGCTCGTCGCAGCTTTCGGCTCGCACAGCACGCCGAGAATGTCCAGTCACGGAATCCTGCATTGCTTTGCGTACTCGAGACAGCTGCTGCTCGTCTACAGACCCTCGAACACCTCGGCCTCGATCCTCTTTCTCCCCTCCTCGAAGTAGCTCTTGACGCCCGGTGCAACCGTCGCCATCGCCTCGCGCCCAACGTACCGCAGCTTGACGCCGCGAGGAAGCACCTGCTGCACTCGCGGTGCGACGAACGTGTACGCGCCGGCGTTGGACGGCTCGTCCTGCGCCCAGACGAGCGAGCGCGCCGTCTTGCGGAAGGGGTCAAGTGCAGCCGAGAGGGCGGCATAAGGGAAGGGCGAGATCTCCTGCGCACGTGAGAGCGGTGAGGGAGAGGCGAGAGGGAAAAATCAGCGCCGAACGTGAACCGAAGAGAGGAAGAGACGAAGAGCGAAGTCGGCGTCGCACCTCGAGACGGATGAAGACGATCTTGCCCTCGAGGCCTCGTTCCTGACGCTCCTTGACGAGCTCGTAGTAGAGCTTACCCGAGAGGATGACGACGCGCTCGACCTTGGTCGGGTCCTCGACGTGCTCTGTGAGGACGGGCTGGAACGAGGTGCCGGGCGCCATCTCGGCGAGGGACGAAGCAGCGGCCTGCGAGACAGCGTTCGACCGTCAGTACAAGCTCGTATGTAGATGTGCAAGGCGATGAGGAGGAACGAGCACGCACCGGAAGGCGCAGAATGCCCTTGGGCGAAAAGACGACGAGCGGTTTGCGGTACTCGCGGCGCATCTGGCGCCGCAGGAGGTGGAAGTACTGCGCCGCGGTCGTAACGTTGACGAGGTGCATGTTGGGAACGAAGTGCGAGCGGGCGAGGGGCTCGTTGGTGAGCTGGAGGAAGCGCTCGATGCGGGAGCTGCGAGGAGGGAAGAGAGATCAGCTGCGCGACGGCGACGACGAGCGTGCTTCCTTGGGGCGCAGCGAGGGCAACGATCGAGAGGACGGACCTTGAGTGCTCGGGACCGGCGCCATCTGCGTCAAGGTCGGCTCCTCAGGTCAGCCTTCCCAAGTCCGTGAGGGAGGGCTCGAGCACGAAGAAAAGCGGCGACGCACCGAAGCCGTGCGGGAGGAGGAGCGTCAAGGCGCTCTGCATGCCCCACTTTGTCTCGCCGCTGCCGAGGTAGGTATCGAGGACGACCTGCGCGCGAACGAGAAAGGCCGTCAGAGAAGAGGCTCGTGCGGCCGCAGGAAGAGAAGGTCGTGAGCTCGCACCTGCGCCGTGTTGTGGAAGTCGCCGAACTGCGTCGAGAGGATGTACAGCGAGTCGGTGCTAAGCCAAGGTGCGCAAGGCGGCGAGCGATGGCAAAGAGAGAGTGCGCGCACCTGCGCTTCCCAGATCGGCAGCAGCCTCGGCGACACCCAGGCGACGCCCTGCTCGAACCCGACGACGGCGTACTCGCTCAGCGGGCTGTTGACGACTTCGAAGGTGCCGACCTTGCCGCTTGACGACGCAGAGGCGGAGGGGAGAGGGCGAGAGCCGAGCGACTGGAGCGGGACGGCGACGCGCTCTGAGCCTTGGTCGGCGAGGATGGCGTGCCGCTGCGAGAAGGTACCCTGCGCACGGTGCCCATCTCGTATCAGTATCTGCGCCCGAGAGTCGTGTAAAGAGACAGGGAGAAACGACGGACCCTGCCGCTGTCCTGCCCGCAGAGCCGGATGTGGTCGCCCTCGAGCAAGAGCGACCCGAAAGCGAGCGCCTCGGCCGTCGCAAAGTCGAGACCTTGGCCCTTCTCGAGCGACTGGACGCGCTTGCTGATGTGCATCTTGAGAAGGCGAGGGTGGACCGTCTGCGAGCGAGCGACCCGAGGAGCAGTTCGTCAGCGACGCCGTCGCAGCGGCTCGCACAGTGAGCTCCATCTCGTGAGAGGATAGCTGAGAAGCGGAAGAAAGGGACAGAGAGGACGCACAATGTCGCTCGGCGTCTCGACGCTGCGCATGCCGACCTCGCGCAGGACCTGCTCGTCGACGCCCGTCTCGACCGGCTTCTCCCACTCGCTCTCCTCGGGCCAGCGCATGTCGGCCCACCCTCGGGCCATCGGCAGCTCGGGCGGCGTGAACTTGGCCGGGTCGGCCTCGGGGATGACGGCGTCGAGCGAGGCGAGGTGCGACGAGCGGAACGAGGCGGCGTCCGAGGCCGACAGGACCGACGCCTCGACGAGGTGCTCCTCGTACAGCTTGGCGACCGACGGCAGGTCCTTGATGCGGTTGTACATGGTCGGCGACGTGAAGGCGGGCTCGTCGAGCTCGTTGTGGCCGCGGCGCCGGTACACGATGAGGTCGATGACAACGTCCTTGCGGAACTTGCGCTGATAGGCGAGGGCGAGCTTGACGGCGCGCGCGACGTCGTCGACTCGGTCGCCGTTGACGTGCAGGACGGGCGCGGCGATCATCTTGGCGAGGTCGGTCGCGTAGAAGCTCGACCGGCTCTGGGTCGACGCCGTGGTGAAGCCGATCTGGTTGTTGACGACGACGTGGACGGTCCCGCCGACGTTGAAGTGCGGCAGGCTTGCGAGGTTGAGCGACTCGGCGACGACGCCCTGACCGCCGAACGCAGCGTCGCCGTGGATCGAGAGGCTGAGGACCTTCTCGCCGAGCGACTCGGTGTCGCTGAACGGGACTTGCAGCGCGCGTGCGAAGCCGAGGGCGACGGGCGTGACGGTCTCGAGGTGGGACGGGTTGGGGAGGAGGTGGACCGTGAGCGGGTCCGAGGAGCCGGGAGGGGTGTAGGGCGTCGTCGTGAAGAGGTGGGAGAGGACGTCGTCGGTGAACTGGGACGAGGGTAGGGACGGCGGGAGGGTCGGGAGCCCCCGCATCTTGCGGATGAGGAGCTTCATGTCCATGTCGAGGAGCTGGGTGAGGAGGTTGAGCCGACCGCGGTGGGGCATGCCGAGGACGACGTCGTCGACGCCCTCCTTCTTGGCCTCGTTGAAGAGCGTCGCGCAGACGACCATCATCGCCTCGCCGCCCTCGAGGCCGTACCGCTTGACGTTCGGGAACCGCTTGGCGAGGAACTGGTCGAGGTTCTCCGACTTGGCGAGGAGCTGCCAGTGCGCGAGCTGCTCCTCGACCTCGAGCGGCTTGGCGTGCGACTTCTCGAGCATCGTCTCGAGGAAGCGGCGCTCGTGCTTGCTCGGGAGGTGCATGAACTGCGGCGGCGGATGGAAGAAGAGGAGAGGGGAAGAGGAGGGGTGTCAGCGCTCGCACGAGGTCTGAGAGTTCGACAGCAAGAGGCGAGGTGAGACGGGCACGACGAGAGAGAGTGCGAGAGGGAGAAGGAAAGGGGAGGCCGAGGGAGAGAGAGAGGGGGGGGAGAGAAGGAGAGGGCGAGAGAGGGCGAGAGGGAAGAGTCGAGGACGCACCTCGTAGGCGATGCCGCCGCAGTAGACCTCGGCGAGGCGGGTCGCAATCTCGTCCATCGTGCGCTCCTCGGTCGTGCCGCCGCTGCTGCTCTTGGGGAAGTCGAGGATGCCCGAGACGTTGAACTTGTCGCCCTCGTCGCTGACCCGCTCGAGCGGCTTGGCCTCGCTGACGAACTCGTCGCGCAGCTTGGTCGCGGCGTCGGGCGTGAGGCTGAAGCCGTACCGCCTCGGGTCGAGGGCGGGGACGTTTGGCCGCTTTGCGAGGTCGAGCGGGTCGACGAGAGCGGCGCGGTGGCCGTGGCGGCGGTAGCTCTCGACGAGGCGGAGGAGCGAGGCGTTGCGGGCGCGGTTGGCGAGCTGGTGCGGGTCGAAGTCGGGCAGGGTGAAGTCGTGCGGGGCCTGGTAGCCCCAGACGCCCTGGTCGTGCAGGCGGCGGCAACCCGAAGCACCTCGCGGGAGGTGCAGGCGGCGGGGCTCGAGGCGCAGGCGGAGCATGGCGGGCGGTGGCTGGGGGTCGAGGCGAGCTCGATAGGGGTGCTGGTGAGCGCTGCCTCGAGTCGTGGAGCGAAGGCGCGTGGTGGGAGGAGCGAGAGAGGGAGCGAGCGAGCGAAGGCGCGGCCCCACACGCTCGACCTCGTCACGTGAGGCCTCGACCCAACTCGCAGATCTACTTGCTTGGCGGCCTCGCGCACACGCTCCCTGCGTGCGCAGAAGTCGCTGAGAAACCGCGCTCGTAAGCCGAGCAGCGTCGACGAGGGGGCGGGCTCCAAGTCGTCGGCCGCGGACCAACACCGCGGCGGCCTCGCTTCTGTGCTCTCTGTCTGGCTGGCGGTAGCTTTGTGACTGCTTTGCTCAGAGCTCCGGCTCTGCAGTCAGCTCGTAAGAGGACGAGGCGAGAGGAGGCACCGTCGAGCCGTCATCGTCGTCCAACTGGCTCCGGTCCTCCTCCTCCACCACGCTCCCTCGCTCGAGCGACTGCGAGACCAGCACTACACCGCTCAGCACCCTCATCAACCCCCCCACACCCGCTCAGCACCGTCCCCCGACATGGCCTCGTTCTTCGGCAAGGTGCAGGCTATGGGCTCGAAGGTCGGCGCGCAGGCGGCCCAGTTCGGCCAGCAGGTCGTCACCGAGGCCCAGGCGGGCTCGACCAAGGCCATGACGGGCTTCAAGCTCGAGAACGAGACGCTCAAGGCCGCCCGCATCCTCCAGGCCTTCCTCGCCGACCCGCACCACCCAGAGTCGGCCCTCAACGCCATCCCCAAGGAGGTCCTCGCCCGCGCAAAGGGCCTCGCCATCTTTACCGTCCTCAAGGCCGGCTTCGTCTGGTCGGGCAAGGCCGGCTCGGGCGTCGTCATCGCCCGCCTCCCCGACGGCACCTGGTCGGCCCCGTCGTGCATCGCGACCGGCGGCGTCGGCTTTGGCCTGCAGATTGGCGCCGACCTGAGCGAGTTTGTCGTCGTCCTCAACTCGGACGAGGCCCTCGCCGCCTTCGCCAAGGGCGGCAACGTGACGATCGGCGGCCAGCTGTGCGTCCCCCCCCACCCTCGCTCGTCGGCTCGGCGCACGGGCTCTCTCGCTGACCCGATCCTCTTCCTGCGCGCAGCGGCGCCTCGGCGGGCCCTATCGGCGTCGGCGGTGCCGTCAACACGGCCCTGCTCCGCCCGACGCCAATGTTCACCTACTCGAAGAGCCGCGGCCTGTTCGCGGGCGTCTCGCTCGAGGGCACGGCGCTGATTGAGCGGGTGCGTCCTCGTCCCCTCTCTCGCACTATCCCTCGTACCCAGCTGACGGCAGCCCTCGCTCTCGCGACCGCAGAAAGACGCCAACGAGGCGTTCTACGGCCAAGGTGCGTCCTCTTCTCTGCCTCGACCTACCCTGCGAGAGCGTCTCGCTGACCCTGGCCTCATCGCGCAGCTATTCCGGCCGTCGACCTGCTCAGGTGAATCCTCGCCCTCGTCGCGCCGCACCATTGCCGCGAACAGAGCACGCTGACTCTCCCTCCCTCTCCTCCTCGCAGCGGCAAGGTCCCGCCTCCCGAAGCTGTGCGTCCTCGTCTCTCTGGGCCTCCTACATCCTGTCGCTGACTTCGGCTTCCTCGCGCTCGCAGGCGTCGGCGCTGTACGAGACGATCGAGGCGGCCGAGTCGGTCGACGAAGCCGGGCTCCCCGACCAGGCGTTCGTCGTGCCCGAGGGCACGCTCGGCGGCACGGCGCCGCTCAACCCGACGACGGGCACTGCGGGCGCGCCGACGAGCCAGGGCCAGAAGCTGTTCGACGCGACGGGCGCGCACTGAGCGCGGCGTCGAGCCTTTCCTCGTCGTCGTCGCCGCCGTCTCTGCTTCGTAGCGTCCCTACTTTAGATCTGTGCCCTTCTCCTTCTGCCAGCTCTGTGCAATGTATGACTGGACGACTCGTCACTGGTGCGACAGCTCGAGAGGCGCTCGTTCTGCGAATCACGGCGAGCGGGTTCTGTCGCCTTCGCGAGCGAGCCACCGTTGCCCTCCCTCCCTTTGCCTCTCTGATCTCGTACCAGTCCAGGTGCGTCGCTGGGCTTGTCTCTGTCGACTGCGTGGCCCTTCGAAGCTGACCCGCCCTGTGTGCTCGTTGCAGCTCGCCCTCAGCCTACCCCACATCCGCCCGACCCACCTCACCGCTCCTCTTCACACTCTAGCACAGCATCATGTCGGTGAGGGCAGCATCTCTGTCCACTCCCGAGTCCCCTCCACACCATCTGGACCACCTGGCGTGCTCGCCCGAGCCCTGGACAGACCGCTGACGTCGCTCCCCGCCCGCTCGACTTCGCCACCCTCGCCCTCGCAGTCCACCATCGTCTGCGGCGTCAACTGTGCGTTGTTCCTGCTCCTCAGAGTCTGCGCAGCTGCCTGTCACGCACACTGAGCTGACCCACCCCTCGCTCCCCTCTCCCCCGCAGGCGCCTGCGCTCCCGTCCAGTCGGCTCCGGCCGCCTGCAACGCCCGCGACTCGTGCGCCTATGCCAAGGACGGCTCGTGCGCGTGCGGCGGCACCTGCTCGGCGAGCCAGGCCAAGAAGGGCTGCGCAAAGGCGGCGTCGGTGCGTCCGCTTCGTCCTCTCCGTGCCCCTCGCCTCCTCGTCGGCGACTCACTCTTGGCGAAGGAAGGCGTGTAGCGGCGTGACTGCCTGCTGACGGGCATCTACTCGCGCGCAGGGCGAGTGCAGCTGCGCTCCCGGAACGTGCGCTGCGGCCGAGACCGCCCGCGCCGCCTGCGGCACCAAGAAGGACGGCGGCTGCAGCTGTGCTCCGGGCCAGTGCCAGGCCGGTCCGTCTCTCTTTCTCGACTCTTACGGTGCGCGAGCATGCAGGCTGACGAAGGAGCCTGTCCTGCAGCCGGCTTCTCGGCGTGAGCGACCGCTCGAGCCCGTCTTTCTCCTCCCGCGGCATCGTTCTCTTCCTCCATCCCTTCTGCCTCGTACTTCCCCGAGCTCTGAAATCTATTGCAGTGTCTTTAGTACTCATGCTCGTCGAGAGAGAATGCTGACGGAAGGAAGCTCGACGAGAGGACGAGCTCTTGCTCCTCATCCGCTTTCTCACGATGCTCGCTCCGCCTGCGGTAAGGGACTCGCTCAGGCCACACGCTGTTCCTCTCGGAGTGAGGGCGCCGAGCGTGCTCAAGATGCGATACATGGCAGAAGAGGGACCGAGAGGAAAGCTACAAAGGTCGAGAGAGGGACGCACGGACCCGCAGATCGGCTCGACGAGCTCAAGCCACGCCCACACGAGCACGTCTAGCTATACAAGAGGTCGTCGAGGCCCATCGAGCTCTGCAGTGTCTGCCACTCGACGGCGCCGGTGCCACCTGGGTCGAGAGCGGCGAAGAGCGGCGCGGTGCCGTCCTGCGCGAGGGGCGCGGTCGCGCTCCCGCTCGAGCCCGTCGGCTCGATGTTGTACACGTCCAGAGGCGCAGCGACGCCGAGAGGGGGCGGCGGCGGCGGCGGTGCGAGCTCGGCTGCTGCGGCGTCGAGCTCGCGCAGGAACGTCGCCGGGTCGCTCAGGCCCTCCTCGACGACGTCGAACGCGAGCTCGACGAGCGGCGCGTGCGGCTCGCCGCCGAGTGCCGGGGCGGAAGCGGTCGAGGACGAGCCGGTGCCGACGCCGTTGAAGCGGGCCTGCCACGGGATGGGCGCGACGTGCGACGACGGGCCCGAGGGCGGAGGGTGCGAGTTGAGGGGCTGGCTCGCGAGGCCGAGGAAGGGGCGCGGCAGGCAGCGCAGGGGCTCGGCGAGCATGGCCGAGAGGGTCGCGCGGGCGTTGTCTGCGGGCGAGAAGGAGCGAGTCAGGGACCGAGCGAAGTAGAGGAAAGCTCGAGGAAGGAGAGAGCAGTACGCACCGCCGAGCGGGGTCCGGTGGGCCTTGAGGACGACGAGAATCGTCTCGATATTGCTCTTGAGCTCATCGATGCCGTACCGCACGCCCTTGACGAGCTTGATCGCGATCTGGCGGACGAAGGTGCGACCCGCGCAGGCGACGATGTAGGTGAAGAACGGCGAGAGGAGGGCGACGTCGTACGAGGTACCTGTAGAGCGAGCGGGCGAGAGTCAGCGAGAGAAAGGCAGAGAAGAGGAAGCTGGAGAGGGACGGCGACGCACCGACGATGAGGAAGACGGCCTGGAGGATCTCGTTGGCGCTCTCGACGCACCGCACGAGGCTCGGCTCGTCCTCGTCGAGCGTCGACACGTACGGCTCGTGCAAAAGGATCGAGCTCGCGTGCGCGATGCCGTGCACGAGGTGCAGCCGCGTCTCGCTCAAGACGTCGCCGAGGCCGGACCCGAACGGGCGGTGCCGGAACTGGTACTCGCGCGGGATCGCCGAGAGGAAGCCGTGGATGGTCGTGTCGAGCTTGGCGAAGGAGGCACTGTGAGGAGGCGAGCGAGCGTCAGGTCTGCAGCGCCGGCGGGTCGAAGGGAAGAAAGAGAGAAGCGCCCGCACCTCGAGCGCTGATCCCTGAGCCGGTCGAGACGGCTGAAGCCCGCACGCACCTTGCCGGCGTGAGGCGCACGTTGCTGGTACTGCACGACCTCGCCGAGGAGGACGATCGCCTTGAGCATGAGCTGCAGCGGGCCGTCTCCTAGGACGTGCGAGGTGAAGAAGGCGGGGTGGTGGATCGAGTTGGTGCACGAGGCGGCGTCCTCGCCGCGAGGGTAGGGGTGCATCTCGCTCGGGATGACGGTGCTGATGTCGACTGCGCGCGCGAAGGACGAGATGGGTCAGCTCGTGCTCGAGGGAGGGAGGCGCCGGCGCAGGAAGAGGCGGCGCACCTTTGTCGATGCTGCAGGCCCAACCGGTGCTCGCCGAGGCAAAGCGGTCGGCCGTAAATGCGAGGAAGAAGGTGAGAGCGCGCTCGCGCAAGATGGCCTCGTCGTCGGTGCTCGGCAGGAGGTACTCCTCGTAGTGCGCCGGCTCCTGAACGGCGACGTCGCTCGCCGCCCGGACGTGGTTGAGACCGAGCGGCGTCGTGAGGCGCGTCGCCTGCCCGCAGTAGAGCCAGAGGTCGACCTGTCAAGGATGCAGAGTCAGGCTCGAGGAGAGAGAGGAGGAGAGGAAGAGGAGGGGAAGGGGAACGCACCCATCTCGCCTGCGAGTACAGCCAGTAGCACAGAAGGGCCGTGACTTGGGCGCCGTCGAAGAGCGAGCCGATGTCGAGGTGACCGTCGAGAGCGATCTGCGCACGGCGGCACCGAGTCAGTCCCTCGCCTCGACCAAAACCTAGTTCGAGGAGTCGAGACGCACCTTGCACCTCGCGATGTGGTAGTCGGCCGCCCTCGGGTACCCTCTCCAGTAGTACGACTCGCCGCGGAAGAAGTCGTCCGGGATCATGAGGCACGCGATGGCGCACATGACGTGGAGCAATGCCGGGTGCGGGAAGCCGGCGCTCGTCGGCGAGAGGCGCAGCGCCGCTCGGACCCTCGTGGCGTTGACGACGCCGGCGCACTGGTGCGGTCGCGCAAAGTAGACCTCGACGAGTCGGTGCGTGAGGTCGGGCGGCGGCAAGTCGCGAGGCCAGCCCGGGTACAGGAGCTCGAGGAGGGGGTCCTGCGGCGCAAACGCCATGGGCGATGTCGGGAAGCTCGACGTGCGCTCGGTCGTAGGCGGTGATGGCTCCGGGACGGGCACCGAGTAGAGCAGCCACGTGTCGCTCGTCGAGGGCGCCGGTGTCGATTCGACCGGGAGGGGCGCGAAGGGGAGAAGGGACGAAACGACGGCCGGCGAGGGTGCGGCGCCGCCTGCTTGTTCGTGCGAAGTCGCTGGACGGTATGCGAGGTAGGGAGGCGTAGGAGGGACGACGGGGAGGGGTGTTGGTGTGGCGGTCGGGCGGCTCGACGGGCTTGCGAGGCGGATCTTGGCGACGAGAGCTTTGAGGTCGGCTGTGGGAGGGAGCAGCGTCAGCTCGTGCTCATCGCTCGCTCTTGAGAGAAAGAGGAGAGGGACGCACCGATCTCGGCCTCGAGCGCTGCGACCTTGGCCTGAACGACGGGCTGAGCGCGCTGCTTCTTGGGCACGGCCGGGTCGAGGTAGACGCAGTGGGCGACGTCGTCCAGGTCGTCGCCATGGGCCATGGCGCTCTTCTTGCACACGCCGCACAGAGGCTTGGCGCCGTCGCACCGCAGCTTCCTGCGCCGGCAGGTCGAGCATGCCTGGTCGGGGAGAGAGGGAGGGGAGGGTCAGCGTCGGCCCGCGCGCTCCAGGGAAGGGAGGAGGACTGGACGCACTTGGCGGTGGCCGATCGAAGGTGCATGAGCGTGTCCCTTGCTGCTGAGCGGAAGGCCGAGAGCCTGCGCTTCTGCGAAGCTGGCGGCGACGCGAGGCTCTGGGGCCATGTTGAGCAAGCTGCCGAGCGGTCCGGCGATAGGCGACAGCTGCTGGTTGTGCACTCTGGCGGTGCTGCTCAGGCAGTGCGTAGGCGGGACCCGGAGCTGCAGCTGGAGCGAGGCGAGCGACGAGGGGGAGCTGTCGTCGAGAGGTGCGCCGAGTGGTGGCCGAGGACGAGCGTTGCGCGGTCCCGAGCGGGTGGGGTCAAGCTGGCGGGCGTCGGACTTTGGTAGACCAGAGCTGCATGGCCAGTGAGCGAGTGCCGAGGCGAGAGAGCCTGCCCACTCCGGCGACGAGAGACGAAGGCGCGGCGCCGCGGAGTCCGTCGCACCTCGACAGCGAGCGCTGCTCCTGCAGCACACAGCGAGTAGATGAGTGGCTCATAGGCTTACTCGGCCCTACACAGCAAGCACAGAGAGAGCCGCAGCGACGACGAGCTGCTCTCGGTCCAGGTCCGTCGCGTCGTCGTCGCGTCGTCTCGTTCCGCTTCGTCCTCTCGCCCGGCCATGGCTCCGCTAGCGACGCACGAGCGCCTCATCCTCTTTGCCGACAAGAGCACCGACCCACCCGCCGCGGCCGCCACCTCGTACCAGCTCCTCGCCCTCCCGCCGGCCCTCCTCGCCCTCGTCACCGCCTCGCATACGAGGCCCGTCGAGTTCCGCGGCGACCCACACGACTCGGCCGTCCTCGTCACCCCGACCCAGACCTACGCCGTGCGCGGCGTACAGAACTCGAACTCGCTCTGCGTGTGCGCGAGCGGCGAGGCGACTGGCCGCGGCCGCAAGCACTGGTTCGTGCTCGGCTCCGGCGGCGACGACGACGACGGCGAGGTGGCCGAGGACCCGCTCGACGGCGAGGGCGAGCCGGCCCGCAAGAAGGCGCGCCACGAGGCCGTCGAGATCGAGGCCGTCCTGCACGAGACGCTCGAGGCCGTGCCCGGCGTCGCGCGCACCGACAAGCTCGACGGCCTCCTCAAGGGCGCAGAGTACCTCGGAGATGCCGCCGAGGAGTCCGCCAAGAACGAGCAGGTGCGTCCTCTTTGCCTTTCTGCGCCCGATCCGCGGCCCGGCGCTGACCCGGCCTTCGCACCCAGGACGCCCCGCGCTTCACGTTCGACTCGCTCCGCGCCCGACTTCCAGCATCCGACGCCGAGATCCTCGTCGCCCTGTCTCGCCGCCGCGTCGTCACCCTCGACGACTACCTGCGCCCTCTCCCTCCCGCCTTCCTCCTCGCCATCCTGCCTTCGGTCCTCTCGACGCTGCCACTACCCGCCGACCTCGCCCATGGCCAAGCTGCGGTGACCGGCAAGAAGAAGGACAAGGGCAAGGGCAAGGATGTCAAGCCGCTCGCGCCCGACGCCGCCGCGGCCGCCCAGGTCATCCACGCCGAGGCGCTCGAGGTCGACCTCCTCGACGCGCTCGACGCCACCGACTGCGGCAACGAGGACGTCGCGCGGCAGCTGCTCGCCTGGTTCGGCGACGAGGTCGACGTCGGCGGCAAGAAGCGGTGGCGGCTCGACGCGGCGCAGCTCGTCAAGGAGGTCGGCGTCGCTTTGCTCGCCGGCGGAGGGGTGCGTCGACTCCCCGACTCTCCTCACTCCTCTCGAGCACTGCGACTAACTCCTTCACCTCGCACCGTCCGCAGTTCGGGCAGCAGCCGCACGACACGTTCCTCGAGCGGTGGAAGAGCCTCGCCGGCGGGTTCGCTCCGGTCTGCTCCCTCTCGCTCCTCGCCGTACGTCTGCGCCTCTCTCTCTTCAACAGCACGAGTCGCATACCTTGTCGTGCGACGCCTGCTGACGTTCGGCTGTTGTGCTCGCAGGGCCTGCACCTGTTCCGCCCTCCACCTGTCTCGACCGTCCAGTACCTCCCGCCCTCGTCGCTCTCGCCCGACCCGGCCGCCCGGTTCGCCGAGCTCTTCTCGCTCAAGCCACGATGGCTCGAGGCCGACATGAGCCTCTACATCGACGACCTGACGGGCGGCGACAAGAAGAAGCGCGACGCGCTCGTCCTCAAGTTCGTCCGCAAGGTCAAGGACAAGGACACGACGTGGTGGACGGCGCGCAACCTGTGGAGCGCGTAGGCGGCCTCGTGGGCTTCGGCCCAACGCCTGCGTGCTGACAGGCCCGCAACAAAGCGTTTCGATCGCGCCCTCGCCGAGAGCCCGATGCCCCGGAGAGGCCGCCGGCTCGTCCGTCGCTCGGCCTCGGCTTCTTCTTCCTCTCGCCCGCCTGCGCTCTCGGGAAGCGCGACGGAGCGCCGCCGAGACACCGTGTGTCGGAGCTCGGGCTCTCGCGCTCGAGGCCAGTCAGCCTTCTCCAGCACGCCCATCTCGGCGGGTCCGATCGTCGCGCCGAAAGGCCAGCCCGACTCGCCGAGAGCGAGATCTTGATGACTGCGCTGCCTGTGCACGACCTCGCACGGCCTGAGAGGCTCTGCTTCTTGCTCTCGCTTCTCTACACCGTCCTCTTCCGCCTTCGACCCGACCCGACCCGACCCAACCATGTCGGCCCCGCTCGACTCGCCCACCTCGCTCTCCCGCCCTTCGCCTCCTCCTTCGACGCACTCGAAGCACTCGCTGCACTCGCCTTCGCACTCGACCGGCGCCGACCTTTCGCAGGCGCCGACCGTCGTCAACGAGCAGCAGGCGGCGCCGAAGAAGGACGCCCGGTTCTGGCTCATCTTCGTCGTCCTCTTCTTCTGCTGCTTCCTGTCGGCACTCGACTTGACGGCCGTCTCGACTGCCTTGCCCTCGAGTGCGTCCTCTCTCGAGCGCGCGCCGTCGTTGACGAAGAGCGAGCCGCTGACCCTCCCTCTCGACCTCCTCGCTCGCAGTGGCCGCCGACTTCGAGTCGAACGACGCAACCTGGATCGGCAGTGCATACGCTCTCACCTCGACGGCCTTGATCCCCTGGAGTGCGTCCTCTCCCTCGTCCGACTCTCGTCGAGCTCGAGCTTGCGCTGACTCTCTCTCTTGCACCTGCAGCCGGCGGTCTCGCCGCCATCTTTGGCCGCCGCCCTGTCATGATCGGCGGCATCCTCATCTTCGCGCTCGGCAGTGCCCTCACGGGTGCGGCGCAGAGCATGGCCATGGCGATCGGCGGCCGCAGCGTCCAGGGCGTCGGCGGCGGCGCTATCCTCACCATGGTCGAGATCATCATCTGCGACCTCGTCCCGCTCGCCGAGCGAGGCACCTACTTCGGCATCATCGGCGCTGTGTGGGCCCTGGTGCGTCCTCTCCTCGCATTGGAACGTCGAGCGCCGGCGGAACGTGCACTGACCCCTTCTTCCTCCTCCTCGAACAGGCTTCTACTCTCGGCCCGCCCATCGGCGGCGCTCTCGCTTCTGCAGGAGCTTGGCGATACCTCTTCTACTGTAAGTCATGCTCCCCTCTCCTGTACCGAAGCTCGGAGAGGGTGGAGGAGACGAGGCTGACCTCCCCCCGCCCCGCCCGCAGTGAACCTTCCCCTGTGCGGCCTCGCCCTCGTCCTCACCTTCATCTTCCTGCGCATCAAGGCTCCCGAGACGACGCTCGAGGAGAAGCTTGAGCAGATGGACTGGTGGAACTTCCTCTTCGTCGCCGCCGCGACGTCGACGATCCTGGGCCTCACCTGGGGCGGCGCGACCTACGCTTGGTCCTCCTACCAGGTCCTCGTTCCGCTCATCGTCGGCATCATCGGCATGGTCGCTTTCGTCGCCATCGAGCGCAAGTACGTCAAGCACCCGACCGTGCCGTTCGACATCCTTGTCCACCGCGACGCTTGGATCGGCTACTTTGCGACCTTCCTTCACTCGATCGTCGTCCTCGCCATCGTGTACTTCGAGCCGAGCTATTTCCAAGTTAGTACGAGTCCCTGAACGTCGTCGGCGTCGTGAGAAGGCGCAGAACTGACCCCGAGCCGTCCCTCGCAGATGCGCGGCGCTTCGCCGGTCCAGTCGGGCGCCAAGACCCTCCCTCTCAGCTTCACCATCTCGCCCTTCGCCATCTTCGTCGGCGCGAGCGTCACCATCACCGGCATCTGGGTCCCGCAGAACGCGATCGGCTGGGCCATGGCCACGATCGGCTGCGGCCTCCTCTCGCTCCTCAAGTACGACTCGGGGCGCAACGCCTGGGCCGGCTTGTGCGTCTCTCTCTCCCTCCCATTCGTCTCCTGCGCACTTTCAGCGATGCCGTCGTCGTCGCTGATCCCGTTGAGCCGTGCTGACCTCTCGTTTCGCGCTCGCAGCTCGGTCGTCGTCGGCATGGGCCTCGGAATGCTGTACTCGGCGACGAACTTCGCCGTGCTCGCGCCGGTCAAGGCGTCTCGTCAGCCGTATGCGGTGCGTCTCTGTCTCTCGCTCGGTGCTCGGAGCATGCGCACGAGCCTCTCGCTGACGGTCCTCGCCGCCTGCAGATCACCTTCTACGGATTCGTGCGCTCGTTCGGCCAGCTCTTCGGCATCGTCGTCGGCTCGACTGTCGTCTCGAACCAGCTCGCCAAGAAGCTGCCCGAGGCGTACGTCGAGCAGTACGGCCCGCTCGTCGGCGATGCAGTCTTTGGCCTCGTCCCGCAGATCAAGACCTTGTGCGTTCGCTCTCCTCTCTCATCTCTCCTCTCCTTCGCACAGCACCTCACTGACGCTCCTGAACGTCCTGCAGCGCCGAGCCTCTCCGTACCGAGGTCCAAATCGCGTTCAACGACAGCCTGGTCGTCCTGTGGCAGGTCCTCATCGGCATCTCGGGCCTCGGGTTCCTCATCTCGCTCGGTCTCAAGCACATCCCGTTGACGATGGAGACGGACTCGGCGACCTGGGGACTCGAGGAGAAGAAGAAGACGCAGGCTGCGCAGGGCGCTGAGGAGGAGAAGGTCGGTGCGTAGTGAGGAGGGTCGCTTGGCCTTGTCGTAGACTTTGCTCCACTAGTCTGTACCTAATCGTAGCATCTACTCAGTCCGTCGTGCTCGCTGCTCTTGTCGGGGTGGAAGAGCGCAAGAAATGGCGAGACCGGGCCCCTGCGCGCTCGCACCGCCATTTCGGCCTTCTCAAGCCGCGTCCGCCGGACTTTCCGGCGCATCCAGCGTCCGTCGCCGAGCCAGCACTCTCTCGCTCTTGCTCTGCACTCGACCAGGAGTTGCGCCGCGCGCACATCCGACATGCTGCGAGACCGCGAGCTTGCACTGCGCCGTGCACCTCTTGCCGTCCTGCTTCTCGCCCTCGCTCACCTTTCGGCGGCCGACACCGAGGCCCCGCCGGCGAGCTCGTCCGCCGCCGCACTCGGCCTCGTCGCCAACGCGCTCAGTGCAGCAGCCGAGGTCGCATCGGCAGCTTCAGTGCAGTCTGCTGCATCTGCGTCAAGGTCGGCGAGCGGGGGCCTGAGCGGGTCGGCGACGGCGACTGCGACGGCGGCGTGGGCGACCAAGACGACGGGCGGCATGGAGCAATACACCGACTCGAACGACACGGTCGTGCTGCACGACGACTTGAGCGTCACGTGCGTCGACTCTCTCTTCTTGAGCCCGAAGGAGCGCGGTAGAGACGACGCGGTGGAGCGCTGAGCACCTTACCTCGCGCAGGTACTCTTGCCCAACGGCAGGCGACGAGTGGATCGTCGAGCAGCTGACCGACGCGCTGTCGGCGCATACGGCGACAGGAGCCGGCTGCATCGTCGAGTACGCCTTTGAGGGTCCGTCTGCTCCCTCCCCTTCCGAGTCTCCTTCACGTCTCTCTCCTTGCTGACGCATCTTCTCGCTCGCAGGTGACGCCGTCCAGATCTGTACGTCGACGTTCCCTTCACTGCAGCCGCCCGCGAGCGCTCGCTGAACCTAACCGCCCGCACAGACGGTGCGACCGGGACCGAGGGAGGCGTCTTCGGCTGCTCGTGCGTCCCTCCCTCACCTCTTCTCGTCCCTCCTTTCCTGCGAGAAGAGTGCATGGCTCTGCGGCCCCTGCACGCACTGACGCTCGATCGCCTTTCCCTTGCTCGCGGCGCAGGGTCACGGCGTCGGGTCGCAACTTCACGGGCTGGTGGAACGGCCGCGGCACGAGCAACACGTTCAACCCGTACCAGGGCTCGTGCTCGATGCAGGGCCTCGGCTGGGACGGCCACACGGTCCAGCTCGTCAACTCGCCGTGTGCGCCGCTTTGACCTTCTCAAGTCGAGGTCCTCGACTGACTCGGCCTTGCGCACTCGCAGATCAACCGGGCAAAGTCTGGTTCACCGGTGCGTCTCTTTCTCTCTCCCTCTCCGTCGTCTGAGCAGCTCATGACTCGCGCTCTCGCTCGCAGGCTTGCGCTTCTCGACCAACAAGACGCAGAGCCCGTGGGAGACGCACGCTTGGGACACGTGCTGCGCGGCGTACACGTTCCCCGACGGCGTCGCGACGACGGTCAAGGCCTCTCCGACGTCGGGCGCGTCGAGCGGAGGAGCGGTTGCAGGCCTCGGCTCCGGGACGACCATGTCCGTCGTCGCCGGGTTGGCGGGCGTCATCATCCTTGCTTCGCTCCTCATTGCGTGCGTCCACCTTCCTCTCACTCTCCTGGACGTTCCACGACTGACGTGCTCGGTCGCCGCTCGCAGGTGCATGTGCTGCTCGAAGCGTCCCGCCGCAGGCGGTCCGGGCACGAAGGCCGCTTTGCGAGCCGCGCTTCACTCTCCTTCCTCCTCCGATGACCGTGCGTCCCTCCTCGTCTCTTTCTCGCACTATAGATGTCGTGCCTACGGCATTGCACAATGCAGAATCTCGCCCTCTCAAGCACAAAAAATCTCGCACCAAGCCGACCTCGAGAAGGCGTCACCGTCAGCCGTCCACCGACACGAGCGAGTCGAGCGACGCGCCGAGCGCGACGACGTCGACGGCGAGCGAAACGGACGTGAGCGACGAGGAGCAGAAGCAGGACTCGGCGAAGAGGCGGAAGAGGCAGTAGAGAGAGCGTTGGCGGCGGTGCAAGCACTTGTTCTTCATCGTCTCGTCGCGCAGGTTCTCGAGAGCCGGTACACTAGTTGCTCGACGTCGTAGCACTACGGACCTCCTCGAGCTGCGCCATTGTCGAGCCGCCTCCACCCAACCGCAACTTCGACGACCCAGTTCTCCCTCTCCCACCTCTCCTCCTCGAGCTCGACGAACGCCTCCCAGCCGTCCACCTCGCCGCTCACCGCCCGTCCCTCTCGACTCGCGCCATCCTCTCGCTCGGCCGCTTCGCCCGAACCGTCCTCGTGTGCGCCCTCGTCGAGCGCGTACCCGGCCGGCGCCGAGAGGGCGAGCCCGAGCTGCTGCGCGGCGCGCGCGACGAGCGCCGAAAGCTCGTACTGCTGGAAGAGGTGATAGTAGCGGTTGAACGTCGGTTTTGGGTCGGCGGCGGCGGCGGGAGGAGGCGAAATGGAGGAGGGCGAGTCGAGAGGAGCGTCGTCGGCGGCGAGGGTGGGTCCGAGCGTCGGCTCGAGAGCCGACTGCGCAGGAGAGGAGGACGCCTGCTCGACCTCTGCAGAGGCGCTCGGCTGCGCACGAGCGCCCTTGGGCCGTCGCTCGCGCGGCGCGCCCTTCTCCCTCTTCCTCGGGACCTGCGCCTGCCGCTCCCACGGCACGAGGACGTCTTGGCCCTCGCCTCGCGCGCCGTCTACCGCTGAGCCCGGTCCTGCAGTCGACTCGGGCGCGTCGTCGAGCGGCGCCTCGACCGGCACGGCGCCCTTCTTGCCGCCCGTCGTGCGGCGCGCGCTGCGGTCGCCGCCGCGAGCGGCGAGCGCTGGGTCTTGCTCGACAGACCAGACGACGATGAGGAGCTGAGCGGGAAGTGGTGCGGGTGCGAGGGGGCCGGAAGGAGATGAGGCCGAGGAGGAGGTGGGAGGAGAGGGATGGAGGACGGCGAGGATCATTTGCTGCGGAGGAAAACGAGCGTCAGGAGGCTTTCTCGGTCCACGACAGTTGCGCGCGCTCGTAGAGGTTGCAGAGGACTGCAGAGAAGGGATATTCTGCGCTGACGCACCTTGACGGACTCGACACGGCGAGCGGGCGTCGCAAAGTGGTGGATGGTCGCGATCGAGATGGCGTGGTTCTGCGAGCGTGTGACGAGGCTTCGTCAGGGTAAACCTCCTCGGAGGAAGAGACAGGGAGAGAACGAGAGGTCGCACGAAAGCTCCTCTCCGCCAGCAGCTCAAGTCGACGCAGTCGCCCCGGACGACCTCGTGGCCCTTTGCGCTCGCGATGCCGAGCAGGCCGGCGCTCATGTCGAACCCGACAGGCAGGAGGTCACTCCTCGGCGAACGGTGCTCGTCGCCGTGCGCCGCGTCGTCGGGCTCAAGGGCGCGGCCTTTGCCCTTGAGCGGGCGAGGGAGCGAGTCGGCCGCCTTGCCGTCCCACGCGAGGACGCTGCGGCACCCGAGGTACTTGCCGTTGCCCGTTCCGGCGTCGAGTACGAGTCCACCCTGTGTGCGGCGCGCGTCAGCCTTGGCCAGGGCGGATGCAGAGCGAGGGAGAAGAGGAACGCACTGGAGGGAGGCGGTCAAAGAAGCGCTCGACGAACGGCCAGCGAGAGTGCCGGGTTCGAGAAAAGTCGGCGGCGATCTCGGCATAAACGGCGTGGACGTGGAGCGACTCGAACGAGGCTGCGAGATCGTGGTCGGCGGGCATGATGGGCGGTCGAGCCGGGCGGTGCAGTCGAGGAGGGCGGGACGAGACCCCGACGTGGAGAGTTGGCTCGAGCTTGCAGGCGCTTGATGAGAGCTCTTGAGGGCAATACACGGTCGCCGTACTCGCAGCGGTGCGGTGGTGAGCGTGAGAGCGCGAGGTCGAGGGCCAAGAGGAGGCGAGCGTGGAGAGTTGCTCGACCTCGCCTCGCCCACCACCTCAGTCGCCTGCGCTACACGGCTGCGTGCACTCAGAGCACCTGTACGGCATCAGCGACCCGACTCTCGACCCGACCTGAGCGAGTGCGCGTGTCGAGCGGGCCCTCCGTCGCCGCCTCGGTGTCGACCCGCCGCTGCAGCCTCGACACAGCCCTCTGCCGCCAGGGTTAGGCCCGGGCAAGCCCTAGACTAGGTGCGTCACTCTCTCTCACCCTCTACCGAGTCCAGGCGAGCGAGCTGGCGAGCGCAGCGTGGCCCTCTTGGCTCGCACGACGGCGTGGCTCGACCTCGGCTGGCGCACCCGCTCGCTCGTCGCTGTGGGCACGAGCAAGTCCTTCAGGCTCGTGTCGAATCCACTGCTGACCCCTATACGCCGCCCAGCAGACCCGGTCAGCGCCTCAAGAGACGGTCACCCTCGTCGTCGGCTCGTCGTCGTCCGTCCTCATCTCCGCCGGCGGCCCAAGTCCCGAGTTCACCTCCAGAGCCACGGCTCAGCACCTCACCGAGCCGGCCAGCTCATCGGGCCTCGTCGACCTCGCCCGCGCCGCCGACATGGCCGCCGTGTCGCCTCCCCACTCGCCGCCGCCTCCGCACCAGCCGGCTCGCTCCCCTTCCTCCCCCCACTCGCCCTACCAGCACCTCGCCGACGCCGACCACTGCTTCCTCCCCTCGGCCCAGTCCTCGACCTCGCCCGTCCTCCCGAGCCGCACCCGCAGCGGGTCCCGCACCTACTCCGAGGCCCAGGCCGACGACCGCCAGCACCTCGCCCGTCAGCGCACCCGCAGCCGCGAGCGCGCAGCGGCCGAGGACGCCCTCGTCGGGCGCAAGACGTCGAGCGAGCACGGCCACTCGGGCGCGTACGAGCACGCAGGCGACGAGATGAGCGCGCACGAGCTTCGGGCAGAGGTGCGTCGGTCGTCCCCTCTCCCTGCATGTCCGGCCGCGCCGGCGAGGCGTAGCTGGAGCGCTTGGTCGAGACGCTGAATACTGACACATGCTTTCTGCTCGCAGATGGAGACGCTCATGCTACTGCGGCGGCGCTCGATGAGCCAGCCCGTCGCCGACCCGGACCTCCCGCCGACACCTCCGCCGACGTCCTCGCCGCCGATCAAGCGGCCCAACCTTACGCTCGCCATCCCGACCATCAACGAGCACCCCGGAGGTGGGCCCGTCTCGCCCACTGCGCCCTCCCCCGCCGAAACCGGCACCCTCGTCCGGCGTCGCTCGACCGTTGGCGGCCGTCTCCCCTCCGAGCACCCGCTCCCCGCGCCGCCGCCCGTCCCCTCTCCGACCCTCCAGTTCCCCCACTCGAGCTTCTCGTCGCCGTCGTCGTCGTCGGCCGAGTCGGACGAGCTCGCCTCGTCGCCCGCGAGCTTCTGGCTCCCGGCGTCGCTCCACCCGGAACTCGCGCCCGCCGAGTTCAAGGCCTTCATCCGCGAGCAGACCCGGCCCGAGGCGCTCGCGCGCCGTACGTCGCTCTCGGCCGGCGGCGGATCCAGCTCGGGCGCGGGCGCCAACCTCGGCGGCGTCGGCGGGGCGCCGAGCGGTCGCCCGACCCGGCGCGCGAGCCTCCTCCGGGGCGAGTACAAGCCGCGCGCCAACGACGGCGTCGGCGACGACGACGCGCGCCGCGAGCGGCCGCCGCCCGTGCCGCGCATCGACGAGGAGCACCTCGTCAAGCGCACGACGAGCGACGGCGCGGCGGCCAAGCAGCGCCGCAGCCGCAACACGCTCAACTTCGAGGAGCTCACGATCAAGGACCTGCAGCGCCTCGAGGAGCTCGCGGCCAAGGCCGAGGCCGAGGGCAACACGGAGGGCGAGGAGGAGGAGGGAGAGCGCCTCGGGCGCGTCCTGCGCAGGAGCTTGAGCCTCAACCCGCACCGTGTCGCCGCAGCAGGTGCGTCTCTTTCTCTCTCCCTTTCGCGCATCCGCCTTCCTCTCGCCCGCCCAGTCGCTCATGCAGCGCTCGTGCGCAGCTGCAGCAGCCGGTGCCTCGTTCGGCGGCGGGACGCTCTCCTCGACCGTCGAGGAGCCGGCCGGCACCGACACCGAGGGCAGCGAGCCGAGCCTCGACAGCCACGACGGCAGCGCCAACGACGAGGAGGCGCCCATCATCGTCTTTGCGCCCGGCCAGATCCTGCGCCGCAACGCCCGCACCCGCATCCGCAAGACGAGCACCGGCGGCACCGAGACGACGATCGGCTTTGGCGGCGGCAGCCGGTACGGCTCGGGGCGGCGCAAGGGCAGGTCGTCGACGGGCGACGCGAGCGTCGAGACGGGCGAGAGCGGCGGCGCCGGCGGCGAGGCCGGGTGGAGCGCGAGCGCCGAGGGCCCGCTCACGGCGTCGAGCGAGGGCGGCGAGGCCGGCGACAGCGCGTCCCCGCCTAGCTCGGACCAGCAGCACATCGAGGTGGCGACGCTGCCCGTCGACGACGAGCCGCACGTCGTGCAGCAGCAGGAGCAGCCGCCGGCGCTGCCGCCCAAGTCGGAGCCGGCGCCGCTCCCGACCGTCGTCGTCGACCGCCCGCCCGTCGACGCTTCACTTCCGCCGCCTGTACCTGCACCCATCCCTCCTCCCACTCACCACGTGCACGTCGACGCACCGGCGCCCGTCGTCCCTCCCGCCGCCGCCGAGCCGACCTCGCCGACCTCGCCCACTCGCAACACGATCTCGCCGGCCTCGGCCGAGTACGACTGGGCGACGCACCACCAGCCTGCTTCGCCGCCACCTCCCCCTCCTGCGCCAGAACCGCAGTACACCGTCCATCCTCAGCACCTGCCGCGCCAACCGTTCGGCGAGGTCCCGCCGCCGCAGGCCGTCCCCATCCCGCTCCCCCAGCAGCGCAAGGAGCAGCCCGCACCCTCGCCGCCTCCTCCTGCGCCCTCTCCTGCACCGGTGCGCGCGCAGTCGCCCAAGCCGGCGGCCAAGGAGAAGAAGAGCGGCTGGGCCCGGCTCGGGCTCGGGCGCGACGACGACAAGAAGCGCAAGGGCAAAGGGCGCGACCGCTCGGACGACGGCGCGAGCACGACGAGCGCGTCGTCGCACGGCAGCGGCGGCGGCGGCGGCGGCGAGAAGGAGTCGAGCGGCGGGAGCGGGAGCGGGTTCCTGAGCGGCATCTTCGGCCGCAGCAAGCGCGGCGGCAGCGCCGAGCACGAGCCTCCCGCTGCGCCTCGTGCGCCGTCGCCGCCGCCCGAACCGCGCATCCCGCCGCCGCCGCCGACGGCGTCGGGCGTGCTCCTCCCCAACGGGCGGTACGCCAACTTCTACCGGCTCCCGATCCACGTCGAGCGTGCCGTGTACCGCCTCAGCCACATCAAGCTCGCCAACCCGAGACGGCCGCTGTACGAGCAGGTGCTCATCTCGAACCTCATGTGTGCGTCGCCGTTTCGCCTTTCTCCCTCCCCTTCCCTCTCTCGTTCTTGGCTCGACGCCGAGCGCATCACTGACGTTGACCGCACACGCTCGCAGTCTGGTACCTCGGCTTGATTCAGAAGCCCGTCGCACCTCCTCCCGCCGCGGCGCCCGTCCCCATCCCGGGCTTGCCCTCGCCCGCTCAGGCCTCGTCCCCTTCCCTCGCCAACGGCCTTCCCGCCTCGCCGTCTCCTCATGGCGCGCCGTCCTCGCCGTCGCCAGCCGCACCCTCCTCTTCCGGGACCGCCGGCCCGCCTTCATTGTCGCCGTCGCGGCAGTCGCACAAGCGCGGCGGGCTGAGCAAGCCGTCTCGAGCGGCGGCCGGCGCGCGCCCGGCGGCCGAGATGCCGATGCGCACCGTCAGCTACGAGGTGCAGAACCAGCAGCTGCTCGTCGAGGAGCAGCGCGAGCGGTACCAGCTGCAACACCAGCAGCTCGGGCAGGGTCCGCCGCCGGGCCCGGGCCAGGGCCAGTACTCGTCGCCGCAGTCGCAGCAGCAGGGCTACGCCGCACCGAGCGGCGGCAGCAGCAGTGCGTCAATGCGCTCTTCGACGTCGCGCTCGCTGTTTGCGCCGCCGTTGAGCTCGACGAGCGCGGCGACCGGGCCCGACTCGCAGTCGCAGCTGCAGCGCTCGCCCGAGCGGGCCTCGGCGCCTGCGGCCATGTACGCCGCCGCGGCCAGCGACGACGACGACGATCGACCACTCGCGCTCGCGCAGCAGGCCCATCACCAGCAGCAGCAGCCTGCGCGCGAGTCGTTCCCGCCGACCCGCGGCGGCGTTCAGGCCCCGCCTCCCTCGGCATCGTCGTCGCGCCCGGGCTTCGAGGTGACGTCGCGCCGCGTCTCGGGCGGGTCGATCACGAGCGCCGAGCACGCGCACGGCGGCGGGTACGACGACGGCGGCGCGCTCGCGCAGCACGACCCGTCGCTCCTCGCGTCGTCGGCGTCGGCCAAGCACGAGCGCCGCGCGTCGGCCATGTCGGACCGCAGCTTTGACGCGGGCGAGATCTACGACGCGTACGCGCCGGGCAGCCCGGGCCTCGTCAGCGGGCCGGGCGCGAGCTCGCTGTTCGGGCCGCCGTCGTCGGGCGCAGGAGCGGGTGCGCCGCCGTCGGCGGTCGCGCTCGAGACGCCGCCAGGGGCGGTCCTCGGGGCGGTGACGCCGAGGGGCTCGAGCCTGAGGGCGTTGTCGCGGTGAGTCGAGCATGGCGAGCGAGGAGGAGGAGGAGGTGGCAGCGCAACTTAGAGAGCAGCGGCGCACAGACACTCGGTTTTCCCCCTCGTCTGGCTCGGGTTTCGGTAGCGGTCACCTTAGGTCCTGTGCATCGTACACACTGCATTCCGCAGCTTGCTCGTCTGGCTGCAGGAGAGCGAGAAAGGCGAGACAATTTGGCCTTGGTCGTCGTTACGGCTTCGGCGCTCTCTCCCCACTTGGCTCGACTGTTCCTCCTCCTGAACAGCTCTCGACTCTTCGACCATGGCTACCATCGACCCGACTGTCAAGGGCCTCAAGCCGTCGACCGAGCAGTACAACGGGGCGGGAGAGCGCTTCCTCATCGTCCATGCCCGGTCCGTCGCCTCGTCCTCCTCGTCTCGCTCGTCCTCCAGCCCATGTGGGAGCGGGTGGGTCCTTCAGGTAGTCACGGACGCTGACTCGAGTCCACGCGCCCGCAGCTGGAATGACCAGGTCATCACGCCGTTGGTGCAGGGCGCGGTCGACACGATGGTCAAGATGGGCGTCTCGCGCGACAACATCGTCATCGAGACGGTCCCCGGCAGCTACGAGCTCCCCATGGCCTGCTCTCGGTGCGTCCCTGATCCTTTCCGAGTTCCTGGAGCGAGGTGGGAGCGAGCCGGACGAGGTGCCTCTCCTCCCCGCGAGTGAGAGTGGGGTCGAGCCGGCCCATGCAGCGGCGCAGCAAGCTTGGTCGTGCGACGCCGAGCCGTGCATTGCAGAAGCTGACTCTCCCTTGCCGCCCCCTCCCTGCCCGCAGACTCATCGCCGCCTCGCAGATCCAGGCTTCGGCCACCGCCTCCGACTTGATGGGCGCCTCGACCCTCCTCGACGCTCCTGCATCCGCCCCGACCTCTGCACCCTCGACCGGCGCGTCCAAGGGCCCCTTCGCCGCCGCCATCGCCGTCGGCGTCCTCATCAAGGGCTCGACCCAGCACTTCGAGTACATCTCGGACGCCGTCACGCACGGCTTGATGCGCGTCCAGCTCGACACGGGCGTCCCCGTCGTGTACGGCGTCCTCAACTGCAACACGGACGAGCAGGCCCTGCAGCGCGCCGGCGTCGGCAAGGAGACCAAGGGCCACAACCACGGCGAGGACTGGGGCGCGGCCGCCGTCGAGCTCGGCGTCAAGACCAAGCGCTGGGCGACGGGCGCCATCTAGACGGGCCTGCTCAAGGTGCCATGTACAACGCGCAGGACTGGGCAGTGTCGGGCCGGCGGGTGTGCGTCAGGGCGTCGAGCGAGGCTTCGCGAGGCTCTCCAGCTTCTGCTTCTCGCTCTCGCTTCTCCAGGCTGTCGGTCTATCTGCACTCGCTCCGGCTCGAGGCCGCGGGTCTTCCGCTCTCTTACAGCAGCAGGCACGTGCGAAAGGGTGAGGCTCAAGCTTGTTCCAGACAGAGGACTCCAGGGCCAAGTCGCTGCTCTCCTCCTAGGGCTTCTCGACCACGACGACCTCGAAGAACACCTCGCTCGCGCCCCGCTCGCTCTTCTCGGCAACGAGCGCACTGGGTCGAGCCGGCGAGAACATGCCGCGCAGGCTGCGCAGGCCGCACGGGCCCTTCTCGCCCATGAGCTCGTCGTCCTCAGAGACGTCGAGCGACGTGCGCGGGAGGGCGATCGCGCCTTGCTGCTCGGCACCGGGGTAGCTCGAGCCACTGTGTGAGACGAGGAGCTTCGCGAGCGTCAGTACCTGCTACGAGAGCTGGACAAAACGCAGAGAGCGGCGCGACGCACCTGTGGATGAGGACGCCCTCGACGACGGCTGCAGGCGATGAACGGACAGCTCGAGTCAGTTGCACGATCGAGAGCGGGCAAAGAAGGGGCAAAGAGTAGCTCGACGCACCGAGGACGGCGGCGAGGCCGAGCTGAACCGACTCGTGCTGGTCGCGAACGACCCTCGCGCCGACGGGCCAGAGCGCGGCAATGCAGCCTGCGCGTGAGGGGTTTCCTCTTAGTACGCGTTTCTCGAGGACGAGGAGGTCGAGCAGGCAGAAGGGAGCGCACCGATGAGCCCGATCCAGCACAGCGCGCGCTTGATCCCACCCCTCGCCTCGCGCAGCTTCGTCTCCTCCTCGCCCGGCCCAAAGACGCTCGCCGCGCCAGCAACGATCCCGACTCCGAGAGGGATGGCGAGTAGAACGACGACGGCGATGATGTGGTGCGTCGGCGGCGCGGCGGGCATGTGGCTCGAGTCGAGGTAGACGAGGCAGGCGGCGTTCCAGAGCGAGGCGCTGCGAGGAGGACCCGTTCGTCAGCACTCCGTCTCTGCACGTCTCGAGAAGAATATGGACGCACCAGAGCGACTCGAAGAGGAGGTGTGCACCTGCAGGAGGAGGAAAGCCGGTCAGCGCCACGAGCTGCGAGGGCGAGGAGAGGGAAAGGCGGACGCACTGGTGTAGCCCTCTCTCGCAGCTTGCTCGCCGTCGAGCACGAATGGTAGCTCTTCTTCGTCGAGCTTGATGCTGTCGACGTCGGCGAGCGGCGACTTGTCCGAGGCGAGCCCGTCGTCGACGTCGGCGGACGAGAGGGGGAGGCGGATGGCGCCGTCACGGCGCAAGAGACGGTCGAGGTCGATCCAGCGGGCCATGGTGTGTGGCTTCGAGGCGAGCGGGCTGGGAGAGAAGGAGAGGAGCAAGAAGGGGAGCCAGGCTCGGGGAACAGGCGCTGAAGGCGCCGAGGTGCGAGCGCGCGACGAGGCCCACCCCGCAAAGGCTCGTGCGCTCAAGGACGTCCGTCGCGCTCGGCTCGCTCGTCAGGAGAGCGTCTCACACTTTCAACTGCGCTCGCTTGCAGAGATCCACGGAGAGCACAACGAGAATGAGCAGAGGAAAGCGAAGCGAGTTGGAACAAAGGGAATCGATCGGGCGGGCGGGTACGCGAAGCTACAAAACGAGGTCGAACGACGACGAAGAGGAGAGGGACAACAGGCGAGGGTACAGAAGGATGTGCGAGAGAGGATGACGGAGACGAGCGCCCCTCACAGCTCGGTACGAGCGGGAGGAGGTGCAGTCGGCGGAGGGGGAGGAGGGGAAACAGAGGAGGGGGCGGACCGCGCCTCGTTGCCCTCGGCAGCGTCGACGACGCCCTCGAGCGACGACTCGGGCGTCCTCGACGACGTGCTCGCTCGGGGCGGGTGCGCGCCGTCGAGCGTCGGCACGACCGCGCCGGCGACGCCGAGAGCCGCTCCGCCCGCCGCGTCCCGCTCGCGCTCGCGCTCATCGCCGCTGTCGCCGCTGTCGTCGCCGTCGTCGCCATCGCTGCCATCCGTCTTCCACCCCTCGGCGCGCTGCAACGTCTCCTCGCCGTCGGCGACCTTGCGCGAGTAGGTCGGGAGGCCGAGCCCTTCCTCGGCCTCGCGCTGCGCCTCGCGCTCCCTCCTGCGGCGCAGGCGGCGCTCGGCCCTGCGGCGGACGCGCTCGGCGCGCCGGCGCTCCGACTCGGTCTCGTCGTCGTCGTCGCCGCCGCGCTGCGGGCCGGCCATGGCGGCGGCGGCGGCGACGAGCACGGCCGGGGTCGCGCCGTTGAGGGCCGCGCGCTGGCTCGGCATCAGGTCGGCGAACGAGCGCGGGCCGGACGACGACGACGAGGGCCCGAGGAGGCCGGCGTCGCGCAGGGCGCGGCGCAGGTGCGCCACCTCTGCGAGCGTGGCCGGATCCGCCGAGCGCTGCTGCTGCTGCTGCGACGCGGGCGTGCGGGCGGCCGAGAGGTGCTGCATCGGGACGGATGCGTCGCTGTGGCCGCGGCGGAACAAGGACGACAGGCGGGCGAAGGGTCCGCAAGGAGGGGGAGGTGCCGGTGGAGGAACGGCGGGAGCGGCGGGGGCGGGTGTCGTCGAGTGGGGTGGCGCCTCGGCGGCGTCGTAGCCGGGCGGTGGAGGCTCTGCATGCTCGAGGTCGAAGCTGTAGACGCTGCCGTTGAGGCTGCGCTGCGAGTCGGCGGTGCGGGGTGGAGGTCTTGGCCTCGCGCGATGCTGCTGGGCGGGGTCGCGCGTGTAGATGGCGCGCTGCCGGCGCAGGCGGTGGAGGAGGCCGAGGCGAACGAGAGCGCCGAGGGCGAAGACGCAGAGGATCACGACGATGGCTGCGGCGTCTCGAGTCGAGTTGGAGCAAGGCGGACGAGGAGGGAGGCGGGGGAGGAGGGCGACCGTCAGCTCGGCACAGGGCGGGTGGCAGTGGACCAGAAGGGCGAGCTCGAGACGACGCACCGTACTTCCACACGCTGACGGACCCATCCGAGCCCGAGCCAGAGCTGGACGAGTCGGCCGACGAGGTGGCTTGAGGCACGAACCGGGTCGCGCTCGTCTGCGCGAGGTCGGCGGTCGACGAGGTCGGGGCGGCCGTGGTCGTGGTGGGCCACACCTGCTGCCTGCGGTCGAGTGCAGGCATTTCTCGGCGGTGCCAGTCGAGACGAGTGGTCGAGGCGGGAGGACGAGGACGAGCGGAGGCGCGAGGCACGGCGCGGCGGGGGCGGTGCCGAGACAAAACCTCCGCCTCGCCTCGGTTGTGGCCTCACGCGCCCGTCCGCTGCGACTCGGCGAGCGTAACCGAACCAAACCCTCGCTCGCTCGCTCGCCTCCTCGCCGCCTCCGCCCCTCTCTCTCCCTCCACCCGCTCACTGCAACCCGCTCAAGGTGCGTCTCCCTCGGTCCTCCTCTTGCCTGGCCTCACACTGACTCGTCGCCGACCCGCAGCCTCACCCACGTGCGTCGCGCCCGCCTTGCCTCTCCGCCGAGCCTCCTCCTCCCGCGTCATCCCCCGTCGCTGACCTCTCTCTCGCTCTCCCTCTCCTCCCTCTCCCTCCGCCGCTCTCTCCTCTTCACCTTCACCCTCGCTCTCACCCACAGACCCACCACCACCACACGAACAACCAGTAACCATGCCTTTCACCGCCAGCGACATCTGCAAGGTGCGCTCCCCCCCTCCCTGCTCGTCTCTCTCGCTCTACACTGCGCGGAGACTGACTCTGTCTCGCCCCACAGATCATCCTTGCCATCTTCCTCCCGCCCGTCGGTGTCTTCCTCGAGCGCGGCTGCGCTGCCGACTTCTGGAGTGCGTCCTCGCCGCCTCTATCTCCTCGCTCTTCGGGTGCGACGACTGACCCGCTTGGCACCGCGCGCAGTCAACGTCCTCCTCACCGTCCTCGGCTACATCCCGGGGTGCGTCCCTCTCTCGCGCCCCTCTCTTGCACGACCAGCCGGAACTGACCTTCCTCCCTCGGCCACCTCGCTCCTTCGCTCCAACCTCCTGCCTCCGCCGCTCTCTCTCCGCCCCGCAGCATCATCCACGCGCTCTACATCATCCTCAAGTACTGAGCGACGACCAAGACCGACTCGGTGTCGAGGTGGAGCGACGAGGAGCGGCGAGGTGCTTGAGCAGTGCGTCCGGCTTTCCCCCTCGCTCTGCGCCTCGCGCGACCCCGTGCTGACCTTCCACCTCATCCCCTGCAGGTCTAGAGCATGTACCGCTCAAGCGCCGCTCCTCCTACCTCTCGTCGCACCCCTCGTCTTCCTCTTCGCCTCGCCGTCCTTCCTCTCTCTCCGTTTGAGCTCTTAGTGCCCGCTTCACCCTTTACCCCTTCTTCCTACTTTCGCTGTTAATCTTGGCACTTCGGACACTTCTCTCCTCTGTCAGCGAGCTGCGTTCGAGAGCGGGCCGAGAGAGAGGCTCGAGCGCTGCCCCGCCTTGTCGTTCGCTCGCCGGCGCTCAAGCCGCTCAAGCTGTCCTGCGACCCCTGCGTCCCTCGCTCGATCGTGCAGAGACGTGCGGGATCCTGTGAGTGAACAAGAGGGGACGGTGCTGCTGCATTCTCGCTCGTGCTCGCGCTCCTCGCCTCGTCTTCGCGGTCTCCTGCAGCCTCGTGTCCTCGAAAGGTGCTGCTCTTCTTGCTCGCTCAGCTTGCGCTCCAGATGAGAGGCGAGGGCGAGACGAGCTTTCGAAGGAAGCACAGTGCGAGTAGCGCTGTGAGCGCCTCTTCGCGCCGAGAGGTCCAAGCGGCTCTTCCTCTCCCTCTCGAGCAGCAAGCCGACGATGCCGAGAGCCGAGAGAAGAGATGCTCGCACTGCATGTACTACAACAAAGGGTCGTGAGGGAGGCAGGTATCGACCGGCGCAGCTCGACGACGCTCCCTGGGCCGCCGAGGGGGTATCACGCTCGCGCCTCCTCTGCTCCTCCTCCGCCGCCGCGCGCCTTCGCCCGTGCGCCTCGAGAAGTTGCGCCCTCCCTACTTGGCCGGCAACCGGTCAAAGATGCTCGGCTGCTCGGGCGCGTCGACCTGCTCGCTCTGCACCTTGCGCTTGACCGAGTCCATGATGTCGCTCACGGCCGAGCGGTCGAGGTCGTCGCGCGCCTTCATGAGCGCCTCGGTAAAGGCGAGGTTTGCGCCGTACTTCTTGCGGAAGGGCCAGTACTGCGCGCAGGATCGGCGAGAGCGAGGGCGAAGAAGGAGGAGGGGGAAAGAGCCAAGGGGCGAGTCGGGAGGAGGGAGAGAGAGACAAGGGCGTCAGTGCGACTGCAAGACGAGCGCAGGGACGAGATCCGAGAGAGAACGAGGACGCACGTCGAGGAAGACCATCATCTTGCTCGCGCTCAAGAGGGTGAGGACGCTCTCGAGGACGTCAAAGTAGGCGACGAGCTCGGTCTTGGGCTTGTACGCGAGGAAGAAGTCGAACGCGAGGTCGAGGTCGGCGCGCATGCGCTCGACAGCCATGGGCATGCGCAGCTTGGACGCGCGCCGGACGGCGACGAGGTACGTGATGAGGAATGTGTCGACGAGGTCCTCGACGAGGAGGTCGAACAGGTTCGGGTTGAGGTGCACCTGGTAGTCGTCCATGTAGTCCTGGAGCGTCTCGACGATCTGGCGCATCGGGTTGACCTCGGCCGTGTGCCAGGCGGGCGAGAGGAGGACCTTGGTCGCCGGCTTGAGGTCGTGGAAGACGACGTCGATCAGGACCTGGACGCAGCGCTTGGCGACGTCGAGGAAGCCGTCCATGGCGTCGTTGAGCTTGTCGACGATGCCCTGCTTGTACTTGGCGCTGACGAGCGGCTCGAGCCGGTTGCTCAGCGCCTCGGTGAAGTCGGCGCTCTTGATCTGATCGTTCGCGAGCGCCATGACGTACTCGTCGAGGCCCGGCACGAGGGCGTCGTCGCCCGCGATCCGGCGCCGGTACTCGCCGTCGACGAGCTGGATCCACCGCCGCTGCACGCCGCGCATGACCCGGTTCGCCTCGTCGACGACGCGCGACAGGACGGCGGCCTGGTTCGAGTCGAGCGCGAGGTCGACCTGCTGGTTGAGCATCTGGAACAGGATGACGGCGCCCTGCATGCCGTAGTAGCCGTCCGGGTCCGTCTCGGGCGGCTCGGCGCGCTCGAGGAAGTCGCGCGACTCGCCCTTGAACAGGTTGGCGGTCCACTCGTCCATCTTCTTGGTGATGACGCCGAGGTAGTCGTCGAGGAGGGCGCCCTCGTTGCCGTCGAGGAGCGGCGGCTCGAGCCAGGCCGGGTCGACGCCGAGGTCCTTAGTCATCGTCTTGAAGTACTCCTTGGTGAACTGCGACAGGCGGAGGAGCGTCGCCGGGTCGGGCTCGTTCTTGACGAGGGTCGCGAGAAAGTCGTACAGCGCCTTGTGGTAGCCCTTGACGCTGCGAGAGGCGAGGGAGGAGAGATTCAGCCGCCTTTTCGCCGGGCAAGTCGACGAGGGGGAGGGGAAGACGCACTAGACCTGCTCGATCTGCGGGCAGTGCGTAGAGCAAGGTCAGCAACGGTGCAGCGTGAGGGTGTGCAGCGAAGGTGAGGGCGAGGGAGACGCACCTTCCAGTCGGCGGGGAACTTGTCGACGAGGAGGTCGCGCACGGTGACGATGTCGTCAAAGACCCACTCGAGCTCGTCAATCCAGCGCACGCCGTCCTCGCCGGCGCGGCGGTAGCTCTTCTCGACGTCGGTGCGGCACCCCTCGCGGATGGCGTCGAGGACACGCGCGCGGTAGTGCTTGAGCGTGCGCGCGTCGGCCTGGAGCGAGCGGAACCGGGCCGCGACGTCGACGTTGCCGGCCTTCTTGACCATGCGGATTGCGATCGCGCGCTGGTCGCGCGCGCCCTCGACCTCGGCGACCTTGCACAGGCGCACGGCGACGCCGCTGTTGCCGGCGCGCGCGAGGGCGAGGAGCTCGCGCGCGAGGCGGAAGAAGTGGGCCTCGAACGCCTCGATCGTCTCGCCGAGGCGCTCGAAGTAACGCTCGAGCGTCTCGCGCGTGCTCGCGAGGCTCGCGAGCTGCTGGGCGGCGGGCGCGTCCGGGTCGGGCGCGGCGGTCGAGGCGGCGGCGGCGGCGAGCGCGTTCGAGGTCGAGCCCCAGGACGCGCCCGATTTCTTGGCCTGGGCGAGCGTCTCGTTGCGGAACGTCTCGAGCTCGGTGAGGTGGTAGTGGATTGGGAGGAGGTTGGGCGAGGGGCCGAGCGGGTCGGCGCGGTCGGCCGAGAGGAGGTCCGAGAGGTGCGACAGGCGCGAGTACATGGACCGCAGCGAGTTGACGATCTCGAGGGTCTGGGTGAGGCGGCGGTGGACGATCGAGACCTGCGAGCGAGGGAGGGGTGTGAGCGAGGGCGAAGAGGGAGAGAGAGAGAGAGAGAGCGAGGGAGGGAGGGAGGAGGGGACGGACCTCGACGAGCTTGCCGAAGCCGTGGATGTGGGCGCGCGGGTCTGCGACGAGGTGCTCTACTTCTCTGAGCGACTCCTTGAGCTGCTCTGCGGCCGTCTTTGCGTCGCGGAGGCCTGCGAGCCCCTGCTTGACGAGGTCGACCTGGTCCTTTGCGCGCGAGCCGAGGGTCTGCTGGAGCTGGGTGCGTTCCTTGAGGATGCGCTGTCGGAGCAAGGGGATGCGAGAGAGGGTAGGCGGTGTCGACAGGTGCTGCGGTGCATGAGGAGCGGGGGTGAGTGAGAGCGAGGTGGGGAGGAGGAGGACGAGGGGACGGACCTCTGCGATGGCGGAAGCAGCGGTTGGCTGGCCCGAGACGAAGGCAGCCATCGTGTACGAGCAAGCTAAGCGCTGCACCAGCCAGTGGGGAGCATGTCGAGGCGAGAGCAGCTCCCCCGACGACGACGACGACGACGACGAGCCTCTCTCTCGCCGCCTCCTCCCTCGAGCCGAGCCTCGAGCCGACGCGCGCACCAGCCTGTGCGCCTACTCGAACAGCCCGTCAGCCACTCGCCGCCACCACCCGCCTCGCCGTCGCCCTTCCCTCGAGGTCGCGCGACCTTGATCAACGCGCGCCTTCGAGTCTCGTCGCGGCACCACCAAGCCCGCCGACCCCCGAGCTGCACGGCTGTGCATGTCCTGCGCAAGACTCTTGGTCTCGCGCACAGCCCTCGTCCAGCGCCGCCTCCCGTCCTCCCTCGCCTCGCCCACCCGCCTCGCGCGCACCTCGTTCACCATGGCCTCGACCGCGACCGCGAGCAGCACCGCCCTGCGCCAGCGCACCCCGGCCACCACCAGGAGCCACTCGGGCCACTCGGGCCACTCGGGCCACTCGCACTCGCACGGCGGCATCGACGAGACGGCCCACCTCTCGAGCGCCTTCACCTCGCTCCGCAACCCCTCGCAGCTCGACCCCGGGTCGCGCATCACCCTCGTCGGCCTCGTCGCCAACGTCGGCCTCACCGCCGTCAAGGGCGTCGCCGGCTACCTCCTCGCCAGCTCGGCCCTCCTCGCCGACGCCGCCCACTCTGGCTCCGACCTCGTCGCCGACGTCGTCACCCTCGTCTCGTACCGCATCGGCCGCTGGGCGCCCTCGCACCGCTACCCGTACGGCTACGGCAGTGCGTCCCTCTCTCCTCCTCTTCCTCCCCTCTCGTTCTCGAACGAACCCGCTGACTCCCCGACCTTCTCGTCGCAGAGTTCGAATCGCTCGGGTCGCTCGTCGTCTCGTTCCTCCTCTTTGCAACTGCAGCCGGCATCGGTGCGTCCTCGAGCTCTCTTGGTCCTGTACCGCAACGCCGACTCGCCGAGCTAGGGCTGATGCCCCACGTCTCCTCGCAGGGCTCCACTCGTACCACCACCTCCTTCTCTCGCTCGCCTCGATCCCCTCGATCCCGGCCGACCTCCTCGCCTCGCTCGACTTCCTCCCGCACGGCCACTCGCACGGGCCCGAAGCCGCCGCGGCACCGTCGGGCGCGCACTCGCACGGCGACGCCCCGCTCGAGGCGGCCGTCGCCATCGTCGACGCGCGCGCCATGTACTTTGCCGCCGCGTCGATCGCCATCAAGGAGTGGCTGTACCGCTCGACCCTGCGCGTCGCGCGCACCCAGCACTCGAACGTGCTCCTCGCCAACGCCTACCACCACCGCTCGGACGCGCTCGGGTCCCTCGTCGCCCTCCTCGCCATCATCGCCGCGCGCGTCGGCTTCCCCATGCTCGACCCGGTCGGCGGCCTCGTCGTCGCCGGCATGATCGCCAAGCAAGGGTGGGACGTCGGCAAGGACGCGCTCGGCGCCCTCGTCGACCAGGTCGCAGACGACGAGGTGCAGCCCAAGGTGTACGAGGCGATCCGCTCCCTCAGCTCGGCGCACCTCGAGCCTTGGAGGGCTGCGGGCGAGAGCGAGCGAGCGGCGGCGGTATCGGGCGCGGCGAAGGAGGACAGCTCGGCGGCGGCAGCGGCGGCGACGGCAGGAGGCGCCCACTCGCAGTCCGACGCCTCTCCCTCCTTCTCTTCCTCCCCCTCCACCGGCACCCACCCGATCCTCGCCATTCCCTCGGTCCGCATCTTCGCCTCGGGCCCCTCGCTCCTCGTCGACGTCCTCGTCGTCCTCCCCTCGCACCTGTCGCTCGCCGACGCCAACGCCGTCGAGCGCGCCGTGCGGGAACAGGTGCGCGACGCTGTCGGCCGCGAGCGGGTCCGCGAGGTTGTCGTGCGGCTCAGGGCTGACGGCGAGGGCGGGGAGGCGGCGGTCGAGCTGGCGCACGCGCACGAGCACGAGCACGCGCACAAGGGGTCCGAGGGCAAGGACGGCAAGGCGCAGTAGACCTTTCGTCGGTCAGTCATTTGCATCATCGAGGTCTCTTCTCATGGTGTGCGTCGTGCGAGAGCTTTCTGCCGCACCCTCGTGGCGAGAACGAGCGAGAACGAGAAGGTCCACGTTTGAGAAGGTCGCGCTCTTCAGCTTTTGCACGTCTCGCGCCTCCTCATGCGCTCTCGGGTCGCAAGGGAGTGCCAGAAAAGGCCGATACGTGATTGCAGCAAACGTTCGGTCGAGAGCTGCGAGGATACGGGCGCGAGAGGCGAGCTAAGAGAGAGAAAAGGTGCGAAGGAGGAACTCGACGAGGACGGAGCGCAACAATGAGGGGAGGGAGGGTATAAGGTCGCTCTCGGTGCCCAGATTGCTCGTGTGCCGCCGCCTTGAGGGAGCTAGACGCGCTTGGCCCGCTCGCTCAGATGTCCTTGACGTGCGGCTTGAGCGCGTCGACCGCCGCGCGCTGCCACGGCTCAAGATCCTGGCCGTACTGTGTGTTGATGATGTAGCCGTACGGGTCTTCGGCGAGCGTCGTCAAGTTTGCGAGCGTCTCGATGCTGCGGGAGGGAAGAGAGAGAGAGAGAGGGGCTCGTGCGCAGGTCAGAACCGGCCGAGCGACCGGCGAACGAGCAGGAAGACGTCGACGCACATGCGGTGGATGCAGATAGGCGTGTACTGAGGCGAGTATCCACTGCACCGGATAAGGAGAAAAGGGCGAGTCAGCGAGAGCTCGAGCGTCGCAGGGCCGCTCGGACGAAGAAGGCGCACCCTTCCTGAAGGTAGACGAGGCGGCCTTTTGTCACCTCGTGCGCAACCTTCATCATCTCGCGCGTGATGAGCGCAAAGCCGTCGGCCGTGATCGACTGCCGAGCGAGCGGGTCCATGATGTTGGCGTCGAGCCCTGCGAGTTGAAGAGGAGGACCGAGCGGTCAGCCCGAAGGAGTCTGCACGGGCCGACGCCGACGAGCGACAGGACGCACCTGAAGGGACGATGATGATGTCGGGCTTGAAGCGCCGCAGCGCAGGCTGCACGAGCGTCTTGAGCGCGTACAGGTAGGCGTCGGTGCCGCTTCCGGGCGGGAGAGGGATGTTGAAGCTGTAGGGTCCGAGCAACGTCAGCCCGAACGCCGTCAACGCAAAGGCGTCCCAGAGCGTAAGAGATGAAGAGGGAAGAGGAGCGCACTTGTAGCCGAAGCCCCTGCCGGCGCCGCGCGACGAGGCGAACCCACTGTCCGGCGGAAAGCAGCGGTCCTGGTGGATCGAGATCGTGAGGACGTCTGCGAATGCGCATGTGCGTGAGTGAGCCATCAAGAGAGGGAGAGCTACGGACAAGCATCGACTCACCGTCGCGCTCCCAGAAGATCTGCGAGCGCGAGGCAAAGTCAGCATCGTCGAAGGACGACAAGGCGAGGCAGGGGGGGTGCGCACCTTCTCGGCGCCGTTGCCATGATGGACATCGAGCTGCAGAGTCACAGAGGGAGTGCGTCAGTCAGGTGCTCGAGAAGCAAGCGCCCTCGTTGAGGAGAAAAGTCGGCGCACGTCGACGATGGCGACCTTTTTGAGACCGAGCTTCTTGCGAGCGTACTCGGCGGCGATCGCACCGTTGTTGAACATGCAGAAGCCGCGACCGCGGTCCGGCTCGGCGTGGTGACCTGCGGGGTGCACGAGCTGCGGGAAGACGATGTCAAGAGCGGTCCGTGCACGGGTGAGGAGGACGGCAAGGACGCACAGCGTAGCCGTTCTGCACCTTGCCCGACACAACCGACTCGAGCAGGTCGAGCGAGGCACCGACGCCCTTGAGCGCAAGGTCGTACGCGCCGAGGCCGAAAGGCGAAACGCCGTCACCGCAGTCGCCGCCGGTCTCGTTGCTCTCGCGCTTGACCCGGTCGACGTACTGCGCGCGAGAGCAAATCCAGCGTCAGTGGGCGGATGCAACCGAGCAAGAGGACGAGTGGGAGAGAGAAGAGAGCGCACCTTTGCGTCGTGTACGAGCAAGACGTGCTCCTCCCTGGCCGGCCGGATCGGCAGTCGCTCGACGTGCTCAAGCAAGCCCGTGACCTCGACGAGCTCGTGAGCGAGACGCTTGGCGTCTGGATGGGCAACGTGCTTGTTCGGTGCGATGCCGAGCTGTGGAAGGAAGGGAGAAAGGAGGGTCAGAGGGGTCCGTGCGAGCGCGCAGCGAGGAAGGGAGGGGGACGCACTCGAAAGTCGCTCGGCATAAGCGGATCGGCTCCAGTATCCCACCAGCCCATCGCTGCCGTCCACAGGTAGGCCGTCTTGAGAAGCTTGGTCTTGACCATCGTCGCGCGGGCGAAGGTGCACGAGGTCGACGAGGTGGAGAGAGCGAGAGGGTTAGACGGTCGCGAGCCGGTGCGAGGGTCGAGAGAGAGAGCTTGAGGGAAGAAGAGCGGGTGAGGAAAGAGCGGCGTCGAAAGCAGAGCGAGAGCAGGAATCTGCGGAGCGCCAAGGTCGGCACTCGGGCGAGTTGCACGCGGCGACGAAGGTGGGCGGCGCTCGATCACCTCTCGAGAGGCGGACAGGAGAGCAACGAAGCGGCGCCGACGCCGAACGTGAGCGCCTCGTTCGTCAGCCGGAGCGTGCGCGACGAACAGGAGGCGCGAGGGCGCGAGCGGCGCACGGACCTCGCCTTCCTCGCTCACGACGAGCGCTCTCCGACACGTCGCTGCGGCGATGAAGGTCTCGAGTTGCTCTAGTCATCCTATCTACATACCGCGCCGTGACGTGCTCGATCCTTCGCTCCGTCACGCGCTCTTCTTCTGGGCCTCGCCGTCGTCCTCCTTGCGCCGGCGGTCCGGCATCGCCGCAGCCTTTGCGTCGATCGAGCGGAACTGCCAGCCGAACTTGGCGTTGTAGAGGAAGGGCCGCATGTCGAAGCGGTTGTCGTCTGCGCAGGGCGAGGGTTGCGAGGTCAGCTCGAGCACTCGTCGGGGTCGTCGCGAGGAGGAGAGACAACAACGCACCGGGCGAGTAGGCCTCGGCGTGGTAGCTCGGCGTCAAGGTCGTCATCTTGTGCCTGTCAGGGTGTGAGACCCTGAGTGAGCGAGGGAGCGAGGCGAGAGCGCGCGGGCGAGCGAGCGAAAGAGAGGGAGAGCTGCGCACCGGTTGATCGCGTAGTAGAAGAAGAAGCGCTTGACCTTCTCGGCGATCTGCGAGGACGGTCGAGCGTCAGTGAGAACGAGGAGGAGGGACAGGGAGGACGAGGCGACGCACCTCGGTCGGCGTGAGCTTGCTGCCCCAGAGCGTCGTGAGCTTGGTGAACATGCTGTACGGTCCCATCTTCTCCTGCTTGCGCAGCCGGCCGAAGATCGACAGCTCCTCGTACGTCATGCCCATGTCGACCTCGTCCGACTGGACGTAGTCGCCCGTGATCGGCTCGAGCTCGGCGGTCGGCGTCGCGTTGAGGAAGCTGCGGGCGAGGAACGAGCGCGAGGGGTGGATCAGGCCCGGTCGTCTCGAGGAGCTCAAGCAGAGAGCGACGAGGGGGGAGACGCACTCGTCGAGGATAGGCAGCTCGAACGCCTTGGTCGCCCAGGCGATGAAGCGCTTGAGGTCGACCTTGGATATGGCGCCGATCGGGTTGACGTCGGCCGCCGAGCAGTCGTACTTGGTGTAGTAGCCGCGGAGCCTGCGGGCGGGGGACGAGAACCGGTCAGGACCAAGTCGCAGGAGGGGGAGGAGAAGGAGAGGGAGGACGAGAGGACGCACGCTTCGTCGACGTTGGCGCTGCCGAGGACGAGGAGGGCGCCGCTCTTGCCGCGCACCCAGGGGACGAGCTGCGCAAAGAGGTAGGCGAGGAGCATGCGCAGGCGCGCCTGGATGTTCTGCAGCGCCAAGTTCTCGGTCTGCGACCCGCCGTGCACCTTGTACTCGGGCTTCTTGCCCGTGACGAGCGTGAAGAGCGTGTGGATGGCGTCGACGCAGGCGTCCATGTTGAGGCCGACGTGGTAGCTGCGGGCGAAAGAGGGAGCGTCAGGGTAGGGCTCGCTGTGCCGGCGGCGAGAGCAGGCTCGTGCTCCCGCCGGACGAGGACGAGGAAGTCGCCGACGCACGCGCCGATGGCCTCGGCGAGGTCCTTGGCCCTCTGCCGCGTCTCGTTGCTCGAGTTCTTGGTGCCCATGTAGCACGTGTGAAAGATGCGGCCGCAGAACTCGCGCGGGTCGATCGGGACGTAGGTCGACGTCTCGGCGTTCTCGCCCGTGATGCGCCGAGCGTCCGAGATGACCTGCTCATCTGCGCGCAGGTGCGGCACGTCAAGATCAGCACGTGCAAGACGCAGGGAGCGAGGGAAGAAGGAGAGAGAGAGAGCGACGCACTGCCCTCGGCGGCGGCCTTGGCGACGAGGCGGCACATGGAGAAGACGATGGTGGCCGTCGCGCACGAGTCGATGCCGCCGCTCAACGGCACGAAGTAGCCGCTCGTGCCCGAGCGCCGAAGGTAGTCCCACAGCCAGCACGCAGGGCCGTACCTGCGCGCAGAGGTCCGAGCGTCAGCCGAGGTCGGGCGAGGGCGAAGTCACGACGACGAAGAGGAAGGGGAAGACGCACGCGATCTCCTCCTCGGGCAGGTTGTAGCGGAACTCGCCCTCCTTGTCGACGATGGCGTCGACGAGGTCCTCGTCCTGATCGGTGCTGAGCCGCGTCTCGGCCCTCGCGCGCAGGAACGCTTCCTGGTTGCCCGCCGCCTGCATGCTGCGGCTGCTCCACGTGCGGTGCGCCCGGATGCGCTGCAGATCGACCGTCGCCGTGACGACCTCGACGTCGTTGAGCGAGAACTGGGACCCCTGGGCGATGACCTGGCCGTTGAGCGTGATGAACGAGCAGCCGTCGTAGTATAGGCGGTCGCCGTCGCAGCCCTGCTGGTTGGCGTACAGGTACAGGCCGCCGGACTGTAGGTGCAGAAGGAGCGAGGGCTGAGCGTCAGCGGAGCCCACGGTCGAGGTTGACTGAGGGAGGGGGACGCACCTTGAGGGTCGCCTCCTTGATGAGGTCGATGCGGGTGCGCAGCTTGCGCAGCTCGTGGTGGCTGCCCGAGCTGTTGGTAAAGATCTCGACGCCGTCGAGCGCCATGTCGATGTGCGGCCTGCGAGCGTGAGCGGGCGTCAGCTCCTGTGCGGGCTCGGGTCGGCGGGAAGCATGGAGAGGAAGGGGACGCACGCTGCCGGCGTGAAGAGCTCCTCGCACATCTCGACGCCGATGCACGTATCCTGCGTCGCGACGACGGCGTGACCGATCGGGACCGTGACCTACGAGCGCAGAGCGAGAGAGCGTGAGGACGAGACTGAGGGACGGCGGCGCAGGGAGCGAGAGGACGACGCACCTGACCCGTCACGTCGGCGATCATCTTGGGGAGCCAGAACTCCTCGGTCTGCTTGTGCTTCATCCAGGGCGTGAACCACCGCAGCTCGCGGTAGTTGCCGTCGTTGGCGAGCCACATCTTGGGGCGGATGAGGAGGATCTTGCGGTTGTGGATGATGATGCGGCAGTTGTAGATGACATTCTTGTGGACGACGGGCATGCCGACGTCGACGATCATGTCGAGGCCGTCGTCGCACTCGAGGATCTTGACGAGGACCTGCCAGGCGTGAAGGTGCGTGTCGCCTGCGAGCGGGTCCAGGGGGGCAAGGTCAGCTCGAGAACGCCTGGTCGGGCGGGCAAGGGGCGAGCGCACCTTCGAGGAAGTGGTCCTGGCAGCCATAGGCGCTGTGAGCGGAGCAGGACGGCGAGAGAGGTCAGCAGTCGAGCAGGACGGCGGCGCAACGTCACGAGAGGAGGGGGCGCGGACGACGGACGTGATCTCGAGCTCGGGACCGATGCGAAGCTTTGCGCCGCGGTCCTTTGCGATCTTGATGGAGCGGAGGATGCGGTCGAGGTTACCTGCGGGCGAGCAGCGAGAGGTGAGCGAGGGTTGCGAGGCTGAGAGGACGAGGGCGACGAGGGGCGCACCGTCAAAGTCGAGAGCGTGCTGGTTGAGGGAGCAGGTGGCGACGGTGATGAGGCCCCCTGCGGGGTGTGCGCTCGCAGCTGGCAGTCGTCGCACGGGTCGAGGGAGAGTTGGGCGACCGAGGGGGAGATGGCGATGAGGTCGTCGAGGTGGGGAAGGGGAGAGAGGGGGAGGGACGAAAGCGAGGGTCAGCAGGCGGTTCCAAGGGTGGCAGGGCAGAGCTGAGCGCACCCATGGCTGGTCTCGACGGTTGGCGCGGGTGTGGACGGAGAGACGAGACGACGGCTCGACCAACTTCATCAGCTCGACCTCGCTCTGGCCACTCGTGCCCGCTCGTGCAGCTCGTCCGCCCCTTTGAGCGGTTTCTAGTAAGCGCTGGACCACGTCGAGCCAGCGAGCGCGCGCCCCGAGGCCTCGCCCACCTCGCTCTCCTCCTCCCCACTTCCCTCGACCAGTCGACCTCCGCCTCGCCTCGCTGTCGCTCTTTGGTCGCCATGCGCTTCAAGGCCGACGTCTCGAACCCGAACCAGCTCTCGCGCCTCATCACCAGCCTCGCCCCGCTCTCAAAGACGGCCATCCTCAAGCTCAAGCGCGACCAGGTCCACCTCATCTGCCGCGCAGGCGGCACAAAGACGTCCGTCCAAGTCTGGAGGTGCGCCTCATCCTCCTACCATCTCAACGCTCTGAGCTGCGCTGACCTTCCCCTCGCTCGACAGCGTCATCAATATCGTCCGTCCTCCTCATTCTCCCCGCTCGCCGACTCGACCGCGCGCCAGGACCGCAGCTGACCCGCCGCACGTACTCCTGCAGGACTCGATCTTCAAGGCCGAGACGCTGCGCCTCGACTCGAACCACCAAAACGAGGTTTACCTCGAGGTGTCGACCGACCTCCTCGCAAAGGCCCTCAAGTCGGCGAGCGTGCGTTCTCTTCCGCTTCATCTTCCTCCTGTCCCCCCCTCGAGCTACTAGCTGATGGAGACCGTCGTCTCGTGACGCAGGGAGCGACCGAAGTCGTCATCAAGCTCGCTAAGAAGGGAGGGAGTGGGCCGGGCGGCACGGGCGAGGGCTCGTACCCGGTCCTGTCGCTCTTGGTACAGAGCTCGGTGCGTTCCGCTCGCTACCTCTCTCCTGTCGTCTACTACGATGCCTGACTTCAAGCTGACGCCGTGCCCGTCCCGCAGAGCCGGCTCGGCAAGCGCCTCGAGATCACGCAGGACGTCGCCGTCAAGGTCATGAAGGCCGCCGAGATGGACCAGCTCAAGGAGCCGCTGTGCCCAACGCCGCAGGTGCGTCTCTGTCTCTTTCTTCCGCTGCTTGTCTCAGGCATCGAGCTGATCTGCGGCGAGCTCGGCGTCCGCCTCTCCGCACGCAGGTCGCGCTCTACCTTCCCTCGCTGCACACTCTGCGCACCGTCGTCGAGCGGCTCAAGACCATCTCGTCCTACATCACGATCAGCGCAAATAACGCAGGCGAGCTCAGGTGCGTCGCCGCAGCCGTTCCACGCTGTGCCCTTCTCCCCAGCCGGACTCGGCGCACGGCCGCAGTGAGCTGACGCCGACTCTCTCCTGCTCGAGCAGGCTGCGCGCAGAGTCGGACGACGCCAAGGTCGAGACCGAGTGGCGCGACCTGCGCAAACCTGCTGCAGGAGCCGAAGGTGCGTCGCGCTCGTTCCCCTTCCTCCTCTCCTCGCCCTCGCTCCGTCCCGCCGCTGACGCACTCTCGCCCTACCCTCGCCTCTCGCCTCTCGCACCTCTACGCAGGCATGACAGACCCGCCCGACGACCCGCACGAGTTCATCTCGGTCACGCTCGAGGCCAAGGACGTCCTCAAGTTCCTCGCGAGCTACTCGGTCGCGAGCACGACGATCGCCTGTGCGTCCTCCTCTCTCGGCTCTCGGCTCTCTTTCTCACTCACGATGCGGCTCGCGAGCGACGGTGCTGATCTGCAGAAACGCGCGCCCACAGGCTTTTGCAGGGCCCACGCCGCCATTTTTTATGTCTACGTCGGCGCCGAGCGCGACTCGTCGGGCGCGCAAGGCTCGGGCGGCGTCCTCACCTTCTTCGTCCCAGCGGTGCAGCTTGGAGGAGACGACTAGCGGCGCGAGCCGAGACGGCGGGAGGAAGGGCTCAGTCGAGGAGGTCCGAGCGATGGTCGCCGGCGTGTTGTTGTACCCGTGCTTGCACTGCAGGTCCCTCTCCTTTCCTGCTCGTGCGACGTGAAGCTCCAAGATATGCACGCTCGAGTGGATTGCGAGGCGAGAGCTACAGCTGAGAGCGCGAGGAGAGCGACTTGCGCAAGGCGAATTAGGCGGTGAGGAGCGAAGGGGTATGGAGGTCGGGAGGAGACGGCGGGCGCTACCCAGGGAGAGGTGAGCGAAAGCTGAGGAGCTCGAGACGGCAGCTAGTGGTACGCCGGCTGCGGCTGCATCGGGTAGCCCTGCTGCGGCTGAGCTGTCGACGTCTCGCTCGGCGTCAGTGCATGCCGTCGGCCCTCGGGCGCTCAGCGAGAGAGAGAGAAAGAGAGAGAAGAGACGCACGGTAGCCCATGGGACCCTGAGGCGCATAGCCACCACCACCGTACCCACCCTGCGGCGCGCCGTAGAACCCGCCGGCCTGTCCGGCGAGAGGCGGTGCCGGACCTTTCTGCGACGCGGCCCACTCTGCGAGCAGCAGCTTCAGCTGCTGAGGAAGATGTAGAGACGAAGAGAAGGGACGCACGGCAGGTCGAGCAGTGCCAGATGTGCTCAGAGCCGAGTGGGAGGATCGGGATGCAGCAGCTGCGAGCGGGCGTGGAGTGTCAGCGCGCACGCTCCGGGGGACGGGGGAGACGAGGCGGGCTCACAAGCTGAAGCAGTTGCGCTCCTTGGTTGCGTAGACGGTGCCGTTGTTGCACCTGGGCGCACGAGGAGGGCGAGGTGAGCACGGCGATCGAGTTGGAGAGGGTCGAGAGAGGGTAGGACGTACCGAGGGCAGATGTGGGCCTCGTTGCCTTCGACCGACAGCTGCTTGTCGCAACCGCAGACGCAGATGAGCGGGATACAGTCCATCGGGCGGGGTGTGGACGAGGCGAGAGGTGCGAGGGTGGGTCGGACGAGGCGGAGGCTGCGGGCGCGCAGTGGCAGGTCAGCGGGGGCGAGAGGGAGCGCACAGGAGGAGGGAACGCACCTCTCGAGCGTCCACGAGCTATGTGCACGGCGTCTGAGCGCTGTGGGAGAGCCGCAAGAAGAGCGAGGCCGAGTTGGCCGAGGGCGGAGGCGGCGGGCGAGTCGTGGGAGAGCGGCGGTCGGCGAGCGAGGCGAGGCTGTCGAGGTGCGCGACCTGGTGCGGCTGGACGGAGCAGCGAGCGGCTCTGTGCTGTGGAGCGACGGCGGAGATCGGGGCAAGCCCAGGGTCGACGGCGATGAGGCGGTGGAGGGAAGGAGGCGGTGCAGCTTGCCGCACCTCGCAACTCGCGCAGGGCAGGACCGGCTCGGGTGTACTGGGTAGTGATAGCAGCGCGTAACCCAGTGCACACAAGCAAGAACCACACAGAGCGGTGCAGGGCTTAGCCGATCTCGCTGACGAGCCCCGCGTGGTTCGTCGGCCCCTCGCCTCTCTCTCTCTCTCTCCTTCCCCTCACCCTCACCAGCTCCCACCTTGAATGGTTGAAGCTCTCGACGACCTCAACGATCCCGGTATAGGTGGCCATACCCACCCCTCGACACCGCACCACCATGCCGTCCCCTCGGCCCACCTCGCCCCTCTCGACCGCGACCGCGACACCGGGTCGCGCCAAGCCTCGCCCTCGCTGGACGCCACCGCTCAGCTGAGCCCGACCACCCTCCGCGCCCGCCTCCTCCAGACCCTCGCACCCGCCGCCGCCGTCCACCAGGGCGACAGCGCCGCGCCCCCGCCCCGCCAGGGGAGCCAAGTGCGCGCCTCGTCGCTCCCGAACCTCGACCGCACCCACCGCGGCGGCGACCACTCGCCCGCCCAGCTCGACGACGACTCGATCACCAAGGTCCAGCGCCGCCCGACCCAGGTCAGCGTCGTCCACTCGCTCAACGGCGCGCACCCGCACCCGCCCGGCCGCACCGCCCCCTCGACGTCGGCCGCCCCGCACCACCAGCAGCAGCCGACTCGCGCACCCCTCCTCAGCAAGGCCCTCCTCGAGCCCAAGAAGCCCGTCGGCAAGAACCCGTCGTTCCGCCAATGCCTCGTCAACACGATGCGCTACTCGTGGCTCAACCTCCTCCTCGTCCTCGTCCCCGTCGCGTGGGCCCTCGACCTGTCGCACCAGTCGCCGACCATCGTCTTCTGCTTCTCCATCACGGCCATCGTCCCGCTCGCCGCCCTCCTCGGCTTTGCGACCGAGGAGCTCGCGATGCGCGTCGGCGACGCTTTCGGAGGTGAGCTCTTGGCATTCCCCACCTCGCCTCGACCGCGCGGTGCATCCGGCTGACCCACCTCTCGTCCTCCTGCAGGTCTCCTCAACGCGTGCGTCCTCGTCGACCGCGCCCTGCTCGTCGCGCGGCCCGTGCGCTGACCCACCCCTTCGTTCACCCTCCCGCAGGACCTTTGGCAATGCCGTCGAGCTCATCATCGGTGCGTCCCTCCTCCTCTCACTCCCTGTTCCGATCCTCCTGACTGACTTGCTCGTCTTCCGCGCGCAGCTATCCTCGCGCTCGTCAAGGGCGAGCTCAACATCGTCCGCTCGTCCATGCTCGGCAGCCTCCTCTCCAACTGCCTGCTCGTCCTCGGCGGCGCCTACTTCGCCGGCGGCATCAAGTTCTACGAGCAGGGGCACTCGGTCCGCAACGCCCAGCTCAACGTCAACATGCTCGGGTGCGTCCCTTGCCCGCCCTCGGACCTCTCCCCGCACTCGTCCTCGTCCTGCGTCGTCGAGCCCCTCGACACGTGCAGCTCTGACGCTCGCCCGTGCTCGCAGCATCGCCGTGACCGCCATTGTCATCCCGGTCGGCTTCCACAGCTTCCTCATCTCGGAGGGGCGTCAGACGGCCGCCTTGACCGACGACGCCGTCCTGCGCCTCTCGCGCGGCATCTCGTTCATCCTTCTCTTCATCTACGGTGCGTCCAGCTCCATCTCAGTGCCGTCCAGAGGAGCCTGCACTGACCCTGCTTTCGTCGCCGCGCGCAGGCTGCTGTGCGTCCTCGTCTTCGAGCCGTCGCTCTTTCGCTCTTGGCGACGTCTCCTGACCCTTCCTCTCCTCCTCTCGCTGTGCAGACCTCATCTTCCAGCTCTGGACGCACAGCTACTTGTACGTCCCGGCGCCACCGCCCGACCCTCGCGCCCCGATCAACAACCAGGCCGACGGTCCTCAGCCGCCGATCGGCACGCGCGTCTTCCGCATGCCGAGTCTCCCGAGCTGGGGCAGCTCGAGCACGTCGTCGTCGTCGGTCGGCCGCAACAACGGGCGGGCCGCTTCGGTGCGTAGCCGGGCGTCGAGCTTCGCGCACGGCGATCAGCCGGCGCCGTTCGTCAACGACGGCGAGGACGTCCACCTCGCTCGAGTCGTTACGACGCACAGCGCCCTCGAGCCCGTCGCGGCGTTCTCGGTGCACGCGACGGACGCGCAGGCGCAGGCGGCGCAGCGAGAGGGCCTGTCGTCGGCGGCGACGGTGCACGACCTCGAGAAGGGTGGCCTCGCCCAGGACGACCACGGTCACGCGCACGACGACCTCGAGCACCAGCCCAAGCTCTCGCCCTGGTTTGGTTTCGGCCTCCTCATCGTCGTCACGGTCCTCACGGTCAGCTCCACCTTCGCCGTGTCGACCTCGTGAGCGAGCGAGCGCAGAGACTGAACCGGCTTTCCCGCTCGCAGGGTGTCACGGCCGAGTTCCTCGTCGGCTCGATCGACGGCCTCACGGCTACGGGCAACGTCAGCAAGGAGTTTGTCGCGTGCGTCCTTCTCACTCGCCCGCTCGAACCGTCCCTCTTCGTGCGCCGGCACTGACTCCTCGTCGACCTCACAGGCTCATCCTCTTGCCCGTCGTCGGCAACGCGGCCGAGCACGTCACTGCGTGCGTCCTGCTCTTTCTGTGCTCGCCTCTCAGTCGTTCTTGCTGACCTCGTCGCCCGACTCGCAGCGTCACGGTCGCGACTCGCAACAAGCTCGACCTCTCGCTCGCAGTCGCCGTCGGCTCGTCGATCCAGAGTGCGTTCCCGCTCCCTCTCGCCTGCCTCTCTCTCGCGCGCGCGCACTTTTCCTGATGCCGTCGCTCGCCCCGCAGTCGCCCTCTTCGTCATTCCGGTGCTCGTCCTTCTCGGCTGGGCCATCGGTCAGCCCATGGACCTGCAGTTCGACACGTTCGAGACGCTCCTCGTCTTCCTCGCCATCCTCGTCGTCAACTTTGGTGCGTCTGCGCTTCTCTCGTCCTCTCCTGCGGCGCGCACTCGGTCGACCGACGTAACGCTGACTGGTCCCTTCACCGTCTTGCAGCCATCGGCGATGGTCGCAGTCAGTGGATGGAGGGCATCGGGCTCATGATGATCTAGTGCGTCGACGTCGCTCTCCTCCTCGACTCTTCGAGCCCGTCGAGCTGACCCTGTTCCTCGCCCTCCTCTCCCTCTCCTTTTCTTCCCTCTCCTCGATCCTCTCGTCGACCTTCACCCTGCAGCGTCATCATCGCCCTGGTCGTCTGGTTCTACCCGGGCTCGGCGATCTAGTCGTCGTCGCACAACTTCGAGCCCGCTCGCACCTCTTCCTCCACCGCCTTCTAGCGCCTCTCGCCTCTTCGATCACGTCCTTCACCGGCTCAAAGTCTACCCGCCCGAGTAGCTGCCCCTCTCTGTCCTGTGCTCGCGCCTGAGCCGTAGCTGTACCCACTCTCTGTCTGTCCGTCCCCCCTCGATGACTGCAAACGAACTCTGCCTTTCCGACCTTCCTCGCCTCACCTTGGGTCGCAGGTTCCTCGAGAGGGGCAGCGAGCAAGCTTGAGCTGTACGAAGCAAAGGGTCGGGGACCATCATGACTCGGCGCTGAGCAGGGACGGCAACCCAAGCTCTCGCGCGGCTCAAGATGCAGCCGATTTCGGACGCGGCTTGCAGTTCGTGCGACGCTGCGACACCGGCTTCGACGCTGCATAGCTCGTAACGAGAGCTCGCAGCGGTACATGACCGCTAAGACCCTTCGCCCGTGCGTCAACCGGCTGCATTGGCGCGCACGGCCCGCTTGGCACGAAGGGTGACGCGCCCTTGGCGCTGCCTTCCCGCACGCTGCTCGTTCGCTCTCACGACATGGGCTGCCGAGGGTATGTTGCTGCGCGGGAAGAGACGGCAGCTTCCAGTGCCGAGGACGTCGAGCGCACGAAGAGAGCGCGCTCGAGCAACTCGACCACGGCCAGCTCGCAGCTCGCATCTCTCAGAGAGCACTGCAGCCGAGGGGTCACGAAACAGCTTGCAGGTCAAGCTTGGAAGAGAGACTGAAAGGTCTACACAGAGAGAGCCGCGGGGGAAAAGGCGCGAGGGCCGAGGACGAGGAGGGAGGGGTTGGCGGGCTCAGAAGTTGGTGCCCTCGGGAGGTTGCGGCAGCTTGCGGTTCGTCGGCGAGGCCATGTCCCTGCAGGAGAAGAAGAGCGTCAGTTCGTGAGGGCGCTCGTGCAGGACCGAGACGAGGGCGCTGCGTCGTCCGCCGTCGCGCACAGTGCGAAGAGAGGGAGAGCGAGGGGACGTACCTGCGCAGCTCGACGAGGACCGTCTCGAGGGTGAAGGTCGACTTCCAGTTTGCGAGGACGCCGAGCTTGTTGGGGTCGACCTTGCCGTGGCTCTGGTCGACGGCGGGGAGGTTGATGCGGGTGAGGAACGTGATCTCGGGGGGCTCGTCCGGGTACTTTGGCCCGCAGCGGATCGAGAGCGAATAGATGCGGTTCTCGTGGACCGAGTGGCCGGGCCCGATGATGGTGCCGTTCCACTGGTTCATCGACATCTCCTCGCCGTCCTGGAGGCCGTACGAGCACGTGCCGTCGCCGATGCCCTTCTCGCCCTTCTCGAGTTCTTCAAGGAGGCGGAACGAGCGAGGGACTGGCGGTCGAAAGGGCGCAGCGGGTGGTGAGCCGGGGTCGTGCGAGGCGAGGTCGGGTGACGGAGCGGAAGGGGGGAGGGGCGAGGCGACGGCGGCAGCGGGGAGGACAGGGGCCGGGAGAGGAGTCAGCTGGGTACTCTGCGACAGCTGTGATCGAGCTGGACGCACCCTTGGCCATGGTTGCGAGCGAGGGTGAGCAAGAGCCGGCCGGACGCTCGCCGAGATGAGCGACCACCCATCTCGCGCCTCTCACGCTCCCCGAGAGCCCTTGTTGGCTGGCTGGAGTCACAAGACACTGCATGACGTGGCCAGGGAGCCGAAGAGCAGGCCCGCCGCAATTGAGAGAGTCGCCGCGGCCGCAGCCTCCCCACCTCGTCCGAGTTGGCTCTCTCGTCCTCTCACCCTCGCTCTGCTCAGCGCGCTCTGGTCCACGCTGTAAGTGTACCTCTCTCCTCGCTGTGGCTCCACCTGCTTGTCGTTGCGGCAGCCCAGGGGGCCGTGTCACCGAGGAGGAGCCTCCGGACGTCGCTCGACAACCAGGCCGCAGCTCGTCCAGCGCAGCGCAGGGGTCGCTGCGAGCCTCCCTGCAGCCAGCCGGAATACGGCACTCAATGCCAACGCACGGTGGCTGGGTCGCCTCGAGCTGCCTCGCCCGACCCCCTCCTCTCCTCTCGAGCCTCCCTCGGCATCTCGCCCCTTCAGCCCACACCCTACAACAAGAGCGACCCTGCTGACTCTTCTTCTAGCTCTCACGCAGACTCGACGCCCGCACGACCGCACCATGTCGGGCCCCTTCCCCGACCAGCCGCCGCCCGTCGCGCGCGACTTGTTCGCTTCGGGTCGCTCTCGCTCGTCGTCCCAGCTCCGCACCGAGTCGTCGCGCCGGCCCTCCATCTCGACAAACCCAGCATCCGACGCCGACGCACCATCCAACTCGCGCCAGCACTCGTTCAGCGCGACCAGCCCGATCGGTAGCGCCGGTCTCGTCTTCCCAGGACCCGCGCACGCCGCTCGGCCGCCGTACTCGTCGAGGTCGTCGGGCGCCGGCGACGATGAGCAGCAGCAAGAGTCGCTCGCGTCACCGTACCAGCCCTACTTCCCCGGCCCGCCCACCTCGTCCTCCTCGCGCCGCGACTACCTCGACCGCGCGCCCGATGCCGCCCAGTACCCGCTGCCGCAGTCGCGTCAGCAGAGCGTCGACTCGAGCATCGGCACGTCCGACCTACCGACTTTCACCATGCCCTTTCCCCCTCCCCCTCCCTCCTCTTCTTCGGCACCGTTCCCTCGCTCGCCCTCGGTCCTCTCGCCCGTCGACCCGATCAGCGGCGCGGCCGCCTCTCGCTCAAGGTCGCACCTCGGCCCGGGCACGCTCCACAAGAACCAGTCGTCGTCGTCCCTGTCCGGCACGTCGTCGGCGTACTCGTACGAGGCGGCGTCCCCTTCGCCCGGCCTACCACCAGGCGTCGGCCCCTCGCCAGACCCGAGCAGCTCGTCGGTCCTGGACGCCTCGCTCGCCGGCGCAGGCTCGGCCGTCGAGTACCCGGCACGCTCGCCGTCGGCCGTCGGCGACTTTGCTCGTCGGGGCGAGGGTCTCGGGCTCGGGCGCGCCATCATGGACTCGCCGCCGGTCGCGCCCGAGACGAGGAGTGAGAGCTACGGCGGCGCGGGCGGAGGATCGTACGAGGCCGAGCAGACGATGCAGCCTAGGGCGCAGGAGGACCTGGTGCCGACCGGCTTCGACGAGGGCGTCCTGAGAGCTCTGTGCGACAGCGACGTGCGTCCTCCTCTCTCTCTCTCTTCTCGTTGACCCACTCACAGTCCGTCACTGATGCACGTGTACCTCCTGCAGTGCGGTATGCCGCTTCTCCTCGAGCGCATGAAGCAGAGCATGGCGTCGTGCCGAGTGCGTCCTCCTCTGTCTTGACCTGGCTCTTGCGCGTGCGCCTGACTCCATTCACGCCCGCAGGAAGCGTCGACGTTCCTCAAGAAGCGCGCCCAGATCGAGGAGGACTATGCGCGCTCGATGGCCAAGCTCGCGCGGTCGAGCATCGAGAGCTACCAGGTCGGCGACGGCAAGGCTGGGTGCGTCGCGCCGTCTCTCCTACCTCACATCGTCTCGTCATGCGTGCAAGTAACAGCTGACCCTGTGCACGCCCAAACCAACGCGCGCAGCTCCTATGTCTCGTCCTGGCTCTCGCTCCTCCGCACCCACGAGGTCCTCGGCGACAACCGCGTCAAGTTCGCCTCGCAGCTCAGCGACATGGCCGACGAGCTCGCCGTCCTCGGCAAGGAGGTCGACAAGAGCCGCAAGGCGACCAAGGACCTCGGCGCTCGACTCGAGAAGGGCTTGCAGGAGCAGGAAGGGCTCGTCGACAAGGTGCGCTCGAGCCCGTTCTCCACCTCCTCCTCCTTCTCGGCCGTGAGCTGACTCGGCCCATCCCGCACGCAGGCACGTACCCGCTTCGACGCCGCCGCCGAGGAGCTCGAGCGACTGCTCGTCCTCAAGCAGGGCGAGTCGATCACGCCGTCGTCGGTCCCGCACGCCGGCGCCTCGGGCGCCAACCCGTCCAAGGGCCGCTCGTTCGGCAAGGCCATGAGCAAGCTCAAGGGCCCGAAGAACCCGGCCCAGTTCGCCAAGCAGGAGGAGGATGTGCGTTCGCGCATGGGCCAGAGCAGCGACTCGTACCGCGCGCAGGTCGCCGGGGCGCAGAGCGTCCGCCAAGAGTACTTCAGCCTGCAGCTGCCTCGTATCTTGCGGGTGCGTCGAGCTTGCTTGCTTCTCGCCCCCCTCGTAGATCGTGAAGCTGACGGGCGCCCCTCGTCCGCAGGCCCTCAAGGAGAGCGTCGACGAGCTGGACCTCGGGACGCAGTACCACCTGTCGCGCTACGCGTACCTTTTCGAGGCGCTCCTCGTCACCGACGGCCTCACGGTGTCGCCCGTCTCGGCAGAAGACGGTGCGTCCAGCTCGGCTCGGCTCGTCTCGAGGTCGGCGCCCGACTCTCCCTGACTCCTTCTCCTCCTCGCTGCCGCAGGTCCGGGCGTCAAGGGCGTCGTCGACTCGATCGACATTCGCGAGGACTTCAAGACGTTCATGCAGCAGTTCTCGCTCAACTGGCAGATGTCGGGCCAGCGAGGACCTCGGCGAGAAGGTCCGGCCGACGAGGGCTTTGTGCGTCGTCGTCGTCCAGCTCGTCCTGCTCCTCGCCGCTTCCGCTGACTCGGCCTCTCCCCCACAGCCCTATCGTCCGTCTCTGTCGCCCCTACCGCAAAGCGGCACCCTCCAGTCGTTCTCGTCGGCCGCCCCGCCAGCCGCACCGACTCGGCCGACGTTCGGCGTCGACCTCGGCGAGCAGATGGCGCGCGACAACGTCGACGTACCGCGCATCCTCGAGAAGTGCGTCGAGGCGATCGAGACGTACGGGCTCGACTCGATGGGCATCTACCGCTTGAGCGGGACGACGAGCAGGGTGCAAAGGCTCAAGAGCGCGCTGGACCGCGGTGCGTCGACTCGTCTCGCCCCCTCTCTCTCCCTCTCTCTCGAGCACCACCTGACGACAGAGACGCTCGTACGCAGACCTCGAGGGCACGGACCTGCTGTCCGAGGAGCACCTGTCCGACATCAACGACATCGCCGCCGTCCTGAAGCTCTGGTTCCGGGAGCTGCCCGAGCCTCTCCTCACGTGGGAGCTCTACCATCAGTTCATCGAGGTTGCGAGTGCGTCCCTCCTCACTTCTCTCTCGCTGCTCTCGACGAGCTCTCTCGCCGACGCTGCACTCGCGCGCGCAGAAATCGAGAACGACCGCCTGCGGCACATTCGACTCCACGAGCGCGTCAACGACCTGCCCGACCCGAACTACGCGACGCTCAAGTTCCTCATGGGTCACCTGCACCAGATCGCGCAGCACGAGTCGGTCAACCAGATGAGCGTCTCGAACCTCGCCATCGTCTTCGGGCCCAACCTCCTCGGCGCGCCGCCGCCGCACCTCGCGCCGCAGTACACCTCGTCGGCCTCGCAGCAGCCCACCGTCGACGTCAACGGTGCACCGGTACCGCCGCAGCAGCAGGGCGGCGGGCTCGCCGACATGCAGTGGCAGTGCAAGGCGGTCGAGACGATCCTGTCGCACTTTCAGGAGATCTTCGTCGAGTAGCCTCGCTCGTCGACCTTGTGCAACTCGCCCATCGCTGCTCTCGCCTGCCCGGAGAAGAGAGAGAGAGAGAGAGAGAGAGAGAGAGAGAGAGAGACACTTTGCAAGTCTAGCCGTCCGCGAGATCTACAAGTCGCTCGCCGAAGCTCGAGCCTCTCACCAAGGCATCGCGTTGCCCTCGTAGTCCATGAAGCGGCCGTTCCACGACGGCTCTGCGGGCAGGAAGACGTTCTTGGTGCTGCGGGCGAGATCTCGAGGGTGAGCCTAGCGTGCGGCGAGCTGGTAGAGCTGAAATGGGACGCACGCGAGCGAAACGGCCTCCTCGGTCGTGATGTGGCCGCCGCCGTCGAACGCGTTCTGCAGAGGTGGGTCAGGAGCCGCTTCCACGAGGCCGAGGATGTCGTACGACGCACCATGTCCGTCTTGACGTAACCTGCGAGCGAGGAGCCGAGTGAGCGCCGCACGATCAAGCGGGACAGGAGCGAGAGGGCGCACCCGGGTGGAAGAGCACGCAGGTGAAGCCGTCGGGGCCGAGCTCCCTCGAGAGCTTGAGGCCGTACATGTTGAGAGCTGCTTTGCTCATCGAGTCTGTCGCGCGAGGTCCCGAGGAGTCAGCTCGCGCGCCTCGAGGAGCAGGAAGGCTCGAGTGGAAACGGCGGCGCCACGAGAGCAGGGAAAGGACGCACAGGTGACGCCCGCCGCAGTCTCGGAGTAGAAGCCGGCGAACGAGGCGACGACCGACGAGACGAGGAAGATCTGCTTCGTGTTGCGGTTGCGCACGAGCGGCAAGAGGTACTTGACGGTGAGGATGGCGCCCTCGACGTTCGTCTTGAAGTTGGCGCGCAGGTCGTCGAACGACAGCTCGGACGGCGGCTTGTGGCCACCGACAAAGACGCCTGCGTTGACGATGAGGGCGTCGAGGCCGCCGTCGTCGAGCTCGCCGTCGTCGAGGAACTCGTCGTGCAAGAGCTGCTCGGCCGCCTGCTTGATGCTGTCCTCCGAGTCGACGTCGAACTGGACGATGCGCACCCGGTCCTGGTTGGCGGGAAGGGCGGCGAGGTCGTCGAGGAGGTTGGCGTTGCTCGGGTCGCGCACACCGGCGACGATGCGGACGTCGGGGCTGCTCTCGAGGAGAGTGCGAGCGTAGCCGAGGCCGAGCCCTCGAGATGCACCTGCGAGCGTGAAGGCTGAAAGAGTCAGCTGGCTCCGTGAGGGCAGGCAGTGTCGAGCAGCGAAGCCGAGTGAGGGAGGGGAGGAGGTGGGGGAGCGGCGCACCAGAGATGAAGTAGGTCTTGCCGCTCATGGTGGATGCTGGTGAGCTGTGCGACGCCGTCGAGCAAGAGACTGGGCGAGAAGAGGCGGAGCTGCACGAGCGAGAGCCGCCGCCGCCGCCGCCGTCGTCGTCGTCTCGGGCATTGAGATTCCGAAGTGGAGGCGGGCCTCGCTCCTCTCAGGGCGGCTCTGGGGCGGGCTGTCGGCTCGTACGAGCTGCTCATAGAGCAGAAGCTCACATCACAGCTGAGCCTGAGCGAGTAGCCGTGGCGCGAGAGGCCGGGCGGGTTGGCACGTCGCTCCTCGCCTCGTCGCTCCTCCTCCTCCCTCCGTCTCCTCCCCCCACTTGCTCGCCCGCTCTCGCCTCGCCCGCCATGAGCTCTGGCTCGATCACCATCAACTACACCACCCTCGCCGAGATCGCCCTCGTCGGGGCCCTCATCGGCGGCATCTGCTACGCCGGCAGCAAGGGTTCCGCCGCCCTCCCCGTCGCCGCCTCGTCCTCGTCCTCGGCCGCCAGCCAGCACCTCGACGACGCCAAGGGCACCCTCCACGCCAAGGCCAAGAAGGCCAGCAAGAAGAAGAAGGGCGCACTCGCCCAGGTCCACGACGCCGCCGCCCCGCTCGTCGACCAGGCCGTCTCGGCCGCGTCGACCGCCGTCAACACGGCAAAGCAGCAGCCCGCCGTCCAGAAGGCCGCCAAGGTCGTTCAGGGCGCCGCCGCGCAGGCGTCGGGTGCTGCGCAGGACGCGGCCAAGGCGGTCCAGGGTGCGGCGGCGAGTGCGGGCGCGAGTGTCGGAGCGGGCGGCGCGGCACCCGCACCAGCGGCCGCCGCATCCGGCAAGAAGGGCAAGAAGAAGGGCGGCAACAAGGCGGCGGCGGCGGCGGCAGGTGGCGCCGAGCACAAGCCCGACGCCGAGGTGCACGCCGAGCAGAAGCACCCGGCCCCGTCGGGCCCGACCGCCGACATGCGCGACAGCGACGACGACGCCGTTCACGTCGCACGCGTCCTCAAGGTCGTCGGCGGCAAGGTCGGCGCCGACCCCAACAGCCTCCAGGTCCCCAAGGCCGACGAGGCGTGGGAGCGCTCCGACTCGTTCGACGACGAGGACGGCGGCTGGGAGGCCGTCCCCTCCAAGAGTGCGTCCCCTTTCTCCTACCTCGCATCTCTCTCTGCGTACTGCGTGCAGAGCTGACTCCGTCGCCCTCGTTTCCGCACCGCGCAGAGGTGTCCCGCCCGTCGACCCCGTCAGGCGCCGCCCTCTCCTCCGCCCCCGCCCGCTCGATCCCGGGCCTCCCGACCTCGACTGCAGGTCAGCCCCTCACCAAGAAGCAGCGCGAGAACGCCGCGAAGAAGTCGAAGGAGCAGTCGGCGCGCGAGGCCAAGGAGGCCGAGCAAGAGGCTCGTCTCGCTCAGTACCGTCGCGAGCAGGAGAAGGCCAAGTGCGTCTGCGTCTCTCTCCGTCGTTATCTGGATGCCCTGACGGGCGGTACTCCCCCTCGACGCTCTTCTCGTCGATGCGATTCGCGCCTTCTCCACGAGCCGGGACGACCAACATCAGGCTCACCTCCTGCGCCGCCGAGTCCACGATGCTGACATCGCTCCCTCTTCCTCTCCGCAGGCTCGCCGAGTCGCAGGCTGCGCGCGTGCGCGCTCGCCCGCGCTCGCAGAACTTCTTTGGCTCGGAGCCGCAGGCGCCGGCGACCAAGGTCGTCGGCGGCGGCATGTCGGCTGCGCTCGACCCGTCGAGCGGGTCCCTCATCTGGGACTGATTCGGGCGCGGCGCCTCGAGGGGGTGGTGGTCGTCCCGCTCGAGGGGGATCTTGGTCGAGGAGGAGGGAGAGAGCGGAGTTCGTCCGTTGCATCGTCGCAGGTGTCTTTCTTCTGCCCATCCCCTCGTTCTAGCATGCGGTTCCTCCTGCAGTAGCGCAGTCTTGCAAGTCGTTCTCTGCGCGTCGAGCTGCGAGAGCGTCTCCTCGTCGGCGAGTCGCCCCGCTCGCGCTCGCTCTCGCCGGCTCTCGTCTTTACCTCTCGCCATGACGACTCTGCCACCACCCGAGTCGGTCCTGAGCTCGATCAGGGAGACCTGCGCCACCTGCACCGCTCGCTCCAGCATCTCTGTGCGTGAGTCCTGCTCCTCATCTCCCCGCTCACCCACTCCGAGGCTGACGACACCCTCCCGCCCGCAGGTTGACCCCGTCGCCGTCGATGCCTTCATCTCGAGCATCGAGGAGGGCGACTGGGCCCCGTCGGACCATGGTGTGCGCATGCCGCTCGCCTTCGAGTCGGTCCAGGACGAGCTGAACGTTCTCGCGTGCGTCCCTCTTCCTCTCGCTGTCGAGGAGGGGCGAATCTAGCTTCTCCAGAGCCTTCTAGGTCGCAGCAGCCGTGCGCACTTGCTCGGGAGCTGACCCCTCGAGCGTTCCCCTCCTCCTCCTCTCCTTCCCTCCTCGCTCGCCCTCTCTCTGCGCAGGACCCTCGCCCTCCTCAACTTCCTTAGCGGCTATCGACACGCCCTTCACCGCATCTCCGGCCGAGGAGCCTACAGCACGATCCTCTCCACCGTCCTCGCCGCCTACCTCTCCTCGCCCGACTCGCTCCTGTCCACGACGGGCATGATTGGCGCTACCGCCGCGCAGCTCGCCGACCTCGCCCGCCTCCGCACCCACACCGAGCGACAACACGAGTCGCTCCCCGTCACGGTCGGCGTCAAGGACGACGAGGCTTTCGAGATCCTCGAGCTCCTGGCGGGCGTGCTTCGCCAGACGGGCGCGGCGCTGCGAGCGGCGGGGTCCGAGTCGCTCGGGGCGTGGGTGCACGAGGCGCTCGTGAAGGCAGATGGCAGCGCAGGAGCGCTCGTCCATGATGTGCGTCCCTTCTTTCTCTCGCTCGAGCGCTCCTCAAAACCCACCTGCTCCTCGAGCGCTGCGCTGACGCTCGGCCCTCACAGCTCGCCTCGACCTTCCCAGCCTTCTGCGACGTCCGCATCATCGATGGCGAGCCCGTCTACCTGCTCAAGAAGGCGCTCTGGCTCGCGACGGTCGTCTCGCTGCGGTTCAAGGGCGAGAACGTGGCCTTCGAGGTGCCAGCACTCGACAGCGTGCCCGTCTTCGCCGACAATGTCCTACCGAGTGCGTCCGTCTCTCACTGTTTCTTCACGGCGAGCCGGCACTGACGCGCGCCTCGTCGACAGCGCTCCTCATCCACCACGGCATCCTCTCCCTCTCCTCGTCGACCGATCCTGCGCTCGCCGCCCTGTCCCTCGCAGCTCCCGACACCCTCGTCCTCTCCGTCGACTCGGCAACCCGCTTGCGTGCATCGGCTGTCACCGCCTGCGCAACCATCGTCAAGCGCGCGCACGAGCTCTCGGGCGACGAGGGACGAGGGTGGCTCGCAGGGTGGACGGAGCAGCAGCTCGATGGCTGGCTGTGGGACCAGGGCAAGCGCGAGGAGTTGCGCAAGGTGAACCGGGTGGCCGAGCGCGGCACGGTCTTCTATTGAGCGCGTCGAGCATCCTCCCCCTCTTCGCTTTGCCGAGCCGACTCGGCTGTTGTCCACGCCCAGTCCTTGCAATGAGCGCACACCCCTGTGCATACAGTGCTCGCCCAGAGCCGACCGTCCTCGCTGTCCTCGCTCGCGCACGCACGCGCACGACTCGCCGACGACCCGACCTCGTTCGCCTCGAGCAGCACGTGCCGGCGCCTCGCTCGTAACCCGTCGCCGCCTTGTTCAGGGACCTCCTCTTTACATACTCCCTCTCTCAGTCGCATGCCGTACTTCGCCGGCGCTGGCAGCACTGCGACTGAACACGAGCAAGCTCGAGCTGACCTCTCCCCTCCTCTCGCAGACGCTTCTCCGCCTCAGCGCCGCTCGACCCTCTCTCGCATCGCCGCCGTTCCCCTTGCGCCCGTTCACCTCGCCTACAGCATCGCCAAGCTCTCGGTCGCCGTCTCGGTCGCCTCGGTCCTCCTCGCTCAGACCGTGCCGGACATGGCGTTTGCGGAGCCAGCCCGTCCGCTCAACGTGCGCCT
>Ga0308169_10000308_pt1 | contig 82860 bp, 71 predicted proteins | sample PhyBR1_2_FD_202139 | JGI IMG/M metagenome (GOLD analysis project Ga0308169, IMG submission 202139) | Phyllosphere microbial communities from UC Gill Tract Community Farm, Albany, California, United States - DLSLSB.R1 | ecosystem: Host-associated > Plants > Phyllosphere > Unclassified | place...
GAGTGGAACTGGACGCACGCGGCTCCTCCTCGTCGCTGTCGTCGTCGGCGGCCGATGAGTCCGACTCGTCGAACTCCGAGTCGTCCTCGTCCGGCTCGCGCATGGCGTACTTGCGCATGGTGGCGCGGCGGCGGCGAGGCGTAGAGCGCGGCATGTGCGCCCTCGTCGCTCCTGTCGGAGAGGAGCGGTGTGTGAGCAGAGGCGACAGCTCGTCGTCGCCGTCGTCGCGGTGGGGCCGAGCACGTCTCAGAATTCCTTTCGCGCGTGCGGCGACGAAAAGGGCGCGGTCTTCCCATGCGCTGCGTCCAGGTAGGTTGCGACTGGCAACGAGAAGCTAGCGGCGAAGAGGCTCGAGCGAGTGAGCCTTCGCCTCGCTGCTCTCGCGACGCTCTTCCTTTCTCCTCGCTCTCCCGCCCTCCAGCTCGTCGTGCCGAGCGCAACGCTGCACACGCTCCTTCTGCTCCTCCACCTCGACCACTGGCAACGCACCTGCTCGTCGTCCTCGCTCCTCGCCCCTTGGCCCCGGAGCAGCTTCTCCGACGGCGTCTTCCCCGGCTCGGGGCGCGCGTTCTTCCTCCGCAGCTCGCGCAGACGCTCCTGTCCGCTGCTCGCCGAGCCACGAGCCGGGCCGGACTGCGGGCTCCGCGGCGACGGTCCTGCGTTCGTCGCCGGGGCCCGACGACTCGAGCTCGCTTTTGGCCGCCTCGCACCTCTTGCTCTCGTCGCGCTTGCTTGAGGGATCGCTTCACACGAGGAGGAATGGCTCGCAGAGGCTTCGGTCGAGCACCTCGAGGACATGGACGAGGAGGAGCTCGCGCAGCTGTGTGCGTCCCCTTCCTCGGACCGCCTCTTCTCTCGCGTTTCGCTGACTCTCTCGCATGACGCAGACCATCGAGGTACTCCACCAAGCTACGCTGCACACGAGGAGAAAGCTGACGCAGTTCTCGCGCCCCTGCAGGCTGCCACTGGGGCGGGACGAGCGCGCGAGCGCACACCAAACTCGCGAGCATTGTGCGTCCCCTCTTCCTCACTCTCACTCGGCGAGTATCGAGCCTGACGCCTCTCCTCTGCAGCTGCTGCATCTGCGCGAGGCTGCGGCCCATTCGGCGGAGAATGCCGGACCTGACCTGGCGAGAACGCTCGGTCCGCTCGTTCAACCTTCTCGCCCTTCCTCACGTTGTGCGCTGACCTTTGCTCTCCGCAGTCGATAGCTGTGAGCCCGCATAAACTCTGGCGAGCCCTGTTGTCTACTAACAACGCCTCTTACGGCCACAGACAACCGCCAGATCGCCAACACCGGCATGGACGCCCTCAAGAAGACGCTCACGGCTCGGCGCGACGGCATTGTGCGTCCTCCCGTCCTCTCTGTCGCTCCGCAGCAGCTTCAGATCCTCGTCGACGTGGCGCTGACGCTTCCTTGTAAATTCGCAGCTCCTCGCAGAAAAGCGCAGCCAGGCGAACCGGCGCAGTTTGGGCGTCTCGAGCCGGGCACGCCGGCGGTCTCTGAGCGGCGAGGGCACGTACAGGATGCGGCGCATCTACTTTGGCGAGGGCTAGCGCTGTAGCTTGGGCGCGTCCTGCAGCGTCGAGCGAGCTCTGTACCTTCTCGAGCGCTTTGTTCGCGTCGTCCGCTTCTCTAGCGCGTGGCTGCGCCAGAGCGGCATGTCGACAGCTCGAGAACGGCGCAAGGACAGCGAGAGAGCAAGCTCGACGCTGCAGCTGTCGCAGAGAGAGCAGTGAGCAGCCTCGCGCAGCGCAAAAGGCGGCGGCGGCGAGCGAGGGAGGAGGTCCGACCGCTCGCCCTCGCCGGTCCTGCTACAGAAGCGCACAGCGCCTCGAGCTCGTGTCACAGGGCACGAGGCACGGGTGTATTTCTGCAGCTGAGCGACCTGCGCAGCTCGCGAGAGGGATGAGTGCGCAGCAAGGAGCGCGACAGGGCGGCCGAGCGGGCGAGCCTCGCCGGCGAAAGGGGCGATGCGCGGCGCATTGCAGGGCCGTATCGGAGTAGCGAGAGCAGCTCAGCAGCTCCCAGCACCGTGAGGAGCGGGTCTGCAGGAGATGGGCGGGAAGCGAGGAGCGTCGTCGTCGTCGCCGTCGTTCAACCACATCTCTCCACCTCGCACAGAAGCAGGTGCGCCAGCATGGAGTGCGTCCAGCCTTCCCACAGTCACGCCGACCCGCTCTCAGGTGGCTGACCCTCGCCCTTTCGCGCAACAGGTCGCTCGGCGGGTTCGCGCCCACTCCCTCCGACACGCCCCGCTCCCAGACCCCGATGCAGCGCCAGGACAAGCCCGCAGCCGACTCGCCCAGCTCGTCCACCGCCCCGACCCCGACCGCAACAGCCCAGGACGACTCGCCGCTCTCGACCGCGACCAAGTCGCTCGGGCTCGACAAGGAGGTCCAGAGCGTCGTCTCGGGCTTCTCGAGCTTCTGGGGGTCCATCAAGAAGCAGGTGCGTCTGCTCTCTACTCCCTCTCGAGCGCGCACGCGCACTGGGAGCGTTGCGAGGCGAGGCGGACTAGGTGGGGCGACTCGGGAGGCGCGCGACGAGCGGGACTCGAGGCGGCGAGGGAGTCTGTGATCCGGACTGCGTGCTTCATGCAGAAGGACAGCTTCATGCAGCTTCGCTACGCTGGGCGGGCAGGACGGAGGGCGAGGGCGCGCCCCTCGACGAGATTCGGACCGGCGAGCAGCCTGCGCGAGCCTGTCGCGCTCACTACCTGCAGAGGCTGACCCAGATCCTCCACCGCAACAGGGTACCGCTGCACTGCAGACCGCCGAGAAGCAGTACGAGTCGGCGCGCGCCGACCTCACGCCCCTCATCTCGCAAGCTCGCGCCAACCTCGACCACCTCGGCGAGCAGACGCGCGCCGAGCTCCAGCGCCTGTCCGAGGCGCCCGCGTCCGGCCAGGGCATCGTCATCGGCCCCGACGGCATGCCCGTCATCATCGACGACACGCCGCCGGCCGTCGTCGACAAGGGCAAAGGCGTCGCCCGCTCGGGCGGCGGCGGCAGCGACGCCGACGGTCCCAGCGTCGACACGACGAGCGACCCTCAGCAGCAGCAGACGCCCGCCGCAGCCGCCTCGGCCTTCTTCGCGTCGCTCGCCAAGAACCCGAACGTGCAGGAGCTGTCGCGCAACCTGTCGACCCTCCAGACCGGCGTCTCGCGCAACCTGCACCAGATCCAGTCGCAGCTCACTCACCTCGACCTCGCCGAGGGCCAGAAGGTCGCCGAGGACTACCTCCACAAGGGCGAGCACTGGTTCCAGGACTTCTCGCACGAGGTGAGCAAGCTCGCGAGCGACGCGCTCAAGGTCGTCCCGCCCGACGCCTCGTCGGCGCGCGACGTCGCGGCGGCCGGCGAGCACTCGGGCTCGGGCCGCACGAGCATGGACAAGTCGGGCGCGGCGAGCGCCATGAGCCGCCGCGAGCTCGTCCTGTACAAGCTCCGCACCGACACGGCGCTCCTCCTCGCCGACCCGGCGGCGTCGGCCGACTCGCGCGACTCGTTCGCCGCGTTCGTCGCTGCGCGTGGTGCGCACGCCGACGAGGCGTCGCAGGCGCAGGTCGGGCGCGAGCTCGAGATGGGCGGCGACGCGCTCAGGGCGACGCTCGACGCGCTCGTCCCGGCGCAGCTCGACGACGAGACGTTCTGGACGAGGTACTTCTGGCGCAAGGAGACGATCGAGGCCGAGGAGGAGCGCAGGAAGAAGGTGTTGCAGAGTGCGTCGCCCTCTCCTCCCTCTCCCTCTCGCAGTCTTGCTCAGGAGGACTCGACCTGACCTTCCAGCCCGTCCCCGCGCAGTTGCCGACCAGAGCGAGGACGACTTCTCGTGGGACATGGACGACGAGGACGGCACCTCGGCTGCTGCGTCGCCCCGCCCCTCTGTCGTCGCCGCCATGTCGGCCGCACCTACCGCCTCGCTCGACGCCGCCGTCTCGCCCGAGCCGGCCCCCTCCGCTCCCTCCTCTTCCTCCGCCGCCGCCGCACCCTCTCGCTCCGCCAACGACACGCCGACGCTCGCCCCGACCGAGCCGACCGCCGACTCGACCGCCGCCGCCGCCGGTCCGACCGCACCCGCCGGCGCGAGCACGTCGTCGCAGCACCCGTCGCCGACGCTCTCGCTCTCGACGACAGCCGAGCGCAGCCCGCGCGCGAGCAGCGACGGCGCAGGGAGCTACGACGTCGTTGACGCCAAGAGCGGCAACCCGAGCGGCGACGAGCTGGGCGACAAGGGCGGCGCGGCGGACAAGGGGCGCAGGGACTCGGCGGCGGGAGGGGACGAGGACGAGGACAGCGACTGGGAGTGAGGGGAGGCGCAGGGTGCGCTGGGCGAGGGACGGGCGCCGTCGTGGGATCGCTTCGCCGGCGAGGCCGGCTGCACTCTAGTACTCTTCCTCTCTCTCCCTCCCGCCTTTTCGTCCTTCCCTCTCCGTTCTTCATCCATCCGCTACTTTCTAGCGCCTCACATCTGTGCAGTGTACTCGTTGCGACTCTCGCACGACGTCTGCTGCAGCTCGAGAGGACCAAGGTTGCACCATGCTCGAGAACCTGCTACAGCGCAAAGTTCATCTGCACGATCTCGCGCACGAGTCCTCCTTCTCGGACTGCGTCCTTCCCTCGTCCCGAGCCAGCCGCCGTGCTCTCCCAGAAGTCGAGGAGGACGACCATGCCGCCTTCCCCGCGCACGTACCTCATCCCTCTCTCCCTCGCCTTCCCCTCCTGCTTCCCCTCGCCCGAGCCCGCCGCCGCCGCCGCATTCGCAGCATCGGCAGCAGCGAGGCGCCGCAGGCCCCGCAGGACGAGCTCGTTGACGCCGCGCCAGCCGAGGCCGAGTGAGGGCGCGCCGAACCCTTTCGCGGCGACCGAGGGGAAGAGGAGTGGGAATGAGGCGCACGAGAGGAACGAGATGCGGTGAGGAAGTGGGTCGAGAGGTGAACTGATGCGGATAGAGGTTGCGGTGGTTGTTGACGAGGGGGAAGAGGTCGACGAGGGAGGGAGGAGCGGCGAGTCGGGCGTGAAGAGCGAGAGGGCGAGGGCGGCCTTCTTGGGGATGGCGAGCGGCGTCGAGAGGCCGTACTGCGCGAGAGAGTGTGCGTGAGCGGCGTGTACGGGCGAGGAGTGCGAGAAGAGAGGCGAGAGAGAGGGAGAGGGAGACGCACCCAGTCCTGGACGAGCGTGTCGCGCCCGCCGATCGAGGTACGCCATGCAGCGCGCGAGTCGTTCGGCCATGAAGGCGGATGGAGGCCACCTGTCGAGCAGAGGAAGGTGTCAGGCCTCGCTCTTCCAGATCAAGAGAGGCGGCTGCGCGGTGGTGCCCCGACCGACTCGAGACGAGGAAGCGAGCGCAGGGACTCACGCTGCGAATCCCACCCGAAGCGACAGAACATGACGAAGTTGCCGCGCACCTCGCCGAGGGACGGCCAGCGGTCCTCGTCGTACCACAGCGCGCGCGAGCGAGGGGTGCGGTCGAGGAGGGCCCAGAGGTGCTCGGCGAAGTGCGGCGCCGGGTTCTCCTGCGGGCAGAGCGAGCGTCAGTCCTGTACTTGATTCCGGGAGCGCCGTCGGGTCGAGCCCGCTCGATGAGGGCGCAGGCGACGAGGACGAGCTCACGCACCTGCTTGCAACTCACGACGACGCACTCGGTCTTGCCCTCGCCCTCCAGCCAGCGGTACACCTGCTCGAACGCGTCCTCGGCCTTAAGTCGCTGCGGCACGACGCCGTGATAGGCCCAAAGCTCGCCGTCGTCGAGGAGGGAGAAGCGAAAGTCGAGGAAGCGGATGCCGCTTCGGAGCTGGGTGAGGATCGAGGTCGACTGGCAGATCGAGGAGAGGAGCGGGTAGAAGAGGGCGAGGGAGTCCTGTGCCGTCGAGAGAGAGTCAGCGCTCGAGGAAGGAGAGCCTCAAGAGCGCGAGAGGGGAGAGGGGGGGGACGCACATGAGTGCCGGGCAGGTAGAGCTCGTCGAGTTGGGCCTCGTCCGGGACGCAGCTCATCCAGCACTTCACCTTGACCGAAACGGCAGCTTGAAGCGGCTTGATCTGCGGGCGAGGAGCGTAGCATCAGCATGAGAGCGAGATGGGAAGACGAGCGAGAGGAGAGCGGACGCACCTCGAGCGGCACACGTTTCCTCCTGCGCTTGACGAGTGCCGCCAAGGTTGCGAGATGGCTCTTGACTGGAGGCGCGCTCGTCGAGGCAGACTCTGCTGGCGAAGCGAGAGTGCGCTCGTCGTCGTCGACAACTGCCGAGGACGACGAGCGAGGCGGCTGTGACGAGCAAGGGCGGGTTGTTGTGCGCTCTTGCGCCTCCTGGTCGTCGAGGGAATGACCTGGCGGTAGCGGCTGCTGGTCTGTGCGCTGGGCGAGGCCGCCCACTCGAGTCGGCGAGCCCCAGCCTGAGGCGGCGGGTGGGGAAGAGGTTGGCGAGTGCTGCTCGGTGCGAGCCGGTGCTTCGCCAGCGAAGTGCCGAGCTGCATGTGGCAGTACTGGCGGCATCAAAGCCGAGCTTGAGCTGAGAGGAAGCGAGTGGTGCGAGTCGGTCCTGCTCGCCGTCATCAGCTTCGGACCTTGTCCACCTCCGCCTCCTCACACTCGCCCAAGATGCCTGTGAGTCCCGCGAGCAGCTTTGCAGTCCTTCTGACAGGGGCCCTGACTGACGGACCACCCTCCCTCGCCCGCCCCCTCGCCCGCAGGCCTACCACTCGTCGTGGAACGACGACGCACAAGGAGCTCGCCAGGTCGGCAACCTGGCACTGCTGCCCTTCTCGAGCCGCATCAGGGGATCTGCACCTACGCCCGGTGCGTCCTCCCGCTCTTCCCTTACCCCGTGCGCGGCCTCCTCGTCCTCGCCCACCTCGGGCCGAGCGGGGCTGCACCTCCCCTCCCCCCCTCCCCACCTCAGCCTGAGCCTCGAGACTGACTCGGACGCACTCTCACAGCCGACACGACCCAGCCTGACATCATCGACGAGAGCCTCGCCCTCTTCCGCCCCAACTCGCTCTTCCGCAACTTCGAGATCAAGGGCCAGGCCGACCGCGTCCTCATCTACCTCATCCTCTTCATCGGCGACTGCCTCGGCAAGATTGCGCAAGGTGCGTCGCCGTCCCTCGCAAGTTGGGAGAGTCAAGCTCGCTTTGTGAGCGAGAGCTGACCTGCTCCCTGGTTCCGGATAATGTCGAGGCGCAGCCCGCACCTGGACCTCGCAGGACGCCCTCAAGCACCTCACGACGCACGCCCTCGGCCACTTTGCGCTCCCGGGCGAGCCGGGCTTCCCGATGAACCAGGTCTTCCAGGGCCCGGCCGCGGGCGACCGGGTGTCGAGCGACGCCCTGCGCGCCTACCTCGTCCACGCGCGCCAGGAGACGGTCCTGCGCCTCGTCGAGCAGCACGTGTACAACCCGCAGGACGAGAGCACGGCGGGCGGGGCCAAGCCGAGCAAGTGGTGGATGGCGTTCCAGGTGCGTCCCCCCTTCTCTCTCTCGGTCGGCGGCTGCGAGCAGATGTAGCGGGGTCGCAGCACGCGTCGCCGCGCTCCGAAACCTGCTGCACGTCGTGCGACAGTCGCTGATCCCCTGCTTCGCCCGCAGAAGCGCCGCTTCATGGGAAAGCAGCTCGGGTCCTGAAGGACAACTCGCTCGAGGCGGCGTCGTCGTCAGGCGTCGCTTGTACCGCCTCGCCGACTTTGCCCTCCTCACTTCCTCCTCGACCTGCGCCCTCCTTCCGACAGACCCTCCTCGCTCCACGCAGAAAGCCGTCAACTCGAAGCGGCGCCTGTTCCTTCCGCTTCCCTTTCGTAGATCTCCCACCGCCTCCAACCCTTCCTTGCCGTGCTGTCGCAATGTATATCCCGCTCACACACTGCTGTTGCCCGTCGAGCTGGCGAGCAAGTGGGAGCGCTCGAGCTGCTCTCGGCCGCCGCGCACCGCGGGCGAACGAGAGGATCGCCCTCGCCTTGACCTTTCTCCTCGACCGCTCTCCTCGACAGAGTTACACAGCAGAGCACAGCTGCTGTTGTCTCCACCAGCGACCAGCGCACCGCACCGCCACTCCCCTTGGACCCTTGCGCGAGCCCAACCTGACCTAGTCGTCATCTCGACTTTCATCTCCTCGCGCCTCTCTCTCCATCCACACCCGCTCGAGCTCGACAGAGATGCTCGCACCGACTCTCGCGCTCCTCGCGCTCAGCGTCAGCACCTTCGCCTCGCCCGTCCAGCTCCCCTTCCTCTCGCCCTCCTCAGCCCCCACCTCGCTCGCCAACTCGACCTCGAAGCCGGTCCACGTCGCGCTCGGCGTCATGTCGCGCTGCCCAGACGCCTCACTGTGCGAGACGGTCTGGGATCGCGTCCTCGAGGAGCGGCTCCCGGCCAAGTTCGGCTCGGGCGTCGTCGCCGACCTGGTCGACATGGAGCTCGTCTTCATCGCGCAGTGCGTCCTCTCTCTCTCCCCTCTTGCCAGCTTCTCGAGCCCAGTACTGACCCAGGCTCGTACACGCTCGCAGCGAGAACTCTACGGCGCCCTACGGCGCGACCTGCATGCACGGCGAGCTCGAGTGCAAGGGCAACGTGCAGCAGCTGTGCGCCTCGCGCCACTGGCGCGCCGATTCGGAGGAGCGCAAGAAGAAGAAGGGCGTCGACGGCGAGGCCGAGGTCGCGATCGAGGCGGCGCTGAGGGACAAGAGGGCGTGGGAGGACTCGTGGAACGTGCGTCGTCCTCTCGCTCGTTCGGCTCTTCCTCTCGCACAGGCGGCTCTTCCTGAGTTTCGGCAGCTCGTTCGGCTCTTCCTGAAGCTGATCGCTGTCGGTCGATCCGACACACAGTTCGTTCAATGCATGAACTACGGCGAGACGCACAAGATCGGTAGCGATGCGGCGGCCAAGCGGTGCGCGTCGGTCGTCGGGCGAGGTGCGTCCTCCTCTCTTTCCTCGTTCTCCCTCTCGCTCGACACGCCCGAGACTGACTCATGCGCCCCATGCAGAGTGGACCGAGTCGATCACGGCGTGCGTCGACGGCAAGGAGGGCCGACACCTCCTCGTCGACAGCCTCAAGCGGGCCGAGCACCTCGGCGTCAAGAGCAGCTGCACCATCCTGATCGAGGACAAGCCCATCTGGTGCGTCCCTCCTCCTCCTCTCCGTGCGTGCTCGCGTCGCACGCGCAGGGCGACGGTCGTCGGGTCGAGCTGCCTGACCTCGACAAGCTGTGCGAGGAGCTGACGCTGCCTTTGGCCCCTCTCCCTCTCCCTCTCCTCGCCTCTCTCCTCTTCTCTGCAGCATCCACGACGGCTCGTGGAAGCAGTGCCCGGGCGGCCACGATGTGCGCGACTTTGCGCGCGAGGTGCGCGACGCCTTCGAGCGGCTCAACTCGGAGCGCGGCTCTGAGGCGGACGAGTAGACTCGCACGAGCCGTGACGCTGAGTAGATAAGAATGCACCACAACCTCGACGAGCACAAAAGAGCGCAACGTGCGAGAGAAAAGGTGAACCAGCGCTCGACGTCGACGAGATCGAACTTGGCGGCCGCAGCTCCGACGCTCGCCCTCGCTCTCCTCCCTCCTCCTCCTCACCCACTCTCGGCTCTCCTCACCAAAACGATGGCCTCTGTCGACCCTACCGCCGCCGCTACCGGCACCGCCTCGAAGCGCGCTCGCGGCCACTCCGCCATGGTGCGTCCAGCCCGCCTCCTCGCCCAACGTCGGCCGGCCCTCCCCCCCTCTCGTCCTCGCCGCCTCGGCAGCCCTCGCTCGCCGTTGGGAGCGCCAGCAGTCGGTGCAGCGGGTCTGTGGGTATGCGGTGGAGCTCGACGTGCCGCTGGGCGAGCTGGCGTCACGGAGGCAGGGGCAGCTTCTCGCCCGCGAGGACGGCGCTCCACGCTGGGCGGACCTCCGCTCGCTCGGCCCGGCGGCCCCCGCGGCTGGATGGGCTCACCGCGCGAGCAGCTCAATGGAGCAGGCGCAGCTGGGCAGGCGCAGCGCAGGGCTCGCTGCAGCGGCGAGGGGCCGGCGGCGAGCAGGGTTCCCAGGGCGTGGGGGCGGCCGCAAGGGCGGGGAGAGGGGAGCGATCGTCCTCCTCAAGTGGGGACGCCCTCGCTCGCCCTGCGCTCCTGCGCACAGGCAGAGCAGCGCCGCGATGTCGGTGGATCTCGAGCAAGGCGGCGGACCCGCGCCGGAAGCACCTCTTCGAGCGCCGTCGCTGACTTCTTCCTGCGCTCCCTCCCCTCCCGTCTCCTTCCTTCTCGCGCTCTTACCGACCTCGCAGGACTTCAAGTCGGCCGCGACCGGCGTGTCGGCCAAGGCCATGCGCAACGAGCTCAACGCCATGATCCAGAACATCCAGGACCCCGAGTACAAGAAGGTGCGTACCGGTCGCTCGACGTCTGACCACCGCCTGTCTCGCTGTTGTCGGGCGAGGTCGGTAGTGGTCGGCCAGGACGCGCGCGAACGTACACTGACACCTTGCTGCACGCTCGCAGGCGTTCGAGGCCGAGATGCAGAGCTTCTTCATCCTCTTCAACCGCTACCTCGCCGAGACGGCCAAGAACGAGAAGATGTGCGTCCTCGTCCACCCTCTCGCGCACTCTCGAGCACACAGCTGACGTGCACCGTCTCGCTCGCAGTGACTGGGAGAAGATCCAGCCGCCGACGCCCGAGCAGGTCGTGCCGTACGCCGAGCTGCCCGAGAAGACGGACCCGTCGCTCCTCGACAAGCTCGCCGTCCTCAAGCTCAACGGTGGCCTCGGCACGACGATGGGCTGCGTCGGCCCCAAGTCGATCATCGAGGTCCGCGAGGGCATGACCTTCCTCGACCTGTCGGTCCGCCAGATCGAGCACCTCAACTCGCAGCACAACGTCAACGTGCCCTTCATCCTCATGAACTCGTTCAACACGGACGAGGACACGGCCGTCATCATCCAGAAGTACGCCAACCACCGCATCGAGCTCATGACGTTCAACCAGTCGCGCTACCCGCGCGTCAACCGCGAGACGCTCCTCCCGACGCCCAAGTCGGCCGTCGAGGACAAGGGCGCGTGGTACCCTCCCGGTCACGGCGACCTGTTCGACGCCATCATGAACTCGGGCCTCGTCGACAAGCTCCTCGCCGCCGGCAAGGAGTACCTCTTCGTGTCGAACGTCGACAACCTCGGCGCCGTCGTCGACACGCGCATCCTCGAGCACATGCACCAGAGCGGCGCCGAGTTCCTCATGGAGGTGACCGACAAGACCAAGGCCGACGTCAAGGGCGGCACGCTCATCAACTACGAGGGCAACGTCCGCCTCCTCGAGATCGCCCAGGTCCCGAGCGACCACGTCGAGGACTTCAAGTCGGTGCGCAAGTTCAAGATCTTCAGTGAGTCGACGAGTCTCTCTCTCTCTGCGACCTGCGCGACCGGCGGCACGCTGTCTTGAGCCGTGGCGGGCGCTGCGCGGTAGCGAGAGCGCACGTCGCTTATCTCCTTTCCTTCGCGCACAGACACCAACAACCTGTGGGTCAACCTCCGCGCGATCAAGCGCATCATGGAGAACGACGGCATGGACCTCGAGATCATCGTCAACCAGTGCGTCCAGCTTTGCCCTTGTCCACCCTGAGCTTGTCGGCGCCGCACCTGCGCCGGCTCTTTTGAGGAAGGCCAGCCTGCTGACCACTCTACACTCCTCTCTCCGACTACAGCAAGCAGAGCGACAAGGGCGAGGCCGTCATCCAGCTCGAGACGGCCGTCGGCGCGGCCATCAAGCACTTCAACGGAGCGCACGGCATCAACGTCCCGCGCTCGCGCTTCCTGCCCGTCAAGAGCTGCAGTGACCTGCTCCTCATCAAGAGTGACCTGTACGAGCTCAGCGGTGCGTCCCTGTCCTGCATCCTCGGACCCAGCGTCGGCGCTCGAGCCGCGACACAGAGACTGACTCGGCCCTCTCTCTCGCACGCTCGCAGGCGGCGCCCTCGTCATGAACCCGGACCGCATGTTCCTCTCGACGCCCGTCATCAAGCTCGGCGACGCGTTCAAGAAGGTGGCGGCGTTCCAGAAGCGGTTCAAGACGATCCCCTCGCTGCTCGAGCTCGACCACTTGACCATCTCGGGCGACGTCTCGTTCGGCCGTGGCACTGTCCTGCGCGGCACCGTCATCATGTGCGTCGTCTTCTCTCCGTCTCGTCACGCTCTGCGCGATGCCTCTGGGCATCGTCGGCTTTGTAGAGCCCGGCGACTGACGTGCGCTCGCGCCCCTCTCTCTCCACCCGCAGCGTCGCCAACGACGGCTCGAAGATCGAGCTCCCGGACGGCACGACGCTCGAGAACAAGCTCGTCACCGGCCAGCTCTCGCTCCTCGACCACTAGACGTCGCAGCCCTGTCATACCCTCGCCGTTCTCCTCCCTCTACTTCTCCCCTCCCTCCCTCTTCCTCTTGCCGCACCGTCGCATCCTCCCTCTGCTCGTAGTTAGTTTTCGTGCCAAGACTTCCACTCTTCCTCGGCCTCGTCGCTCGTGAGCGCGAGCAGGTCCTGTCGAGAGCGAGAAAGGCGACGCCGGCTTGCGCCGCTGCTTTGCTTGGCTGCGCGCATCTTGCTCGGTACACTGTAGCTGACAGGCTTCTAGGCACACGAGCTGGCTTACTGCTGCAGCGAGAATGCGGTCATCGTCGTCTCGAGCTCCCGCTCGCCCAGTCGCGCTCTCTCCTCCTTCCCACGCTCGCCTCGCTCTTCCGACCAGCTCGAGCCAGCGCGTCCTCGCCGTCATGCCGTCAGGCTTCGCAGCCGACTTCCTCCCGCACGGCGTTGCCCACACCGAGGACCACGGCGCGGCCTCATCGTCTCGCGCATCCGGGTCGACCAAGAGCATGGGCGGCCTCGCTTGGTGGGCCATCAGGAGCGTGCCGTGGTACCTGTGGGCCATGGGTGCGCTGTACCTGTACGGCCGGCACGTTCGCGGCAACGGTCGGCGCAACGAGCGCAACAAGTCGAGGTGAGCTCCCCCGCCTTCCTCTCGTCGCCCCTACAGCGCTGCGCAGCTCGTGCGTGGGCTCTCGAGGACGCTGTACATGCTCTCTGCGGATGTCTGCACGACGAGCGACCCCCTTGCAGCGCAACGTGCTGACTATCTCCTTCTCCTCCTCCTCCTCCTCCCACAGGCGCCCTCTTCCTGCCTCCGAGAACGCCCCTCGCCGCCCTGAGCCGCCCTCAAGGGACGTCGTCTACCGCTCCGCCTCGCCGCTCGCCATGCCGCGCCCGTCCTCGCCCAACGTCGAGCGCAGGGGTAGCTACCGCCGCTACTCGAACGGCTCGTCGCCCAACATGGAGGAACGCCCGCGAGCCAGCTCGGGCCTGAGGAACGGTGCGTCCCTCTCTCTTCCTTGAGCAAAGTGAGCAAGCAAGAGCTGACTCTCCCCTTTGCCCGCAGCCTACACCCCCTCGCGCTCGTCGCTCTCGTCGCCTCGTCCCCCTCCTTCGATCGAGCCGCTCCAGCAGCAGGCGCAGCAAGAGCCGCACGCCTACTCGACCTCGGCCCTTCCGCGCGCCGGCACCGGCGCCGGCACCTCTGCCCTGCGCAACGCCTACCCGTCGTCGTCCGCTCCTGTCGTCCCGACCGTCTCGGCCTCGGGGGCGCAGCAGCGCAAGCGCGCGCACGACGACGACGAGTCGGGCGAGGCCGAGAAGCGCTCCCGGGTCGACGAGAACGGCGCGTACGACTTTGCGCAGACGGACGACGACGAGCCGACGAGCATGCAGCTCGACAGCGACCGCGACGACGAGGCGCCCGAGCCCGTCGCCGTCGCCGCGCCCAAGCGCGGCACTAAGCGCCGCGACGCTGCGGGCGACGACGAGGTCGAGTCGAAGCGCACGCGCACGACGGCGCCCGAGGTGTCGGTGCCCGGCTCGTCGCGCGCTCAGCAGCAGCAGGCGGCGCAGGGCGGCAAGAAGCGCCGCGCGTCGTCGTCGAGCTCGTCGGGTGCGTCGTCGCCGGCGACGTCGCCGAGGGCCGAGGGCCACCAGCAGAAGAAGAAGAAGGCGCGCAAGGCGGCGATCGGGACGGGCAGCGTGCGCGACAAGCGCGGCATCGACGACACGTCGTTCGACGCCGAGGTCGACGAGGACGCGCTCGAGTTCAGCGACGACGAGGGCGCGCGCGAGCGCAACGCCGACTCGGACGTCGAGTCGGGCGACGAGCGCGAGACGGCGCGCGAGCAGGAGCACCGCTCAGGCGCCGACGGCAAGTCCGCCGCCGCCGGCCACGTCAAGCGCTTCCGCTCGCGCCGCGACCGCAACGGGTCCGACAACGACGACCTCATGGGCGACGTCGAGCCCGTGTACGGCTCGTCGACGGCCGCCTCGAGCGCGTCGTCCTCGGCGCCGAGGACCGGCGGCGCCCGCAACGCCCGCCTCGGCCGCCTCCTCGCCAAGCAGTCGCGCCCGTCCTCGTCCTCGTCGATGACGCCGCAGCGCGCTCGCGGCGGCGACCGCGACCGCAAGCGCGACGCGTCGCCGACGCCGTCGGACGAGGACGTCAAGCTCGCCGCCGCCGCCGACACGGACACGCCGCGCAAGCCCGGCGACGAGTGGACGTCGTTCGAGGGCGACCGGTACCGCATCGACGCCGATGGGACGCAGCGCCGCCTGTGCGAGGTGCGCGAGAAGCGCCTCAAGTTCCGCATGCCCAAGGACTCGAAGCACCCGGACGCGAGGGCCACTCACGTTGTGCGTCCAGCCTGTCCTCCTCTCGCATCGACATCGGGCTCTCTTCGACGCTGTGCGTGCTAGGAGAGGCCGAGCTGACCCTCACCTTGTCCCTGCAGGTCATCGTCGAGCGCTGGTTGACCGCCAAGGAGTACGAGCAGGCGTTCGAGCACCGCAAGCTCGCGTGGCAGACGACGTTCGAGGAGGAGGCGCGCCAGCAGCGCATGCTCGACGACGAGTCGTCCACCGTCGCCGCCGGGTCCGCACCCGACAGCCTCGCCGCCGCCACCTCGAGCAACGAGCACGAGCGCGCCATCTACTTCACGCGCGGCGTCGGCACGCCCCTGCGCGCGTACCGCAACCTTGGCGAGATCCTCGCGCGCCCGGGCTCGAGCTCGGGCGCCGCCGCCGCCGCCGCCGGCACCTCGTCAACCTCGGTCCCGGCGAGCCCGCGCGCGTCGCCGCTCCTCGCCAACGGCCGCATGCGGCTCGCGAGCGGCGCCGGCGCGTCGGCGTCGTCGTCGAGGGGCGGTACGCCGCGCAGCACGAGCCGCAAGTGGAGCGAGCACGAGGTCAAGCGCCTGCTCGAGGGCGAGGAGGCGGCGCGCGCCGAGCGGGAGAAGCGCCGGCTCGGGTACCTCGCCATGGGCGGCGACCTGTACGAGACCGAGCAGGAGCGTAAGGAGCGCGAGGAGAAGGAGCGCAAGGAGGAGCAGGACAAGAAGGCGCTCGAGCCGGCCAAGATCAAGCTCGCCGACTACGCCGTCGCGCCCAAGGAGGACGGCAAGGCCAAGATCGACGACAAGCAGCTCAAGGTGCGTCCTCTCTCTTCTCTCTCGGTCGCGCGCTGCAGCTTTTGACGCTCCCTGCGCCGTTCGCAGCCCGCCGCACCTGCACTCGCCCTCCCCGCTCCCGCCCCGACCCCGAGCGCGACCAAGCCCGCCGCGCCCAGCTTCTTCGCCGCACCGTCCACCTCGGCCTCGACTTCGTCTGCTGCGCCCACCGAGGCCACGCCGGCCGCCGCTGCGCCTGCCTTTTCCTTCGGCGCGCCGGCCAAGACGGATGCGCCGGCCGCTCCCGCCGCCGCGCCCGCCGCCGCCCCTGCACCGTCGATGCCGCTCTTCGGCGCGACGACGGGTGCGCCCGCGACGAACGAGCAGAAGGCTCACGCGCCCAAGCCGGCGTTCTCGTTCGGCGCCCCGGCTTCGACGCCGGCCGCACCGTCCGCGGCCGAGAAGAAGGACGAGGCGCCCAAGCCCCCGGCCTTCTCGTTCGGCTCGTCGACGTCGGCGGTCGAGAAGAAGGACGAGACGCCGAAGCCCTCGTTCGGCTTCGGCGCGCCCGCCGCGGCGGCAAAGCCGGTCGAGCCGGCGCCCGCCGCTCCCGCAGCCTCGCCGTTCGGCGCACCCGCAGCTTCGCCGTTCGGCGTCCCTGCGGCCTCGTCGATGTCGACGTCGACGTCGACGCCGTCGTTCGGCGGCTTCGGTGCCTCGTCGAGCGCAACGCCTGCAGCGTCGGCGCCGTCCCTCAGCTTCGGCTCGACCTCCGCGCCCAAGCCCGCCGCGCCGTCGTTCTCATTCGGCGGTCCTGCCGCCGCCCCTCCCTCATCGTCGACAACCGCCGGCGCCGCCCCCTCGTTCTCCTTCAACGCCGCCTCGGCGCCCCCTCCCGCCCTGAGCCCGGCCGCCCCCTCGTCGACCGGCTTTGCGTTCGGCCAGCCGCCCGTCGCCAGCCCCGCCGCGAGCTCGGCCTCGGCCGGCGGCGGCTTCAACTTCAACGCGCCGGCGCCTGCAGCGTCGTCGACGGGCTTTGCGTTCGGCTCGACGCCGGCGAGCCCGGCCGTGTCGGGCTCGGGCTCGACGGGCTTCAGCTTCGTCGCGAGCGCGGCGCCGACTAGTCCCGCCGTGAGCGGGACGTTATCGTTCGGCAGCCCGGCGGCGACGACCGATGGCTTCAGTGCGTCCCTGTCCCGCTCTCGCTCTCGTCCTCTCGGATCCAGGACGAGCTCGCTGACTCGTCGCGGCCCTCCCCCTTGCAGACTTCAACGCAGGTTCCGGGGGCGACGGTGGGGCGGGAGCGTCGACGCCGCGCAGGACGGCCGGCAGGCGCCCGGGGGGGCGCAGGTGAGCGAGGAGCTTGAGGAAAGGAGGGCTCGCGCTGCGAGCGGAAGTGAGAGGAGGACCGTGCGCCGCAGGAGGGGTCGACTTTGTCTAGCCGTGCTATCCATGAGCCGTGTTGTCCCTGCCCCTCGTGCATTGCAGCCTGTGCTTACCAGAGAGCAGCACAGCTACATAATTGCTGAGACTCGGCGGCGATAGTGGTCGCCGCTCCACCCTCCGCCCCGCAAGAAGCTAGCGCCGCTCTCGCTCTGCTGCTGCACGCACGCCTGGCCTGCTGCTGCTACACAACATGCTCCTGCCTCGGTCTCTGCTCGTCCTCGTCGTCGTCGCCGCCGCTCAGCATGCGGTACGTGCGGTCCTTCCTCGACTCCTCGCGGCTCGATCAAGGAGGCGGCGCGACCGGCATCTGAGCAGGGCGCGCTCGAAGGCGCAGCAAGGCGTGCGAGTGTGCAGGAAGGCTTCACATGCCCTGCTCGGCGTCCTGCGCGGTCACCGGTGAGCCCTCGAGCCGAGCAACGTGCGCTGACACCTCGCCTCCTCCTCCTCCTCCTCGCCGCCTCGATCTCGCCTCGCCTCGCCTGCAACTCGATCTCGCCTGACCGCCATTGCAGCTCGCTGCGCCCGCATCACTTCGACTTGAGCGACGACAGGCCAATTCGCTCACTTCGATTCAGTCGACCTCGCAAGCTGCGGCGTCGACCGGGCCCTCGACCGCTCCGGCCGCCACCCCGACCGTGAGCGAGAGCGTGACGGGCACGGCCAGCGTCCCCTTCTTCTCGGCGCCCGACACGTTCACCCCGACCGCGACGGGCAGCAGTGCAGTCCCCGGCTCGTGCGTTCACCGTTCCCCGCTTCCCTCTTCCCTCTCGCCTCTCGAGCCTCTTTTTCGCCCATCGCGCTGACGTCGACCTTCGCTTCTCCTCTGTTCTGCACCTGCCCGCAACACAGCGTTATCACCATCACCAACGGGCCCTACACGTCCGACGTCTTCACCTACACCGCCGCCGCATCGACCGTCCCGCCGACGGGCAACATCACCAACCCGGCCGTCGCCGCTTCTGCAGGCGGTGCAGGCGGCAATACGGACCTCGGCGCGAGCCCGACCAACCTCCAGGTGCGCTCGAGCGCTCTCTGCTCCAGCTTGAACGACGAGAGGTCCGTGCTGATGCTCGACTTCGCGCACGCGCAGATTGCTGGAGCGACGACGTCTCGCTCTCTCGCCTCGGCCGGCGCGCTCGGCGTCGCGCTCGTCGCCTCCTTGAGCCTTTTGGTCTGCTGAACATGAAGGGGGAGCGTCGGCGTGAACGCTGGCAGTCCTGCTGTTCCTCTCCTCCTCTGTCTTTCCTCGTCCTCCTACTTTGTCTCTCTTGATCCCCTCGTCGATGTCTGTAACGAGTCCTGTTCTCCTGTGTGCTCTCTCAACGCATAGGTCGCAACAGTCGCGCAGCGAGACAGCTAGAAGCATCGGCGATGAGGAAAGCGCCCGGCTGCTTTCGCTCGCACAGCGCTCGGAACCCACGACGCGAGAGGGTCAGCAGACTGGAGCCAGCCGAGAGCCGAGAGGAGCACTGACTATGTACAAGAGGTACTACTCAAGAAGACAGAGTGAGAGCGCAAGAGAGAAGTCGTCCCGCCGTTTCGTCCGAGTCCTGCTCGAGCCTCCTCGTCCCGACATTCGCCAAGTTCCACCGCTGGAGAGCACTCACGCCGCCGCCACACCAACCGCCTGCACCTCGACGACCCACGGCTTGACCTCCTCGCCCTGCTCCTCGTCGCCGCCGCCGTGCTCCGCCTCGGCCTCGGGCGCAGGCCTCGAGCCGATAGCCTTGTTCCACGCGCCCTCGAGATCGACCTCGACGAGCAGCCGTCCTGCGCCCTCGCCCTCGCCGTCGAGAGGCGTCGAGCGCACAAAGACTGCGTCGAGAGGGGCGCCGTCGAGCGCGAGGCGGATCGGGAGCTGCTCGTCGCCCGACGAAGACGACGACGACGAGGACGCAGGGAGCGAGACGTACAGCCCGAGGCAGCCGACGTAGTCGAGCTCGATGCGGAGCGTCTCGCCGTCGTGCGTCTTGACCGGCGCGCCCTCGAGCTGCGCCTGCTCGCTCTCGCCCTCGCGCGCGCTCAGGCCTCCTGCCGACGCCGGCGCCGAGCCGGCCGTGACGGCCGGCCTGGCCTGCGCGGCGACGCTGCGCTGCCCGGCGCCGACCGCCCACAGGACGGTCGCCCAGCCGAAGCCGACGAGCGCGCGCATCTCGCCGAACAGGGTCCGTAGCGGCGAGCGCAGCGCGTCGTGCGCGAGGCCGGCGAGCTCGCTGCGGGGCGTGCGGCGCTGCGCCTCGCCGGCGGGCGACGAGCGGTAAAAGGCGTTGGCGAAGTAGGCGAAGAGGAAAGAGAGGCGGCCTTGCGGGACGGGGAGGGCCGAGCGGGGCGAAGGAGGGCGAGGAGAGGGGGATGCGGCAGGCGCCGGGGCTGGTGCGGTCGCCGCGTCGAGCTGAGGCGGCGCAGGCCCGTCGTTCGACGTCGTCGCCGACGCCGGCTGCGAGCCGGAAGGCGCTGCAACGGCGGCGGAAGCCGCCGGGTCGCTCGAGCCGGCGGCCTTCTCAAGTTGGCCGACCTGCGGGATGCTGCCGCTGCCGACGGCGATCGAGCGCACCGCTGCGAGCCCGACCGTCTTGCCGACGAGCCCGACGCAGGCGACCTTGACGCTGCCGCCTGCCGCCGAGCCCGAAGTCGGCGAGAGCGAGAAGAGCTGGGCGACCGTGACGACCTGCGGCGCCTTGGGCGTGACGACAACGCTCGAGAGCGGCTCGGCGAGGGCGCGAGGGCGGTGCTCGAGCGCCTGGAGGCTGCCGTAGGCGAGCTCGGTGGCGGTGCGGCCCTGAGAGGCGTAGAGGACGAGCTTGTCGTCCTGGGCGAAGGTCGACCCGAGCGGTCCGAGCGCATCGGCGACGTCCTTCTCGTCGAGCGCGGCGCGCACCTCGCGCTCCGACGAGGCCTCGTCGAACGGCGCGCAGTCCCACAGGCCGATGTGCGCGCCCTGGGCGGCCGGAACGGGCAGGCCGACCTTGAGCGGCTCGCTCGGGCCCTCGAAGCGGCCGAGGACGTCGGCGCCGATCGACGACGCGAGGACGGCGCCTGCGACGCCGGGCGTGCAGGCCTGGAGGACACGCACGCCGCGCTTGGTCGTCGCGAGGAGGGCGTCCCAGTCGTCGGCCGAGTGGTCGCCGTCGGCGCGCGGCGGCGGGTCGGTGCCGTAGACCTGGGCGGTCGAGAACGCGCGCAGCGGGAGGTGCGCGCAGGCGTACTCGCACGCGCGCGCCGACTGGACCATGTCGAAGTCGGGCTCGAGGCCGAGCGCGTGCGAGGCGAGGAGCGAGGCGAACGCGTTGTTGGCGATGTGCCACCGGTGGGCGTCGCGCTCGTTGGGGAAGAAGTCGTCGCTCGTGCGCACCGTGTCGCTGCGCTCGAGGATCCCGCCCCAGTGCCGAGGCGACGAGGCCATGCAGTGGATGAGCCCGTCCTTGCCGAAGCACTGGACGGCGGCGGTGCGCATGGCGTCGAGCATGGCGGCGCGCAGCGCGCCGGGTGCGTCGGGCGTCGCCTCGGGTTCCTCGTCCTCGCCGACCTGCTGGGCGAAGATCGAGTCGACGAGGATCTGGTCGTCGACCTTGACAAAGTCGACGCCGGCTGCGGCGAGCGACGAGAAGTAGTCGTTGTAGTACTGGGCGAGGTCGGCGACGGCGGGGAGGTAGACGTGGCCGTTGTACTTGTCGAAGCCGGCGTGACGGAGCTCGACGCGGCGGAGCGTGTAGACGTCGGCGAGAGCGCCCTCGGGGTGGATGCCGTCCCAGTACTGCGAGCGGCGGCGGAATCTCGTCAGCGTCTTGCCCGAACGAGCGCAGGAACAGAAAGAGAGAAGCTGGACGCACCCCTGCGAGCGTCATCCAGACGCCGACCCGCTCGATGCCCCTCTCCTTGATCCGCCGCACGACGTCCCGCAGCTCGACGCACACGCCCTCTCGCGGCTCGCCGATCTCCCTGCGGCGCACGACCGGGCTCCCGGCAAAGCCCGAGTCGCGCGAGAGCTTCTTGGCCGCCTGGGCGCGCTGCATGCGCTCGTGCTCCTCGTCGGGCGACTCGTCGTCGAGGTCGTACCACGAGTGCGCGCACTGGAAGCTGCGCAGCGCGCGCCGCTCGCCGTGCGCCGCGTCGGCGCCGTCAAAGTCGACGTACGCTGCCGTGTCCTGCCAGCCGTCGTCGAGGAGGACCGTGCGCGCGGCGGCCGAAGCGAGCGGCGAGCCCGACGTGGACGGGTCGAGGAGCGCGTCGAGCCACTCGAGGAGCGACGACGCCGTGTAGGGCTCGTCGAACTCGGCCGACAGGGCGTTCCACGTGCACAGGGCGAGCGGCTTGGGCTCGTTGAGGGCGCTCGAGGAGGCGACGTCCTCGTCGGCGGGCTTGTGCGGCTCGCCCGACTTGGCCGAGCGAGCTGCGGCGCCGACTGCTGCGAGCAGCGCCTGCAGGGACGGCGAGCCCGGCGCGCCCGACGACCAGGCGAGCGCTGCCTGCGCCTGGAGCTCGTCGCCGTTGTCGGCGTCGCGCTCAACCCGGAGCTCGACGCCGCCGTTGCCGTCGCCGTACAGGGCCGCGCACGCCTCGGGCGTCGAGGAGGGGAGAAGGGCGAGCGTCTGGGCGAGCGGATGCGCTTTGGTCGGGGTCGAGCGGAGGATGAGGAGCTGGGCGGGGAAGGAGGTCGAGAGGGACGAGAGCGGGGAGGAGGACGGTAGCTGGCGGGGCTGAATCCAGGTGCGGCTGCAAGATAGGTCGAACGTCAGCGAAAGGGTTCGAGAGAGCGGACGAGGCCGAATCTAGGGTCGAGAGCGAGGGAAAGGAGGACGCACGCAGTCTGCTCGAAGATGACGCCGTCGGCCTCGCGCCACCTCTCTCCCTGGACGAACCCGCCCCAGTTCAAGCCCGCCCGCTCTCCCTCGTCGGCCGGCATCGCGCCCTTCCACACCTTGACGCCCTCGCCGACGTCCTGCCAGCCCTCGCCCGCCGTCTCGAGCACCTCGCTCGCCGCGTCGTCGACGCGGACGACCTCGACGCGCCCGTTGCTGCCCTCGCTCCCGAGCCACTCGACGTAGTCCGGGTTGTCGTCGGCGCGCAGGCGGTACGTGTACTCGTACGAGCCGGGCCGGTTGGCGACGAGCGGGACGCGCGCGACAAAGACGCCCTTGGCGTGCGGCGAGGGCGAGAACGGGACGGCGTGCCACTGCGGCTCGGCGGACTGCTCGCTAGTGCTGGTGGTCGAGCTGCCGAGCGGGAGGGACGTCCAGACCTCGGGCGTCTTGCCGGCGACGAAGCCGTTTGAGGGAATGAGGGTAAAGTGGAGGGCCTGCTCGGCTGCGGCGGCGGCGGACGAGTCGGCGGCGAAGATGGGGATGATGGTGGTCTGGCCAAGGGCGGGCGCGAAGCGGTGTGGAGCCATGGTCTGCGGTCGTCGAGGGCGGTGGGAGGAGGGAGGGAGGAGGAGGTCAGCATGCGTTCGCCCGCGACCCGAGTGCTGCGCAGTCTATGCGTGGAAGTACAGCGACCGCCTGCTACCACCACGCCCGCCACTGCTGCGCCCCTCCCAGCCCAAGGCCGAGAGCACGAGATCCCGCTGTGCTGCTGGCGCCCCACTCGTCCTCGTGGGCACCTTCTCATCGCCTCGCGCTCGCTCGTCGACACCAGATCGCAGCGTGTAGAAAGCATGACGCACCTTGTGCAGAGTAGGCGAGGCGCTGCACAGGCTCGCGAGGTCGTGGCGAGGAGCGAGGTCGATCGACGGTCGGCGGGGGGCGATGAGGCGTGGGCGCGAGTCGTACGAGGGCGTGCGGTGGTTGTGGGTGGGCGTGCGGGGTGCGAGGTCGTAGCTATCGCGCGTGGAGGCGAGCTCGCAGGAGCAGCGTGTGTGAGGCGAGAGGGGAGAGGTCGCGAGCCAAGGCGGGCGACGCACTCCGCCCACGCACGCCGGCCGGCTCTCGAGCTGCGCCCTGTCTCTCGCTTTTTCGCTCTCGACCAGCATAGTGCAAGCCGTGCGAGAACGACACCAAGTATTGCAAGCGACCGCGCGACAACTAGAGAAAGCCGACCGCCCCTCACAGCTCGAAGCTCTCCTCCCACAGCGACACCTCGCTCGCGCCCGATCCCTCCTTGCCGCCGAGCTTGCCCGTGAGCATGTTGCGCTGCGCACGCGCGACCGTCTGGCGCGCGGCGGAAAGGAGCGAGGCCGGGCCGCAGGCTGCAGGTGGAGGAGGGACCCTGTCAGCGAGCGCGTCCTGCGATGGGAGCGAGCGAGAGAGAGAAAGAGAGACGCACTGACGACAGCGAGGCGACCCGACGTGTGCTTGATCTCCTCGTCGACGATGCGCCCGACGTCGGGCCTCGAGCCGCGAAGCACCGACATGTGCTCGAGCTTGTCGAGCTTCGCCGCCGACGACGACGAGTCGGCGCCCTTGGCCTCGCCCGACGGCGACGGCTCGTCGCGCGTGACGTACAGCTCGACGCGCACCTTGCGCAGCGTCGGGCCGACGAGTGCCTCGCGCGACGACGAGGGCGGGGCCGACTTGGCGCGGCCGACCTCGCCGAGCGACTCGCCCGACGCGCCCTTCTCGCGCTCGAGGCGCCTCGCGCGCTCGAACGCATCGAGCGCGCCCTCGAGCTCGACCGCGAACCATCCGAGGCACGCCTCGTGCGGCACGGCCCACACGACGCGCACCTCGCGCACGACGTGCAGCTCGGTCGCGCCGCCGCCGAGGCCGAGGAGCGCGGCGAGGACGGGCGCGACGAACGACATGCCCGTGCCGCCGGCGATGAGGAGGACCGAGTCGGCGCCGTGAAGGATAGGCGCGAGGGACGAGGGCCCGTAGGGCCCGTCGAGGAGAACGGGGAGCGTGCGCGAGGGGTTGGTGCGCGCGAGCGCGGCGAGGCGGGCGGTGAGGCCCGAGTGCGGGCGGAGGACGAGGCGCATCGTGCGGCGCGAGATGTCGGCGACGTCGAGGAGCGACCACGGGTCGAGCGACGCGAGCGAGAACGGGTGCGTCGACCAGGGGTGCAGCGTGAGGAACCTGACGAAGACGTGCTGGCCGGCGCTCCAGCGCATGCCGCCCTTGACCTCGATCTCGACGGCGACGGCGCCGTCGGCGAGCGACTCGAGGCGCGCGACGTCCGGGCGCGTGAAGCCGCGCGAGAAGAACCCGACGACGCCGAGCCGGTGCAGGAACGCGACGCCGACGACGACGGCCGAGGCGTGCAGGTACGCCCAGGACCCGAGGAGGGCCTCGAAGTGCAGGTAGCACGTCGCGAGGAAGACGAGGGCGGCGATGACGTGCACCGTGTAGAAGAACTCGTGCGAGAGGCGGCGGACCGGGGCGAGGCTGAGAACGCAGAGCACGAGGAGCGAGGCGAGAGCGGCCTGCAGGCGTGGAGGTGCGTCAGAGTCTGCGCCCCTGGTTTGACAAGTCCAAGTCGAGGGGAGTTGGGCGACAAGGAGGGAGAGGGAAACGCACCCAGGCCGACCACCCGTACTGCGAGTTTGTCGCGACCGTGACGGCCCACGGCTGCTGCCGGTTGGCGCGCACGATCATTGCGCCCGTATGTACGGCCGAGAAGAAGAGGGCGAACCAGGGCAGGACCTTGTGAAGCGCCATGAGGCGGTGGAAGCTGATGCCCGAGAGGTACGACAGGGCGTTGCGCTTCATGGCCGTCGCCAAGATCCAGACGATGAGCGCCGTGGCGATCCACTCGGAGCGCAGGCCGCTGCGGGCGTGGAGGCGAGGGTCAGGTTGAGAGCGAGCGTGAGAGAGGAGAGGGCGAGAGGAGGACGCACAGCGGCGACGAGCCGAAGTTGGGCGGGCGGTAGTAGGGCCGGATGCCGAAGCAGACGGCGAAGCTGAAGACGGTGAACACGATCGTGACGAGGACGGTGCCGAGCGTCGGGAGGAAGCGCGACGGCCTCGGCTGGTCGAGCGCGCGGAGTACGGCCTTGAAGCGGCTCGGGATGGCGAACGGCGACGGCACGGCGGCGTTGCTGCGGGCGAGAGGTACAGCGTCAGTCAACGTGAAGGGTGGGTGGGAAGAGTGAAGCTGAGACGCACCGAGAGAGGATCTCGAGGCGCTGGAGCCCGTTGACGATGGCGGCGAGGCCGAACAGGGCAACGAAAAAGTAGGTCGTCCAGAGCGCGTACTTGGACGAGCCCATCCAGGGATCCTGCAGAGCAGGTCCTGAGTCAGCAGAGCTCGAGATGAGGGCGCGCGTTGCGAGAGAGACGGAGAGAGCGACGCACATTGCCGGCCTGGCAGGCCATCATCTCGCTCATCGTCGGGACGTAGTGGCCGTAGGCAAACGTGCCGTTGCCAAGCGTGCCGTCCGGGTACGTGCCATTGTGCTCGCCGACGTAGCAGCTGCGAGCGCGAGGCGAGGAGAGTCAGCGCGCGGCCCGGCTACGGGCGAGGCGGGTCGAGCGAGGAGGGCTCGGGAGGAAACGGACGCACGCGTCACTGCTCGACAGACTGCTCGACATGTCCATGCTGGCTCTTGTGCTGACTCGAGGTCGTTTGAGCGAGAAGAGAGGGCGGGAGAGGATAGGGCGAGGGGCGGTCGAGGTCGAAGTGAAGGGAAGGAGGAAGAGAGGCGGGCGGACTCGGCGAGGGCGGGAAAAGCTGCTGCGCCAGATGACCGAGGGGTTGCGTGTCGAGCGGGCGGGGAGGTCGAGCGGGCTCGCTGGGTCGAGGTGGGTGAGGGCGCGTCGAGAACGAGGCGGACTGCGCCTGGTCGACCTCGGCGAAGGCGAGCGAGGACGAGATGACTGCTGGTGCGACTCGGTGGGCGGCTCGCCAGGCTCGTTACGGCTCTTGTGCGACTGTGCGCGGCGGCTTGGGCTCAGCCGAGGACGGGAAGGGCTTCATCGCCCGTGTGCTTTGGTGCGGGGGAGGGACGGGGCGAGCGAGGTGAGGACGGCATGGGCGGGTCGGCGCAGGGGGTGCGGCAATTGTGCGAGTGCGTGTCGGTGTTCTGGTGCGGTGCAGAGGTGCAGCTAGGCCGAGTTGAGCGGCACCTCGTCGTGGTCGAAGGCGGACCGGCGAGTTGAGCGAGGGCGAGTCGACTCTCTCGCCCTGCGCCATTTCCGCCAGCGCTTGTGGCCGCTCGAGAACGCTCCTCCAGGCAGCTCTGCTCGACTTGCTCTCCCGCGCTGAGCCCAGCGCGACCACACCAGCTCGTCCGCCTCCACTCTGCTGCCGGCCGGCCGCCGCATCCTCGCTCTCGCTCCTTCTCCCGCCTCACGCACTCGACTCGCCGCCAGTCCAGCGCTCGAGCACCTGCGCGCGCTCGACCATGGCCCCTGCCTCGACCTTCACCCTCAACACGGGCGCACAGCTCGCCTCCGTCGGCCTCGGGTGAGTTCCGCCCGGCCAGCTCACCTGAGCCAGCCTCGGTCGCTGACCCTCTTCCTTGTGCGCCGCGCAGATGCTGGATGGGCAAGCCTGCTGGAGCGGGCACGGCCGAGAACGACGAGACGCTCGCCATGGTCAAGAACGCCCTCGAGGTGCGTTCCCTCCGCATCCTCGTGCTCCTCTCTCTCTCCTTCGCACCTGAGCTGACGCTCCTCTCGACAGGCCGGCTACACCCACTTCGACACTGCAGCGGGCTACGGCAACGAGGAAGCCGTCGGCAAGGCGCTGCGCGGCAGCGGCAAGCCCCGCTCGACCTTCTTCGTTACGACCAAGGTCATCAATCACGCCGACGTCGCGCGCGAGCTCGACAAGTCGCTCGCCAAGCTCGACATCGAGTACATCGACCTCTTCCTCATGCACTGGCCGCTCGTGCGCTCGCCTTCCCCTTTCCTGCGCGCCCGGACCCCGGCTGACTCGGTCTCCTCCCTGCGCGCAGTCGATGGACTTCTCGACGGGCAAGATGACGGCTTTCGGCGAGTCGCCGACCTTCAGCGAGACGTGGGCTCAGATGGAGAAGCTTCTTGAGACGCACGCCGGCAAGGTTAAGCAGATCGGGTCCGTCTCGTCCTCCTCTCCCCCTCCTCCCGCACGACTTCCTCCTGACCCTTGACGTCTCTGCAGCGTGTCCAACTTCTCCGTCAAGAACCTCGAGATCCTCCTCAAGACGGCCAAGGTTGTCCCCGCCGTCAACCAGGTGCGCTTCGCTCCCTCTCGCCCGCTCCCGAGGGACCTGCTCACGCTCCCCCTTGCTCGCCCTCAACAGGTCGAGGCGCACCCCTACTGCCCGCAAGAGCCCCTGCGCGAGTACTGCGCCACCAAGGGCATTCACCTCACCGCCTACTGCCGTGCGTCCACCTCTCGCTCTCCCACCGCGCACCGCTCGACCCGCACTGACCCCCTCTCTCGCGCGCCCGCAGCTGTCGGCCAGTACGACTCGCCGATCCTGCGCGAGCCGCTCATCAAGGAGCTCGCGACCAAGTACGGCAAGCCCGAAGGGACGATCCTCCTCTCGTGGGGCGTCCAGCGCGGGTTCAGCGTCGTGCCCAAGAGCTCGAACCCGCAGCGGCTCAAGGCCAACCGCGGTGCGTTCCCTCTCGCTCGTGCTCTCTCTTCGCCCTCGCAGCTCGCAAATCTGACTCGAAAGAACCCGCTCCTCGTCGTGCACAGACCTCGTCGAGCTCTCGCCGCCCGACCTCGCCGCCATCTCGCCCCTCCACCTCGAGCCGTCCAAGCACCGCTCGCTGTGCGACTTCGGGCCCGGGCTCGCCGAGCCGGGCAAGGTGTGGGGCTGGCGTATCAGGGAGGACCTCGGGTGGGAGTACGACGTGCCGAGTCGCGAGGGGGCGACGTCGACGTTCAAGCTGTAGCTGCTCGCTCTCGCTCTCCTTCCTCCTCCTCTCTCTCGCTTTCAGACCGTGCAACGCAGTGCGATACCCTCCTTTATTGCAACGGCCCTCGCTCGAGAACTCGCCTCTGCGCTAGCTGTTGAACACGCGCGTGAAGAGCTGGTCGTGCCGGCTCGCGATGATCTCGCCGAGGGGCCAGCTCGTCACCGGCCCGCCCTGCACGCCCGTCCCGTCGTCGTCGCCCCACGCGGCGGTCCAGGCCGGGTCGTCGTCCCACCAGTCGGCGACGGCGGGCGAGGAAGGTCGAGCGGGCGCAGGTCGAGGAGGGGAAGGGGGAGCGGGAGCGCAGGAGGACGTCGCAGCGACCGCACCGTCGACGAGGGCCTTGACGTCCCACAGGAGGAGGCGGTGCGCGACGTAGGGCCCGACATTGTTGAGCCGGACGGCCGACGAGAGGAGGGACCGCGCGTGGAGGAACAGGAAGAGGTCGATCGAGGCGTCTGCGAGCCCTCGCGGCAGCCGCACCCGTCAGCGCTCGCTCGAGCGAGCGTAGAGGGAAGCACGAAAAAGGTAGACGCACCTAGCCCGAGCCCGACTGCCGCCGTCATGACGGCAAACGCGACGCTCATGTGCCCGTTCCCTCCCTCGACCGCCTTGCCGCCGCCCTGCCCCGCCCGGATCGCCGCCCTGTACCGCGCGACGACCTCGCCCACCGCCGCTGCACCCCGCCCGCTGTCGTCCGCGCCCGGCGGCGGCAGCTCGGGCGCGAGCGCGCGCTCGTACAGCGTGAGGAGCGCGACGCCCTGCGCGGTGCTTGCCCGGCGCGCGACGTGGTTGAGCGTCATGCACTCGCACAGAGCGTCGGCGGCGAGGACGTGCTCGACGGAGGCGTCGATGTCGGCTGGCGTGGGTCGTGCATGGTCGGCGGGCGGAGCGGCGGGAGGAGAGGAGGGGGACGAGGACGAGGCGAGGAGGGAGGAGACGGCGGCGTGGGCGGTTCGAAGGAGGGGGATGTTGAGCCTCGCGTACGAGTGCAGCGAATGTGCCACAAAGGCGAGGAGCGCCGCTTCTGGCTGAGGTCGGGTCCGGGAGGTGGTGGGGAGATGAGGAGGAGCGGGCGAGGCGGTCGAGGGCGGTGGCGCAGGATCGGGCGCGGTGAGGGCGAGGTTGCCGTGCTGGATCCACGACTCGAGGCCGGACGAGGCGACAAAGCCTCCCGTCGGCAGGTTCGAGTCCGACAGGAGGAGGAGGAGGTACTGTTCGAGCGACGAGGGCGCACTCGGGGGCGCTGCCTGCCGTCGGGTGGCGGTCATCGAGGCGAGTAGAGCCTATCGAGCGCGACTCGTGCTGTATCGGGGCGAGCCGACGAGGTGGGACGGAGACGAGAGGGCGAAGAGGGTCGGAGCGGAGGAAGCTCTCGGCGAAGCGGCTCTGGCTCGGTCACAGCTGCGTTTCTAGTCTAGACGAGTGCAGAGTCTACAGCGCAAACTCCATCTCGCCCGCACCGCCCGCCGCCTTCCTCGCACGCTCCATGACCGCGAGCCCAACGCCCTCCTCCCGGACCGCCTCGACAAAGATCAGGTCGACGCCCTTGCCGTCCTGCTCCTGCGCCCGCTCCTCGCTGACGACGCCGAGGTCCTCAGGCAGCGCGTCGAGGAACCGCAACCCGGCAAAGAGCCGCTGCGCCGCCTCGATCGGGCGCTTGGTGCTGCCGAGCGAGAAGCTCAGGACGTCGACCTCGTCGAGGTCGGGCAGGTTGGACTCCTCGCCGACGGCGAGGTTGGCGAACGGCGACTCGGGCGCTGGAGGAAGGCGGATGAGGGTGCACGAGGGGGTGACGGTCGAGAGGGTCGAGGCGGACAGGGCGGCGAGGGTCGAGTCGGTGAGCATGAGCCCGACGCGGAACCGAGGCGCGCTCGGCTCGTCGCCCTGTGTCGCGGCCGACGTCAAGGTGTCGTCGGCGGGCGGCGCAGCGACGGGCGTGTGCGTAAGCGCCGTGAGCTGGATCAAATCCTGGAGGCTCGGGAGCGGGAAGTCGCCCGCGTCGGCGCTCGCGACGGGCTTGACGAGGATGACCTTGGCGTTGCCCGGCGCGTAGTGCTTGTACTTCATGCCGGGCGTCGTCGGCTTGTCCTCGAGGTCCTGGCTCTTGAAGTCGCGCGAGTAGACCTGGATCCGGCCCGAATCGCCCTCGGACCGTGCCGCGAGGAAGCCCGCATCGGCGAGGCACGCCTCGATATCCTCGGCCGAGACGCCGCCCGCGCGCAAGATGCGCAGCTCGCCCTCGCCGGCCTCGTCGCCCTCGGCGGGCGGGACCCAGTCGACGACGGTGCTCTCGACGCCGACCTCGCACTCGCCGCCGTCGAGCACGGCGCCGACTCCTCGACCCTCGCCGAGGTCTGCGACGACGTGCCTGGCCGTTGTCGGGCTCGGCCGGCTCGACAGGTTGGCGCTCGGCGCCGCGAGCGGGAGGTTGGCCTGGCGGATGAGGGCGAGCGCGAGCGGGTGCGACGGCATGCGCACGCACAGCGAGTCGTGCCCTGCCGTCACCTCGGGGGCGACGGCGAGTCGAGGCGGGTCGACGGCGCGGCCTTTGCCCTTGGCGTCGCACGCGACGAGCGGGAAGACGAGGCTGAGCGGGCCGGGCCAGAACCGCTTCATGAGGGCGTCGTACATGCGCGGCACGGTGGCCGGGACCCGGGCCTGCTCCTGCTCTTGCGCCTGAGCGTCTGCGCCTGGTGCGGCGGCGGGCGCGGTCGAGGGGAGGAGGTCGAGGAGCATGTCGCGGCTCGAGACGTGGACGATGAGCGGATTGTCGCTCGGGCGGCCCTTTGCGGCAAAGATGCGCTTGACGGCGGTCGACGAGAGGGCCGAGGCGCCGAGGCCATAGACGGTCTCGGAGGGGAAGGCGACGGGGAGGTGGGCGTGGAGGAGGGACGAGGCGGTCTCGAGGGACGAGGCGAGGGTCGAGTCGGGGGAGGTCGCGAGGAGCTGTGCGCGTGCTGGAGGGTCGGCTGGCGGTGTCGAAGTCGATGCCACCGGGGCTGCTGGTGCGGCTTGAGAGGCCATGGTGCGGGCGAGCTGATGAAGATGAGGAGGCGACAGTCGGCGAAGGAGAGCTGGCATGCAGCGACCTTGTGCGGCTCTGCAGGCAGTACAAGCAAGGTCAGATGCACGCTCACGGGCTCGACTTGCTCCTCCATGCTGTGCCTGTCACCTGAGCCCGACTCGGCACCGCCCCGCTCACAAAAGTGCAGGCGGCACGGCGGCGTCGGCAGCTGAGAGCGTTCAGAGAACAATGAGCGGGAACGCACGCTGGTAGGGGCGCTTGAAGCGAGAGCAGACTCGGTAGCGCGGCGATGGGCGGTTGGTGACGAGCAAGGCCAGCTCGACCCTCTCCTCCTCGAGCTGCTCCGCTCGACCTCGCCCGCCGCTCTCGCTGCACAGCTCTGCTTCTCTCACTCCCGAGTGCAACGATCCTAATAGTGTCCCTTGCACCCAACACGGAAAGAGAGACGTCTAGCACCTCGAGCCCAGCTCGCGCTCATACCGTCCCTCCCGCTCCTCCGCCCTACCGCAGCTTGTCGCTCCTCGGCGGCGTCGGCGGCGGCGTCCACGCTCCCGCGCTCGATCCCTCGCCGTCGCCGTCGACGCTCGTCGTCCCACTCGCGCTCGACGGCCGACCCTCGAGCGCCGCAGCCGCAGCAGCGCGCGCGCGCTCGACGCTCCGCCTCGGGCGGTGCGGCGCCGACGGGCTGAGCTGCGCCGGCTCCTTTGTTGCGGCGTCGTGCGGGCGCGAGGGCGAGTCGCGAGAGGGGCCAAGAGGGGACCAGGCGATGGGCGAGGTGGGCGAGACGGGCGTCGAGTACGCTCGGCTCGGCGAGCGCGGCGGGCGGGGCGGCGGCGTGCCCGAGAGGGCGAGACCGAGCCCGTCGAGGCCTGCTGAGCGATGGCGAGAGGAGATGGACGGCGAGGAGGGGCGGACGACGATGGGCGCGGGAGGTGCCGCGCGGCGAGAGGGGACCGAGAGAGGGGCGCCGGCGCTGCTGGATGGTCGAGCCGCCGAGGGCGTGGCGAAGAGGTGCTGCATAGACGGCGGGAGCGAGCTCTCGAGCGCCGGCTTGGCGGCGAGGACCGGCCGCGCGCCGAGGACGGGGCTGCTGCTGCCCATGGCCGGGCTCGGCGGGAAGAGCATGCCGCCGCCGTCGCCCTCGCCGCCGTCCCCCGCCACAAGCACCGAGAGCACCATGCCCTCCTCGCTGCCGAGCGAGAACCGGCTCGAGCCCGACGACGAGCGCTGGAGCGCCGGAGCCGGCGGCGGCGGGAAGCCCGAGATGGCCGAGGGCGAGAACCCGGCGAGCTCGCCGCCGTGCGTCTGCGGAAAGTGCAGCGGCAGGGCCTCGTCGCCCTCGCCGCCTGCGTCGACGGCGACGAACTCGAGGACGTTGAGCGGGCCCTGGTCGAGTCGAGGCGTCGGCGTCTTGGGGCGACCGGCGGCGCCGAGCGGCGCGGGGCAGTCGGACGGGCGGCGAGAGGTCGACGGGAAGAAGGAGGTGTCCGAGGGCCGTCGTGAGGCGGAGAGGGCGTGCGAGTGCGCGCTCGACGAGCGGCGGGAGGAAGAAGGCGGGGATGCCGGTCGGGGCGAGTGCGCGGGCGACGGCAGCAACGAGCTGAACGGCGGCGCGTTCATGTCGTAGGGCAGTCGAGTAGAAGACGATGTCGCCGACGACGAGCCGGCCGTCGCGCCGCCCTTGCCCTCGCCGAGCCCGATGACGAGGACCTCGTCGTCCTCGTCCGCACTGACCTCCTCCTCGCCGCTCGTGTACGCCCGCGCACCCGCTCGACTCGCTGCTCGCCGCTCCTTGCCCGCCTCTCTCCACGCCGCGAGCTCGTCGTCCGTGACCGGCCCTGCTGCACCGCCGCCGCCGCCGCGCTGACCGCCGCTCTCGCCGCCCGGCTTGCCCGACGCGGCCAGGAACGTCTTCATGGCGGCGAGCGACGACTTCTTGCGCACGACCTTGTGCGGCGCCGGCGTCGACGCATGCGGCTGCGACTGCGACTGCGGCTGCGGCGCGAGGGCCGGCTCGTCGGCGCTCGGACCCACTCCTGCGCCGCCGTGCGCCCGCGCGCGTGCGAGCGTGAGCACCGACCCGAGCGAGTGGCTGCGCCCGTGCCGGCGGGACTCGCCGCCCATCGACGAGGACGGCGGCGACGAAGCGGCGGCGCGAGGGAGGAGCGGCCGGCGCCACCTCGTCGGGCTCGTGCTCGGGCCCGCCGCGGCTGCTGCTCCTGCTGCGTCGTCGCCCGCGCCGCCGCTCGACCTGCCGCGCTCGCCCGCCGACGAGGACGACAGGGAGAAGGGCCCCGAGCCCCACAGCATCGACTGCGGGCGCGCCGCCGGCGCGAGGCCAGGTGTGCGTGCGCGCGGTCGAGGCGGAGCGGCGTCGGCCGAGGCCGACTTCTGCATGGCGGGCGCGGCGGTCGAGGCGTGCAGGGATGCAGAGGAGGGCGAGGGGCGGAGGAAGGCGCGCAGGCGGGCCGTGGAGGACGAGGTCGAGAGGGGAGGTTTTGAGGAGGTCGAGGAGTTCGGGGCGGGGCGGTGGGCCGAGCTGGTTGCGCCGCTCGCTTGCTGTATGCTCGTGCTTCTCGAAGGCGGTCGCGCGGAGGCGAACGAGCCGTGGTCGAGTCCGCCGGGTCCACCTCGCCGTTCGTCCCCGGCGGACGACGACCCTCGCCCGCTCCCGCCGCCTTGCTCTCCCGCACGCGCAGAGCCCGCGCTGGCCCTCGCTCCACCTTGCGCACCGCGCGTCGAGTTGGCGAGCGAGATCTCAAGCGTGCCGGAGCGCGTCATGCTGTGCGAGGCGGCGTCGTCCGGGGATGGCGGAGGGGGAGGTCGCGCGCGCGGCCCTGGCTCGGCGAGCATGGTGGGCGGGACAGGGAGGCTGCTGAGGGCGACCTGGTTCTGATGATGGTGCTGGTCGAGGTCGAGTGCAACAGGGAGAGCTGCAGCGAGAGCTCGCTCAGTTTGGCCCGCGCGCGCAGAGTGGGGCCCGGCGGACTTGGCTGCGGACGCACCTTTTCCTCGCTCGCGACGGTCTTGAGCTGCTCGAGTGAAGACAGAGAGTGTACAGCGACAGCGTCGCCCGACTCAGTGAGAGCAACAGGCCTCGTCGATCGAGCAAGCGGTCAATTGCCTTCATTAAGGCTAGCTCGCTCTCGCTCGACAGAGCTCCAAGTGACGATGAGAACATGGTCTTTGCACAGAGGGCGACAACAAGGAGAGACGACGACGACGAGAGTGCAGGCGGGACGACAGGGAAGAGGAGGGCGGGCGAGAAGGGGCGTCACAGGACCATGGCGTCGCCGGCGCCGTTCGATGCCGCGGTGCCCGACGAGGCGGCCGACTTGTCGGCGAGGAGCACGTGCAGGTCCCCTGTAGAGTGGTGCAGGCGTCAGCACGAGGTCGAGGCGGCAGCGAGCTGACGAGGGGAAGAGAGGGAGGGAGAGAGAGCGCGACGCACACTTTGGCCACTCGACGCCCTTCTCTGCGAGCAGTCCCTCGCCCCACGTCATGACGCTCATGAGCCCCGGCAGCTTTGGCTCGGCCGGGTGCCCCTGCGCGTGGAGGATGGCCGCGTTGAGCTCGCGCGCCGTGCGCAGGCGCTGCGACGGGTCGAGGAGCGACGAGATGTGCGGCGGCATGGGCGGCAGCGCGTCGGCAGCGGCGGCGGCCTTGGACGACGACGAGGTGCCCTTCTTGCTCTTTTTGGTGCCGTGCGATGAGAGCGCCGCCGCCGCGCTCGGCACCGCCGCCCCGAGCTCGCTCGTCGCCGCCGCGCCCGTCGTCGTCGCCGCGCCGCCGTCGCCGAGCACGGGCAGCTCGAACGCGAGGAGCGCCATGGTGCGCTCGAGCTCCTTGAGGAAGCGCGGATGCTCCTCGGCGAGCGGCGCGAGCTCGTTCTGCGCGAACGACAGCGCGTGGCCGACCTCGCCCGCGCGGATGAGCTCGATGAGGTGCTGCTGCAGGAGGTGGAAGTGGAGCGACGGGTCGAGGTCGAGGATCTGTGTGCGGCGCGAGAGGGGCGAGAGTCAGTGACTGGGTCCTCGGGACGGAGCTGCTCGTGCGGGTGCGACGGGGTCGGGCGACGACGACGACGCGGCGCGGCTCTTTTGCCTCAGCGTTGACGTGTTTTGGTTGTCCTATCATCATCTTCGCCGAGCACGAGCAGGGTCGTTACAACCCCGCATTGGCCCAGCTGAGAGTGGTGCATAGTATAAATCGATCCTTGGCGAGGAGCGCGCGCTCGCGCCGCCGGCCGTCGCAGGAGAGAGAGAGAGAGAGAGGTGCAGGAGACGCACCTCGAGATCCAGGTCGACGACCTGGTCCAACGCGCTCTCGACCTCGCCGCGCAGGACGGCCCGGCGGATCTCCATGCGGCTGCGAATGCTGTCGACGTCGCCGAGCGCGGCGCCTGCGCCCGACGTGGACGACGACGCGACGGCGTCGGGTGCCGACGACGACGAGAGGCCGGCCTCGCGGGCAAAGTTCTCGGCGGCCGAGAGGTAGCCCTCGGTGAAGAGGTAGTTGGCGACGAGGAGGTTCAGGTCACTGCGAGCGGCGAAGGGCGAGTCAGCGCGTCGCTCTGGGCGGGGCAGGGGCTGCTCGTTGTCGTCGTCGTCGTCAAGCCGAGCACGGCATGGCAAGGTTGCGCAGTGTGCGGATCAGGAATGAAGTATAGTTGTGTCCTCGTTGACCCGCTCCTCCCGTAGGGGGCGGCTAGCGTGGATTAGACGCAAATCGTAGGAGAGATTCCCACTTCGAAAAGGGTATCATCAGGTGCACATGCGCCGTGCGTGTGCTCGTGCTCGTGCTCGAGAGGGCGAAGGGGGGGAAAAGGTTGCGGGAGCGAGGACGCACTCTTTCGAGACGGGGACGTCTTCGAGGCGCTTTGCCCAGTCTTGCGGGGTGGTCACGGGTCGCTTTGACGACTGCGAGGCGGTAGGCGAGTCGAGGAGGCCATGGTGTAGGAGGGAGGGAGGGAGGGAGGGAGAGGAGGTCAGCGCGCGGCGCGAGGGAGAGATGGGAGGCGAGGCGAGGCGAGCATGCACGCACCATGGCTCCTGCAGGGCGGGGTGCGTAGCCGAGTAGGGCGCGCAGGCGGTCGGTGTGGGCTTGCTGATCCACCGTCGCAGTCGGTGCGAGCGCTCGACGAGAGGGCTGCCGGGTGGTGACGAGGGGCGACGAGGTGGGGGAGCTCGACGGTCGCGCGGCGCGAGGGCGAGGTGCGCGGACGGTGTGCGGCGGTGCTGAGGGGCTGTAGACTACTGCTGTGCTTCCTGGCGGGCAGCAAGGGCCGAGGAGCGAGTGTGGTCGAGCAGAGACGAGCGAGGCCGCCTCGTCCCCGGCTCTCGTCCTCTCGACCATGACCAAGTGCACCGCTGCCGGGCTGGCTGTGCCTGTGATGCACTCGCACGCACTCTCTCGCTGTCGGCTCTCTCAGTGGCTCGACTCGCGCCCGCACGAGCCTCGCTTCCCCGCGCTCGTCCTGCGCTCAGCTCGTCGCCCCCTCCTTTCTCCCACTCGCACCTCACGCAAGAGCTCTGTCCTGCAGCTCGAGGCATCCCCACCATGCCCAGCGAGCCAGTACCGCCCGCAGCCGTCGCTGCCGCGCTCGCCTTGCGCCCCTTCGCGGCGACCACGACCCGCCGCGACCTCTCGACCTCGACCACCGCATTTCGCACCGCCTGGGCAGCCCTCTCGCAAGTCCAGGTGCTCCAGCAGACCTGCACTCGCGTCGCCGAGCGCGCAGCGGCCGTCCTCTGCGCCGTCTTTGCCCGCCTCGCCCAGGTCGAGCGCGAGAAGCGCGCAAAGCTCCAGGGCAGGGTCGTCCTCGAGCGCTCGTACGAGTTCCAGGCGGCGAGCGAGGGTCCGCGACGAGGAGCAGAGACCGTCTTCAAGATCCAGGCGTGCGTCCCCCTTCTCCCCTCTGCCGATCTCACCTCCTCTGCTCCACCCTTGCTGACCTCCTCCCTCCCGACAGCGCCATGCTCGACCTGCAAGCCTTCGCGACCGACTTCCTCGCCCTCTCGACCGGTCCTTCGCGCCTCGACCTCCTCGTCCTGTCCCTCCCGACCTCGCAGCGCGCCCTCACGACCCTCTCCTCGTCCCTCTCGGCCCTCCTCGCTCACTACGCCCTCCCGCACCCGGCCTCGCCCGCCACCTGGGCCGCCGAGGACGCCGCCGCCGCGCTCGAGGACGAGCGCGCCCTCCCGCGCCTGTTCCAGCGCGCACTCGCACTGCGCGGCGACGCCTGGCAGCGCTTCCTCGCCGAGCAGCCGGCGTCACCCGCCACGGCGGCGGGGCAGGGTACGCCGAGCCAGCGCAGGGGCGCGTTCGTCGCGTGGTGCGTCGAGCGGAACCCGCTCCTTACGGCGAGGGCGGGCGAGAGCGCCGAGGAGAGCGGCGGCGCGCCGAGGAGGAAGCGGCAGGAGGCGAGCTGGCCGCCTGCGCCGCCGAGCCCGACGCCGTCGGCGCCGGGCGAGCAGCTCGGCACGCTTGTCTCGGCGAGGCGACACGAGACCGCGCCCCCTACGAGGAGGGCCGTGTCGCAGACGAGCACGACGAGCGAGGCGCCCGACTCGACCGCGCCGAGCCCCTCAGCCACGCCTCCTCGACCTCCGCCGTCACCATCACGTCCTTCGACACCTCGCCTCAAGCTCGAGGCGTCCCCAGTTCTCGAGGAGCAGCCGGCGGCCCGTCCCCTTCCCCCGCCGACCGCCGCTCAGCCGTCCACGCCCACCGAGCAGGCGTCGCCGCCCTCCTCGAGCGTCGTCGATGCGGCCGACGGCGTACGAGCAGCACCCTCGCCCGTCGTCGACGAGCCCACCACGCTCGGCGACGTCACGCCGTCGCTGGCCTGCTCGACCTCGGACCAGGTCGAGCCGCTCGAGCCTCTCGTCGTCGAGAGCGCGCTCGACCCGGTCGCCGCCGGGCTCTCGTCGAGCATCGTCGATGAGCCGCCGAGCGAGGATACCGAGCAGTCGGCGCCGCCGTCGCCGACCGACGAGACCGTCGTCGACGTTCCCGCCATCCTCCTCACGGGCGACGGCGGCGAGCCGGTCGAGCTCGTGCACGAGTCGAGCCTCGCCGACAACGATGCATCCGACGCGACGACGGGCGAGGACGTTGCGCTCGTCGACTCTGCGCTCGAGCCGTCGCCACCGACTTCGGCCGGTGCGCCCGACGTTGCTCCCGCCGCGCCGCCTCTCCTGCGCATCCTCGCCCTCGACGGCGGCGCCCTCCTCGGCCCCGTCCCTCAGCTCGACGTCCTCCATTCGCTCCTGCGCCCCTCGTCCTCGCCCTCGCCCTCACCGTCGACCACCGTCCCCTCCCCCGCCCAGCACTTCGGCCTCCTCGCCGGCACCGCCTCGTCCGCCCTCCTCGCCGTCCTCCTCGGGCGTCTCGCGCTCGACCTCGACAATGCGCGCGCGCTGTACGTCCGCATCGCGCGGCGCGCGCTCGCGCTCGACGGGCCGGCCGGGACCGCCGCTCGGACCTCTCGGACGGCCCAGGCGCCGCAGCGCAGGCCGAGCCGCTGGTCGCGCCTCTTCCGACGGTCGTCGAGCACGCAGGACTCGTCGACGACGGGGCACGAGCCCGGGACGGGCGCCGCCGAGCTTGCGGCGGAGAGGGGACGAGCGCTCGCCGCTGCGCTCGCCGAGCTCCTCCCCGGCGCCGACGAGCCGTTCGCCTGCTCCTCTCCTCGCCAGCCGCACATCGCCCTCCTCGCCTTCCGCGCCGGCCCCTCGGGTCGCGTCGAGCCGACCTGGCTCGTCAGCGACGACCCCTCGAGCGCGCCTGGGCTCACCGTTGCCCAGGCGGTGCTCGCCTCGGCCGCCGCGTCGGCGCTCGTCGCCTGCCCCGGATGGAGCTCGAGCCCGACGAGCTTGAGCACCGCGCAGGGCGCGCTCGAGCTGGGGCAGCAGGCGGCGGCGGCGGCGGCGCAGGGTCCGGCGGCGCCGCGAGCGCGGGTCGAGCTCGTCTCGCTCGGGACTGGGTACGCCTCGCTGCGGCTGCCTGCGGTCTCGTCGTCGACGCTTCGTGCAGCACTCGAGGCGGTGCAGCAGGCGGCGGCGGCGAACGCGGTTGCGGCAGCGGCACTCGCGCGCAAGCTCGATGGGCGCGAGGACGTCGAGCTGCGACGGCTCGAGGGTCACGTGGTGCGGCGAGGGGTGCTCGACGGGCGGGAAGAGTGGGAGGAGAGTGCGACGAGCGCTGGGCGGGACGGTCTCGGCGCAGCGGGAGGAAAGCAGGGCGAGAGGAACGGACTTGGGAAGGCCGACCAGCCAGGTGCGCCTCTCTCTCTGTCACACACACGCTCTCGGTGCGCCGCTTTCTCACACGCAAGTCTGACTGAGGATGCTTCGTATACAGCTACGCTCCATCCTGACTCACCCTCCTCGGCTCGAGCGCCGCTCAAGAAGCGCGCCTCGCGTCTGTCGTTCCTCTTCGGCGGCGGCAGAAGTCGCGACGCACGCTCCTCTTCTCCCTCCCCCAGCCCTCGCCAAGCATCGTTCGGCCACGGACCGGCTTCCCAGCCGCCATCTTCGCCGCCACCGCCTCCCTCGCCCTTGTCGCCGGCCCTCACCGTCCCTCACCTGCGCACCTCGATCTCGCTCGACGACCTGCGGCGCTGCGGCCCAGGAGCGAGCGGTGGCTCGGCGGGACGCGGCGAAAGCGGCGGGATGTACGCGCTCGGAGAGGACGCCTGGGGAAGTAGCGCGAGCGTGAGGAGCGGCTGAGGTGGAGGAGGGGTCCGTGCAACTCTGCGTCTCTTCGCCGTCGCCTCGAAACGTCTCTCGTTCGCTCGCAGAAAGAGTGCGTGCTGAGCTCGCTGTGCGCTTTGTCTGGAGCTGCAGAGCTCGCGCTCGACGGCAAGAAGAGAGCCTTCTCGAGTCGACCCGCTCGGGCCTCTCGCTGGACCCGTAGCACAGCACGGCGAGAGGCTCGAGAAGCAGCTCTTGCTCTCGTTTTCATCTCTAGCTGGCTGGTCTCGGCATACGCAGGAGAACAAACTCGGTCGTGAAAGTCGCTCGCGTTTCGAGAAAGGGACGGCGACGACAGGTTCGAGGGAGGGGCACATACACAGAGAGGGGAGCAGAGCAGAGAGAAAGACGCCGAGAGAGGGTACGAGGGGATCTATAGGGTTGCGAGTGGTGGGGGGACGAACGACATTGAGGTGCGAGGCAAGGCGAGGCGAGGCGAGGCGAGGCGAGGATGGACGAGCGAGGGGGAGGGGAACGACGTGACGAGTACAGAGAGGAGGGGCGTGGGTATCGAGGTTGGCGAGGGCGAGATTTATAGGCGACGGCGAGAGGCGGGACGAGGAGCGAGGGAGGCAGGGTATCGACCTCGGGCCCGGGTCGGCGACGACGAGAGGGCGCAGCGACGGCGACGACGATGCGCGCGCTCACTCCATCATGGCGTCGTCGTCGTCGTCTCGCTGCGTGTGCGACGAGCGCGCCTGGTACTGCTGGTCCTGCGCCGCCCTCCTCGTCGACGACCGGAGCCGGCTCTTCCACCCGTCGTCGACCGCCGCCGACGCCGCTCCTACTCCCGCTCCTCCTCCTTGCGGCGCACCGCCCTGCGCCGCAAAGCCCGACAGCGTCGGCACGCGCTCGCGCGAGCACGCCGGCGCGCGGTGACCGGGCGAGGCGGCGGCCCACGTCCCGCGAGCCGCTCCGCCGCCGAGGGGCGAGCCGACGGCGGGCTGCTGGGCGAACGACTGGGGCGAGGGGTAGGCGTGCTGCTGCTGGTGGTTGCTCGAGAAGGGTGACTGGTGCTGGGGGAAGGCCGACGCCGATTGCGAGAGGGACGAGCCGAGTGGGCCGCCGACCGAGGCGGTCGAGGCGAACGACATGGGCGAGCCGTACGGGACGGCGACGCCCTCGGCGGGGGCCTTCCAGCCGTTGGCCCACGCGCTGCTGGCAGACGCTGCGTTGGCGAGCGTCAGGCCCGAGTTGAGGGCGGGCGGGTGGGCGGTGCTGCCCCCGGCGGCGGCGGCGGGGAGGACGCCCTTGAGGAAGCTCTGGAGGCACAGGAGCTCCTGGTCGCGCTGCGACTCGAGCTTGAAGGCGCCGAGGGACAGGAGGTCGTCGTCGTCGAGGGCCGAGGACCCGTGGTGGTGGTGATGGCTCGACGATGCGGGAGAGGTGGCGCCGGCTGGACGAGGCGGACTGGCGGCGGCGGGCATGAGCGCGAGGTGGAAGGCCGTGGGGCTGGCGACTGCCGTCATGCGCCGTGTCGTGGGCTGAGAGGGGTTAGGCGTGCGGGCTCGCTGGCTGGGTCGTGCGCGGCGTCGGGCGGGGAAGGAGGGGGAGGGAGGAGGGGAGCGGCGACTTGGCGACGGACGACGCTCGCGCGGAAAATCGCTAGCTCTATCCCCGTCGACCGCCCCCACGCACGTACGCCTGCTCGTCGCGATTAGCTCTCCTGAGCACCGCCGTACATACGCTCGTCAATGCGCGTCCAGCTTCCGGTCCTCGCCGAGCTTGATTGCCCTCTCCTCTCCCACGCTCGCTCGGAGCGCGCGCGAGTCTAGCTCCTCTCGACCCCCACGCACTGCGTACAGGGGCACGCTTCGCACGCGCACCGTCACGAGCTCGCTCTCGCAAGCTTGAGCGCACCGCTCTCCGACTCGGGGCGAGCTAAAGGCGCGAGGGCGTGGGGGAAGCGACGTTGCAAGCGAGAGAAGCCGGAAAGGGGTTTGCCGACCGCCGGACGCCGGCCGGCTGGTCGAGCAGGGAGGGCGCAGAGAGTGGGGTGCGTAGTGTGGACAAGGAACAAGGAAAGTACGGAGGAAAGGCTGGGAAGGGAAGAGAGAGGGGAAGGAGAGGGTGCGACGACGACGGCGACGGCGAGCTCAGTTGAAGATGTTGGTGCTGTCCTTCCAGCTGCGGGCAGAAGGAGCGTCGTCAGCATGCGTGGGAGCGGCAGCACAACCGCACTCGATCTCGAGACCGTGAACAGCCTCGAGCGACGAGAGCGAGAGAGCCTGCGCACGCACCCCTCGCCCGCCACCTCGTACACGCCCTGCTCGTCGGCCTCCTCGAGGTCGCGCTTGAACGCCTCGACGGCCTTGATGACGACGTCGAGGTGCTCCTCGCCCGGCGCGGCGAGCCCCTGCGACCGCGCGAGCGCCTGCGCCGTGCGGACGGCGTTCTTGATCTGGCGCCCGTTGAGCGACGAGTGCGCCGCGAGAGAGTCGAGGTAGGTCGGCGAGATGGTCGACGTGGTGCCGTTCGACGTCGTCGAGGAGGTGGAGGAGGAGGTGCTGCTGCGGGTCGAGACGCCGACGCCGGCGAGCTCGAGGAACGAGCGCCAGATGGTGCGGCGCTTGTCGCGGTCGAGGTTCGGGTACGTGATGGCGCTGCGGGCGAGTGGCCCCAGAGTCAGTGCTGCGCAGGCGGAGGGAACGAGGAGAGGAAGCAGGACGCACATGGAGAAGCGCGAGAGGAACGCCTCGTCGATCGACCTGATCGAGTTGGTCGTCAGGATGAGGGTGCCGCTGTGGTGCTCGAGCAGGCGCAGGAAAACCGAGACCATGGCGTTGCGCTGCAGGTCGCCGACCGTGCGCTTGGCGAGGAAGACGTCGGCCTGTTGACGAGGAAGGAGAGCAGGGTCAGCGTCGTCCTCGAGCCGGCGCGGGAAAAGCGAAAACGAAGAAGACGACGCACCTCGTCGATCAGGAGCGTCGCGCCCCACTGCTCTGCGACGTCGAGCACGTCGCGCAGGCGCTTCTCGAGCACGTCGGCCTGCACGCCGAGGGACCCGGCGCCGACCGTGTACAGCGGCACGCGCAGCGTCTCGGCGACGGCCTGCGCCGTCAGCGTCTTGCCCGTGCCCGGCGGCCCGTGCAGCGCGATGACGAGCCCGCCGCCCTTGCCGTCGACGATGTCGGTGCGCTGCGCCGGGCGCTCCTCGCCGCGCTCGCGCTCGGACCCGTCCTCGCTCTCGCTCGCCGCCGCGCCCGCGCGCGCCGCCGACCCGCCGTGCACCCTGCGCTTCGACGCCATGTTGTTGTCCTCGACGAGGCCCTTGACGAGGCGCTTCGTGTCCGGGTCGAGCACGAGCCGGTCGAACGCGTCGTCGCGGAAGCGGATCTCGGCAAAGTGCTCGACAAGGAGCTCGCCCCACTCGCGCGCGGCGAGCGAGAAGCCGTGCACGGTCGCCGGGAGGAGGGCGAGGTCGAAGGGCGCGACCTGGGTCGGGCGCAGGGGCGGCGCGGAGGTGGACGAGGTCGGAGCGGCGGGGTCGTCGAGGACGGGAGGGCGGACGGGCGGCGGGCCGGCGATAGGGTCCCAGTCGTCTCTGTAGATGTAGATCGTGTGTTAGAGACCCCTCTAGAGGAGCGAGAACAGGGAGGAGAGGCGATAGAGGACGCACGCGTTGACGAATTCCGAAGACGCCTGGCCCGGGACCATCTTGCGGTAGCCCTTGACGTCGACGACGGCACGGCCCTCGGCCCTCGACTTGAAGATCTTGCGTTGCGGCCCACGTCCGACGACCTGGATCAGGATGTCGTCGTAGTCGAGGAAGCGCACGCCGGGACCGCCCTCGGCCGGGTGAGCGGCGCCGGTCAGGGCGACGTATTGCTTGCCGCGCGAGACGAGGTGGGCGTAGAGGGCGGTCGACGTGTCGAGGGGGGCGACGTTGAGCGATGAGAGGCGGCGCAGGCCCTTGAACTGCGGGAGAAGGAGAAAACCGGGGTCAGTAATGCCTGTCCGACGAGCTGAACACATGCCGCAGCCCATGCGCCCTCTCGGCGAGCGCGCAGGCGATACTCGAGGAGAAGGGAGAGAAGTGCGAGAGCGTCGGAGCGCACCTTGCCGATCTCCTCGTGCATCCACTGGCGCACGAACAGGTCGCCGTTCCACACGAGCGCCTGGCCGCACACCTCGAAGACGGAGTCCTTGCGGTGCACCGAGTCTGTGTGACGTCTCTGCATCAGCGAAGCTGTCTCGGTAGCAGCTCTGGGAGCGGGCGAGAGACGCTCGGACCGGTTCGGCACGAGGCGGGTAGGAGGAAAGGCTGACGCACACTCGCACGACGAGACCCTGAACGCGACCTTCTCGCCGCTCTCCTCGTGCTCGGTGACGGCGATCGAGCCGGGCTTGAAGAGAGCCCACAGGAGCGCGTAGCTGATCTGCGGGTGCCAGTCCGAGGACGAGGTCGTCTTGCTCGATGAGGCGGTGCCGGTCGACGGCGGCTCGAGTAGGCGGCGGAGCTTGGCGGACCTGTTGCAAAGAGGCCGTCAGCGGAGGAGTCAGATATCGAGGATGAGCAGGAGGAGAGGGACGCACGTCGAGGCAAACAGGTCGTCGAGAAAGTTCAGGAGGACGTCGAGCTGGTCCGCCTCGTTCTCGAGAGCCGAGGCCGTCTTGATCTTGGGCTCGATGAGCTGCTGCGGCTGGTCGTCCTGGTTGTCCTGGTCGCCGGTCGTCGTCGAGCGAGTGGATGCGGCCGCCGCCTCGACAGGACGGTCGGCCGACGAGCGCGGCGGGTCGTTGACGGCTTCGGGCGCGGCGAGACGGGTCGCCTGCTCGCGCACAGCGTTCTTGTGCTTGCGGATCTCGTCGCGGGCGAGGTAGAGGTCGCGGGCGTCGATGCTCGGCTTGTCCTCGAAGACCTCCTCGCAGCCCGTGAGGGCGTGCACGTCGCGCAGCGAGTCGACGAGGAGCTTCGAGCGTAGGGCGACGGCGACGTAGTCTGCAGAGGAGTAGGTACAGCATCAGCACATGGCCTGCAGGGTGAGAGACGGCGGGCGGGACGGGGGACGGACCCTCGAAGTTGGCGTACTCGGGCGCTTTGGGCCAGGTGCGGTGCGAGACGGCGAAGAGGTTGCGCGGCTTCTTGTCCTTGTCCTTGCCGCCGGTGCCCTCGTCGCCCTCGCCGTTGTCCGAGTCGTCGCCGTCGTCGTCGTCCGTGTCGACGTCGAGCTCCCATCGGTGGGTGACGAGGCTGTAGCGCTCGTGCTTGGTCGTGTAGCGGGACTGCGGCGGCTCTTGAGGGGGGTGGTCCTTGTCGGCGGGTGCTGGTGCTGGCGCAGGGGCGAGGGCGTGGTAGGCGAGGGTGGATGCGGCGGCGAGGACGAGGAGGAAGCTGAGCGCCGAGGCGAAGGTGCGCGAGTCGGCGGTGGGGGCCATGCTGGGCGAGGTCGAGCCCGTGATAGCGCTCCTGGTCGGCTCAGGGGCTGTCCGTGTGCGAGCGTGGGTCGAGGTCGGGAGCAACGAGCGGGCGGAGAGCGACTCAGCCTCTGCGGTGGGCCGGAGAAATCGCTGCAGCGGGTTGCAGCCGGGTCGCGGCCGGTCGCAGCGGGTTGCAGCCACTTTGCACTCGGACGGCCCACTTGCATCCACACTGCCACCGGCGAGGAGAGAGACTCGTCCTCGCGCTGCGCTCCTCCTGCACTCGCGCTGCGGCCTCCCAGCAACCGGCTTATGCGCCCGACCTGCGCTCACCCTGCGCCCGCAATCAGCTCGCACGAGGCTCGCTTGCACCTGCTTTGCGCCCTCTCCCTCTCGCTTCTCGACTTGGGCCGCGCCGCGACTCGAGCGCCTCCAGGCGCGGCAGGCTCTCCCTCGTCGACAGCACTCCATCATCGCAAGCCGGTGCGTCGAGCAGCTCATCCTCTTCCTTATGCTCCTCCGAACCTGTCGCGCGCAGTCCCGCTGACCCTGGTCCTCTCGCAGCGTCGAACGGCGAGGTGGGCGATGACGATGGTCCGGCCTCGCGCGCAATCAGGGCAGCCCTGCAGGGCTGGGCCCGACTTCCAGTACGTCCTATCATCCTCTGGCTCCCTTCCTGTGCGAGCAGTGGCGCCCTCGACAAGGTGTGCGGCCGAGACGCCTCGAGTGGGGCTGCGAGGGAGAGCGGGTCGGCGCGCACGGACGGCGCAGCCTCTCGGACGCGACAGGGCCGCTCGAGGTGACTCTTTTGCATGCACGCAGGCGGTTTCACGCGCGGCGGCTCGAGCAGATGCGGCGGATCGGCGTCTCGAGGTCGACCAACCTCGCCGGCCTCCTCGGTCCGGATCGAGGCGCAGCAGCTCAGCACGTCCAGTCCTGTCCCTTCTCCCGCACTTGGACCGTGTTCCAGAGCGGTTAACTGACCTGCTCGAAGCCCTCCCCTTGCCTGTGCGCAGGGACGGCTCTCGTCAAGGTGCGTCGACAAGTCGCTCTCTCGTCCTCTCCCGCTGCGGCGCTGACTTGTTCTGTCCTCGACGCGCACACCTTCAGCTCAAGGACGAAGAGCGACGTCCTGACACGCCGGTGAGCACGCTCTCGCCCGCCCTCGTGCAACGGCAGCGTGCTGACCCTCGCCCTCTCCCTCCACCTCGCGCGCAGCTGTCCCGACCGCCTCTCTGCACGGTGAGCTCCTCTCTCTTGCGCTCACCCTGTGCGAGACGGCGAGATCTCGCTGACGTCCTCCTTGTGCGCCCGCAGCCGCAGCAGCGACGCGCACCGCTCCCTCGTACCCCTCCTTCGAGACTCGAGCGCTGACTCGGACCACCTTGCTCGCCCGCAGCGTCGCGTCCGTCATCCTCGGTGAGCAAGCTTGTTCCTCTGCACGATCTAGATCCGCTCTGCCTTCTCCCTCCTCGCGTTCGGCTTTGTCGCGCGCACCGCGCGGCGAAGTCCGAGGCGAGGAGGGAGAGGTGGAGCGAGGCGCAGGACGAGTGCAATGCGAGCGAGGGCAGCGAGAATGCAGCGAGATTGCAAGTGCAGCGAGAGCGCAGTGCGAGTGCAGCGAGAGTGCAGCGAGCGTGCAGCGAGAGCGCAGTGCCGGTGCAGCGCGAGCGAGAGAGAGAGAGAGAGCGATGCAGTGCTGTTGCAGCGGGCCGGCCAATGCGCTCGCGCTCGAACATTGCGCTCGAGTTGCAGCTTGCAGCCGCGGCGCAGGACCGCTGCAATCGGCTTGTCGAGGAGAGAGACCCGCTCGAGTGCAAAGTGGCTGCAAGTGGCTGCAACCCGCTGCAACCGGCCGCAAACCGGCTGCAACCCGCTGCAGCGATTTCTTCGGCCCGCCGCAGAGACTCAGCACCGCCTCGTCGTCCCTCCTCTCGCCCTCCCCACCCAGCTCGAGCACCATGAGCGACCCTGCACAAGCACCTGCTGCTGATCCCGCACCTCCACCTACCTTCAAGCGCAAAAAGCGGCCCGCCACGTCCAGGACCTACGACTCGACCACCCCGCTCATCGGCTCCAACGAGCACGACCAGGACAACGACCACCGCGACTCGACCAGGTCCGTCCCTGCCACCCTCTAGACCCTCACAAGCAGCCAAGCTAACCCTGCGCCCCTCCCACAGCGAGACCCTCGACGAGCTCCTCGCCCTCCGCCGCCTCAAGCGCTCCACCGCCGGCCTCGAGCTCGACCGCCTCAACTCGGGCGAGCGCCGCAAGCGCGCAAAACCCACCGCTGCACCAGGAGACGGCGCAGGCGCAGACGGCGGCACCGTCCTGCGCGAGGACGGCACCGTCGAGGGCACCCAGGGCGGCTTGCGGTCGGGCGCGGGCGGGGCAGGGCAGGACCGCCTGCGCGATGACGCAGAGAGCCACGAGACGCGCCAGCGCAAGATCATCAAGACGGACAACTTTACCGGCCAGACCAACACGGTCGACGTCGACAAGCACATGTGCGTCGCCCCGCTCTCCTCTTCTCCTCTCCCCCGCTCTCACAGACCTCGAGCGTTGCTGACGTTCGCCTCTCTCTCCGCCCTGCAGGCTCGCCTACATCGACGCCGAGCTCGCCAAGCGGCGCGACCCGTCCTCGGCCTCGGGTGCCGACGCCGGCGCGGCCAAGAAGGCGCTCGACCCGCGCGACGAGCTGTACGCCGTCGCCGACAAGTACAAGTTTGCCGACATTGCCGCCGCCGAGCAAGGCAAGAAGGAGCGCGACGAGGACGAGGGCAACGTGACGCTGAGCGCGAGCATGCTCATGGGCATCCCCGAAGTCGACCTCGGCATCGAGTGCGTCCACCCTCCTCTTCCTCTCTCTCGAGCGCTCGTCCTCGCCGTGCTGTACTGACTCGCCTGCTCTCCTTCACCTATGCGTTCTCCTCTCCTTTCGCCATCTTGCGCCGCCTGCCACCTCTGCCCGTCCCCCTCGCTCTCCGCTCGGTCCCTCTCCTGCTCCTCGGCTCCCTCCCTCACGCTCGCCCGCGCCGCGCCTTCCGCCCGCAGCCGCAAGCTCGCCAACATCGAGGCCACCGAGAAGGCCAAGCGCCAGCTGAGCGACGCCAAAGCCGCAGCGTACGCGGCCCGACTCGCGCACGACGAGGCCGACGAGATGGCCGCCGACCGCTGTGCGTTCCTCTCCCTCTCTCCTTCCCCTCCTTCTCTCCTCTCTCGCCCTATCTCGCCGCATCGAGCGCACGAAGCTGACTCATGCTCTCCTCGCCTGCTCGCCGCAGTCTACCGGCACCGCCGCCCGCTCGAGAGCGACACGGACGCGCTCGAGCGCGCGCGCGCCGCCGCCCTCGCCGCGGCCGACCCGGCGCTCGCCGACCCGGACTATGCGCTGCGCAAGGCCAAGCTCAACGGCGGGCGCGGCGGCGCAGGCGGCGGAGGCGGGAGGAAGGAGCTCGCGACGGACGAGATGGCGATGGCGCGGTTCAGGAAGCGGGAGGGCGGAAAGAGGTGAGGGTCTCGAGTGCAGTGCAGGACTGTTGTACTTCATTGAGCTCTATGTTGGCTGGAAAGGAGAGCGGGAGCGCAGCCGAGGCGCGAGTGAGTCGGCGAGCGCCGCCGACGAGGTGGCTCGCTCCTTCTCATCAGCTCGACCTCTCGCAGAAGGCCGCCAGCTTCTCGCAGTCCGACCAACCAGGTACGTGACACGCCCTCCTCCGTGCCGCGCCCTCTCCACGGCCGCTGTCGACCAGGAGCTGACCCGACCCCCTTCATCTCCCCTCCTCGCTCAACCCGCCTTTCCTCTCCCTCGTCGCCCTCCTGCGCCCCTGCAGAGCCGTCATCACCAACAGCAAGCTCTCCATCCACGACCATGCCGTTCGATAAGTCTACACCGGTGCGTCCCGTCGCGCGGCCGCCCTGGAGCGATTCAGGCGTCTTCTCGAGTCGATTTTCTGGCGCCAACGCACCAGCTGACGCCTGTCTTTCCTGTGCACAGAGTACCTGGCAACGCCTAGCCGAGCTCACAGCCGAGCTCGAACAGCTCGCAGTCTCCGACCCTCGCTACGTCGCCGCCCGCCGCGAGGCGCTCCAGCTCGCCGACGCACTCGACGACTACCCGGCTCTCGACGCCGACGACGAGGCTGCGGGCGACTCTTCCACCTCGAGCGCCAGCGACGAGTCGGACAGCTCGCCCTACCGCGCTCGCACGCCGACGCCCCGTCCGTCGCCCGAGTTCAGCCCGTCGCAGAGCGAGGGCGAGCCCGAGGTCCTCGTCCTCGGCTCCGACTCCGACAGCGACGACGGCAAGAGCGACTCGTCGGACGACCAGCAGGCGGCCAACGACTCGCCCGCGCGCGTCGAGCCGGACATCCTCGTCCTCTCGGACTCGGACGACGACGAGGGCCGTGCGCCGGTCGGCGCCGCGCCCGCCAAGGACACTCGCACTGCCGCGCTCCTCGACACGCCCGCGCGCAACACGCGCGCGGCGCGCAAGGCGCTCAAGGAGGCCAACGTGGGCGGCAAGGGCGAGGCGGCGGCCTGACCTCCCCGACGACGTCTCCCTCTTCCTCTCTTGCAGTACTTCCTCATCTGTGTCGTCCGTATTTCTACCGCTTCATCTTCCTCTGCCTGATCTTTTCGTCGAGAGGACGCAGAGCGAGAGAGCGAGCAAGCCTCGAGCGAGGCTAGAGCGAAGGGTCGATTGGGCTTCAGCAGCGCGAGAAGCTGCCTCACGAGCTGTCTCTCGCAGTCACAGAGAGAGACGGTGCACGAGAATAATGTGGTTGCACAACAACTGCGTCTAGGCTAGCATGGCTCGCTCCCTCGCTCCTTCGTCCACTCGATCCCGCACGGACCCCTCAGATGAGGCTCTCCTCGCCCTCCTCCTCACGCACGACCTTCTCATCCCACTCGTGCTCGTCCCCTCGCGCCGCTGAGCCCGCCACCTCGACGGGCCGCAGCTCGCTCGCCGGCGCCGCGCCGAGCTTGGCGGTGAGCGAGGGGATGGGCGGGACGTGCACCTCGGTGAGCGACGGCGAGTCGTCGAAGCCCCACTCGTCGTCCTCGTCATCCTCTTCGAGAGCGCCCTGCTCTGCTGGGGCGGGCGCATCGACGAGCGGCTCGGGCGCCGGCTCGACTTCGAGCAGAGCAGGCTCGAGCGCGGGAGCGGCGGCGTCCTCGCTCGGCGCAGCGAGCTCACTCGCCTCCGAGGATGCTGCAGGCTCTGCTGCCGAGTCGAAGACGGGCGCGGCGGCGGGCGCGGGCGCAGCCGAGGCGTGCGCGGCGGCCGAGACCTGCTCCTCGTCGGCGCGCTCGACGTCGGCCTCGCCCGCCTCGCCGTCCGACAGGCCCCAGTCGTCGGCCTCGTCCTCCTCGAGCGTAGGCGCGGGCGCAGGTGCTGCTGCTGTTGCGCCGAGGGCGTCGGCGGCGTGCGGCGGAGGAGGGTCGGTCGAGTCGTCGGCGAGGAGGTCGACGACGCGCGGCGCGGGCTCGACCGGCGAAGGCGGTGCCGAGGAGGCGAGGTCGTCGAGGGCGACTGAAGGAGTGGTGGATGCGTCGGCGTCGGCGTCGGCGGGTGCGAGAGGGGCCTCGAGGCTGGACCGGGTCGGGGCGGCGGCGTCGTGCGTCGAGTCGAGCGGGGGTGAAGGTGGTGCGGCGGGCGGTTCGTCGTCGAGGGAGAAGTCGAGGAGCGGTGCAGGCGCAGGAGAAGGCGGGGAGGCGGGCTCGAGAGGGGCGGGCGAGTCGTCGAGGGCGACGAGCGGGAGAGGCTCGTGCGCTGGGGACGCTGGCTCGGCCGACGACGTCTCCTCGACGCGCTCGTCGACCGGCTCGGGCGCCGACGCCCCGCCTTCCTCGCTCGCAATCGGGAGCTCCTCTGCCTCGACGGGCTCGCCCGCCTCGGCCTCGCCGTCGAAGCCCCAGTCATCGTCCTCCTCCTCCTCAACGGCGTCCGCCGGCGGGGGCGCAGCCGCGACCTCTGCGACCGGCTTCTGCTCGCTCGAGTCAGGCTGCTGCTCCTCGCCGCCCTGCTCAGCCGGCGCGGCAGCCGCCGCCGCCGGCTCAACCTGCTCGTCCTGCTCGTCCTGCTCCTGCGCCGGCTCGAGCTCCTGCTCGACCTCGCCCGCGACCGACGACCCGCCGTCGCTCGCCTCGACCGCGTCGCCCAGCTCATCGAGGTCCTCGGCCTCGCTGAGCACCGCCGCCGGATCCTCCTGCGTGTCGCGCGCACGGACCTCGCTCTCGAGCGGCTCGTCGGCGTCGCTGCCGGCGGAGGGTGCCGCAGGGGGAGGTGGAGGGGGCAGCTCGGCGTGCTGAGGTGGTGGGGAGGGCGAAGGAGGCGGGGAGGGCGAACGAGCGGGAGCGGGAGGAGAGGGCGGTGCGTCGCCTGCGGGTGCGGCGGGCGGCGCGGCGAGCGGGCTCGCATCGGCGTCGAGCTCGACGGTCTCGGGCTCGAGCTCGTGCTCGTCGACGTGCTCGTCGCCGTCGAAGCCCCAGTCGTCGACGGCCGAGGCGGAGTCGTCCTCCACCTCGGCTGCGGGCTCGCTCGGGCCGGGCGGCGACGAGGGGCGGTCGAGGTCGAGGTCGAGCGGCGCGGCTGCGGGAGGAGGGGACGGTGCACGAGCGGGCGCGAGTGGAGTTTCTGGTGCGCTCGGCGGCGATGGCGGAGCAGGCGCAGGCTCGTGCGCGTCGCCCTCGCGCTCGATCTCGGCGTCGGCGTCGAAGCCCCACTCGTCCACCTCGTCCTCGGCGGCGAGTCCCGGTGCTGGTGCGCTCTCGAGCTGCGGCTCCGTCGCTGCCGCCGCCGACGTCGCGGCGAAGGCGAAAGCCGTTGCGCCCGCGGTCGCGAGCGGCGTCGAGGAGCGCGGCACGGGCGTCGCTGCGCCGTCGCCGACGGCCGGTGCCGCGTCGCGGACGTCGTCGGACGAGATCGAGGGGCGCGAGAAGCCCCAGTCGTCCTCGTCGGCGGCGGGCGAGGCGTGCTCGGGCGAGGGAGCGCGCGGCGCGAAGAGCGGCGGCGAGACGCGCGGCGGGGATGGGGCGCGTGCGGGCGCGTGGAAGGGCGAAGGGGCGCTCGGCGGCTGAGAGGGAGGCGGACGAGGTGCGGACGAGGTCGGCGGAGCGGCGTAAGAGGGGAAGAACGACGACTCGGTTTCGGCCTCGCCCTCGGCGCCGAAGCCCCAGTCGTCGATGCTCGGCGCGCGCGCGTGCACTGGCCCATTGCTCGTCGTGCGCGCCGGCGCAGGGGCGGGCGCAGGCGCCCCTCGTGCCGCCGCCGAGCCCGACAAGTCGACGAGCGGGATCGCCTTCTGGGCGAATGCGCCAGGCCCTGCGCCGCCTCGTGCGCCCGAGACGCCGCTGAACGCCGGCGTCGACTCGCGCGGCGCGTGCGCCTGCTCGTCGTCGTCCTCGTCGAGGAGCCCGCCGTGTCGCCCGCGCTCGCCGCCGCCGCCCTGGGACGACGCCGCGTCGCTGCCGTCCCACCCGTCGGCCCACGTGTCGTCCTCGTCCTCGTCGTGCTGCGCGTCGTCCGCATCGTGCAGGACGTACTCGGGTGCGGGCGCGTGCGACAGGCGGCGCGGGAGCGCAGGCGAGTCGCCGCCCTCCTCGAGCGCGAGCAGCGCGCGCGCCTCGTAGTCGTCGTCGGCGCCCTTGCTCGACGAGCGCAGGGCGCCCGGGCGCTGCGGCGTCGTCTTGGAGCGCGAGTGCGCGTGCTCGTCGTCGTCGTCGTCGTCGGACGTGTGGCCGTCGAGGAAGCCGCGGCGGAGAGCCTCCTCGTCGTTGTCGGCGAGGTCGGCGAGCGCGGACGAGGGCTCGTGCGACTTGAGGAACGAGTCGACTGCGAGCGTGAGGGCGCGGCGAGTCAGTGGCGAGGTCGTGAGAGGGCGAGCAGGGGAGGGAGAGGAAGGCCGACGACGACGACGCACCCATGAGGAACTGGAAGAGGTTCATGACGAGCGGGAGGACGAGCATGACGAGGACGACCTGGGCCTCGTCCGAGGGGATCCACGACAGGAGCCAGCTGACGCCGTCCTCGAGGAGCGGGAAGGCCCACATGAAGAAGACGACGACGGCCTTCATGGCGGCGAGGCACGCGATGTAGACGGCGGCCTGCTCGCCCCACTTGTGCCACGAGAAGTTGGGGTGGCCGTAGAACCCTTGCTGGTACTCGGGGGCGACGTGGGCGCGCATGAGGTGGGTCGCGAGGGCGAGGAGGTAGTAGATGAGGAGGACGCCGAACGTCGTGTCGATGAGGATCTGGGCGGCGTAGAGCGAGCACGGGTTGACGCTCGTTGCCGAGGCGATGAGGTCGGCGATGAGGACGTTGCTCGCGTGGAGGAAGAGCTGGCCGACGACCTGCTTTGCGACGTCGGCGAGCCAGGTCTTCCACTTGCGGCGCGGGTGCTCGCGCATGCGCTTTACGACGAGGCCCGAGAGGACGATGGTGCCCATGATGGCCTGGGCGACGAGGCCGACGGGGCCGAGGAGGCGGCAGGCGTCGAGGTCGACCTCGTTGCCGATTTCCTCGAGGAGCGGGGCGCCGATGGTCGAGTTGGCGATGGCGCCGAGGGCGAGGCCGACGGCCTGGGTGGTCGAGTCGAGGGTGGTGGTGGCGCTGCCGTCGAGCATGGCGTCGTCCATGGTCGAGGGCGAGCGCGACAAGGGCGTGATCGGGTCGAGGGTGATGAGGGGGAGGTCGACGAGCAGGCGGGCTCTGCTGGAGGCGGCGGCGCGGCTAGAGTGGGGAAGCGAGTGGCTGTGAGTCGGGCTGGCCGGGCCCTGTACTCGCTCGAGGGGCGAGGGTGCGTCGGAAGGAGGACGAGGGAGGGTCGCGTCGTCGTCGTCGTCGGTCCCCCTCTTGGCCTCTCGCCCTTCACCCCGCCGCTTGCTCAGGAGCAGCGTGCACACCAGCGACACCTACACCGACACAGCCACGCCACCATGAGCTGGTTCTCGCGCCCCGACCCGAGTGGCCCGCCCCCCGCGGCGTCGCAGCAGCCGCCTCCTCCTCGGCAGCACCACGCCCCACCTCCCGGCGCCCCGTCGCAGCGCTCAGCCGTCCCGCCAGGCTACCAGCGCCCGGCCTACGAGGCCTACGCACCCGTCCCGACCACCTCGTACGAGAAGCCCCAGCCTCAGCGCTCCCGCCCTCCTCCCCCTCCCTCGTCCAGCGGTGGTGGTCGGGGCGGCCGCTTCGCCGTCGTCGAGGCCCCCTCGCCCTCGCACGCCCTCGCCAACCGCATCGTCCTCAACGACCACGACTGGCAGGGCGTCCCCTACGTCGCCATCAAGGGCCAGTTCCTCTACTCGACCATGTTCGACCCGGCCGTCCCGAGGGGTGCCATCGGCGCCGCCCGCCTCGTCCGCCAGTGGGTCGGTCTCAGCCAGAGCGGCGACGTCGTCGACGTCGAGCCCTTTGACCCAAACTCGCTCGGGTCCGACATCTACCTCGCCTCGCTCGACCTCGAGGTGCGTCACCCCCTCTCTCTCTCCCTCCTCCCTCGCATCGCTCCCTCCCTCTGTCTCGGACCCCAAACTGACCCTCTACCACCCCCCGCTCGCAGATCGGCTACTGGTTCGAGAAGAGCGCCCGCCCCGACACGCCCCCGTTCTCGGCCGACGAGCTCCAGTCCGTGTTCCGCAAAGCCTACGACGGCCTCATCGTCACCGTCGGCCAGCCCCTCGTGTTCGACTTTCACGGCCAGAACCTGCGTGCGACCGTGCGCTCGATCGCGAGCCTCGGCCTCGAGGCGGCCAAGAACGGCGGCGGCAGCATGCGCAGCGGCATCCTCACGAGCCAGACCGAGGTCAACTTTGTCAAGGACCCGGCAAGCGCCATCAAGATCAAGTCGAGCTCGAAGAAGTGCGTCCCCTTACTCTCTCTCTCTCTGTGCGTCATCGTGCGGTAGTCGACGGCGTGCTGACTCTCGCACCCGTCGCTCGTCCGCAGGGCACCGCCCAACGCCATCTTGGCGCCCAACTTCAAGTTCGAGGACATGGGAATCGGCGGCCTCGACACCGAGTTCAGCGCCATCTTCCGCCGCGCGTTCGCGAGCCGCATCTTCCCGCCGGGCCTCGTCGAGAAGCTCGGGATCCAGCACGTCAAGGGTGCGTGCGCTCGTTCCCCTCCCTCGCTCTCGCTCTCTCTCTCTCTCTCCTCCGCACGACTCGACGCTGACGACATGCCTCCTCGCTCGCAGGTATTCTCCTGTACGGCCCGCCCGGCACGGGCAAGACGCTCATGGCGCGCCAGATCGGCAAGATGCTCAACGCGCGCGAGCCAAAGGTCGTCAACGGCCCCGAGATCCTCAACAAGTTTGTCGGCCAGAGCGAGGAGAACATTCGCAAGCTGTTTGGCGACGCTGAGAAGGAGGTGCGTCGGCAGCGTCCTCGTCCTCGAGCCTGCGCTCGCCCGGCCCTGCGAGGGTCCGAGCGAGTGCATCCTCGGACAGATCCAGGTCCGCTGACCTGTTCTCCCTCGCCTCGCAGTACAAGGAGAAGGGCGACGAGTCCGGACTGCACATCATCATCTTCGACGAGCTCGACGCCATCTGCAAGCAGCGCGGCTCGACCAACAACGGCACCGGTGTCGGCGACTCGGTCGTCAACCAGCTCCTGTCCAAGGTGCGTCCTAGTGCTCTCGCAGTCTACGTCCTCGACTCGACTCGACTTGGGTCGACGACGCTGATGTTGCTGGACTGGTGATCGCGCAGATGGACGGCGTCGACCAGCTCAACAACATCCTCCTCATCGGCATGACGAACCGGCTCGACATGATCGACGAGGCCCTCCTCCGCCCCGGCCGCCTCGAGGTACACATCGAGATCTCGCTCCCGGACGAGCACGGCCGCGTCCAGATCCTCACGATCCACACGTCCAAGATGCGCCAGAACGGCGTCATGGGCCCGGACGTCGACGTTGCCGAGCTCGCGGCGCTCACCAAGAACTTTAGCGGCGCCGAGCTCGGCGGCCTCGTCAAGAGCGCGACCTCGTTCGCGTTCAACCGCCACGTCAAGGTCGGCACGCTCGCCGCGCTGAGCGACGACATCGACCAGATGCAGGTCGTGCGCGAGGACTTCCTCCACGCGCTCGACGAGGTGCAGCCGGCGTTCGGCGTCAACGAGGAGGAGCTCGCCGCCGTCGTGCAGAACGGCATCGTCCGCTTCGACCACCACATCGAGGTGCGTCTCGCTCTCCTCGCCCCTCTCTCCCTTCTCGATCGAGGATGGACCTGACCCTCTCCCTCTCGACTTCTCGCAGGACATCCTCCGCGACGGGCACCTCTTCGTCGACCAGGTGCGCACCTCTGCGCGCACGCCCCTCGTCTCGGTCCTCCTGCACGGCCCGCCGGGCAGCGGCAAGACGGCGCTCGCAGCGACGATGGCGCTCGCGAGCGACTTCCCCTTCATCAAGCTCGTCAGCGCCGAGAACATGGTCGGGTTCAGCGAGCAGCAGAAGGTGCAGCACCTGTACAAGGTCTTCAGCGACTCGTACAAGAGCCCGTTGAGCGTCGTCGTCGTCGACGGCATCGAGCGCATCCTCGGTGCGTGGCTCGTCCTCCCTCGTCTCGGTACCTGCGCTTGTCAGACAAGCAGCCTTTGCTGATACCTCGATGTCGTCCCTCACGCAGACTGGGTCCCGATCGGCCCGAGGTTCTCGAACGCCGTCCTCCAGGCGCTGCTCGTCCTCCTCAACAAGCGCCCGCCCAAGGTGCGCATCCACTTTCGCTCTCCTCGCTCGTCCTCCTCTCCTGCTGCACCGGCTCCGCTTCGCCGAGCCGCTCTCGTACTCCACACTGATTTTCGCACGGACCCCTCCCTCCCCTCCTCTCCTCGCCGCCCCGCCCGCCTCGCCGCCCCGCCCGCCCCTCCACCGCAACAGGACCGCCGCCTCCTCATTCTCGCAACGACGTCGAACCGCGCCATGCTCACCGAGATGGACGCCATGGACGCGTTTGCGACGACCGTCTCGGTCCCCGCCCTCACGTCCCTCTCGCAGATCTCTGCCGTCCTCGACTCGGTCGGGCTCTTTGGCTCTACCTCCTCGGGCGCCCAGGGCGCCGAGAAGGACCGCGTCATGCGCGCGCTCGAGCAGGCGGGCATCGAGCAGGCGGCGCGCGACGGCCGGTGGGCTGTCGGCGTCAAGAGGCTGCTCGGCGTGTGCGAGATGTGCAGGCAGGACGGCGAGCGCGCGGGCGACAAGCTCGTTGCTGAGCTCGTCGGGCTCATGCTCTGAGCGCGCGGCGCGGGCGAGGGTGTGAGGAGTGCCCGAGAGGGGCTCGAGCGCGAGCTAGGAGGGACGAGACGGACTTTGCTGGGCTTGCTCGAGCATGTGTAACTAGATCACGTTCTCTATGTTCTCACCGTGCTCTCGTGCGCGAAAGAGAGAGAAAGCTAAGTCAAAGCTGCGAGTTGCACTGCTCGCTCGCGTCCTCCCTGCTGACGGTCCCTCCTTGCGGTCCCGCCGCCCTCCCTTGAACGCCCTCCCGCGCCGCCGCGCCGCTCAGTCCTTCATGCGCACGTCATCGTCGAGCGGGCGCCTCCTCGGCGGCGGCGGCGATGCGCGGCGTGCGCCAGGCGAGCGAGAGCGGGACGAGCGGCGACGAGGCGGAGGGGGTCCGTTCGCGGTCGAGGACGAGGGCTGGTGCGGCGGCTGCGTAGTCCTTCGAATCAGCAAGAGCATCGAGAGCTGCACCGAGTAGAAGAGAGAGAAGGGGACGCACCCTGTCGCGAGGCCCGTCGCGCGCGTCGTACCCGCCCGGACCCCTCGCTCCGGGGCCGCCGCCGTACGGCCCAGCCGCGCCCCTCGGCCCGCCGCCGAACCCGCCCGGCCCAGGAGGCCCATCGCTCCTCCTCCTCCCGCCCTGCGCGCCCCACCCCTGGTCCGCCGCGCCCGGCGCACCGCCCCTCCTCGGCCCGCCCGCACCGCCGCCGAGCAAGCCCGCGCGCGAGGGGTGCATCGGCCCGCCGCCTGCACCTGGACCACCTCGAGGCCCGTAGCCCGGTCCTCCCGGTCCTGCGCCGGGCCCGAACCCGCCGGGCCCGCCGGGTCCACCGCGCCCGTGCGGTCCGCCTGGAGCAGCGAGCGGGGCAAAGTTGCCTCGGCCGCCCGGCGCCGCACCGTGAGCGCCTCGGGCCCCTGCAGCGGCGCCGCGAATGCCGAATGCGGGCCCTGCGGCGGCGGGCCCTCGTGCGCCGGCGCCGGCGGGGGTCGGGGCGAGCGGGGTGGGCTCTGCAGCCGAGGGGACGAGGAGGGCGAGGTCGACGAGGTCGCCGACGACGTACTTTGCGTCGGCGAGGGTGCGGTCGAGCCTCGACGGGGCGGGGTTGACCGAGGACGAGGACGACGAGGAGAGCGTCGGTGGGGACGAGGCGAGGTCGTGAAGGGTGAAGTTGGCGAGGTCGGTCGAGCGGAAGCGCGCGGCGTCCGGGTCGTAGTAGACGAGGCGGAGCGAGATGCGGGCCTGGTGGCGGTGCTGGGGTGGGATGGGCGGCAAGGCGTCCTGGGCGAGGAGGGCGATCTCGCGGAGGGTCGAGTCGGGCCAGGAGTAGAGGGCGAGCTCGTCGCCGGTTGTCGGGAGGCGGTCGATGGTGTAGTCCGAGTCCGGGTGGTGGGAGCCGGTGCGGACAAAGACGCGCAGGAGCGAGGGCGAGACCTGTGCGACGAGGGGGGAGCGTCAGCGGGGAGAGGGGCGAGGGAGGAGGAGGAGGAGGAGGAGAAAGGGACGCGCCTTTGAGCGGTCGACGCGCTGAGGGCGGGAGCGGGCAGGTAGTGGCTGCGGGGCCATGGCTGGTGCTCGTAGGCGCTGAGGAGCAAGAGAGCCTCGTCGTCGTCGTCGTCGTCGGCTCGCGTCGTCGCCTCTCCTCCTCTCGACCTCACTCCACCACCCACCCACCTTCACAGCTACCATGGTGAGCTCCTCAGCCTTTCGATCAAGCCCTGCAAAGCCGCCCACCTCAGCTCAAGCGACCCGCGCTGACTCTCCCCTTCCTCCTCCTCCCCTCGTCCCCCTCGGCCGCGATCAACCTGCTCCTGCCTCGCGCTCCCACTCTAGTCGGGCGAAGCGTGGCTCTACCTCTTTGCCGTCATCCTCTCGGCCGCTCTCCTCTTCACCTCAGTCTTCTTCGTCAGTCCCTCCCCCCTCCACCCAGTCGAGCGTGACGCACCCGCAACTGCGGCCTCGCTCACCCTCCTCTCGTCCACCCACCGCGCAGATCATCATGTTCTCCGACCTCGAGTGCGACTAGTGCGTGCCTCTTCTTCTGAGCCCGCTCCTCTCGCCGACGACCAAGGCAGCCCCGACTGACCCCTCGTCCTCCCTCGCCCGAAACAGCCTCAACCCGATCGACCTGTGCAACAAGCTCAACCAAGTGCGCTTCCTCCCTCGCACTCCTCCTCTCGCTCTCGAGGCCCCGACTGACCCACGCACCCACCCGCGCAGTTCGTCCTCCCCGAGATGATCGCGCACGCCTTTCTTACCGTGTGCTTCCTCCTGTCGTTCCAAGTCGTGTCGTTCCTCCTCAACGCGCCCCTCCTCGCCTACAACGTCAACAAGGTCGTCAACCGCAACCACATGTTCGACGCGACAGAGATCTTCCGCACCCTCGGCCAGCACAAAAAGGGTGCGTCCCCTCTCGCTCGCTCTTCTCTCGAGCGCTCTCGGTCCCTGAGCGCGCCCGAATGACACGGCCTCCCTGCGCTCGCAGAGTCGTTCTTCAAGCTCGGCTTCTAGTGCGTCCCTCTGCTCGTCCTCTCGCCGGCCTCGTCGGCGACGCCACGTCCGCCCCGACTGACCCTCCTTCCTCCTCTCTCTCTCTCCTCGCGCAGCCTCGTCTTCTTCTTCTACGCCCTGTACCGCATGATCGTGCGTCCACGCTCTTCTCTACAGTACCTTGCGGAGAGGAGAAACTGACGCTCGCCCTCGCGCCCGCAGCTCGCGCTCGTCGCCGAGGACTGAGCATCTCGACTCGGCTGGTGGAGGCTCGAGCACGGCGGGAAGCGCGCCTGTGTGCGGCTCGGGGGCCGCGGCACGTCGGTTTGCTGGGCCGAGCGGGTGTGTGAGAGCTGGAAGCGAGGAGCGAGGAGGAGCGAGCGGGCGAGGTCGAGGAGGAAGGACGAGGCGCGAGCGGGGCGCAAAGGTGGTGGCACGGGCACGAGCAGTACACGCCGTAGTCGCACGGACTCTATAATGACGCTCTCTCTCACTCTCTCTTCTCTGCGGCTCGTGTGAGACGCTCGTCGGGCACTTCGTCGAACCGAGCTCTTGTTGCACCGCCGCCGAGCGCTCACTCGCTGCCTCCTCGTCCTGCCGCTTCCTCTTCTGCTCCGGCTGCGGCCTGCAGCGCCTCTTCGAGACCGACGACGCGCGCGCCCTTGTCCTCGAGCTCCTGCAACACGCGCTCGGACCGCTCCGGGTCGACCCCGCGCGTCCCCTCGCGCACGACGAGGACGCGCCCGGGCGCCGCGCTCACACCCTCGTCCCGCGCCGAAGAAGAGGACGAAGTCGAGCTCGCCCAGGGGAGCGAGAGCGCGTCGAGGACGCTGTGCCGCACGCAGAAGTCGGTCGCGAGGCCGACGACGACGAGCGTGTCGACGTGGGCGTCTGCGGGCGGGGCGTCCATGTCGCCGAGGTCAGTTGGAGCGTCTGTGTCTGAGGAGGAGAGGGAGGGAGGGAGGGCGCACCGAGGAGGAGCTGCGTGAGGGGAGAGGGCGAGGACGAGGGGTGCGAGAGCGGCGAGGCGAAGGACGAGTAGGCGTCGAGGTCTCGGTCCGAGCCCTGCGCGACGAGCAAGAGATAAGGTCAGCGTGTGAGCGAGCGGGGAAAGGCCCAGCGTCCACGTGAGACGCACCTTCCGCACGACCTCGCACTTCGTCCCCCTCCCGCTCCTCTCGTCCATCCTCCTCCGCACGCCCTCCTCGATCTCGCAGCCCCTCGTCCCCTGCACGCAATGCTCGGGCCACAGCTCCTGCTCCTTGGTCTTGTCGCTCGTGCCCGACCGCGGGTCGGCAACGCGCGTCGAGGAGAAGGGCGGGAGCGAGTGGGTCGAGGCGAACGAGATGTGGCCCGAGGGGTGGTAGTCCTGCGAGCGGTCCGAGCTGAAGTCAGCTTTGTAGCTGGTGGGAGACTGGGCAGAGGCAAGGGACGCGCCTGAGACGCAACGACGAGGTCCCAGTTGCCGCGGTCGAGGAGGTCGTGGCAGACCGGGAGGATGTCGTCGCCCGAGGGGACGGCGAGTGCGCCGTTCGGGAGAAAGTCGTACTGGACGTCGACGAGGAGGAGCGCGGCTAGCATAGCTGGCCGGTCGAGCGGAGGGCGCTGAGTCGGAGTCGAGGAGGCGGAGGTGGGGAGGAGGTGGGCGAGGGGGACGGCAGGCGGGCGGTTGAGCTACTGCGAGTCGAGAGCGTTTATATGTCGCTCGTGTGTGCTCGGTGATGCTCAAGCTCGAGTGTGTGAGGAGGAGAGCCAGCTGCGAGCGACCGGTGGAGAGCTGGCTTCGACGTCAACCATCGCCTACGCTTGCGCTCGCCTAGACGAGCCGCGCGTCCGCTAGATGCACTGCTGCAGCTCCGTATTCGTCCGCTGCCAGCCCGCAGCCCGCCTGGGCCCCTCCTCGACTCGCCCTCGTCCTCATCTCCCCTCTCCCACCCCGCCTTCCTCGCCCACCAACACGACGTGCGCCCGACCTTCGACACTCCTAGATCCGCCAGACCACCCGCAGCATCGCGATGCGCCACAACCACGCCCCTCAAACCCTCTTCTGAGCGACTCGACCTCCTCCTCCTCGATCCCGCCCTGCTCGACACCCCGCCCGCGACACACCGCACGTCTCGCCCAGCCCAGCCGCTCTGAAGGAGCATTGGTAGCGCAGGTCCAGAGCTCGAGAGCTGCACACGCTCTCGGGCGGCGCGGCGACTCGCGCGGCGGGTCGGTGCCGGTGTCGACGAGCGCGCTCGACCTGCTCGGTGCACTCGTTCTGCCTGCTCGCGCGCCCTCGCACGTGCTGCAGCCGCTCTGCTTGTCTTGGCGCGCAACGGCGGCGGTACCGGGCGGGCGGCGGCGGTCGCGCGGGTCCTCGAGGGAGGGAACGGGCAGGCGGCAGGCCGCGAAGCTGGAGTGCCGGGGCCGCGGCGGGCCATAGAGCGGCAGCGGGAGCTGTACGAGGTGAACGACGAAGGAGCGCAGTTCAGGCGGGCTGCTCGATTCGGCTTTGCTTGCTCGCGCTCGCCGAGACGAGGTCCTGCGCCGGATCCGGCTCGAGGGCAGCGCAGACGGGCTGTCGAGCCTACCGCTCGCTCGAGCGAGCTCCGCTCGAACGCTACCAGCTTGTGTATGCTCGCGAGGGCGACACGGAGCGCGTCTGCCGGGAGGGACGGCGCGAGGAGCGATGCCGCGGCACGGGCGCGAGTTTGAGAAGGTCGCTCGGCAAGGGCCGTTTCTCTCGCTTTCTGCGACATGCCGCAGCACGCACGGCAGGTTTGCTGTCACGCATTCGACTCTGGGCAGGAGCGGCCTCGGAATGCGCTGAGGGAGCGAGGTCGGCGAGCCAAGGACGAGGAGCCTCCTCCTGCGATGCTTGTCCTCCTCGCTCGGCGAACGTCGCTGCCCGACTGTCTCTCCACTCGAGCAACTGCCGGGAGCTGCTCTCTCTCTCTGTGCCAGAGCGAACCTGCTCTCCCGATCAGCTGAGCAGTGAGAGAACGGGACGAGCGGGACCTGCGCGAGCGCCGAGACGAGCGAGGGAGGACTTGGCTCGGCCGCCGGATCCGCAGCGACGGGCCCACCCTTTTCCACAGCTTTGTGCCCTTGCGAGCGGATAAGATTGCGACGGGCGCCGGCGGCCGTCCACCGTTTCGAGACGTGGAGTTCCTTGGACGCCGGCAGTCGATCAGGCGCACGAACCCTTGGAGGCGATCGGCTCGAGGACGACGACGAGAGGAGAGCGCGGTCGAGGCTTTTGCAATTTCCGGCGCGCGGCGCCGCCCAGCAGACCGGGCGTCGTCTGTCCTTACCCCGGCGGACGGACGTTCGTCTCCCTCGAGGAGGACTGTGCGCCTCGGAGACTCCGCTGGCCTTGCAAGTGGACGTGCTACCTGCGCGACAACCCAGGGAGGAGCGCGCAGAGGAGGAGAGCAGGTGCGGATCAACGGCGCAGCCAAAAGTAGCGAACTGGTCGAGCAAGGCCTTGGCATCCGTCCCCCCGCGTTCCTCGAATCCTCGCCAAGAAAGGCGGCCGTTTCTCTTGACGGCTCGTCCCGCTGCCCTCGTGCTCCCAGGGCCCGGGCTTGACCCTCCCTTTGCTCTCCTCCCTCTCCCCCTCACGCACCGCCGCACCCTCTCGCGCCCTCGACGAGCCAGACCTCGACTCGACTCGCTCCCCGCCCGCACGGTTCCTATTCCCGTCTCCCGCCTCGCCGTCCACCGCCCTCGGTCGTCGCCCGCCCGCCCTCTCACCTCTCAATGCCCGCCCCTGCGACCGCCTCGATGCCGCCCTCGACCACCTCTACGCCGCGCTCGGTCAAGCCGGCGGCCAAGGAGGAGCTCGCGCAGCGCGCGATCACGCCTGCGGCCGCAAGCCCGGAGTCCGAGGCGGCGCTCGTCTCGCCGTCGCTCCAGGCCATCTGGCAGTCGTTCAAGGAGCACGGCCACGGCGACACCGAGCTCCTCAAGCTCATCCTCTCGGCCAAGCTCAAGGAGGACGAGGTGCGTCGCGTTTCCCCTCCCTCGACGACGGCCTTCGAGAGCGCCAAGAGCTGACCCACTTCCCCTCTCGCTCGCAGCGCCTCAAGTCGATGGACGACCTCCGCACCGAGCAGCTGCGCGCACAGCAGGCCATTTGGCAGTACACGATGTACCAGTACATGCTCGTCGCGTCGGCCCAGCAGCAGCAGGTCGCGCAGGCCGCCGCCGCCGCCAAGGGCGGTCCGGCTCCCTACTCGCCCCTCTCGCCGCCGCCCAACGAGCTCGCGCCGCTCAACAGCAACGGCACGACGTCGTCCAAGCGCCCGCGTGCGTCGAGCAGCGCGTCGAGCGCCTCGTCGGCGAGCGACGCCATCAAGAAGGCGCGCACGGGCACCCACTCGCCGCCGCGCACGACGACGCTCGCCCCGGGCCAGAAGCCGTCGCACGCCGACGTCATGGACGCCCTCCGTCGCAAGTGCGAGGCCAACAAGCAGGGCCAGCAGCAGCAGCAGCAGCCGAGCAGCGCCGCCGCCGCCGCCCTCTCGGCCGCGCGCACCTCGCCCTCGTACCCGCACCGCGCCCTCGCTCCCGCCCCGACCCCGTCGGCGCGCACCTCGATGTCGCCACCGCTCTCGACGACGACCTCGGGCTCGACGGCGCGCCGCCTCTCGCCGCCGCACGTCGTCCCCGGCCGCCACACGTCGTTCCTCCGCCCGGCGCCCCCTCCCGCCGCGGCTTCCTCGTCGGCTCCGCAGCAGGGCTCGGCGCCAAGGCCCGCCTCGCCGCCTGCCCTCGCCTCGGTGCGCGAGCACCCGACCGACGCGCCGCACGAGCACGCCCAGCCGCAGGCTCAGCCGCGCAACAAGCTCGCGCTCCTCCTCCACGCGAGCGAGTCGACAGCGTCGCACTTCCACACGCCGAGCTGGCTCCCGCAGCCCCAGCAGGCGACGAGCGACGTGCGCGGCTCGGTCGTCCCGGCGCCGGCCGTCGTCGCCGCCGCCGACGCCTGAGCTCGTCTCCCTTCCTCGTCGTCGTCGTCGAGCTTCGGCTCGCCCTGTACCACTCTTTGCCCTCCCCTCCCTATCTCCGTCTGTGCCCTTTGTTGTCCTCACCCCACCCCTAGCCTCGCCTGAGTAGTCCTCGAGCAGCGCGCCGCAAATGATCCGTGCTTCCTCTTCCTCCGTTTCGGCGACCTCGAGAGGCTCCTTCTTGCTCTCGCTCTCGCTCTTTGTCGAACCAAACCGCGAGCACGTATGCAGCAGAGTTCGTTACAGCGAGAGAAAGCCGACGCCGAGCCCAGAGAACTCAGAGCAGGTACCGCCAAGTCGATTCGCTCGATCGTGCGCTTCCTCCCTCGGCGCCGACCACCCCTCCCTCGAAGCCCGACTCGCTCTTCGAACCCTCGGGCTCAGGTGCGCGCGCAGCTCGGCCCAGGAAGCGCGGCGCGGCGCGAGGGTCGACGAAGCCGTACAGGGCGTCGCGGCGGCGGTTCTCGCGGATCAGGAGGCTGCGGCGAGGAGATGGTGAGGCAGCGTCAGCGTCTTGTTGTCGAGCTGTGAAGGCGCGCAAGGATCGAGGCCGAGTTCGAGGAGGGAGGGACGCACACTCGGAGGAGGGCGGCGAGGACCGTGACGAAGAACATGAAGCCGGACGCGACCGACATGCCCTTGACGTAGTACGGCCTGCAGACGTCGTCGAGAGCGTCAGCAGGAGACGAGCGCGAGCGAGAGCGAGAGAGAGAGGCAGGACGCACCCTTCGTGAGCCGGGTAGAGCCGAGTGCCGCTGCAAGGGAAGCGAGGAAGGTCAGCGACGAGGTCCGAGCGTCGAGTCGAAAGGAGCGAGACGCACAGAAACGGCCCGCATTGTCTGCAGGGAAAAGGGAGAGGAGTCAGTCCGAGAGGCTGAGCGCTTTCGCAGGTCTCGATGAGAGGAGCGTGCGGACCCGATCAAGTTCAACAGGACGAAGCCTGCGCCGCGCTTCGAGTCGTTCTCGTGCATCGATGCCGTGAGCGGCAGGGCGAGGCCGATGACGGGGAAGATGCCCGTCGCGCAGAGGAAGATGGCAAAGTAGCTGCGTGCGAGAGGCGGGACCTAGAGTCAGCGCAGCTCGAGCAGGGAAGAGGAGGCTCGTCGAGAGGGGCAAAGAGAGGGACATACCGAACGCCGGTGGTCTCGACGAGGGCGAGGATGAGGTACCCGACGGCGCCGACGAGCGAGAGCGGGATGATGAGGATCGTCCGGTCGCCCCATCTATCCCCCAAGTAGCAGACCCCGAGGATGACGATGAAGGCGGCGAGGTACGGCGGCGCCGACAGGCCCTGCGCCCGGATCGACGAGTAGCCCATGTCGGAAAGGATCTGCGCGCAAGAGAGCGAGTGAGCGAAGGCGGGCGGGAGAGAGGTGGAGCGAGAGGAGAGGGACGCACGGTCGGGAGGAAGACGGGCAGGCTCGAGTACGAGACGTTGCTGCTGAAGTAGATGAGCCTGCGGACGATGAGGTTCATAAGCATCGAGCTCGTCGAGAGATGCGCCGAGAAGGAGAGAGAGAGAGGGAGGCTCACGCAGTGATGTAGGCCTTCGAGTCGCTCAGGCCCTCCCAGACGTTCTTGAGGTCGAGCCCGCCCTCGCGCCCGGTGCGCCCATCCGCTCCCGACCGCAGGCGCGCAATCTCGCGCTCTCGAGGCTCAAGAAAGCGCGCCTTGCTCGCGCGGTCGGGGAGGAAGAAGTAGGCGACCGCGCACATGGGGAGCGCCGGCGCGCCCTCGATGAGGAACAGGGCCTTCCAGGCCGGGATTGCCGGGTCCTTCATCTGCGTGATGCCGTAGGCGAGAGCGCCGGCGTAGCAAGACGCGATGGCCGAGGCGCCGAAGTAGAGCCTGTGTCGAGAGGGCGAGTCAGCGCACGGTCCCTCTTTCCCCCTCGCGCTCGAGGAAGCTGGACGCACCCTTGGCGGAAACCGACTTGACGCCGATCGTAGAAGAACGACAAGTAGAACGTGACGCCGGGCGCAAAGCCGGCTTCTGCCACGGCAAGGAGGAAGCGCAGGGCCACGAGCCCCTCCCACCTCGCGGCGGATTGGAGAAGGGCACAGCCGCCCCACATGAGCGTGAGCGCCGCGACGAGGATGTGCGGCGGGATGCGCTTCCAGAGGAGGATAGAGGGCGTAGCGACGACGTAGCCGATGTAGAAAATCTGGGGAGAAAGAGGACGACGAAGAGGTCAGCCGACGACCTTCTCAAACCGAGCCCGTCTCGCGCCGCGCCGACGAAGCCCGCACGCTCGCCTCGTCGACAGGACAAAGGATGGTAGAGGAAAAGGGACGCACCGTGAGGAGCCACTGATACTGCCCGTCGCTCATGTCGAGGTCCTTGGTCATGCCGGCGGTTTTGGCGTCTGCGCGCGCAGGTAGGTCAGCTCGGGCGCTCCTTCGAGAGCACGCCGTCGCAGAAGTCGACGTACTGCCGATATCTGTGAGAATGAAGAGCGAGTCAGCGAGACTCGTAGCGGCACGACGAGAGGACGGCTCGACGCACTCGAGCGGTCGAGGAAGGACAACCTGCGGGTGGGCACGGCGAGTTCGACGTCAGCTGTTGCTCGCCGCCGTCGCGCACATGATTCGTGAGAGCAGGGACGCACATGAAGAGGGCCCACAGGATGGGCATGAGGTTGCGGTCCGTCTTCTTGACGACGCGGCGCTCCTCGTCCTCGGTCCACCGGAACTCGCCGTCGTGCGACGAGAGGGCGTCCTCGTTGGCGTACGAGCTCTTGCCGACGTCGTCGATGGTGGGAGCGGCGGAAGAAGGCGAAGAGGCAGGTGCGGGGGCGTCGTGAGGCGCAGGACGAGGTGGAGCGGGCGGCATGCTCGAAGTCGAGGGCGGGCGGCGGGCGAGTCGGCGGGTAGCTGCAGGAGGGAGAGAGAGGAGGAGGGAGAGTCAGTGAAGGAGCTGTAGGGCGGGAGTCAAGTGCGCGGCGTCCACATTTGGCGCACCCGGTCGACCCGGCCGAAGGGGAAGCGAGGGGGAGGGAGCGGGGGTTGGAGCCGGCGTTTACGCACCTCGTCCAGCGCCATGCCAGCAGCGCAAGCTCAAGCCAGCCGAGCCTCGATCGTGCGTCCTCGCTCCCCTCGCCCCTCTGCCCGTCTCTGGCCCGCGTCGTCGAGCTGATGGCGCGTCCCCCCACAGGCTCAGAGCTTGACGCGCGAGATCCTGCACGAGCTCGTGCTCGACGTGGCCATCGAGGAGCACCGCCTGGCCGTCTTGCGGCGGTCTCGAGCAGCAGCGTGCGTCGCCTGGTCCTCTCTGCGGTCGCGTGCGGAGGAGTGGTAGAGCGCGAACGAGCCGGGAGGGAGCGCGAGCTGACGACGATGAGCGACGGCGTCGCTCCCACACAGGGCTCAAGCAGCTGGGCATGGCGCACAACCCAATGGCCTCCTCGCTGCCCCTCCAGCCAACGGGGCCAGCCCCTCGCCGACCAAGAAGGACGACGGCTTGTTCGAGTGCCTCGTCTGCTCTCGCCAGGTCCGCTCCCTCTCTCCTCTGGGCCTCTTTCTGGGCGCACGCTCGCCCAAGACACAGCTGATCCAGACCTCGATGCCCGCAGATTGCCGCGCCGCGCTATGCGAGCCACCTGAGCGGGTGCATGGGCCTCGGAGGCTCGCGGCGAGGAGCAGGCAGGGCCGCCGCGGCAGCAGCAAATGGTCGCGGCAGCAGCGTCTCAAGGTGCGTCCTCGTCTTCTCCTGATCGATGGGGAGGTCGCGGTGCTGACTCTCGAGGTGTGCGCGCGCAGGCCAAGCTCGAACGGCAGCGACACCGACACGACGAGTGCGTCCGAGCGTTCCTCCCCTCTGCACTCTCGCTCAAGCTGACACAACTCCATCCCTGCAGGCAAAGCCAACGGCATCAAGCGCGCGGCGACCGCCTCCCCTGCCGGCGGCGGGCCCAAGACCAAGAAGGCCAAACCTGCTCCCAGTGCGTCCCCTCTCTCGCACTCCCAGCTCGCTCTCACTCGCTCTGACGCCTCTCACAGTCACCATGTCGCCCTTTCCAGCTGCCGGCCAGTTTCAGCCGCCGCACACGGGCTCGCACCCGCTCTCCAAGACCATGTCGCTCCCCTCCTCGCCGCTCGACTCGGCCTCGTCGCCCTCGGCACACGGCCTCGCCGCTCCTCCCGCCTCGGCACACGCCCTTCCCTCTCAGCAGCACCTCGCCGCGCCGCCGATGCAGGCGCGCAAGTCGCTCCCGGGCTCGACCGGCGCCTACCCTCCGCAGCCCGCCAAGACGCCCGCCGCCAAACGCCCGCAGCACCCGCTCGCGCACACGTCGACCTCGGCCTCGACCTCGACGACGTCGGGCTCGACGACGAGCACGTCGACGCAGCCGTCGAGCATGATGCTCATGTCGGACCGCCCCGACTCGGACTCGGAGGACTCGGACGCCGAGGTGCACGTCGCCGTCGTCAACAAGCCGACGGCGCAGAAGACGCCGCGCGTCCCGCCGGGCGGCGCGCCGCCTGGTGCGGCGTCGCAGGGAGCTGGAGCGGCGGCGGGAGCTGGAGGACCGGGCGCGGCGGGCCCGGGAGGAGGCGCGCCGCAGAAGGCGCCGAGGAAGGCCATGCCGCCGGGGAGGAAAGCTGTCGCAGGTGCGTTGCTTTTCTCCTTCCTCGCTCGACTCGGATCGTCTCTCTCGACGACGAGGCGGGCGTTGAGGGGCCCGGTCCCAGCGCTGACGCCGCTCCCTCCCTGCAGCTGTCGACTCGGGCACCGACTCGGACGACGTCGCCTCGGCAGGCTCCGACTCGGACTAGCCCCCTCGTCTTTCTTACTCGCTCTGTTGGACCTTACCGTAGGAGTAGTGCTCTCTCTCGTTCCTGCATTTTGCATTCTATCCTGCATGTCGTTCCTCGCTCTCCTCGCCTCGCCTCGAGAGCTTCTCTCGCGCTCTCTGCAAGCTCGAAAGGGGGGTACGACAAGATGCTCTGTCTACGAGCGACCGATGTAACAGCGTGTACGGGTATGAGTGTCTATCAGGCTCGCCTCTTTCCCTTGGCCTTGCCCGTCCTGCTCTTCTCCACGTGCTTCTCCCTGCCGCTCGGCGCCGCCGTGCTCTCGAGCGCGTCGACCTTGGCCCCGAGCCACCCTCCCTGCGCGCCGTAATGCGCGACGAGCTCCTTGACGCCGTCGAAAAAGGCGAGGCGGTCGGCGAGGCCGCGCTCGAGCCGCTGCGGCGCGCCGTTCGGCACGTCGTACCCGGCGAAGCGGTGCGAGGCGTCGTGCGTCGGGTGCAGCGAGAGGAGGAGCTCGAGGAAGAGGATGCGGGTGTACTGGTAGTCGAACGAGGCGAGGATCTGGTCGAGCTGCGGGCGAGGAGAGAGGGAGAGGGAGCGAGCGCAGGGTCAGTTCGGCTCGACGACGTCGACGAGGCGGCGGCCGAGGGAAGAAGAGGACGCACTCGACCCTCGATGACGTCCCACACGTCCTGCACGTCGGGCCCCTTGTCCCCACCGTGCCCACCGACGTCGTCCCACACCTCGGTCCGCTCCTTCTCCTCGGCGACTCCTTCCGCCGCGCTGACCGCCTTCCTGCCCGCCTCGCCCGCTCCCTTGCCCGCGCCCTCGGCAGCCTCGAGCCGCACTGCTCCACGCGCACCGGCTGCAGCGCCCGCCCCGCTCCCTCGCGCTCCCTCGCTCGAGCCTCGGCGCCCGCCCTCGCCCGCCGCCGCCGCTCGCGCGCCGAGCCACAGCTTCCACAGCTCGAGGCGCTGCCGGTCGATCTTGGCGTGCGCTCTCACGACGCCCGACGCCCGGCGCCAGTTTAGCTCGCGCACGGCGTCCCTCCAGCGAGGCTCGTGCGCGCTCGCGCGCTCGGTCGCCGGGAGCGCGCCGGACGACGCGGCGTCGAGCTTGAGGGCGCGGTACGATAGGAACGGGTTCGACGGTGGGATGAGGTTGGACGTGTAGGAGAGGGGCGAGGCCGACTCGGTGAGGAGGGCGGCGCGCTGGGCCGACGAGAGCGGGAGGGCGGCGCACGCCAAGTGCAGGTCGACGAGCGGGCGCTCGTCGGTCGGGTCGTAGGCGGGAGGAGAAGGTGGGCCCATGCTGTCGAGGGCGTTCTGCTGCGACGCGGCGGCGGCGAGGAGGGGGAGGTGCTGAGGGCGGTAGACCCGGGTGCGGACCCAGCGCCGGCGCCGGACGAACGAGCGCATCGTGTAGGCCTCGCCGCGCCAGAACCGAGAGCGGAAGCGGAGGGCGTACGACCAGCCTGCGGGCGAGTTCGAGAGGGGGAGAGGGTCAGTGAGGAAGAGAGGCTGGGGAGGAAGAGAGGGCCCGAGCGCACCTTCCTCATCCTTGTCGCCGCCCATGTCGACCATGAACTCGCTGTCGCGCCAGACCCAGTATGGCGGGAGCGGGTACGTGTGCGGCGTGAACGCGCTTGGCCTGTTTCGAGGAAGGCGAGGAGCTGGGTCAGCACAGGGTTTCGAGGGGAGCGCAGACGGCGAGGGGTGCGAGCGCACTGGAGGTCGTCGTCGCACCACTGAGGCGGGTCGACCTGGAAGAGGAGGTTGCTCGAGAACTTGGGCAGGCCGAACACGACGAGCCTGCGCGCGCAAGGATCAAAAAAAAAAGGCCGGTCAGTTGCTGCTCTCGTGCGAGCGTGCGAGCGTGCGAGCGTGCGAGCGTGCGAGCGGGTGTGAGGTCGAGAGAGAAGAGACGCACCCTCGCTGATGCTCATAGAGGACGTCGACGACGACCCGGTCCTCTTCAGCGACGAGCACGCCCGCGTCCTTGAGCGCTTGAGCGACATGCTCGTCGAGCCCGAGCGCGTCGGCCGTCGCGCTCGCCGCCGCCGCCGCCGCCGCTGCGCCCTTGTGCCGCCGCGCAAAGTGCGGTCGACCGGGGAGGTGCAGGCCGCGCTTGCTCGCGGCATGGTGGAGGCTCGAGTAGGTGTCGCGGCGGGTGACGGGCGCGATGTTCTCGTCGATGGTGAGCCGGCGCGAGGGCGGGTCGGGCGTGAAGGTCGAGGCGGGCGGTGAGGACGATGCGGTCGACGTGACGGTGCGGAGGGCCGTCATGGTCGAGAACGAGGGCTGCGAGAGGGCGGGCGGGCGAGATGTGCGCGAGGAAGGGGTCGTGAGGGGAGCGAAGGCGGGGAGCTCGAGGCTGACGAGCGAGTCCTGCGACGTCGACGGCGTGAGTCGAGTCTTGGGGTCGCCGTTGATGGACGAGGGCGCGGTCGAAGGGGCCGTCGTGCCGCCGTCTTGCGCGTCGTCGGCGTCGTCGAGGTCCGAGCCGGCGTCGTCGACCTCCTCGATGACGATGCCCGGTGCGCCCTTGCGGCCCTTGCCCCGGAGGGTGCGCTTGATGCGGGTGCCTGCGCGCCTCGGGACGCTGCCGATCTTGAGGCGGACCTTGTGGGCGTCGTCGCCGTCGAGGACGAAGAACGAGTCGTCGACCTCGTCCTTGTCAGCGTCGGCCGAGAGCTTGTCGCCGATGAGCTCGAAGTCGGGACCGTGCTTGGTGTGTCGTCGCCGCCCTGGTGCGCCGAGGTGCTGTACGCGGCGGGCCGTCCTGCGGTGGGCGACATGTTGAAGGGCGGCGTCGATGGTCTCCGGGTCGCGCTCGCAATGCGGGAGGGCGGCGAGGGCCGGGTCGGGGGTGGCCATGGCAGCCGAGTCGACCCGCTTGAGCGCGTCTGGCGTGGCGGGAGAGCGAGGCGAGCGAGTGGTTCGAGGCAGAGAGCGAGCGGCGAGGCCGGTGGGGAGGAGGCACGCGCCGCCCTCCTCCTCCCTCGCTACACACGCACGGCGCCTGACAGAGCACAGCTGCACTCCAGAGCACCGCACACCCGACCAGCACAAGCACAGCAAGTCGCCGCGACCGTCCACCCTGTGCGTCCCCTCCCCCTCCTCCTCCTCATCGTCATCATCAAACTCGCGCTCACCCAACTCTCGTGCTCGCAGCTCACCTCGAGATGCCTACCCTCAACCTCGACTGTATCGCCGAGGTCCTGCGCCACCGCACCCTCACCGACACCGACCTCGCCCGCGCCTGTCTCGTCTCGCGCGCCGTCTTTCCCCTCGCCAGCAGCGTCCTGTACCGCGACCTCGCCCTGTGCTTCTCCGACAACGGCGCCTACACCGACGACGGCCGCCTCTTGTGCGCCATCGAGGCCCGCGAGTCGCACAAGGTCCAAGCCCTCCTCGACAGCGACCGCCTGCGCCCCCTCGTGCGCCGCGTCGAGATCGCCTTCGACTCGCTCGAGCGCGACAGGAGCCTCCGCTACGACGAGCCAGAGTACCTCCTCGACGAGATCGTCAAGGCGTGCCCCAACTTGGACGACATCGGCGCCGACGGCGGCGCGTGGTTCCCCGAGATGGCCGACGTCGTCGTCGAGCACGACCGGCGCCTGCGCACCATCCGCGGGCTCAAGCTGTGCGACGGCTCGTGGGAGATGCTCGCCGAGCAGCCGACGCTCAAGCGCCTGAGCATCGTCCGCCACGAGCACGATCGGACCGACCGGGACGTGCCCAAGCCGCCCGAGGTCGAGCTCCCGTTCGAGCTCGAGCAGCTCGTCGTCGAGGGCGCGCCCGCTCGTCTCAAGCCGACCATCCTCGAGCCCATCTTTGCGTCGTCGGCGCACACGATCCGCACCCTCGAGCTCGACTTCAACGCGTCGACGCCGCCCGACCTCTCGCGCTTCACGGCGCTGCGGTCTCTCCACCTGCGCGTCGACTGCAAGCGCAAGAGGGACGGCACCGTCATCGGCCGCGACGACCCGGACCGCGTCGCCGCCGCGCTCGTCAACGCGCTGCGGCCCATCTCGCACCTCCCCCTCGACTCGCTCGCCATCACGCACGACGACACCCACACCCGCCTCCACGAGCTCTTCATCCACCCATCCTTCCCCTCCCTCATCCCACCGACCCTCACCAAGCTCACGATCCAGGCCGTCCTCACGGTCGCCGACCTCGAGCACTTCTTCGCCGCGTGCTCGGCGCGCATCACGCGCCTGGGCCACGGCACCGAGAACCGCGACTCGGCGTCGGGCGTCGACCCGTGGCTCGCACAGCGAGGGATCAAGGGAGAGACGGCCATCGGCGAGCTGAGCCTCGGCATGAGCCTGCGGTCCTGGAGGGCGATTCACGGTCTCGTGCGGTCACTGGGCCTGTAATCTAGCGCTCGACCGTTGCACATACGTTCACTCGAGAGTGAGCTGTGCGTCCAAGCGAGGAGAGCGCGAGAGCAGCTCGTTTAGAGCAGCTCGGGCGTCGAGAGCGCAAGAGCGTGCACGGACCTCGAGCTTGTCCTCCTCGAGGCGAGACTCGCTGCATGCGTTTTGGCTTCCTGGCTCTCTGCTCACTTTCCTCGCTACCAACGGCCGGGCACGAGAAGAGGAAGCCGCTGCAGATGCACAACGTCCCGACGACGAGACCAAGCAGGAGGGAGGGGGGAGCTACAGTACGAGATGAGAAGGTGCGACTAGCTGAGGGCGGTAGGCTGGATCGTCTGGATCGAGAACTCCTGCGCCTGCGTCGGCGCCGCCGCCGAGGAGAGTGAGATCGGCGGCTGCGAGGCGATGGCGACGGCGATGGTCGGCCCGCCCGACTTGGCGAGCTCGACGGGGACGAACGACGACGACGGCGAGGTGCGAGTCGCAGCTACGGCCGAGGCGAGGCGCGAGGGGACCGTGGTAGCTGCGAGCAAGAGAGAGGGAGTGAGGGAGAGGTCCGTCAGCGACGGCGACGAGAGGGCGGCGCGAGCGAGAACGACGCACTCTTGCGCGAGTCCGAGTGCAGGACCGACTCATCGACGCTCGACTGGCGGACGTGGAAGCCTGTCGGCTTGTTCTCGCGCGCCGAGGTCGACCGGGTCGGGCCGTCGCGCTCTCCTGCGTAAGCTCAGGGTCAATCGACGAGCGAGGTGAAGAGCTGAGCGGAAGGGGACGCACCTTGAGAGTCACCGCCTCCACGTCCCGCGTCGAGGTTGCCAAAGCTGGGCCCGTTGCCGCGCTCGTCGCCGAGGAGGCCGCTCTGCCCGGCGAGAGCGTCGCTCGAGCCGGAGCCGACGCCCTGGACCGCCTTGGTCGCGTCGAAGTTATCGGCCGGCGAGCCGCCGTCGAGGACGTCGAGGGGCGAGGATGAGAGGGGCGAGTCGAAGGGTGAACCGCCGAGAGGTGAGCCGCCGAGGGGAGAGCCGCCGAAGGAGGAGCCGCCGAGACCGCCTGCACGCACAGGGACGACGTCAGCGGGTTCCTGCAGACGTGTAGAGAGAGCTCGAGGACGCACCGAAGCCACCGCCGAGGAGCTGCCTCTTGCGCAAGACCCCGCTCGCCGTTCCCGCTCCGCCTCCTCCGCCGCCGACGAGGCTCTCGAGGATCCCGCCGCTGCCGCCGAAGCCCGAGCCCGACTGGATGTCGAGACCGTTGATAATGTCGGCGAACGGGTTGGTCGTTGTCGTGCTGTCGCCCTTCTTGCCTGCGGCAGGAGCTCGTCAGTCGGCCGAACGAGGAGAAGCCCGAGACGAACAGGGAGGCAGGACGCACTCTCCGAGGTCGAACCCTTGACATTGCTCGACGTGTAGCAGTACGAGACGAAGTAGCTCTCGCGGCCCGTCGAGTCGAGCTTGACGCCGTCGTTGAGGATGACGTCCTTGCCGTCCGCTGCAGGAGAGGGGCACGGAGAATAGGTCAGCTCGGCGCGCACCTGCTGAACGGAAGGGATGGGCTCGACGTACTGTCCTTGATGAGCTGGTCCTTGGTGTAGCGCGTCGCCGTCATGTCTGCGAGCGGGCGCGATGAGCGAGGTCAGCCGACACACGACGAGCGGGAGGGACACAGCGTGGACGCACCGGCCTCGTAGATGAACTGCAGGTAGCACCTACGACCAAAGGCTACTCGTCAGCATACCCGCGCGCAAGGTTTGGCCGCCTCCGAGAAGAGCGGGCGAGCGGAGGAAGGGAGGAGGAAAGGGCGGACGCACAGCTCCTTGTGCGCAACCTCGGTGAGCGCCGCACTGGTCGCCGAGTCGACCTTGACGGTCGTTGCGAGTCCTGCGCCGCCGCCTGCCGAGGTCCGGGAGTCAGCTCGCCGCCTCGAAGGCAGAAAGGAGGAGCGAGACGAGGCGCACCTGGGAGCGGAGCGGCGTGGACGAGCGAGGCGGCCATGACGACGAGGAGCGCAAAGGCGATCATGGCGAGCTGCTGAGTCGGGTAGGGCTTGAGGGCGAGAGCACAGGATGCGGGACGAGCGCGGCGAGGCTGAGCCGGAGGAGGAGGAGCTGCGCAGTGAGGATGTCCCGGCGCCGAGCTCACGCGGAGCTCGGCCATTGCGCGAGTATGCTGGTATGAGGTGATTTTTGCGTCGCTCGTACCGCCGCGAGCGTGTCCTGGCTCTGGAGGGGCGAGAAGAGTCTGATCAGCGAACCGTGACGAGGAGGTCGAGGCTGGGCGGAGAGGGACGCACAGATCATGGCAGAGGCGCTGTGCGGGCTCCTACGTAAGCATAGAGCACCATAAGCACTCGCCAGCGAGCTCAGAGCGAGTTGTGAGCGCTGAGGGGAGAGCTCGAGCGAGCCGGCTTCATCGCTCGAGTGTGAGCTGTCGACCTGCGCTCGGCACTGGTCGAGCGAGTCGCAAAGTGGCAGGAGCCGCTATACTATCTCTTCATGGAGCGACCCGAAGGTCTGCGCGAGCCCGCGCAGGCGACCTCCTCGACCAGCTTGACGAGGCCCGAGCGACGTCGTCGCTCGCTGCGGTCGCGCAAGTCGCGGCTGCTCTCGACGTCTCTCCGTCCCAGATCCTCTCTCGCTTTCGACAAGGCCCGCTGTACCGAAAACAAACGTGATGCAGGGCAGGGAAACGGACTCTATCGCCTCGTCGACCAGGCCCCGCCGCCGCCGCCGCCTCGTCGTACAGGCCCCTCCACCTCCGAGCCACGCCGGGCTTGTCTATGGAGGAAGGGCACCGAGGCGCAGGACGGCTCGAGAATAGGCGTGCCCGAGTGAAGGAGACGTCGAGGGAGAGGAAGCGGACGAGGTGGCGGATGATGAGGGGGATATAGGGGCCGCCGCGCCGGGCGCGAGGGATGAACGACAAAGAGGGGTGGGCTGCAGAGAGTGCTGAAGGAAAGAGGAACAGCCGAGACCGAGAGGGAGAGGAAGGACGACGAGGTGAGCTTAGTGCTCGACCTCGCGCTTGCTGAACTTGAGCCGGCAGCCATCCTGCGAGCGAGCGACGGTAGGGTCAGCTTGACTGCGCGGGCTCGTCGAGAAGGCGTAGGCTCGTGGCGCACCTTGGGGAAGAGGGTAGCGATGATCTCGATCTCCTCGCTGAGCGGCGTGACCTCGTGCTCCCAGTTGAGGAAGAGCGCCGCCGAGCCGATGACGGCCGACATGTGCATGTAGACGTAGTTCTGGCCTGCGAATCGATGACCGAGAGGAGAAGACGGAGGGGGAGGCAGCGAGGGGAGGAGGAGGATGAGGAGGAAGGGGCGAGGCGAAGTCAGCTCTGCCCGACCGAGCACGAGCAGCGCGGGGACCGGGCGACGCACCGATGCACTTGTGCGCTCCTGCGCCAAAGACGAGCCAGTTCTTCGAGTCGGTGCCGTCGGCGTTGACGCCTCCCGGCATCCACCGCTCGGGCTTGAACTCGTCGGGCTCGGGGTAGACGGCCGGGTCGTGGAGCGACTGTGAGCGGGCTCAACGTCAGCGAGTATTCCTTCTCGGCGTCGAGAGAGGCGGGAGGAGAGAGCGAGAGGAGGACGCACGTTCCAGAACGAGGGGATGAGCATGGTGCCCTTGGGGACGGTGTACTCGTCGTTGATCGGGAACGGCTTCTTGGTGAGGTACGGCACCATGATGACCGGCGGGCGGTACCGCAGGACCTCCTTAGTGACGGCGTTCGTGTACGGCATCTGCTCGAGCCAGGCGAGCGACATGGGCGACTCCGAGTCACCCGCACGGACCCGAGCCTGCTCCTCGCGAACCTTGGCGAGGACGGCGGGGTTGTCGGCGAGGAGCTGGAAGGCGAACGTGATCGACGAGGACATGGCATCTGCAAGAGCAGGGCGTCGAGTCAGTCTTGAGGTGAGCGAGAGGAGAGGGGAGAGTGGAGAGGGAAGAGGGGAAGGAGAGGAGGAAGAGGACGACGACGCGCCCTGCGAGGCAAAGATGAACGAGAGGAGGACGAGCGCCATCTCCTTGTCGGTGTACTCGCGGACCTTCTTGGAGAGGATCTGCTCGACCCAGGCGTCGAGGAGGCAGTCGGCCTCCTTGCCCTGCGCCATGGCCTTCTTGGACGCCGCGGCGGCGTTGCTCAGGTGCTTGACGGCGACCTCGCGCGCGCGGCACGCGTTCCACACCTTGGTGCCCGGGAACGCAAAGGGGAAGTTGACGAGCTCGAGCGCCTTGGTGATCTGCCAGTACTTACCCGAGATCTCCTCGGCGGCGTCCTCGGCAATGTACTCGCCGCAGAAGACGCGCAGCGACGTGAACATGTTGAGGTTGCGGAACTTCATCATGTAGGGCTCCGGGTTCGGGTTCGGGTTGGCGACCCACGAGTCGAAGAACTTGCGGTAGATCGTGTCCTGGACGCGGAGGTAGATCCTGCGCGCGCGCAAGCGACGTCAGCTCGGGCCCTTCGCTCCACATCTTGTCGAGAGGGTTTCCTCGACGTGGAGAGGAGGAAGAGGGACGCACTCGAGCGCCTTGGGCGTGAAGAGGACGTTGAGGCCCTTGCGGTACTCGTTGTGGACCTTGCCGTTGAGGAAGACCCAGTTCTCGGCTGCGTGCGGGTGCGAGAGCGTCAGCTCTGCGGCTCTTCTGAGCTGCTCGAGCGCACGAGGTCGGTGGAGAAGGACGCACGCAAGAGGATCTGCTTCGCCGAGCGAACGAGGCACGGCTCGGCGAGCGTCGACGAGTTGAGGATCTTGCGCGCGTAGTCGGTCGTCGAGGCGATGACGATGAAGCTGCGAGCGTGCAAGAGGCGTCAGCGCCTCACAGTGGGGAGCGCAAGAGGCTCGGGCGGCGGACGCACATGTTGAACACGCTGTTGCGGGCGAGGAGGGCGAGGAGGGCGAGGTCACGGTCAGCAGTCGCCCTGGGTCGCTCGACGCGTCGAGATGGACGCACGAGACAGATGCGAGCGGCGTAGCCCAAGCTGGTGGCGCGATCGCGAGGGGTCAGCCATTGTTGACCTCGCGCCGCGCGGCCGAGAGCGAAACAAGGAGGAGGGGAAGGCGACGCACAGCGCTTGTAGGCCTCCATCGACGGGTTGAGCGACTCGGCAAACTGCCCGATGACCGGCTGCGAGGGATACACCGAGTCAGCGCCATCCTGGTCGAGGTCCCGCGGCAGGAGGAAGAGGGGGGGGGGGCGAGAGGAGCTCGGCACGCACAATCTGCCAGGCATGGCCCGGGAGCGTCTGCTTGCGCGAGCGCCACAGGACCTGCTCTGCGAGGAGCAGGGTCACAACGACGGCGAGGATCGAGGTGGCCACCGTCTTGGCCGTCCAGTCGACGGCGGGAAGCTCGGGGAGGGACGACGACAGCTTGCCGAGCGTCTCGACGAGGTGCGATGGTGCGCTCGCCGGCGCAGAGACGTAGGTGGACGACGCCATGAGCTCGCGGTGCTCTAGCAGCTGTGCCGAGAGGGTGTGCGAGGGGCGCGGAGCTGGACAACTGGGAGGAGCGAGCTGGCTCAGCTCCTCGTTCGACCGGCGAGCGAGCCCGAGGATTCCAAAACGGTGCCGGCGCCCTGGCTCGCTCACGGCACCACTCGTACGGCCGTCCCTTCAGCATCGCTGCACTCGCCCAGTCGAACCAGCGACATTCCGTGCCGTCCGGCCCCCCTCGCTCGACCTGCTCTCGCTCGCTCGAACCTCCGGCTCGCTCCTCGGCAGCCGTCGTACCTTAAACGCGCTCGCCGCTCTCAGCTGTCCTCTCGTGCGGCTGCAGTCACGCAGAGACGACATGGAGGCTGGCAATACATGCGGCAGGTGACCCGCCTCGACCGGGCCGAGGAAGAAGTACAACGCCGAGCGAGAGAAACCGAGCGGGCGAGGGTGCAGCGCGTCTAGAGGCGAGGTGCGGCGCAAGAGTCAGTCGAGGGAGAGACGAGGGGAGCAGGTCGGGCTGCGAGAAGAGGTGCACGTCAGGACGGCAGCTCGAGGAGGAGCGAGAAGGTGTGCGAGAGCGCGAGGACGGACCTGGTTCTACTCGCTCCCGCCCTCCTGGGCGAAGACGAGGTGCTGCTTGATGTCCTCCTGCGACACGGTCGGCTTGGCGCTCTGCACGGCGCGCACGAAGTCGTTGTAGGTCCTGCAAGGTGGCAGTGAAAGTCAGACTCGTCGTCGAGCCGCCGCGAGGAATCGAACTTGGTTAAGGCGAGGAGAGGACGAGCGCGACATACAAGGGCGGCTCCTGCAGCTCGTTGCTGTCGATGTCGTTCCACGTCATCTCCTTGGCGCCCGAGTCGCCCGGCGAGCACGGCGTCAGCTTCTTGACCGTCGTCGGCGGGTCGGCGTCCTCGACGGGCACGTCGATCTGCGAGCAGCACAAAGCCGACACGAGGCGACGTCAGCACAGCTCGGACGCGGCGACGTCGACTCGGGCGCGAACCAGGACTCGAGACGCACCTCCTTGAAGTGAGTCGCGCTCAGGACCTTGCGGACGGGCTGCATGAGAGCGTCGCGCACCACGACGGCCAAGTCCGAGCCCGAGTAGCCCTCGGTGCGGTCGCCGAGCGCGCGGTAGTCGGCCTGCGAGAGCTGACACGGCGTCGTGCCGATGTTGAGGTGGAACATCTTGACACGGGCAGCAGGGTCGGGCAGGGGAATGTAGATGCGCTTCTCGAATCTGCGGGCGGACGCCTCTCGGGATCAGCAAAACCTCCCCGAATGATATGAGCGTGCGCAGGGAGAGGGAGCTGGCTGAGACGCACCGTCGCTTGATGGCAACGTCGAGCGCCCACGGGATGTTGGTCGCACCGAGGACGAGGACGCCGCTCTGGTCGTTGCCGACGCCGTTCATCTGGACGAGGAACTCGGTCTTGATGCGCCTCGAGGCCTCGGACTCGCCCTCGCCGCGAGTGCCGCACAGCGAGTCGATCTCGTCGATGAAGATGATGGACGGGGCGTGCTCTCGCGCCATGGCGAAGAGCTGCTTGACGAGGCTGTCGGCACGTTACTCGAGTCAGTACGAGTGAGGTGAGAGAGGCGAGCGACCTTCAAGAAAGGGGAGAGGCTCGAAGGAGAGGACGACGCACCGCTCGCTCTCGCCCATCCACTTGCTGACGAGGTCGGACGACGACACGCTGAAGAAGGTGCTCTTGGCCTCGGTCGCGACGGCCTTGGCGAGGAAACTCTTGCCGGTTCCGGGCGGGCCGTACAAGAGGATGCCGCGCCAGGGCGTGCGCTTGCCAGTGAAGAGGTGAGGGAACTTGATGGGGAGGATGACGGCCTCCTTGAGCGACTCCTTGGCCTGCTCGAGACCTGCGACGTCCTCCCACCGGACGTTGGGCGTCTCGGACAGGATGGCACCTGCGAGCGAGCGTACCTGGGTCAGCTCGAGAGCCGGTGGGGTGCAGGACGAGGGAAACGCGAGGACGCACTCGACAACCCGTCTCGCAGCTTCTTCGTGTCGGCGTCGTCGTCCTCGCCCTGCCCCTTCTTGGCCTGCGCGCCGCCGCCACCGCCGCTGACCGCCTTGCGCCCGCCGTCTGCGTCGGCCTTGGCCTTGGCCTCGGAGGCGGCGATGTGCTCCTTGAGCTTCTCGGCGCGGTCGAGGTACTCTTCGACCTTGGAGCGGATCAGGTCCTTGAGCTTGGGGTTCTTCTCGTCTGCGTGCGGTGCAAACGAGAGGGCGGGAGGAAGAGAGGGGTCAGCCCGAGAGCGATGGTGGGGCGGGAGGACCTGGCGCCCGGAGCTAGCGGAGCGAAGGTCGCACGCACACTTGTATGCCATGTTGAAGTAGTCGAGCGAGTTCCTGCGAGGCGCATGACCTGGTCAGCCTTGCTGTGGCTAGAGACGAGGACGAGCGGACGCGGGCGCACTTGTACAGCTTGAAGGCCTCGCTCCACTCCTGCTTGATGTCGGCGTCGATCGCCTGCTTGACGATCTCGCACGCCTTCTGCTCACACGTGGCGCATCCAGTCCAGAGGGGGAGGGAGGGAGCGGGAGAGCACAAGGTCAGTGAACCGTCCGAGATGACGAGCCGGGCTGAGGGGGCCAGAAGCAGGGTGGGCGGCGGTCTGGCGAGAGTGCACGCACATCGAGGAAGTTGCTGGCGTTGCTCATGGTGTCGCTGGAGCTCTTGGGCGAGAAGAGCGGAGCTGGTTCGAGAGAGAGGAGGTCGGGGTGGGGGAGCGAGGCGGCCGCGCTCTCTCGCTCGCTGAACTGAGTGTTGAAGTGAAGCTAGAGCCGCAAGATGGTCTCTGCAGGCCTTGCCTGCAGGTGCAGCACTGGCAGAGCTGCGAGAGCGGTGCTCCTCGCTCGTTGGCGCCGGCTCGGAGACGGTCCTTCGCTACTGGTCTTAGTGGATCACGGTAAGTACAAGAGCGTGTACGAAGCTCTTCTAGCCGGTCTGGAAGCCCGCCCGGCCACCCAGACGCGGTCGTCGAGGTCGCTCTCTTTTCGAGCGCGCTCGCCCACCTCTCGTCGGCCTCTCCCTCTTCACCACACCGCTCTGCGTCCGTTGCAGCAGCCTGCCCAGCGCGAGCAACGTCCTGGGGACAACCTCACAGCCGCGCGCAGCCGCCCAAGCCCCTCGTCCCCTCGTCGCTCGCCCCACCTCCTCGCGTTCGCCCGCCGTTCAACTTTCGACCTCTGTCGCGCCTCGCCCACCAGGAGCTTCCGCCAGGGCCGCCAAGTCCCGCACTCGAGCACACACGCGCCATGCCGCCGCGCAAGAAGCCCGCCGCAAAGACGACGAGGACCGCCGGCAGCGACGACGAGAACGACGGCCCCGCCTCGCGCGAGCACCTCGACCTGGGCCTGCCGCCGATCAGCAACATCCACGACATCTTCGACGACGTCGTCAAGCGCAACGCCGACGCGCTCGCCGCCCTCTTCACCGCCCTCGACCGCCCGCTCCGGGTCGCGACCATGTGCTCCGGCACCGAGTCGCCCATCCTCGCGCTCAAGATGATGTTGCGCTCGCTCGAGGCGCAGAAGGGCATCAAGGCGTCGGTCGAGCACGTCTTCTCGGCAGAGATCGAGCCGTTCAAGCAGGCCTACATCGAGCGCAACTTCCACCCGCCGCTCCTCTTCCGAGACGTCCAGGAGCTGCCCAACGACAAGGCGCGCACGGCGTACGGCGCCTTCGCAAAGGTTCCGCAACACGCCGACATGCTGTGCGTCCCTTCTCGTCGTTTTCCTGCCTGCGCG
>Ga0308169_10000309_pt1 | contig 82616 bp, 69 predicted proteins | sample PhyBR1_2_FD_202139 | JGI IMG/M metagenome (GOLD analysis project Ga0308169, IMG submission 202139) | Phyllosphere microbial communities from UC Gill Tract Community Farm, Albany, California, United States - DLSLSB.R1 | ecosystem: Host-associated > Plants > Phyllosphere > Unclassified | place...
GGCCACATATTGCGAAGGAGCAATTCTGATGGCACGCAGCGCGACGTCGGCCCCTGCCGTGGGCAATGCCCGGTGGAAGAGGCTGATTCCGGTCGCAATCATCGTCTACATCATCTCGTTCATGGACAGGACCAATATCGGGTTCGCCCTGAACGGGCTCCACCAGGACCTGGGCATTGACGCAGCCCAGCAGGGACTGGCGGCCGGTATCTTCTTCATCGGCTACCTCGTCCTGCAGATACCGGGCGGCCACCTCGCCGAACACTGGAGTGCTAAGAAGTTCGTCGGCATCATGGTGCTGATCTGGGGCGTGCTGGCTGTGCTTTCGGGGTTCATCCAGGACTTCACCCAACTTCTGGTGGTGCGCTTCTTCCTGGGCGTTGCCGAGGCCGGGATCTGGCCGGCCATCCTTGTCCTGATCAGCCACTGGTTCCCCGCCGCTGAACGCGCCCGGGCCTACGCGTTCTGGATGATGAACATCGCCATCGCGTCCATCATCACCGCGCCCCTTTCGGGATGGATCCTGTCCTTCTCGGATTGGCGCTGGCTGTTCATCATTGAAGGCATTTTCCCGTTCGTCATCGCCGCACCGCTGTGGTGGGCCCTGATCGCCGACCACCCTCGGGAAGCAAAGTGGTGCTCCGTCCAGGAGCGCGAGTACATCGAAAAAGGACTTGCTGCTGATGCGGCGGCCCATCCACAGCAGGAAAAGCTGGGCCTGCGCCACGTCCTGTCCAACGCAGTGGTGTGGCGGCTGACCCTGGTGTACTTCCTGATCCAGATCGGTTTCTACGGCATCAACATCTGGCTCCCGCACGTGATCAAGACAATCACCTCCGGATCCTCCCTCGAGGTCGGCTTCGTCACGGCCATCCCGTACGTGCTGGCGATGGTGGGCCTCTGGTACAACGCCAAAGCCGCGGACCGCACCGGCCGCTACTCCACCCACGTGCTCCTCTCAATGGCCGTCGGCGCTGTGGCACTGGTGCTCTCGGTGGCCACCGGGGATAACATTCCGTTCCTTGCCGTCACCCTGATCAGCATCGCCGTCGCCGGGGCCCTGGCCTACGACGGCCCCTTCTGGGCCTCCGCATCCCGTGCCATGCCAGTAGCTGTGGCGGGCACCGCGATGGGCCTGATCAACGCAGTGGGCAACCTCGGCGGGTTCGTCGGACCCTACGTGGGTGGTTACCTGCAGGACGTCACGCACGGCAGCTTCCTGGCCACGTCCATCTTCCTGGCGGCATGCCTGCTGGCTGCCGGCCTGGTGATGCTGAGCCTGCGGCGCGGCGGCGACAGGCCGCTCAAAGGCAACCGGCGGCACGACGAGCACCACGTGGGGGCCTAACCACGCGGGGCCTAGGCAGAGGACGTCCTGACAGCAGGCCCTAGTGCAGGTTGGACTGCGATGGTTCAAAGGGCGACGGCGGCGCTCAGTTGAGTGCCGCCGTCGAACCTTCCTGAGGTGCTTCCGCTGGGAGGTAGCGCCCGGGATACGAGGCTCTGGCGGTGCAAAGCCGGGCGAACTATGCTCTCACGCATCACCCCCGCACATCGTGAAGGGACTTATCATGAGACTGAGCCATATTCCCCTCCGCCTGGCCACCGGAGCCTTCATACTGAACGCCGGCTACAGCAAACGGAACCTGGACAAGGACAGCGCCGCCCACATGCAGGGCATGGGAGCCAAGGTGTATCCGCAGGTGGCCCGGATGGAGCCGGAGAAGTTTGGAAAGCTGCTCAGCTATGCCGAGATGACCTTGGGTGCGGCTCTCCTTGCGCCGTTCGTGCCGAGCCGGCTGGCGGGGCTGGGCCTTGGCATCTTCTCCGGGTCGCTGCTCACCATGTACCGGAGGATTCCGGAAATGACCCTGGAAGACGGAATCCGGCCCAGCCAGCAAGGAACCGTACTGGCAAAGGACGTCTGGATGTTTGGGATTGCCCTCGCACTGATCCTGGACCGGAACCGATCTAAGAGCGCCGCCCCGGTGCGGGCCGCATGATTCACGAACCGGAGCAGGCCGCTGCCACGCCGGAGGTGCCAGCCGCTTCCGATCCTGCATTCGAGGCCGCCTACCAGGCCGCGCAAAAGAGCTTGAAGGAGGGCGGCATTCCCATCGGGGCGGCCCTTGCCCGGGACGGTGTGGTCATCGCGAGCGGGCACAACGAACGGGTCCAAAGCGGCGATCCGATAGCGCACGGGGAAATGTCCGCGCTCCGTGCCGCCGGCCGGCAGAAGAGCTACCGGGACACCACGCTCTACACCACCCTGGCGCCGTGTGCCATGTGCACGGGAACCATCATCCAGTTCAAGATCCCGCGCGTGGTGGTGGGCGAGGCGCGCACGTTCAGCGGCGAATTCGATCTCCTGCGCTCACGCGGCGTTGAGGTGGTGGTCCTGGATGATCCGCGGTGCGTGGACATGATGCGGACGTTCCAGGCGGACAAGCCGGAATTGTGGGCGGAGGACATCGCGGAGGATCCGGCCGGGTAGGGGCTGCAGGTCGCCGGCACTGTACTCACAGCACGGGCACAGTAACAAAGAGTCCCGGGCATAGCCTCGTACGGTTTTCTTGGGCCATGACCACTTCACGCACACCCCGCCAACCCGACTCCGACCAGCCGCATCCCGACCACGACCGGGGCCTGGAGTTCGACTTGAACACCCTGGTGAGCCGGCGCTCACTGGGGCTGTTCCTCGGTGCAGGCGGTGCCGCCGCTGCGCTCGCCGCCTGCACCCCGGCCGGAAACACCGCCCCCACCTCGCCGGGAACAACCGCGGCAGGCACCGCAACGTCTTCTTCGTCCACGGCCGCCACCGCCACGCCAACTGCCTCTGCCACGCCAACCCTGACCAGGGCCATCGCCGAGTGCGGCGTGGAAATCCCGCAGGAAACAGCCGGCCCCTATCCCGGCGACGGCTCGAACGGGCCGAACGTCCTGGAAGCGTCCGGAGTGGTGCGCCGGGACATCACCTCGAGCTTCGGAACCGCGTCTGCCAAGGCCAAGGGCGTTCCGTTGGCGTTCACGCTGACCCTCCTGGACAACGCCAACGGCTGCACCCCGCTGGCCGGCGCCGCTGTCTACGCGTGGCACTGCGACCGGGACGGGAAGTACTCGATGTACGACTCAAGCCTGAAGAACGAAAACTACCTGAGGGGAGTGCAGGAAGCCGATGCCAACGGGCAGGTCACGTTCACGTCGATCTTCCCGGCCGCCTATTCCGGGCGCTGGCCGCACATCCACTTCGAGGTGTTCGAGTCGATGAACAACGCTACGGCGGCCGGGCAGGTCCTGGCTGTCTCCCAGATCGCCCTGCCCCAAGCCGCCTGCGACGACGTGTACGCCACCCCCGGGTACGAGCGCAGCGTCACGAACATGACCAGGACAACCTTGAAGTCGGACAACGTGTTCGGCGACGACGGTGGCATCTACCAGCTGGCAACGATGACCGGTTCAGCTGCTGCCGGCTACACGGCCGGGCTCAACGTGACCATCTGATGCGGCGCTGCGCCTAGCCCAGGTGCACGGCGTTCCATTCCAGGAGCCGCGGCTCGGCCAGCCCTTCCGTGACGAAGGGATCGCCGGCGATGAAGCGCTCCGCCTCCTGCCGCGACGTGAAGATCCCCATGGAGCTGGCCGCAGGGTCGGCGTCCTGAAACGGGCCGAGGGCAACAAGGCCTCCGCCGTCGGCGTGGAAGGCCTGGTAATAGGCCTTGTGGCGCGGGTAGGTCTCCATGATCCGGGAGCGGTCGACGCCCTCACGCACGGTGTACAGCACGACGCATTCCATGCGCCCGAACTTACCACTCGAAGTGCGCGTGGTCCCCTGAATGCCGAGGGCGCCGGCCTCCTCGCGTTTGTTTGTGGCGTCCTACTCAAGCCGCGTGACCTGAAGGCTGCTGATCGTTGCTGTACCTCCAATGGCGAAAACCGCGAGGTCGGTGCTGCTCTCGGCAGGGAAAATCAGCTCAGTCATGGTGACCTGGCCGCCTTGGGCGAAGACTTCAACGGAGCAGCGGTCAACGAAGATGCTGAGCTCGTAGGAACCGGACGCTGTTTGGACGGGCGCGGTGTCGAGGGAGGGGAAGGATTCGTGGAAATCAGTCTGCCCGGACTCCCGCCGGTCCACGAAAAGCTCGCCTTCGTCCGGGCGGATGCCCACCCGCGTCCCTTGAGCCCCGTCCCCGCGTAGGACAAGCCCGAATTCCTCCGCACTCCCCGGCGTGAACATGACATCGATGCGCTGCACCGTACCGCCCGCACCGGTCAGCACCTTTTCGCCTTCGTCAATGGTGGTTTCAGCAAGTGAGAACGGCTCCTGGGGGGCCAACGCGGTCCAGTCGCCTGCTGGTTGCTGGACCAGGGACAGGTTTCCGTCGCTGGTTTGGAGGGAGACTTCGCGGGCGAGGCTCATGGGGCTGCGCCAGGGTGTGGTGGGGATGTGGTTGGCGTACTCCCAGTTGTTCATCCAGCCGATCATGAGGCGGCGGTTGTCCGGGGCGTCGTTGAAGGACACAGCTGCGTAGTAGTCCCGGCCCCAGTCCAGCCATTGGTAGTCCCGAGTTAGATCAGGGTTGTTGAGGCCTGTGGTCACGGTACTCGTGGAGATGAAGGAGGTTCCGTCGAAGTCGCCGACGAAGTATTGCCCGGCTGAGCCGCGGTTGGGCCCGCCGGGGTTGAGGTTGACGGTCAGGACCCACTTGACGTTGTCCGGGTCCCCATCCACGGGCAGCGGGAAAAGATCCGGGCATTCCCAGATGCCCCCGGTGGCGTTGGCTGGACCAAAGGTACTCAGGGGCTCCCAGTTTTTAAGGTCGTCGGACTTGTACAGCACCACCTGGAAGTCTTTGGCTTCGACGGCGACTATCACCCAGTAGCTGCCCGCACCGCCGTCGTACTTTATGACTTTAGGGTCGCGAAAGTTGGCAGATCCCCGGCTGAGGACGGGGTTTCCCGTGTGCTTGGTCCAGGTGTAGCCGCCGTCCAGGCTGTACGCCAAGGACTGGGCCTGGACTCCCTCGTGCCGGGAGCCCGGTTTAAAGGCGCTGGTGTAAATGGCCACGAGAGGAGCAACGGAACCGGTGCCGAAGCCGCTGGTGTTGTCCCGGTCATAGACGATGCTGCCGGAGAAGATCTCTTCGTTTTCGTCGCAGGGGATGGCGACTGGGTGTTCTGTCCATGTGAGCAGGTCTGTTGAGGTGGCGTGGCCCCAGGACATGTTTCCCCAGACGTTGCCCAGCGGGTTGTTCTGGTAGTAGAGGTGGTAGGCACCGTCATGGAAGATCAGGCCGTTGGGGTCATTGAGCCAGGTGTTCCGGGCGGCGTAGTGCAGGGCTGGTCTGTAAGTGTCGGCGGTGGCTGCTGCGTTCGCAGTGAGTGTGTGCATCTGATTCCTTGTGAAGTTTGCGCTATTTGCTGGCACCGGCCGTGAGGCCTTCCCGCAGGGTGCGTTGACCGAAGAGAAAGACGACCAGTGCCGGCAGCATGGACAGGATCACGCCGGCGAGGACCACCGATATGCTGCCGGTGCCGAGGTTGCCCTGGAGCGTGACCAGGCCGAGGGGAAGGGTGAAGTTCTGTTCGCTGATGGTGAGGATCAGTGGCCGGAAGAACTCGTTCCAGTGGAAGTTGAAGGCGAGGATCCCGACGATGGCCATGCCGGGGACCGCCAGGGGGACGTAGACCGAACGGAAGATCCGCCAGGGCCCGGCGCCGTCCAGGGCAGCGGCTTCCGCGAAGTCGTTTGGCAGGCCCAGGAAGTATTGACGCATCAGGAAGGTACCGAAGGCTGTCGGGATAGCGGGCAGGATCAGGGCCAGCAGGGTGTCGGACAGACCCATCCCTCGGATGAGCATGAACACCGGGACGATGGTGACCTGCACCGGGACCATCATGGTGGCCAGCACCAGCGAGAAGATGGCGTTCTTGCTGCGAAAGTCCAGGCGGGCGAAGGCGTAGCCGGCCAGCGTGGCCGACGCCATCTGGCCGAATGCGATCAGACCGGTCACCAGCGCGCTGTTCAGTACCAGGAGGCCGACGTGGATCTGCTTGAACACCTCTTGATAGGCGGTGAAGTCAGGGTTGATGGGCAGGAACGACGGCGGCAAGTTAAAGGATTCCGACGGCGTTCGCAGTGAGGTGGATAAGGTCCACAGGACGGGGCCAAGGGTCAGCGCCGCGGCCACGGCCAATGCGGCGTACCTGCCGACCGTGCCGGCTGCGGGTAGGCGGCGGACGCGCCGGGGCCTTGCGGTGGCCGGCGTTTCGGTGGTGGGACCGGAATGCTTGCCGGTCCCGGTCTGCAAAGTCTGGCTGGACATGGGAGGCCTTACTGGTAGAAGACGAAGCGGCGGCTAAGGCGGAACTGCAGGGCGGTGACGGCAAGGATCAGGACAGTAAGGACCAGGCCTATGGCTGAGGCTTTGCCGAACTCCAGTTGCTGGAAGGCGGATTCGAAGATCACCATGACGGCAGTCCGGGTGGAGTCCCCGGGGCCGCCGTTGGTCAGGACGTAGGGCTGGTCGAAGACCTGCAGGGCGCTGATGATGGCCATCACAGAGGCGACGAGCACTGTGGGGCTGATCAGGGGAAGAGTTACGTTGCTGAACTGTTTCCAGCCTGTGGCACCGTCCAGGTTCGCCGCCTCGTGCAGTTCTTTCGGGATGTTGGTGAGGGCGCCGAGGAAGAGCAGGAAGGAGAACCCGAAGTTTTGCCAGACGTAGACAAGGACAACGACGGCGGCGGACGCCGTGGGGCTTGTCAGCCAGGGCACAGCGGGAATCCCGACCAGCGATAGGAGCCAGTTCACGACGCCGAACTGTTCGTTGAACATGTACCGCATGAAGATGGATACCGACGCGGCGGACAGGACCAGGGGGAAGAAGAAGGTGGAGCGGAGGAACACCCTCAACCAGGATGGCATCCTGGCTTGCAGCATGGAGGCTAGGCCAAGTGCGATGCCCAGTTGAAGGATGACCGCGATTACGACGAACACGATGGTGTTCAGGAAGGACACGCGCACGGTGGGGTCCTGAGCCAGTGAGGCGAAGTTGGCGAAACCGACGAACTGCGGTGCTGAAATGATGTCCCAGCGGAAGAAAGCGAGGACCAGGGAGGCGATGATCGGCAGGAACGTGAACAGGGCCATACCCAGCACTGTGGGGGCCAGGAAAATCCTGGCCAGCCATCGCTCCACAAAGGAGCGGCGGGCCGCAGGTGGTTTCACCGTTTGGCGCGGAAGGGTGGACGTGGTGGTCATGAGTTCCTCCTCAAGGCCAGTTCAAGGTCGCGCTGCAGATTGCCCATCGCCGCCCGTACGTCGGCCGAGCTGCCGCTGACAGCGGTGGAAACGTTCTTCATTAGGGCGGTCTCGACGGCGGCCTGCTGCGGCGGGGCGGGGATCGGACCGGAAGTGGGAAACCTGTCCAGGGTGTCGTAGAAGACTTTCCAGTGCCGGGGCCCCGTGGCGGCGTAGAAGGACTCGTTGACCATGGAACGGCGGGTGGGCGTGGTGTTCGGCTTGGGAATGGCCAACTGCATTGCTTCGCGGGTGGAGCAGAACTTAACCCATTCCCACGCTGCGTCCTTGTCTTTCGCCGTGCGCATGATTGCGTAGCCGGCGGCGCCGAATTGATGGCGCTGGGTCCGCCAGCGGGGGAAGAACTGTACGTCGAATTGATCGGCGGTCATTCCGGCCTCGTGCAGGCCCTGGGCCCAGTAGCCGCCTGCCGGCGTGGTGCCGATGCGGTTGTTTCCGAACAGGCCCACCAGGGCGTTGCCGCCCCCGGATTCTGGACGGACACCGAGTCCTTCGGCGACCAGTTCGCGCAGGTAGTCGAAGGTCTCGATGACGCGCCCGTCCTCGGCGTTGGGGTCCAGCCACTGATACCCGCCGCCGCGGGTGGCCCGGGCAGGATCGTTGGCGTAAAAGCGGTCCCAAAGCCAGTCGCCGCCGGGGGCCTTCGTTTCAGACAGGAAGCTGGTGTCATTGGCGTAAAGCCATGGCACTACGCCGCCGAAAAGCCGGTTGGTCCAGTAGTACGGGGTGAAGTCAGCGGGGCGGGCCTTACGCAGGGCGCGGAGGGTGGCACTGAAGTCGTCCTTCGTCCAATCGTCCTTTGGCCGGTCAAGCCCGGCCTGGGCAAAGGTGGTGGTATTCAAGTACATGTTCGCCGCGTTCCAGTCCAGCGGAAGCTGGTACAGGCTTCCCTTGTACATGAAGGCTTCCAGCAGGCTTGGATGAACGTCGTCGAAATAATCGCTCATCACCGCAGCGTCCCGGCGGACAAAACCATCCAGAGGCTCGGCCAGCTTGTCGGCGAAGAGTTGGGCACCTTCGGTGGCGACGTAGACGACATCCGGCGGCGTCCCCGCGGCCACCATGGTGAGGATCTTGGAAAAGAAGTCCTTCCAGTCTGCCCCCTGGATTGCCTGCAGCTGCACCGGGATGTCCGGATGCGCGGCGGTGAAGGCCTGGATCAAGCCTTCGCGACCCGCGGCATCGGCTGCCGTTCCCAGGATGGCGATGTTCAGGGCCTTGCTTCCGCGGCCGGGGATGTCGGTGCCTGTCAGCCGGGGCCAGGCCCCCACGGTGGCTCCGGCCAGAGCGAGTCCGCTCAGGCCCAGCATGGAACGGCGGGTGAGTTGTGAGAGTTTGCTGCTGGACAGCAGCGAATGCGAAGGGGCTTGGTGCCCCGGTGTCTTTTCAGACGTCATTGTCGGCTCCTCCTAACACGTGTTAAGTAGAGTAGAAGCCGAACCTAACACGTGTCAAGGAGTTTTTTGGTTAGCCGAGCCGCCAGCTCGGGGTCCGCCGTCGTCCTAGGAAGAAGGGGGAACGCCGGTGGACGCCCTGGTGACGATACGGCACGGCACCAGGACCGTTCCGCCCCCGGGCTTCTCTGCCGCAGGCGCCTTTCCTTCAACCTCATCCAGGAGCATGGACATGGCCGTTGCTCCGATTTCGGCGTGCGGAAGTGCCACGGTGGTGAGTGCGGGAACAAGGTTGGCGGCCACATGCTGCTGATCGTCGTATCCCACAACGGACAGATCCTGCGGTACACGCAGCCCGGCGGATGCCGCATACAGCAAAACGCCGGTGGCCACCCTGTCGTTGGAACAAATGATGGCCGTCGGCCGGTCTCCGCTGCCCAGGACAGCGGCCGCAGCCCGGTAGCCGTCATCGATGTCCCAGCCGGTCTGGTGCACATGTTGTTGCTCGCGGCCTAGTCCCGCCTCTTCCATTGCTTCCCGGTAACCCTGTTCGCGCTGCGGGGCAGCGGGTGAGCTGAGCGTCCCCGATAACAGGGTGATGCGGCGGTGGCCCAGGTCGATCAACAGCTGCGCGGCTGCACGCCCGCCGTCGACCTCTGCGGGGATGACCGAGCGGAATGGGGAAGCGGCGTCAGTGCAATTGGCGAGTATCGCCGGCAAGGTGCGCATCGTGGCCGGGGTGGTCACTTCGCGCAGGCTGCCGGTGGCGTACATGATGCCGTCCACCTGCCGGTGCGCGAGTTGCTGTGCCGCATTGCTTTCACGGGACACGTCGTGCTCGGAATCAATAACAAGGACCATGTACCCGCGGGCCAGGGCCGTGCGTGAGGCGCCACTGATCAGCCGGCCGGCGAACGGGCTGGTGACGATGTCATCGGTGATGACGCCGATGGTAGACGTTTGTTGGTTGCGCAGACTTACGGCAACCGAATTGGGTGTGTAATCCAGTTCCGCCGCAGCGCGGAGGACGCGCTCCTGTCGTTCCGCCGTGACGTTGCCCTCGGCCCTGCCATTAAGCACCAGCGATACAGCGCTGCGCGATACTCCCGCGCGCTTTGCCACATCCAGTGCGGTCGCCTTACGTTTTGCCATGCTTACGCTCATCCCCTTGCCTTTCGGACCAGCTTAGCTAACTCGTGTGAGGCTCTGTCGCCTGTCCGGCTTGCAGCCTCCATCAACCAGGCCCGTGGAAGGTACGACGACGGCGGCGCGGTGAGTGCCGCCGTCGTACCTTCCGTTTGAGGTGCTTGAGGAACCGTCAGACGCCGGCGACGCGCTGGATGAACTCCACCGTCTCGCGCTCTGTCTCGGCGCGGGTGGTGGGCTCGTTGTGGACCTCGTGCCGGACGCCGGGGAAGACGCGGGTGCGGACGTCCGCATGGCCCGAATCGGCGAGGCGGTTGGCCACGTGGTAGGCGCCTTCGCCGTAGTTGGTCACGGGGTCCTGGTCGCCGGCGAGGATCAGGACGGGGAGTACCGCGGCGAGCTGCTTGTACCAGTCGTCGGAGGTGACCTGGTCGTAGAGGTCCACGAAGCCCTGCAGGAAGCGGGCGCTGAGCGGTGCGCCGAAGTTGTTGAAGGGGTCCCTCCCGTGGTCGCTGACGACGTCGGCGTCCAGTGCGACCCAGGCGGTGGGGCCGGCGCCTTCGCCGAAGCGGCCCAGGAAGCCGTCGAACAGCTGGGCCACGAGTTCCTGGGGTGCGGGTTCCGCGCCGCGCTCGCCGGAGGCAAGCCTGGCCAGTTCCGGCCGGTCGATCATCTTTTCGATGCCGCGCATCTGGGCGGCGATGCCGCAGAGGATCAGGCCGGACAGGTGGGTCCGCGGGTCCACGGCCATGCCGCGGGCGATCATGGATCCCCAGCTGTGCCCGAACACCACGTACGGGAGCTGGGGGAGCGCCTCTTTGGCTTTGGCCTGGAGGGTGACCTCGTCCGCGACCACGACGCTGGCTGCATCCTCGCCTGCATCTCCCCAGGTCCCCTGCTGCATGGCTGTGCGCCCGTGGCCGGAGTGGTCGCCCGCCACCACGATGAAGCCGGCGTCCACCAGGGTGGAGATGAGGTGGAGGTAGCGGCGGGAGTGCTCGCCGAGCCCGTGGATCAGCTGCACGATGGCCTTGGGCTGTCCGATGGGCTCGTAGACCCAAGCCTGGATGGTGTCGCGGCCGTTGGCAGACGTGAACTCGATTTCCTGCAGTGACATATCTTCCTCCCGTGCCTGCGCCGTCGCTGGCTCGTGGTGAGCCTAACGCCTTGGTGGACGGCGCCGTCAAGGTTGTCTTTGGATGCGGTGCCTGGCGTGGGACATGTTGGTTCATGCTTAGGCCCAGCGCCTAATCTGAACATCAGCCACGTCCCCGGATCCTGGAGGAAGTTATGCCGCAGCCCGACCATCCTTTGCGCAAGCTTGGCTTCCTCACCATTGGGCTGTTTGATCCTCTTGATCCAGCTGCCGGGCATGAGTCGACGCTGCAGATCATTGAGCTGGGGGAGCGGCTGGGGTTCGACAGTGCGTGGCTGCGCCACCGGCATCTGCAGTTCGGCATCTCTTCCCCTGTGGCGGTGATGGCTGCCGCGAGCCAGCGGACCTCGCGGATTGAGCTGGGTACTGCCGTGACGCCGCTGGGCTGGGAGAACCCGCTGCGCCTGGCCGAGGACCTGGCCACCGTGGACCTGCTCGCCGGCGGGCGCATCAATCCCGGCGTGAGTGTGGGGGAGCCGATGAATTACGACACCGTGAAGCATGAGCTGTACCCCGACACGGCGGATGTGGAGGACTTCAGCTACGCCCGGGTGGAGCGGTTTGCGCGGCTGGTCGCGGGGGAGCCGGTCCGGGAGTTTTCGGGCAAGCAGGGCGTGGTGGAGGAGTTCTCCAACCGGGTTGAGCCGCATTCGCCCGGGCTGCGGGACCGGCTCTGGTACGGGGCCGGCAGCACAAAGTCAGCGGTGTGGGCCGGTTCGAATGGGTTCAACCTGCTCTCCAGCAGCGTGATCTTCCCGGACAAAGACCAGGAACCGGACTTCGCCCTGGTCCAGCAGTCGCAGATTCGGGCGTTCCGGGAAGCGGCTGCGGCCGCCGGTCATGCTGGGGCGCGCGTGTCGCAGGGCCTGGTGGTGATCCCCACTGACTCGGCGTCGGCGGCGCAGCGGGAGAAGTACCAGCGCTATGTGGACGAACGTACTCCGCGGACTCATGCGCCGCAGGGGCCGCGGGGCATGATGTTCGCGGCTGATCTGATTGGTACCAGCGAGGAGATCGCTGAGCAGCTGTACGCGCACGCCGGGTTCCAGGAGGTGGATGAGGTGGCGTTCGCGCTGCCCTTCAGCTTCGACCACGAGGATTACGTGCAGATCCTGACGGATATTGCGGGAAAACTGGGGCCGGTCTTGGGGTGGGGCGCGGGGGGAAGCAATTAGCTGCGTCGTAGGCCACAGAATATTGCTGTTGCAGACGCCTCGCTGTGGAGGAATAGCCGCTCCGATCGGCGCCGGTGTGCCTGGCAGTGCTGCGTGGCTTTCAGTCTCCCCACGACCAAGACCTGTGAGATTTGGTTCTTAGACTAGTCAAGCTGCCCGTGGAATAAGTGGTCCACCGACCCTATTCTGACGCTCACCTCTGGGAATTCTGACGTCCACTTAGGGTGTAGGACGGCGGACAGTCTGACCTCGGGAATTTGAGGTCGCTTGGAGACGCAGAAACTTAGCCGCGAGCTGCTGGCCGAGCGGTGGATTCCCTCAACAGGAGCTTGGGTCCGACCTTCGAGTCCGGGATGATGTCCGGACTACTGAGGCGCTGCTGAAGCAGGTGAAAAGTCCTTGTGCCTAGATCCTTGAAGTCAGGAGCCACCGTTGCGAGGGCGGGCCAAGTGAATTCGCTGAACGGTTGGTTGTCCCAGCCGACGATGGATACTTCTTCCGGGACTCGGACGCCTTTTTCGTGGAGGGCGCGTAGTGCGGCGACGGCGAGTCCGTCGTTTGAGCAGAAGATTGCGGTTATTTCCGGGTCTTCAGCGACGCGCAGACCCTGCTCGTAACCGGATCTGGGTGCGCGGGTTGCTTCCAGGACTGGTGGGGGAGTGATGCCTGCATCGGTGAGTGCGTCATGCCATCCTTGGTAGCGTCCTGAGAACTGTGTGAGGGGGAATAATCCGAGGTGGTGCACTGTGTGGTGACCGAGTTGAAGTAGGTGTTCCGTTGCCTGGCGACCTGCGGCGTATTCGTCGATGAATGCGTATGGGAAGCCGGGCTGTCCGACGGGAAAGCCGGACGCGGCTACGGTCGGAATAGTGGCAGGGAGTTGCTTGAGTACTTCGGCGGCTGACGGGTCGAAGTCCAAAACAATGATCCCGGCGAGCTGTTGTTGGAGGGCAGCCTCCAGGGCCGCTTTGACGTCGGGTCCTTCGGCGGATTTCACTGCTGAGATGACGACGGAGTAGCCTGCGGATTGGGCGGCTTCTTCGATGCCGGCGAGTGTGTTCGCATATCCGTAGGCTGCAGTGCTGGCGGTGAAGATCGCTATCATCGTGTGCTTGCCGCTTCGGAGGTTCCGGGCGACCGAACTGGGCCGGTAGTCGAGTTCTTTGATGGCCGCCTCGACGCGTTCCCTGAGTCCTTGGCTTACCGGGATATTTCCTGTCAGGACGCGGGAAACTGTCGGCACGGAAACGCCTGCCAGACGCGCCACGTCGGCGATGACAGGTTTGCGCGAATCATTGGCGATGGTCATTTCAATCCTCGTTGTAGTGTGCCGACTGCTTTGAAGACTATCCGGCCATGTGCGTCTTGGCGCTTACTTGCCTCCTGACGAGCAACCACGCCAGAAGGGCCGGCACAAGGCCGCTGCCCAAGGGAATCAGTGTAGGCAGACGGAGAGCAAGTACGCCCCACGTAGCCAGGGCGATCACGCACCCGCCCAGGGGAAGGGGCCTGCGAAGGACTAACTGAAGTGCCGCCTCCCACAGGTTTCGGCCGCTCGTGTCATTGTCTGCTTCCATGGCGGTGGCCAACAGCGCGAGGTAGAAGCCCGCTGCGGCGCCACACAGCGGAATGATGACGCAGAGCGCTGCTATGCCAAGCGGTCCGGGTGTCGATAGCCAAAACAGGATCGAGAATACGGCCACCCCCGCCAGGAATGCGGTGGCGATGCCGGCACGTGCGAGGCGCTTCCACGCCCAGGAAAATTCACTGATGAAGCGTCGGAAAGCACCTGGTTTGTCTTCCAGAATGACTTGGCGGAATGAACGCTGAAGGGCCACGGCCGCGGGCAGGATGGTGACGAGGGGAACGCTGACCACGACAAACAGCAGCTGCAGCAGCAACGCTTCGCCGATGACGTCGAAGGCGTTTACGACGACCGCTCCCTTGGAGTGGGCTTTTGCCTTGTTCATTTCATTTTCCTTACCGCAGCCTCGTTGCTGACGATACGCCTCAACCCCTTTGAGTCGATCCCCAAAGTGTGACTTGCATCGCTGATATCGATATCATACACTGGTTTGAACCCGCCATCCATTGCCGGATGGCTACTTCAGGAGGATTGATATGGCACGTCGACGTGCGGGAATTCTTTCGCTGGCAGTCGCTGGCACCCTTGCCCTTAGCGCTTGTGGCTCCGGCGGTGCATCCACCGCTCCTGCTTCGAACCCGGCAGAAGCTACAGGTACGCTCCGCGTTCTGGTGCCCAGCTACCCGGCCAGCAACGAGGGCAAAGCGGCCCTCGACAAAGTAGTTGCTTCGTTCAACGCAAAATACCCGAAGGTCACGGTCGAGCCGGACTTCGCCACTTTCGACACCTTGAACCAGAAGATTTCCACGTCCATCGCCGGCGGTCAGGGCTACGACGTTCTGGTCACCGGCATCGGGTGGGTACCACCGTTCGCTGCTAAGAACGTTTTCGAGGATCTGTCCAGCTTCGGCGCGACCGCTGATTCACTGGGCAAGTCGACGGACCCGGCACTTGTCCCGGCGTCCGAGTTCAAAGGCAAGGTCTACGCGCTGCCCCTGATCGCCGCACCGAAGCCGTTGGCCCTGCGCAAATCATTGTTTGAAAAGGCGGGTCTGGACCCGACCAAGCCGCCGACAACGATGGACGAACTCAAGGCCGATGCCGAGAAGCTGACGGTGAAGGATGCAGCTGGCAACATCACCCAGGCCGGCTTCGACTTCTGGGCGGGACCGGGCGGATACCGCCAGGACTTCGTCGCTTTGCTGGGCTCGTTGGGCAAACCACTGTATGACGGCGACGGTAACCCGCAGTTCGCAGGAGCTGAGGGTACCCAGACCCTGGAGTGGATGAAGAGCATGGTGAACAACGTGCAAAAGTACGGCGCACAGAATGCCGCCAAGTCGCCGCTGGTCAACACCGGTGAAGCGGCCATGGGCTTTACCGGCGGCTACATTGACTGCTCCGACAAGGGAGTGGGCAAGGCAACGTGTGACGATCTGGTCTACTTCAACCTCAAGGACAAAGACGGCTCGATGTTCACCGGCGGCCAGCTCGCCTCGGTTGGTAAGAGCAGCAAGCTGAAGTCAGCTGCCTGGGACTTCATTCAGGAGCTGAGCAAGCCGGAGGCCGAGTCAGGCATCGCTGCGTTGAACTTCGCGGTCCCGGCCGGGAAGGACTCCGCTGGTTCCGAGATTGTGAAATCCAACCCTGCGAGCACGTTCGTGGCGGCCAACCTTGGTGACGCGAAGTTTGAAGGCGGAGCGGCAAACTGGCTGGAGCTCCGCGGGACTTTCGGTACCAGCCTTGACGATGCTCTGCTGGGTAAGAAGCCAGTGGAGGACACTCTGAAGGCACTGGAGCAGCAGTCAAAGTGAGCACTCTAAAAGAGACGAAACCATCGGTGCGCGCGGCGGGGGCAGCTCATGCCCGCGCCGCGCGCCCCGAGGGGCGGAAGTCACGGCTCACCCGGAATCAGTCCCGCGCCGGCTGGTTGCTCTTGTCGCCGGCACTGCTGCACTCGACGTTCTTCCTTGCCGTCCCGGCTGTTGTTGCCATCTTCTTAAGCTTCACCGACTACGACTTTTCCGGAACCTGGAAGCTGATCGGAACGGAAAATTACGTTGAACTGTTCCAGGACCCCCGGTTCCAGGCGGCACTGCGGAACACGATCGCCTACACACTGGTTGTGGTTCCCCTGTCTATGGCCCTGGCACTGCTCATCGCACTGGGGCTGAACCTGAAGATCCGCGGGCTGGGCTTTTTCCGCACGGTTTATTACCTGCCCGTGGTCACCGCTACGGTTGCCGCGGCATCGGTATGGTTGTGGATCTACCACCCGAGTGCCGGCTTGGCGAATGCTGTTGGTAGCCTCTTCGGCCTGGCCCGTTCCGAATGGCTGAACGACCCCGGCACGGCGCTGCCGGCACTGATGGCAGTGGGAATTTGGCAGGGGCTTGGCGCCAAGATGATCGTCTACTTGGCTGCGCTTCAGGGGGTCTCCAAGGAGCTGCTCGAGGCCGCCAATCTCGATGGCGCCAACCGCTGGCAGGTCTTCCGGAACGTTATTTGGCCAGCCCTCGGCCCGGCACACTACTTCGTTCTCATCACTGCAATTGTGCAGACCTTCCAGGTCTTTGACCTCGTCTTCGTTATGACCAAGGGCGGCCCGGTCAACTCAACAACCGTCCTGACCTTTGACATCTACAACAACGCCTTCGAAGGCCTGCGGCTGGGGTACGCGTCCGCGGAGACAGTCATCATGCTCATTCTCATCGCGGTCTTCATTTACCTCGGCGGCCGTTCGCAAAGGAATACCCAGGATGGACAGTAAGAAACTCACCCCCGGCCGCGTGGTCCTCTACGCAGTACTTCTGTTGGGCTCGATCCTGATGGTCGGTCCGTTCATTTGGATGATACTGACGGCATTGAAGTCCACCGGTGAAGTCAGCACGTTCTCCTGGTTGCCGACCCAGTTCCATTGGGACAACTTTCTCGAGGCCATGAATGCTGCGCCGTTCCTGCGCTACTTCGGCAACAGCCTTCTTTTGACGATTGGGGAGACCGCTCTGACTCTGGTGTTCTGCACCATGGCGGGTTACGCCCTGGCGAAGGCCCCCATTCGTGGAGCCAAGGGGATCCTGAACTACTTCATCGCCCTGATGATGGTTCCGTTTCAGATCGTGCTGGTGCCGTTGTTCCTGCTGGTGAAGTCGATCCCGCTGTTCGGGGGTAACGACATCCTGGGACAGGGCGGTACCGGCTGGCTGAACACTTGGTGGGCTCTGATCATCCCCTTGGCGATCGCACCTCTCTACACCTTCCTGGCCCGCCAGTTCTATGTGACACTTCCGTCGGAACTGGCGGATGCAGCGCGGGTGGACGGCCTTGGAGAGTTCGGGATTTTCTTCCGCATCATGACGCCTCTGGTTAAGCCCGCTCTGGTGACCATTGGCGTATTCCAAATAGAAGCGGCGTGGAACAGCTTCCTGTGGCCCCTCATCGTCACCAACTCGGACGAGCTCCGGCCCCTGCAGGTGGGGCTTGCGATCTTCTCGCAGGATCCGCTCAACGTTCAGTGGCCCTACCTCATGGCCGGCGCCACGCTCGCCACGCTGCCCATGATCATCCTGTTCATCTTTGCTCAGAAGCGCTTCGTTGAGGGCATGGCCAGCGCAGGCCTCAAGGGCTGATCCCTTCCAAACAAGAGGAACAACATGATCACGCCGTCAGCCTCAACGCTGGGCGCACCAGGGATACCCCTGAACGTCGTCCTGACCTGGCTGCAACAACATCGCATCCGGGGCATCGAACTGCGGCTCGCGCCGGGGGAAATCGCCGACCCACAGATGGGCATACCGGCCCGGGACGACCTGCGACGCCGGATTGACGTTGCAGGTGTGCAGGTAACGGCCATCGCGAGCTATGTGAAGGTAGCGGCTCCGGGGCCCGATGAAGCGGTCCTCGCCGAGCTCACCCATGCAATCGCCTTCGCCAGGGACCTCAGGGCACCCATGGTCCGGGTATTTCCCGGAGCAGATACCGGACCTGCCGCCTTCACCGACGTCCCGCCTTTGATGGAATCACGTGAAGAAGTGGATGACCGGGCGGCACGGAGGCTCAGTGCCATCACCTCATACGCCGTGGATCTCGGCGTCCTGCCAGTGCTGGAGACCCACGATTCGCATCCCAGGGGCAAGGACATCGCCGCGATCCTCCACCGGGTGGACGGGCCTGTGGGGGTGGTATGGGATGTGCTGCATCCCTGGCGTGTAGGCGAACAGCTGGAAGAGACGTGGGAAACCCTCGCGCCCTGGCTGGGGACCGGCCGCGGCTGCGTCCAAATCAAAGACGCCGCTATGCCCGCCAGCAGTGCACCGCTGCCCATCGGCAAGGGCTCCTTGCCCATCGAGGAGTTTGGCCAACTGCTGGTCCGCCACGAATACTGCGGCCCGGTGACGCTGGAGTGGGAAAAAGCCTGGTATCCGCAGGCGGCTCAGCTCGACGTCGCACTGGGGTCCGTCCGCACATGGCTCGACAGATATTGGGATGAGGACATCAATTGAATGCAGCACTGCACAGCACCGCCGTGCCAAAAACGCCCCGGTTCAGGCCCAAGGTGGCTTTGGCTATGCAGGACAGCGACCTGCGGGACGCCCTGTTTTCCAAACGCCTCCGCAGCCGGCTCGAATCAATCTGTGACTGCGACTTCAGCCTGGTCATCCAGGACTTCAAAGCCACGCCTGACGAGGCCATCGAAGATGTTGACGTTCTCCTCACCGGCTGGTTTTCTCCCCGCATCGACGCAACTGTTCTTGCCCGTATGCCCCGGCTCAGGCTTATTGCCCATGCAGGTGGAAGCGTCAAGGGCCATGTCCTGCCGGAATGCTGGGAACGGGGCATAACAGTGACAACGGCTGCAGAGGCCAACGCGCTGCCGGTTGCCGAATACACCCTTGGCCTCATCCTCTTGGCGGGAAAGTCAACAATGGCTGCCAGTCACCTCTACACCCAGCGCCAAACCAAGATAGACCGCGAACTCGAGTTCCCTGACAGCGGCAATTACGAGCGGTCGATCGGGATCGTTGGAGCATCCACTATCGGTCGGCTGGTTCTGGAACGCCTTCGACCGTTCGACTTTGATGTCAGCGTCTATGACCCGACGATCAGCGATGCCGAAGCACTGCGGCTGGGGGCCCGCCGGCTTGGCCTCGATGAGCTCATGAGTGGCAGCGACATCGTGTCGCTGCACGCCCCGGTACTATCCGGGACCGTGAACATGGTCGGCCCCGCCCAGTTGGCTGCGATGAAGGACGGCTCGACCTTGATCAACACCGCCAGGGGCGAACTCGTAGACCACAACGCGCTCATTGCTGAGCTGAAGTCGGGCCGTCTGAATGCTTTCCTGGACGTCACCAGCCCGGAACCACTGCCCGCCGGCCACCCGTTGTATACCCTTCCGAACGTACTGCTGACTCCCCATATTGCCGGTTCGATGGGTAGCGAACTGCATCGGCTGGCGGCCTACGCAATCGACGAAATCGAACGCTACGCCGCGGCCGCGCCCCCGAGGTTCCCGGTCGGCCTCACCGACCTGGTGAGGATGGCCTAAGGATGGAAAGAAGTTTCATTACATGGTCGAACGGCACCTTGCATCTGGCGCTTGGAGCCGACAAGGAGAGCCCTGTCGGCATCGCCTACCTTCACCCGGCCGAGGCCGCCTCGTCGCCGCTGGCGTCCGGCTCTGCCCTGGTGGAAATCCTTACAGTGGGGGAGGGAAGAGCCAGAACCAGCCAACGGTACGCCGAATCCACTGTCGGTAAACGCCTCAGATATGTCAGCCACACTGCCGCATCGGAGGGCAGCTGGAACATTCTCACAGTGCTCCAGCGCGACACAGAAACCGGATTGGAAGCAGAAACTGTCCTCCGCGCTGCCTCCGGCGCAAGCACGGTACAGGCCGTGACGACCGTCCGCAACAACGGACACAAACCCGTCGCGCTTCAGGCGGTCACCACAATGGCCCTCCCACTCCTGGCCGGACGCCGGCCTGCCGAGGCCACAACTTTGCGGCTCGCCTCAGCCACCTCACAATGGCTGGGCGAAAACCAGTGGACTATGGAGGACCTGCGCCAATCCCTGCCTGACCTGAACTTGGGCCTTCACGAACAGGACCAGCGCGGGCACCTGCTTCGCGCCTCGACCTCGTCCTGGTCCACCGGGGGGCCTTTGCCCACAGCGGCCCTTGTCGACGCCGACGACCAGTGGTGCTGGATGTGGCAGGTCGAACACAACGGGGGATGGGCATGGGAACTCAGCGAGACCCGCGACGCCCTCAACCTCGCCCTCCTCGGCCCCACAGATGATCAACACAACTGGCTCCATTCCCTGGAGCCCGGCGACGAGTTCATCACCGTCCCCGCCGCCCTGGCCGTCAGCCGAGACGGTCTGCCGGGGGCGCTTGCACAGATGACCGCACACCGCCGGGCGCTTCGGGGCAACATCACTTTTTCGCGCCGGCCGCCCGTGATCTACAACGACTTCATGAACACCCTGATGGGGGATCCGAGCACCGACAAACTCCTCCCGCTGGTGACGGCCGCAGCTGAAGCCGGTGCTGAGATCTTCTGCATCGACGCCGGCTGGTACGACGACACAACCGACTGGTGGGACGCAGTGGGGGAATGGCAACCCTCAACTGCACGGTTCCCCAACGGCCTTTCCGAGGTCACCGACGCCATCAGCTCCGCAGGCATGGGTGTCGGGCTCTGGCTGGAGCCCGAAGTGGTGGGCGTCCGAAGCGCCATGGCCGCCTCGCTCCCCGAAGAGGCATTCCTTCAGCGCCGAGGTGTCCGGGTGGTAGAACACGGCCGGTATCACCTCGACTTCCGCCACCCGGCAGCGAGAGCCCACCTTGATGAGACGGTGGACCGGCTGGTGGCCGACTTCCACACCGCGTATTTCAAGCTCGACTACAACATCACTGCCGGTACCGGAACTGATCTCGGCGCCAGCTCCTCCGGCGCCGGTCTACTCGGACATAACCGGGCGTACCTTGACTGGCTGGACGGCGTGAAAGCCCGCCATCCCCACGTAATCATCGAAAACTGCGCCTCCGGTGCGATGCGCCAGGACTACGCGCTCCTGGCACGCCTTGACCTTCAGTCGACCTCGGACCAGCAGGACCTGCTGCTGTATCCGCCCATCGCCGCCAACGCCTTCCTCAGCGTCCTTCCCGAGCAGGCAGCCAACTGGGCCTACCCGCAACCCGAGATGGACGACGAGGAAATCCGCTTCACCATGGCCACCGGGATGCTCGGCCGGATGTGCCTCTCGGGCTTCCTCGACAGGATGACAACCGGCCAGCTGGCGTTAGTCGGCGAAGCGGTATCAGTGCACAAGGAAATACTGCCGGAAATCCAGGCGTCCACCGCGTTCTATCCGTCAGGAATACCCCTGTGGAATGACCAGTGGTTGTCCGTGGGACTCCGGGCTTCCGAAAGGGACCTGATAACGGTATGGCACCGCGGGCATGCACAGAACGAACTGACACTGCACCTGCCCCGCTGGGCCGGCCAGGAAGTCACCTTCAGCTGGCTGGGATCAGGCATGGGCTTCAAGACAAAGTGGGACCCATCCGGCTACCTATTCCTCACCGCCAGCACGCCCAATGCACGTCCCTCCGCAGTGACCTTCACCGTACAAGCTGCATAGGGCCCGACCCCTGGGTCACCGCTGAGCGGATAAACCCAATGGGTGACGACTTCCTCCCACCGCTCACCCCTCTGAGCATGCGGTTCCTGATTTCGAGAGAAGAGCTATGTACAGACTGAACAACAGCATCAGGGATTACGCATGGGGATCAAAGACCCTCATCGCCGATTTCCTTGGCCGTCCACCGTCAGGCGCCCCTGAGGCAGAGATGTGGATCGGCGCCCATTCAGGTGCGCCGTCAGAGGCGCTCCTGGACAGCGGTCCCAGACGCCTGGACAAGTTGATAGAGGCTGACGCCGAAGGCACGCTCGGGCCGGACGGCCACGCGGTCTTCGGAAGCACATTGCCGTTCCTGATGAAGGTGCTGGCTGCTGAATCCGCACTGTCACTTCAGGTACATCCGACACGTGAACAGGCCGCGTCTGGCTTCGCAGCCGAAGATGCTCTCGGCGTCCCGAAAGATGCCCAAACGCGCAACTACAAAGACCGTAACCATAAGCCCGAGATGATTCTGGCCCTCACGGACTTCGAGGCCTTGTGCGGGTTTCGCCCGGCATCGGAGACCAAAGCGATTTTCGACGCGCTCGTGACCTTTTTCAGGGAGACAGGGGCCGAAATCCCCCAGGCCCTGCAGCAAGCCTGCTCTACACTTTCCGGCACCGACGACCCATCTGCGCTCCGGCAAACCTTCACCGGACTCATCAGGGGCGGCGATGAAGTCTCCTGCGCGGTTGACGCCGTGGCGGCGCTGCTGGGCTCGAGGATTCCAGGGGGTCTTCATGCCGCGGCTTTGAAAACGGCACTGGAGCTCAGCGAAGCGTACCCAAGGGACCCTGGGGTTTTGATATCCCTGATGCTGAACAGGGTCTCCCTTCGCCCAGGCGAAGCCGTGTACCTGCCTGCCGGGAACATTCACGCCTATCTGCACGGCCTGGGCATCGAAGTCATGGCTTCCTCCGACAACGTGCTCCGCGGCGGACTAACCGCCAAACACATTGACGTAGACGAACTGTTGAGAACAGTCGACTTCACGCCCCTGCCCGCTCCACGACTCGCCGCAACTTCTCCCGCAGAAGGGCACCTGATCTGGCAACCCCCCTTCGACGAGTTCCAATTGCAGCGGATCGAACTGCAACCATCAACCACAAACATCGATCTTCCAGCAGGGCTACCGGTGCTTGTCCTCGTCGCCTCCGGCAGCGGCCTGCTGGACACTGGGCGGCAGACATTGAAACTGGGGAAAGGCGACAGCGCTTTTGCCGGAGCCAATGAAAGCCCTGTCACGTTGCGGGCAGGCAGCAACGAACCACTGGTTGCCTTCGTCGCCACCACAGGGATCCAGGGCGAGACCCATTGACGCCCTGCCCACCCTTCGAACGATCCGTAACGACACCTCAGGCATGATATGACCAACTCAGCGAACCCCCTGTCCACCGCCAACGGGATCCCTGCAACCAGCGCCGCAACGGGCGCCTTGATCGGTCTGGATATTGGAGGCACCAAGACCCACGGCGTACGGTTCGAAAATGGCGTGCCTGTCGCCGACAGTATCGCCGGCAGTGCCAACGTCCAGAACGTCAGCCGGGAAGCTGCCCACGCCCACCTCGCAGAGCTTTTCGCGGATATTGGCTACGGAAACGTCGTACAGGTATACGCCGGCGCCGGCGGAATCGATACCGACGCCGATGCCGAAGCCCTAAAAGCTCTCATTGCCCCTTTCGCACCGAAAGCCCTGACCACCATCGTCCACGACTCACGACTGCTCCTCGCAGCAGGCTGTGTCAGCAGCGGAGTCGCCGTCATCGCCGGGACGGGGTCAGCGGCCTGGGGACGTAATCCGCGCGGAGCCGAGGCACGGGCAGGAGGGTGGGGCTATCTGCTGGGCGACGAAGGAAGCGGATACTGGCTCGGCCGGGAAGCCGTCCGCCACAGCCTTCACAGAATGAACCAAGGCTACGAACCCGACGCCCTGACCCGGAGTCTCTTAGCCGCATGCGATCTGGATCATCCAAACCAACTGATCGCACTGTTCCATTCAGCGGGCACAGGACGCCGGTACTGGGCACAGCAGGCACGTCTGGTCGTAGACGCCGCTGACGCCGGACACCTTCCCAGCCAGAAGATGCTTGACCATGCCGGACAGGATCTCGCCTATATGACAACGCAAACGCTGTCCCAACTGGGCATCACCGGACCGGTCGTTCTGGGCGGAGGCCTTGGCACGCACGTACCGCGCCTTCAATCAGCCTTCCGTGAAGCGTTGGCCAAGGACGGAATAACCGACGTCCGCCCGGTTACCCAAGCCCCTGTCTTTGGTGTCCCCCAACTCGCCGCGGAACATCTGCCGCAGTTGGCCTAGCAACACCGTCATTTCAACCCTCGTCAAAAACTTAGTCCGCCGCGTTGAAGCGGCATGGAGGTCCTATGCAATCCGTTCATGTTCCCGCAACAGAATCGTTCCCGGTCTGCCCCTCGACGGGCGTTCTTTCGCCATTGCCCCTGCCGGCTGTATCGCTGTCGGGAGGCTTTTGGGGGGAGCGCCAAGAACTGAACCGTGCCGCCATCATTCCCCACGGCGTCTCCTGGGTCACCAGGCTTGACTGGTTGGGCAACCTTGAGAAGGCGGCCGGGAAGGAAAAGTACGAGCACCGGGGACGGGAATTCGCCGACTCGGAGATCTATAAGCTGATCGAAGCCATGTCCTGGGAACATGCCCGCTCCGGCGCAACCGGACTCGACGAAGTTCTGGACACATTCATCGATAAGCTCGCCGAAGCCCAAGATCCAGACGGCTACCTCCACACCTTGTTTGGCAGGCCCTGGCAGCAGCCCCGCTACTCGGATTTCAAGTGGGGCCATGAACTCTACTGCTTCGGGCATCTTATCCAGGCCGCAGTAGCCAACCACCGTGCCACCGGGGCGACAAAACTGCTGGACGTTGCCCGCAAACTGGCTGACCACGTCTGCACCATGTTCGGCACCGATGGGCTGGATAAAGTGTGCGGGCACGCCGAAATCGAGGTCGCCCTCGTAGAGCTGTTCCGGGTCACGAACGAACAGCGCTACCTGGACCAGGCCAGAACCTTCATCGAGCGCCGAGGCACCGGCACGCTGCCCCTGTTTGAATTCGGGCAAGCCTATTGGCAGGACGACATGCCCGTCCGCGCGGCCACCGTCCTGCGAGGCCATGCCGTCCGTGCCCTGTACCTCGCTGCCGGAGCCGTTGACGTTGCGGTTGAAACCAACGACACTGAACTCCTGGACGCCCTGAAGCTCCAATGGAGCAACACCGTCGCCCGCCGCACCTACATCACCGGCGGGATGGGCTCGCACCACATGGACGAGGCCTACGGGGAAGACTTCGTGCTCCCGCCGGACCGCTCGTACTGCGAAACATGCGCAGGCGTCGCTTCCATCATGTTTAGCTGGCGGCTGCTGCTGGCAACCGGTGACCCACAATATGCGGACCTCATCGAGCGGACCCTGTTCAATATCGTGGCAACTTCCCCCTCCGCGGACGGCAAGTCCTTTTTCTACGCCAACACCCTGCACCAGCGCTCCACGGCAGGGGAAGCACCACTGAATGAGGACGGAGTCTGTATCCGCGGAGGCTCCAGCGGCCGTGAAGCGTGGTTCGAAGTGTCCTGCTGCCCGCCCAACGTCGCCCGAACTCTAGCAAGTCTCAGCTCCTACGTCGCAACCACTGACACTGCCGGTGTGCAAATCCACCAGTACGCGGCAGGACGGATCCTCGCCGAACTGGGCGCCGGCGCCCTGGTCCTGGATGTGGACACCGACTACCCAGCCACCGGTAGCATCAAGATCACCGTGATCGAAGCGCCAGATTCGCCCGTCAGCATCAGCCTGCGGGTTCCCGGCTGGGCAACGGGAGCGACGATAGACGCCGGTGACGGCGCCCAGCCCTCCGCTCCGGGCACAACCACAATCACCAAGGCTTTCCTGTCCGGCCAGGAAATCATGTTGAAACTGCCGATGGAGCCCAGGTTCTCCTGGCCCGATGACCGCATTGATGCGGTCCGCGGCTGCGTTGCCGTCGAGCGTGGCCCCGAGGTCTTCGCCCTGGAATCCGTCGACCTGCCCTCCGGCTGGGAACTGCCGGACGCACAAATAGATACGACGGCAGGCATCGGCGAAAAGGACGGCACCGTCACCGTACAACTGGCCTTACTGCAGCGGGAGACATCAAACCGTTCGTGGCCCTTCGCAGGCGAGTATCACACGCCTGCTGGAGCCACGCGCGGGGTGGCTCTGGTCCCTTACCACTCCTGGGCCGAACGCGGCAGCTCGACCATGAGGATATGGATCCCGGTACACACCCCGGAAACTGCCTAAGTAACCCGTAAAGCAGGCCGATGTGACTTGTACAACACATCAGCCTGCTTTACGGTAGTTCGTGATATCGATTTCAGCCAGGGTTTTCCTTCGACGCGCAGGGCCGCGTCCTCCCTTTCAGCACAGTCCGTCTCCAACGAAGGCGTCAGGAACTATGTCCAACATCAAAACGAGCTCTTTAGCTGATCCGGCGCGTACGCAGGGTCAGCAAACCGGGCCAGGTCCACAAGCCGAGGCTCGTGGCCCCGCCAGGACTAAAAGCACTTTCAGGGCGCGGCTTCGCACCGACTGGCCTCTGTTGCTGCTCGCCGCGCCAGGCATCCTGCTGATCCTGGCTTTCCATTACGTGCCGCTCCTCGGGAACGTCATTGCCTTCAAGGACTACCAGCCGTTCATTGGCATCTGGGACAGCCCCTGGGTTGGATTCGAGAACTTTACCGTTCTCTTCAACGGCGACGCCGCATTCATGAGGGCCTTGGGTAACACGCTCATCATCCTGTTGCTCCAGGTGGTGCTGGTTTTCCCCGCGCCTATCGCACTGGCCCTGCTCCTGAACAGCCTCATTTCCAATCGGGTCAAGCAATGGGTCCAGAGCATCCTCTACCTGCCGCACTTCATGTCTTGGGTCATCGTTGTGGCGATATTCCAGCAGATGCTCGGCGGGGGCGGATTACTGAACTCCATGCTCCGCTCGGCGGACATGGCCACAGTGTCGATCATCGGCAACCCGGACCTCTTCAAGGCCCTGATCACATCCCAGGTGATCTGGAAGGACACCGGGTGGGCCACGATCCTCTTCCTGGCGGCGCTGGCTGGGATCGACCAGTCCCTGCATGAAGCGGCCGCAGTGGACGGGGCCTCCCCCTGGCGGCGGATCTGGCACGTTACCCTTCCGGGACTGCGCGGTTTGATCATCCTGTTGCTGATCCTCCGTCTGGGCGACGCCCTGACGGTCGGATTCGAGCAGATCATCCTCCAGCAACAACACGTCGGGTTGGAAGTTTCGGAGGTACTGGATACCTACGTCTTCAACAACGGCGTCATCGGTGGCGCGTGGGGCGTCAGCGCGGCAGTAGGACTAGTCAAGGGAATCGTAGGCCTGGCCCTGGTTCTGGGAGCCAACAAGATCGCCCACATGTTCGGCGAAAGGGGCGTGTACCAATCATGACCAATTCCACTTTCAGCAGGCGCCGGGCCTCAGCGCGGGAACGGCGACTTGCCGGTACCGAGCGTCCGATGTGGATGGGCAGGCCGAGCCCGGCCGTGCAAGCTCTGAAGGCTGTCGTCCTGACCCTCGCCTGCGTGCTGGTGATTCTGCCTTTTATTGCGGTGATTTCAACAAGCCTGTCCGATGAGGAGACGGTCCGGCAGGCTGGCGGATTCGTCCTGTGGACTACCGAGCCTACTTTTGCCGCGTACCAGCAAATATTCTCCGGCGGGGTTGTCACCCGCTCAGTGCTGGTCAGCACCGGCGTAACCCTGGTCGGCACACTCATCAGCATTGTGACGACCGTGGCCCTCGCATACGGGTTGGCCCGGCCCAAAACCCTGGGCGCGAAACCGCTCCTGATGACCGTCCTCTTTACCCTTCTCTTCGCTCCGGGACTGATTCCCTCCTACCTGATGGTGAAAGAACTCGGGCTGATTGATTCCTACTGGGCACTGATCCTTCCGGTCTGCGTGAACGCCTTCAATGTGATCGTCGTGCGGTCCTTTTTTATGGACATTCCGCAGGAACTTATCGACAGTGCACGGATTGACGGCGCCTCGGAGTTCACCATCCTTAACAGAATCATTCTGCCGTTGTCCCGTGCTGTGATCGCCGTGGTCTCCCTCTTCTATGCGGTGGGCTACTGGAATGCCTTCTTCAACGCCGTCCTCTATCTCAACGACAACTCCAAATGGCCTCTACAGCTCGTTCTGCGCACCTTCGTTGTGCAGGGCCAGACCTACCAGCAGTCCCTCGACGGCTCCATACCACCTCCACAGGCAGCACTGCAGATGGCCATCCTTGTGATTTCCATCGTGCCCATCCTGATCGTTTACCCCTTCCTGCAAAAACACTTCGCAAAAGGCATGCTCACCGGAGCAGTCAAGGGCTGACCTCCGCTTCAGGCCAGGCCCACGCATCACTTTTCAAAGGAGAAATGACATGACCGTACTCAAACCATCCCGACGCGGGTTTCTCAGCGCAGCCGTCCTGCTGGGAGGAGCAGTTGGAACCGGGCTTCTCTCCGGCTGCAGCGGTGGTTCCTCCACCGGAGGCACTGCGGCCAACAGTAAAGTGGCCCTCCCCGCATACATTCCCTCTTCCCTGGTTGAGGCGGATCTGCCCGGCAAGGGCGCCGCGATCCAGGCCGGATTTTTCAAGTACCCCCTCGACAATCTGAGGAAGACCGTGGAGGCTGCTCCGGGCAACGGCAATAGCCTCAGCTTCCTCACCCTGACCTTTGGAGCGGTCGGAACCGCGAAAGAGCAGAACAGATACTGGCAGTTCATGAACAAGGAGCTGAACGCGGACATGGACGTCCAGACCACTCTGGCGGACTCGTACCTGCAGAAAGTCCAGACCGTTGTCGCGGGCGGCCAGATACCCGACATGGTCACCTTCGGCAGTAACTATCCGATCCCGCAGACGCCTGCCCTACTGAAGTCCAAATTCACCGACATCACATCGCACGTTTCGGGCGATGCCATCAAGGCCTACCCGAACCTGGCCAACATCCCCACCGAGGCGTGGCAGGCAACTGTCTTCAACGGGGGCATCTACGGCGTTCCCTGCCCGCGGCCGACCGGCGGTGCTCCCATTCTTGCCTACACCGACAGCTTCGAAGCGGCCGGTGTCACGGCAGCGCCTAAGAACCTCGAAGACCTCCGGAAGGCACTCAAAGCCGTGACCGACCCCGGAAAGTCTCTCTGGGGCGTCTCAAATCCCTTCTCCGCCGCGTACTACGGGCGCCTTGGCAACGGATCTCCAAACAACTGGCGTCAAGAGGCCGGCAAGTTCACCCACGAGATCGAAACCGCAGAGTTCGAAGCGGCATTGGCGTGGGCCGCCCAGGTCAAACAGGACGGATCGATACATCCCGACGGGATCACCGTGGAGGACGGCAACCGGCTCTTTGCCGCCCGCAACGTCGCCACCACCCTTGGCAGCGCCACCGGCTGGCCCGGCGTGTACGCTGCAGCGGTCAAAGCGGGCACCAAGGTTGCGCCCTGGGTGGCACCCGCCGCTGAAGGAAAGTCAGCCGTACTTCACGCCGGTAGCCCGTACGGGTTTTTCACCGCATTCGCAAAGACCGACGACGCCGAGCGCATCAAGGAAATGCTTCGAATCGCCAACTACATGGCTTCGCCCTTCGGCAGCCAGGAACACCTCAACGTCACCTACGGTGTCAAAGACCTCCACTGGACAGACAAAAACGGCGTCATCACCCCCACGGACCTGGCAAAGACTGAAAAAGGCATCAGCTTCAGCTACCTCAGTAATGCACCCATTCCGCAGTTCAACCCCGGCTTCGACGAAGGCACCAAGCTCATCCACGAATTCCAGACCAAGACTGAAACCATGCTGATTAATGACCCCAGCCTTGTTCTCTTCTCCGACACTTGGAGCAACAAGAAGGCCCAGCTGAATACGCTGATCACTACCGCCATCAATGACGTGGTGCTGGGCCGCAAGCCCGTGACGGCGATCAAATCCGAACTGGTTCCAGCATGGAAGGCAGCCGGGGGAGACCAGGCACGCAAGGAATTCGAGGAAGCCTTCGCCGCAGCCTAGACCCTTCGTAAGCGGTGTGCGGGAAACGGTCTCGGTGAAGGCCGTTCCCGCACGCCCGGCCACCGTTCGGCGACTCGGGCCAGCACCTATCCACTCCAAACCGCACTATTAGTCCCGAAAGGACCCCATGTCATCTGCCATCGGCCTGAATGCCCACGCGCAGGACACCGGACGAGCCCACCCCGACTACTGGCTCGATTTCGTGGACTTCGGCCGCGAAGAATCCGAGGCCGAGCACGCGCTCAACAGTGAGGCGAGCATCGTCATCGCGGATGACGTGGATGTTGAGACCCCGGTGCTCCCCGCGGGTGCGGACACGATACTCATCGGACACCCCGGTGAGCCAGGAAGGATAGTACTGCCGCTTCAACCGGCGGCGACCAGGCTCGCAGACCTGCGCTTCACCATGAAGGTCGACCCGCTCCAGCAGAACTACCTGACGGTCAAGTTCTGGGGCGAGGACTCATCAGCCTACAAGACCCTGGTCCTTGTTAACGGCGAGCAGGCAGCGTACCGAACCGGTGGGGACTACGAACCAATCAACGTCGGAACACGGGGCGGTCTCCCCGGCCGGTTCTTCCATTCGACCGCCGCGCTTCCGCTGGCTTCAACCACCGGGCAGCAGATCGTCGAAATCACCCTCAGGACATACGTCCTGTCTTATCGGACCCTCGCGGGGGAGACCGGGTTTGAAAAGGCCACCAACATTTCACGGCGGTTTTTCTCCGCCGGTACACACACCGTCGCTGCGCTGCACCCCTCAACCCTGCTTGCCGGATCGCACTCCTCAGCAGACAACGCACCACAGCCCTTCTACGTCAAGCCCCAACGAGCGCCGCTTGAGCAGGAAACCGCCATGGTGCATGGGTTCCGCCGGTGGCAAGAGAACCACTTCAACGCGCTGGAAGCCCGTACTGATCGGGGTGAGCCGCTGCCGATCAGCAGGTACGAGGACGACCTCCGCTTTTATGCCGAAGCGCTCCTGCTGGAGTGGTCACCCGCCACAACCAAGGAGCATAAGCGGCAGGGTCTGCGGCGCATCTTTGCAACCATCGACCACTACACCCGTGAATACTACGGAAACGTCCTCCTGCTCGGAACAGGGGGACACCAATCAGACTGGGGCGGCTACTATGCGGCCCTCGGTGAGGCGCTGTACATCGTCGAGAACCTGGTCACTGACCAGGACGTGTACGGTTCCAACGAGTTCGAATCTCTTCTAGCGGAGCCATTCTCCACCGGCAGCACCGAAGGCAGAACCTCACTTGCGGACACTGGCTGGGACGGCGGCCCACTAACGCGGAAGGCGGCATGGGAGCGCGTCCTGAAAGCAAACTTTGATTTCGCCCGCTCCCGGCTCAGCTACATCTACAACCAGGTGATGTACACCTACGAAGGTGCCTGGAAAGCGCACGAAGGGCTGCGCATCATTGGCTCGCCCTTCTACCAGGGAAAGGAACGCAGCCACCGCATCGTCCGCGAGTTCCTGGGGATAGCGCCGTTTCTTGGCGAGGAAGTGCTGGTCGGACCCGACGGCCGCGAACTGGAGGTGCATCACTCGCTTTTCCATCACGACGGCAACGCCGAATACACCGAAGACTACGCCCAGATCATTATGAAGGGCCTGGCCCAAAGCAAACTCACCGACGACGGCAGCCAGGTCCGCAGGATGCCGTATGGGCCGCACTACTACGGACTGACCCTGGCCGGGCTTACCCGTGAAAACGGCTACGTCGGAGTGTACGGAGAATCAACAAATTACTTCCCCTGCTGGTTCTTTCGGACTCTCGGACACGCAGGCGACGAAGAACTGAACGACGACATCCTGAAAGTGGCTTTGAAGAACCTGCACGCGCGGGGATTTACCAGGTATCAGGGACAAACAACGGCGGGGCACCGGGCCATGCTCATGCAGCAGGTGATCGATGACCGGAACAGCGACTACCCGGGCCGCCCGGCCTACGGCACGGACGAGGAATCCGGCGCCGCCCTGCGCTACGCGGCGCTGGAAGAATTCATGGCACGGAACCCGGACCGGTACTCCACGCCGGAATGGGAGGATTACCGCGAGTATGCGAGGGAAGCGACCGGTTACGCCCAACAGCAACTACTGGACACGCAATTCTTTGACTCATTCCAGCGGCGCTGGCTCGACCGTAAGCTCAAATACGATCTCCGGATCCAAGAGACCTATCGCTACCTCACCGGTGGCAGGAAAGCCCTTCTAGGGTCTGCCGGTGCCGGCCGCATCCTGCCCCACGCGCATCTGGACGCCTTCTCCTCGCACGAGCTGAAGGAACTCGGCGTTCAAGCGGGCTGGGACAACACATCCTTCGCCTGGGTCGACATCGACAATTTGCTGGTTTCTGCGCGCGACGGCGACAACCACCTCTTTGCAAATCTACTGGAACGAAACACTGGAGTATCGGGCGCAAGCCGGGCCCACCTGCAATACGGAAGCACCGAACAGCTCCTCCACTTCCAGGCCGAGGTCGATATGACCAACAGCTACGTGGCGATCCGCGGCACAACCCGTGAGGAATACCGGCAAAAGGCCCAAGACGAAGTTATAGAAGGCCGGCCGTTCGCCCTCACCGGGGAACTCCTCCCCGTGGCCGCCCAGCCCGGCGTCGGGGAGATCCGGCGCGACAACTTCGTCGAAGACAATCCCTATTCGGCCTATCCGGAGCTTGCCACCGCCTGCCTGGGGGAGTACTTCATCGCGATCAACACCACCCGGACCAGCTACGGAAACAGGCGCTCCATTGCTGTCACGTTGCCCTTCGAACACGACCAAGCCGGCGTTCAGGACTTGGTCAGCGGGGCACGTCTTCCCGTGGCAAACGGTCAACTGATGCTTCAGCCGTTGTCCGCCGTCGTCCTCAAGATACGAATGTCACCATCCGGTGCGCCTGTTCCTCCCGCCCGCGTCCCCGCGGTCATCGCCACGCCCGGGCACGGAAAAATCGGCCTGAGCTGGAAACCAGTTGCAGGAGCGTCCAGCTACACCGTAGCGAGGACGGGGGGACACTCCGGACCGGAAATTTTGGCCCAAGGAATCCCGGGTACTTCGGCAATTTTCGACGCAGACGACCAGACACCCGCTGACTATACCGTCACCGCAAATGGAACCCTTGGGACCGGGCTGCCTTCCCAGCCGGTGCGGTGTACGGCCTTGCCGAGCACCGGGGGCTCAAGCCTCCAGCCAGCCCTGATAGGGCAGGGGACTGCTGCCCTGATCACAGCCATCACCGACCGGTATGAATTCAGAGAAGTAACAGCCGCTGGGTTTGCCGGTGGCGATGACGCGAACCTGTATCTGCGCGACGAGGCCGACGCCGTGGCGGCCGCAACGGTTCTGGCAAAAGGATCGTTCCAGGTCACGGCCCGTCTAACCGATGCTGCAACCACGGCAGGGGTGTGGCTGCGGGAGACCCTGACAGGACGGTCCCGCTACGTCTTCTTCGGACTCGACCACGGCTCCCTCGTGCTGCGCACACGCACCCTGGATACCCGCGAAGACTTCGGCGCAGGAAACCCCGGCGACGACGCCGGCGGAGGGCAGACGCGAAGCCCCTACACACGGGAGGTCCACGCCCTGCCGGTTCCGGCCCGGCCGTGGCTCCGCCTGCAGCGCGACGCTGAGGGCCACCAAATCACGGCACTTGCTTCGGCTGATGGCAGGTTGTGGCAGCGGGCCGCCCTAGACATAGTGCCCATGGCGGAAATTGTGCACGCGGGCGTCTGTGTAACCGATGACGCAGTGTTTGACGCCGTGGGCATCTCCTGCCTTCCGCGGGACATCCCGGTGCTGACGGCTGCCTACGGGGGATCGAGCGTTCAGCTCACGTGGACCAAACCCAAGGCGGTGACCGTCTTCGATGTTTATCGTGTTGATGAGGACGGCCCGGCATTGGCAGGCGAAAATTTGTGGCAGACCTCCCTTGTCCTGCCCCCGCCCTCAAAGCCTTGCAGGTACAAGGTCGTTGGCAGGGGGCCAGGCGGCCGGTCTGTCGCTAGCCGTGAGTTCCTGCTGGAAATTCCTGACGGTCCGGACCGGGGTGCACGCGAAGGGACGTGATCTTCCTCGGATGCAGGAAGGCCGGTGTTGATGGCTGATGATGCCATTTCCACCGGCCTTTTGTGCGTGTGTCGGTTTTGAGTTCTGAAGGTCCCGGCACAGCCGAAGGATGGGTGAACCCGGAGACGCCGAAAGCGCAAAAATTGTGACTTGCATCTCTGAAATCGATATCATATCCTTTGTTAGCGGCTAAGTCGCCGCAGCTGGTCTTATTTCCCGTCACCGGCCACAGGAGCCCGTATGACTGAACTGTCACGCCGCAAATCTTGTCCAAGGGGCATCGGGGGAAGCAGTTGTGTAAAAAAGACAGCCAGCGGCCACTGAAACAGGGCGCAAGCAACCAAGTTCCGGCTCGCTTGGCCGCCGTTTCAGCCGGACCCACTGCTGACGGAAGCCCTCATTCGCAGGAGAAAAATGAGCTCAACAACATCAACCATTCGTCGCGTATCAGCCGCTGAAGTCGCAACGCTCGAGGCTGCGCTAAGTGCTGCCGTTGAAGCTGCTATCCCCGATGCACTAGCAATGCAGCATGGCCTCAGGGTAATGCGGCTGGGACCCGGGGAATACCAGGTGCTAACCGATCCGGACGTCCCCTGCGGCTACACCGTCTGCGACACCTAAATATGGAGTAGTACCGTTCCAGAGAAGCTCTCCGAGTACTCGAACTTCCTTCTGCAGCTAGCCCCGGCGGGCAGGAACAGCCCTCAGGGCCCTGGCTGCGATCAACCGGCCAGTTTCAAAACGCGAAGCAAGCCGCCAGCTATCTTTCGCAGCTCCGCATTTCCCGGCTCATCCCTGCGGACAACCGCTTGGGCAGCTTTCGGATCTTTGCAGTGTGATGCCGGCACAGAGCCCCGCCGATCACCGCACCAACTTGTGGTGTCTGTCGGTAGCGGACTGGATGCGCCTGCAAAACGCAGGCAACGATTCGAGGATGACTCTCCACGCCTTTCATGCGCCACATCTATACATCTCAAATAAAAATGCTCACTCACCTTGGAGGATTTATGGGCTTGGAAAAGAAACCTATCCGTATCGCCATGAACGGCATTACCGGCCGGATGGGCTACCGCCAGCACCTGCTGCGGTCAATCCTGCCTATCCGTGACGCCGGTGGCTTCGCCCTCGAGGACGGTACGCGCGTCCAGGTCGAGCCCATCCTGGTGGGCCGCAATGAAGCGAAGATCCGCGAACTGGCGGAAAAGCACAAGGTCTCCGAATGGACCACGGACCTTGGCGCCGTGATCAACGACCCCACCGTCGACGTCGTCTTCGATGCCTCGATGACCAGCCTGCGCGCCGCAACCCTGAAGAAGGCCATGCTGGCGGGCAAGCATATCTTCACCGAGAAGCCCACGGCGGAAACGCTGGAGGAAGCCATTGAACTGGCCCGCATCGGCAAGGAAGCCGGCGTCACGTCAGGGGTCGTGCATGACAAGCTCTACCTCCCCGGCCTGGTCAAGCTCCGCCGCCTGGTGGACGAAGGGTTCTTCGGCCGCATCCTGTCCATCCGCGGCGAGTTCGGCTATTGGGTCTTCGAGGGCGACGTCCAGGCCGCGCAGCGCCCGTCCTGGAACTACCGCAAGGAAGACGGCGGCGGAATGACCACGGACATGTTCTGCCACTGGAACTATGTCCTGGAAGGCATCATCGGCAAGGTCAAGAGCGTCAACGCCAAGACCGCCACCCACATCCCCGCGCGCTGGGACGAGGCGGGCAAGGAGTACAAGGCCACCGCTGATGACGCCTCCTACGGCATCTTCGAACTCGAGACCCCGGGCGGCGACGAAGTCGTCGCTCAGATCAACTCCTCCTGGGCAGTGCGCGTCTACCGCGACGAGCTGGTGGAATTCCAGGTGGACGGCACCCTTGGCTCCGCTGTGGCAGGCCTGAACAAGTGCGTCGCCCAGCAGCGCGCCCACACCCCGAAGCCCGTATGGAACCCGGACCTGCCGGTCACGGAATCCTTCCGCGACCAGTGGCAGGAAGTTCCCGCCAACGCAGAGCTGGACAACGGCTTCAAGCTGCAGTGGGAGGAATTCCTCCGTGACGTGGTGGCCGGCCGTGAACACCGCTTCGGCCTGCTCTCCGCCGCCCGCGGGGTACAGCTCGCCGAACTCGGCCTGCAGTCCAATGACGAACGCCGCACCATCGACATTCCGGAGATCACGCTCTAATGACGTCCCTCATCCTCCCCTCCGAAGACGGCGGCACCAGGGAATACCGGCTCCGGGGCGGCACCACCTGGGCCCGTCCCACCGCCCCGCTGACCGCGCGGCGTGCCTACGCCGCTGCCCACGTCATTCCCGAAGTCCTCGCCGACAACACTCCCGGCGCGCCCGCCCGGCTGGATTGGGACGCCACCATGGCCTACCGCCATGAACTGTGGTCGTACGGCCTTGGCGTTGCCGATGCCATGGACACCGCCCAGCGCGGCATGGGCCTCGACTGGGCAGCCACGCAGCAACTCATCAAGCGCACCGGCATTGAAGCCTCCTCGGTGGTCGCGGCCCACGCGCCGGCCACTGCCGGCAAGTCGGTCCGGGACCTGGTCTCCTGCGGCGCCGGCACCGACCAGCTGGACATCGACGCCCTCCCCACCGGTGAGGCCGGGATCAAGACCGTCCTCGAGGCCTACCGCGAACAGATCGCCGTCATCACGGAGGCCGGGCCCAAGGTCATCCTGATAGCCTCCCGCGCCCTCGCAAAAGTAGCCAGCCGTCCGGAGGATTACCTCCGCGTGTACTCCACCCTTCTGCAGGAGGTGGACCAGCCCGTCATCCTGCACTGGCTGGGCACCATGTTCGATCCCGCCCTCGCCGGTTACTGGGGCTCCGATGACGTCGCCACCGCCACCGAAACCTTCCTGGGCCTGATCCGGGACAACGCGGACAAGGTGGACGGCGTCAAGGTCTCGCTGCTGGACGCCAGCCATGAGGTGGGCCTGCGTGCCGCCCTTCCCGAAGGCGTCCGCCTGTACACGGGCGACGACTTCAACTACCCCGAACTGATCGACGGCGACGCAACGCACCACTCGGATGCGCTGCTGGGCATCTTCGCGGCCATTTACCCGGCCGCCTCGGTGGCCCTGCAGAACTACGACGCCGGAAACGCCGTCAAGGCCCGCGAAATCCTGGACTCCACCCGCGAACTGGGCAAACACATCTTCAGTGCCCCCACGTTCTACTACAAGACCGGGATCGCGTTCATGTCCTGGCTCAACGGCAAGCAGCCCGGCTTCCAGATGGTGGGCGGCCTGCACTCCGGCCGTTCCGTCTGCCACCTTTCCAGGACCTTCGAACTGGCAGACCAGGCCGGCCTGCTGAAGGACCCAGCTTTGGCGGCTTTCCGGATGTCGGATTACCTGCGCATCAACGGGGTGGGCGTGTGAGCGACGGGTTTTCTAAATACAAGGAATCACCACTATGCGAAGGAGCATCATGAGTAACCGATTGACCGCGAGTCCGGATCGGGATTCCCCGTTGTCGCGCCGCGGCCGCAGAACCGCGGTCGGCGTAATCGCCGCGGTTCTCACAGCTCTTGTCTCTCCCACGGTGACAGCTCTTCCGAGCCATGCAGCTGCCCCGTCACTCACAGACAACGTCTACGTACGATCGACGTCCCCCTCCACGAATTTCGGTACCGCGTCAAACTTGGTTGTTGGGAAGGGTGGTCACGCCTACTTCCGGGTCGACGTCTCCCAGATTGATGTGTCGACACTCCAGTCCGTTGTGCTGAAGATGACCAAGTACAACAACGCAGCGAACCTCGTTGCTGTACGAAGCAGCGAGTACCTGACCAGCGCAGGCAAACCAACGGACACTACCTGGACGGAATCGAACATCACCTGGAACAATCGTCCACTCGATGTCCAGGGATCGCCCGTGGCGTCGGCCACGGCACCGCAGGGAAACGCAGTGGTTCCCATCGACGTTACAGAACTGGTCAAGGCCGCAAAGGCTGCGAAGAGTGACGTGCTGTCCATCGATCTGACCACCACGGCGGTGGACGACCAGACAGTCGCAGGCACGGACATCTATTCCACCCGCGCAACGAATGCCGCTGTCCGACCCTCGGTTCAGGTCACACGAGTCACTGACGTCCCTGCCGTCGATTACCCAGTCAGCCAAAGTTTCAGCGACTATCCGTCTAACGGACAGTCGGCTCAGGATGTGGTGCGCATCGCCGAGGAAAACGGGAAATACCTTGCTGTCGACAAGTCCTCCGGGGCCGTAGGTCTAACCGACACCCCGAGTTCGGCAGGATTGTTCGCCGTCTACGGATCCAAGTACACCGCGGCACCGTACCAGGGACTAGGCGGCGGACAGCAGACGACGTACTCGATTAAGAGCCTCGACAGCGGGAAGTACCTCACCATCCAGAACTACGCCGGAGGTGCCGGCCGGCCCTATTACACGAAGTCGGGTGCGAACTACGGCGTCACCGCGACCGCTGATGATATCGGATGGAATGAACGCTTCTCGGTCAAGGGATACCCCAGCTCTAACCAGTACACCATTGCAAGCCATCTCGACGCTTTGCGCGACGGTGCCGAAGCCACAGTATCCCCGGTTCAGGCAAGCACGACCGGCCTCATCGTTACACCAGGCGACAAGGGCGCCCACCTGTTTACATTCACATCTGTGAAATCTGACCTGCTCGAAGTCCAGCAATCAGTCACCGGCTCTTCAGTTCGACTTGCCTGGAAACCCGTGAATGGTGATACAGACGCGTCCCATTACACCGTCGATGGCAACGCTACCGCCGCCTTTGACGGGACCGTCCTAGCCGCGACCATCACGGGAGTCACGACTGGAGTCCACGAATACGCCGTCCAATACAACTCCGGCTCCGGCCCTGTGGTGTCGAAGGTAGACGTCCAAATCTTCAATCATCCCGGTGTCTCGCTGACGGGAACGCAGCTCGATGCCATGCGGGATCACATCGCGAAGAAACAGGAGCCGTGGTATTCCGACTACCTGCGGCTGAAGAATTCCGTCCCGAATTCCATGTCGTCGCTCGACTTCCAACCGGTGTTCCGCAGTGGAGTCGGCCGCGGTACGCCCGCAGGATCAGGCAATATCGCCGACTACGAAAACTCCGGAGGCGCAGCCTACTTCCTCGCTCTGCAATGGGTCATCACAGGTGATGACCGATATGCGGCAAAGACCGCACAGATCCTGGACGGTTGGTCCTCGAACCTGAAACAAATCGACGGACGTGACCAGATCCTCGGCGCAGGGCTGGCGACACTGAAATACATCAACGCCGCTGAAATCCTTCGCTACTACCACGGGGGCTATTCCGGCTACTCCGGTGACCAGTTCGCAGCATTCCAGCGACTTATGCTGAACGTCGTCTACCCCGTCATCCAGGACGCGGGTGCGCCGATGATCGCGAATGGAAACTGGGATGGTGCAGCAATCGTGTCTCTGGAGGCGATCGGCGTGCTGACCGACAGCAAGCCGATCTTCGATCGCGCCGTATCGATGTACAAGAGCCCGTTCATGAACGGTTCCATCGTGAACTACGTCACCGACTGGGGGCAGACACAAGAATCCGCCCGCGACCAAGCGCACGCCCAACTCGGGCTAGGGCTCATGGGCGACATTGCCAGAATCGCCGAAAGCCAGAGCGTTGACCTGTGGAGTCTCGACGACAACAAGCTCGCGCGCGCTTTCAACTGGGTCGCCCAATACAACCTCTTCAGTGGGGAAGGTGAGCTCCGAGCCGAGCCCGTGCCGAACATCTTTGGCCGGACGGACAACACCGCCTATTGGACCACGCTGGACCAACAGTCGATCCTGCGGGGACAGCTGAGGCCCATCTACGAAAACGCCCTCGCACACTACTCTCAGGTGCCCGGAGTGGACGTCACTTGGCTGGCACGCGCGGCACAAGCGTCGAGGCCCGAAGGCCTCGTCCACATGGACGAACTGAATTTCGACACCCTGGCCATGTACAACGGCCCGGCCACGACAACTGTGGCGCCATATATTCAGCTCCGCACAATGCTCACACCGTGGTACCAGCGCACCTGGCCAGAGGTGAGTGCGTGGGGAGACGCACCACTGGCAGCACGCACAATGACGCCGGGCGGCACCATCCCTGCCGACTATGCAACGGAAACACTGAACTCGTACCTGGCCATCCAGAACGATTCAACGGTCGCCGTTAGCGCCATGCAAAAGAAAGCACCCTACTTCCGGCTCGTAACGAACTCGGATGAGAGCTATTCATTGCAAGACGCGACGACCGGGCGGTACCTCAGCGTCACGGCGACAGTCCTGAATGGCGAGAACGAGATCGTCCTGGGACCCTCGACGGTCGGCGACGCAGAGAAGTTCCAAGTCCGCAGCACCGGAGTCGGTCGCTACTTCCTTGTGCACGATGGACGGCTAGTCGATCTCGCCGTTGACGGGCCGAGCTCATCGCCTAATGATGCCAAGGTGAGTCTCCGGCTCAGCACTCAGGCAGCGACCACGAGCCCGGCGTCGACCGCCACTAACTCGCTGTTCTTCTCATTCGGAACACCACTCAGCGTCGAAGCAAAAGCATCAGTGGTCAAGAGCGCCGGTAACAGCAACGACCTCACGCTCACTGTCACGACGGCGATGAGTGACGGATCAACGACTGTCTCCACGGAGACAGTCAGCATCAACAACAACTCCGCGGGTACGTACGCGGTGGGAACCCACCAGGTGTACGTCGACACGAAAGGCAACACCGAAGTCCGCGAATGCCGAGTCGTGAGCTGATTGCAACAATAAATGGGCCGGCCGCCTTTGAAGGGGTGGCCGGCCCATTGCGCACCGACCGACGAGTGGTGTGGATGCGTTTCCAGCGGCAGCATATGTGGAGCCCTTGCTCGGCACCAACACCCACCATGCAGTGGGAGTTCGAGCAGCGGTGGCTTGAGCCGAAGATGTGGCCAAGTCCTGAGGGACCTGTCGTGATCTGGACTAAAAAGGACCTCTCAGCGCTGTGCGGTGCGCTTCCCGTTTGGCGCCTATTTGCTGTTGCCTTGGAAGTTGGAGCAAAGGATGGCTGAGCAGTCGGAGCAACAACACTCGGCGAGGCTCAAATCAGGAACGCAATCCAGAGACCCAGTGCAGCTTCCGGCTCGCATGGTCGATGTAGCCGAGGCAGCCGGCGTCTCCGTGGCGACGGTTTCCAACGTTCTCCACCGCCCTGACATTGTCGCCCTCCGCACACGTGCAAAGGTGCAGGCGGCGGTCCGAGCCTTGAATTACACGAGTGGCAAGCATGCGGCGGCGCCGCAGACAAAACAGCGTCTGCGCCGTTCTAAACCCAACGCCAATGCTGCACCTCTGACGGCGCGAGAAAGACTGGAACCTAACCCGGCAAAATCATCTGCGCATATCAGCCCGTACTTCACGCCGATTCAGGCTGCCCAGGTACGTGCAGCACTCCAAGCCGCTGGCCCTCGCGAAGGTTACTCCTCCGTCTCGGATCTAGTGGTGGCCGCAACCATGGAGGAAGTCAAACGTCTGCAGCGCAAATACAACGACGGGCGAAGCTGGACGGGTGTCCCCCCTGGGATGATCCGGCGGGGCCGCCCCACACGCGGTGAGGTTTTGAGGCGTGAGGACCGGCAATGAGCCCACCGGAAGCTAGCACGCGCAACTGTCAAGCCTCATCCTCATTAGCTCTTCGTCAGGAGCTACATTTTCTTCGAGCCCAGCTAATAAAAGTGAGCTACACCCCAACCTGAACGGCAGAGTGACTTCCCCCGAATGCAACCGCCGCCCACAGCCGGGACAATTCTCCTTAGGTTATCCACCGCCACTCCTGCCAGGGAGCTACCCCAACGGCTTCCAATCCAGCCGTGGATAACCTGGGGAGAAGCGCCAAAATGACGACCAAATCAGACCCTTTTGCAACCGCTCCCCCCGGGCTGTTTCAAGGGCCGATAATTGCGATTCCGTCGGGTTGGCCGGCGTACTCTCTGCTAGGTGGGGGACGGCTAGGTTCGTATTTTGCGGAGGTACTCGCGAAGGCCCGGGATGGCGAAGTCGACCTTGCCATATGCGGGCGCTTCGATGAGTCCGGCGGCGATTAGCCGGGCCCGGTAGTTGGCTACGACGTTGCTCTTGGCATTGAGCCTTTTTCCGATGTCGCCGGCAGCAACGGGCCCCTCGTCTTGTGCCATGGCATGCAGGAAGTCTTTGTCCTTGTCGGAGGTTGTGGAGAGGGCGGCTTCAATGACTGTCGTCTCGTGGCGCCTGGTGGCAGCACGGATCGCTTGGGTGACGTTGTCCTCTTCGAGGGCTAGGTCGTTGATCTCGGCTTGCCGCCAGAGCTGGTAGCCGATGAGTTGGATCAGGAAGGGGTAGCCCCCGGTCGCCTGTGCCGCGTGCCGGATCTCTTCGTCGCTGATCTTGATTCCGGCCTGAGCGAAAGTGTGGGTGAAGGAACGTTCGACTTCCTTGAGGGCGGCGGCATGGAGGTCAATCCGGTCCGCCCGGCGCAGGAAGGTGGCGACTCCCTCGTTCAACAGGTCCGAGACTGCTGCCGGAAGTCCCGCGAAGATCAGGCCTATCGGGAGGCCGTCCCGGATGAAATGTTGGACGTCGGCGGCAAGCTGGGACAGTTCCGTGCGGTCTGCCGAGTGGATCTCATCAACGGTGAAGAGCAGCCCTGTCCTTTTCTCCGCGAGCAGGCTCAGGAGCTGGCCGCCCAACCGTCGCCAGTCGACCTGGCGTTCGGGCGGCAGCTGCGTGGTCACGGTGAAGCCTGCCACACCCAGGGCGGTGATTCTCCGGCCGCTGGGGCCGGAGCCGAGTTCCTCCACGTGAAGCCGCATGGTCTCGCCGATCCTCCCGACGAAGCCGGGGGTGGCGGTTTCAGAGATGACGATCCAGCCTTGCTCCCGTGCTTTGTCCTGGGCTGCGCTCAGCAGGGCGGTTTTGCCGATTCCTCGGGCGCCGGTGATGATGGTCAGCAGTCCAGGTGCCCTGGAGCCGAGCTGCAGGCCGTACTCGAACTCGTCGAGCATGCCCTCGCGTCCTATCAGTTCCGGGGGAGTGGCGCCCGCCGTCGGGCGAAAAGGATTCCTCACCGCAAACCTCCTGTGAGCCCCTGTGAGTCTTGTGAGCACCTGTGAGTCTACGCTTTGGGCGTCGTTCAAGATGACCACTTTGCCCGTGTCGCTGCAGGAGGAACGCCTTCTGCGTTCGAGATGCCGCTTGCCTGGGCTTGGCGTCAGAATGGGGCGGAGTTTCGGTTTCTTGACAGTGCGCTCATGCTCTTCTCGGATCCCACCCTGACAGTGGGCGGGAAAGGAATCGGGTTTGAGCAAGCTCGAGAACCATCGAAACAGTCCAACGATTCCGGCCCTGATGGAGCCGCTTGCGTGGGAGGAATCAGCCAGTGCGGAGAACTCCCACTCGTACTTCAACGCCCGCCCCGTCAAGACGTGACATAAGCACCCACTGCCGCGGCGGGTCATTCCAACGCGCACGGCGTTGCTTACGACGACCTGACAGACGGCTAGACCACCACCAAGCCCCACTGGCGTTCGCCCCCCCGTAGTCGGGGCAGAATGCACGCCCCGACTACCGTTCAGCTTCGTGTTACTGGTATCAGTGGACGTACCGCCACTGTGGTGGGTGCCGGCTTCGTCACTTCCCTCCCTACCTGCAGGGGTGGATCTTTAGGATTTGGAGCTGGGCCGCCCGGGAATATGGCTAAGAATGGACTTGGAGAAGCCGCCGTCGACACAGACGTCCTGGCCTGTGACGTAAGCCGATAGCGGGCTCACAAGGAATTCGATGACATTGGCTATGTCCATGGGGTCGCCAATTCTTGCCAGCGGGATGATGTCTTCCCTTGCCTTCTTGATTTCGGGATCTTCATACATTTTTTCAGTCATCCGGGTGTGCGTCATGCCCGGGGACACGACGTTTGCACGGATTCCGTCAGGTGCCCATTCCAGTGCGAGTGTTTGGGCCAGCATGGTTAGTGCAGCTTTGCTGGGGCTGTAGGCGCCTGATCCGGCATGGGGTAGTTGGCCGGACATGGAAGAGGTGAAACAGGCGGCGCCGTGGCTCTGCTTCAAGTGTGGGTAGCTTGCTTTGGCAAGAAGCCAGGCGCTGCGGAGGTTCACGGAGAACATGTTGTCCCAGTCCTCAAGGGACACGTCACAGATGGCACCCGGGTTAGCGATCCCGGCGTTTGCTACCAAGGCGTCCAGACCGCCGAACTCAGCTACAGCAGCCTTAACAAGTTGACCTGGCACGTCGGGGTCACCCAGATTACCCGCCAGCGCGATGGCGGTACCTCCCATGGACTGGACTGAACGAACGACTTGGTCTTGGCTGCCGTTCGGTTCGTGTCCACCTACGGCAATCATGGGGTGCACACCCCGGGCCAGAGCCGCCTCTGCGATTCTCACGCAGGTAGCGGCGCCTATGCCGCTGCTTCCACCAGTCACCAAAGCTCTCATTGCACACATTCCCTTTCACTAGTGGTTCCAATAGAAATCGTTTCGACTGCCCGCAGTTACAGCTGCCAAGGGCGGTGAAGCGGGTTTGTTTTGGAGGTTAATCCGCGCCGATCGGATACCCCACGTCTTGGCTTGCGTGGGGATACATACCTTGAGCGGTGGGCTAATGTCCCAGATCCCAGCCTTGATTCTCAAGGTCCTGCATGGCCTTGTTGAATTCCTGTAGGGGGTTCTCTTCGCGGATGATCTCAAGGACTACGTTGTTGACGCCGCAAGTGTCTTTTACGGCATTGCCCAGCTCCTTCCAGTCGATCACTCCGGTGCCGATGGGATCATGGCCCCACGTGTCCGTGCCCGTATCCGAGATATGCACAAGTCCGATCGATTCGTGGTGGGAGCGCAGGCCCTGCCCAGGATCTTCCTTTATGTAGGCAGCGTTCGCGACGTCGTAAACGATCTTGACTGCTTCGTCGTTGATTGTGCTCACGACGCCTGCCAGGTCCTCGATGGTAGGAGTGAAGCAGTAGGGAGTGTTTTCAAAGAGCAATCGCGTGCCGGCCTGTTTGGCCAGCGGGATGAGGGCCTCCAGGCTTTCGTACATCCACCCGTGCACCTTTTCGAGTGCAGGTGAGATCATGGGGCGTCTCGTGCCGGGGGATATCACCACGTCAGTGACGCTCCATGCTTCGGCCAGGTCAATCACCTGTTTGATGTGATCGATGCTCTTACGGCGCATGTTGGCGCCGGGGCTGGCCAGATTGATGTCGTACCCGCCCGCGTTCAGTGACCTGATGGTCGCACCGTATCCGTCAAGCCTTGCACGACTTGCCGAACGCTCCTGGACGGATATTTCATCGGGCCAGCAATGCGGGGAGCTGATGGGAACTTCGAAGGTTTTGTACCCGCTGTCGACCAGTTCGGCTATGGCATCAATGGCCGTAGCCGACCAAAGGTAGGAAAACGTATTAATAATCATTTGGTTCATTGAAGGCATCTTTCTGCTCTTTGCCTGGATAGCGCGCCAGGAGATTAGATCCTGCGAAAGGATCGCAAGAAGCGCGGGCCAGGCGGCCCGACGGCCTTTGGCAGGTATGCCCTTCTTGCCTTGTCGAGCCGCCCGTGCACCCTGGGTACCAGTGTGCCTACAGGGAACGCTTTGGCTGTTGGCTGTGTGGGGAAGTGCTCGCAACCAGGTGTTCGCCTTCAAGGACCTCAGGGTCAGCCAGCGCCACGGTGACCCGGTCACCGCGGGTACCGGTCTCAGGCAACGTGAAGTAGACGACGAGGCAGAGGGCGACGATGACAATCATGTAGACCGCGACGAGCATCGGCTGTCCAGCACCGACGAAGGCAGCGGCGACCAGCGGCGCGGTACCGCCGAAGACGGCAATCACAATCTGATGCGCGAAGCCAATACCGGAAACTCGGACTGATGCCGGGAACAGTTCGGCCTGGATGGTCGGGTAGATCGACTGCCAGATACCCAGAACCACCCACCCGGACGCCGAAACCAGAACGTATACGCCAAAGCCCGGCTGGTTCAGCAGCAGGAGCAACGGGTAGAAGAGAACGATCATGCCGATGGCGCCGATGATGGGGAAGATTTTGCGTCGGCCGAGTCGATCAGAGAGAGCACCGCAGACCGGAACGATGACCACGAGCAAGGCCAGCCCGATAACGCTGCCGGCCAGGGTAGAGGACAGGTCCCGACCGGAGGTCAACTTGGCGTAGGTGGGAAGGAATGTGGCCCAGGTGTAGTAGGCCACCGCCGGGGCGGAGAGAGCCGCCGCCTGGAGCAGAGCCTTCGGGTGTTCACGAAGCAGGTCCCACAGGCGGGCCGCAGCGGACTTTTGATCGACGAGGACACCTGCTTCAAATTCAGGGGTCTCCTCCGCACGCGCCCTCAAAATCAGGCCGACGACACCGAGGATGCCGCCTGCGATGAAGGGGATGCGCCACCCCCATGCGGCGAGGTCAGCAGGCGCGAAGGATGATGTGACGATTGCGGCGGCGCCGGTAGCCGCCAGGGTCGCCAGGCCGCTGGCCATGTTGGAGAAGGAACCGAACAGGCCCCTTCGGTTTGCGGGAGCGTGTTCGACCATGAACGCGATTGCGCTCTGCGCCTCACTGCCGGCGGAGATCCCCTGTAGGACCCGGGCAACCAGGAAGAGAATCGGTGCTGCATAGCCGATGGTCGCAAACGACGGCGTGAAACCGATGATCAGCGCGCCGAGCGCCATTCCGGAAATGGAGAGCGTCAGAATGAGCCGGCGTCCGAAGCGGTCGGCCAGTGGGGAGATGATGATTCCGCTGAGCGGGCGTACAACAAACCCGACAGCATAGGTCAGCAGGGCTGCAACCAGGGATGCGAACGGGGAGTCGCTGGGGAAAATCTGTGTTGAGAACACTGCCGCTAGCAGGCCGTAAATGTACCAGTCGTACCACTCGACAAAGTGGCCGATGGTGCCCGCGACCATGTTGATGTGGCGGCGGGGCTCCTCAGGCACTGCCGAAGGGCCCGGGCTGTCGAGCGCTTCCTTTGAGGTCTTCATTGAACTCTCCATACTTTCACGTTTGATGAGGAGCGGTAACGGTATGCAGGGCAATCCATGCCTCTCACAGTTGCTGTTACCGCCGGGTCTCTAAGATCATCAGCAGCAATGAGATCGATTGCTGAGATCGGTTGCAACCACACTACGGGCGACAAAAGGAGCTTGTCAACGTCTCGTTGTGAGGCGCGTCGCAGCTGCCGGCATTGCTGACCCTGCCTAAGGGCGATCCGCTTCGTACAGTGGAGGCCGACGCCTGCCGCCAGTTAGTTCAGCGGCGGGCGCGGCCTATCCATGCGGCGAGTGGCGTGAACGATACGCCTAGAACCGGCTCTACCGAGTTGGGCCACGGCTCAGTCATTACCCTTATGCAGGAAGCGGTGTTTCGTTGTTGAAGTCCTGGTACCGCACCCCGGACCATGCGCATTCCATGCTTCCGTAGACGGACCAGTACTCGTCCCAGTGGGCAAGCTTCCATTGGTCCCGCTCCAGGCCGCGGCGGGTGAGCCGTTCCCGCAGAAGGTCCTGTGGGACTCTTACCCGGACCACCGTGGTTTCGGATGAAGGCCAATGGAATTTTTCTGCCGCGCGCGTCAAAAAGTCCGGTACGTCGAAGTAGGCGCCGAAAGGGGCATCGAGCACCACGGAGCGGCCGAGGCGCAGGTTGGCGCCGGCCACGTCCATGAGGGTGTCGTACTCGAGAGGGAGCAGGTTCTCGCGGTAGTAGTCGTTTGATTCCCGGTCGTTCGGGTCGTGCCCGGTTGCTTTCAGTGCGAACTCGACAAAGCGTCCGCAGATCCGGTCCTTGTCGAGGTATGCAGCGTTGTTTTCTCTTGCTGTTTTTTGGGCGACGGTCGTTTTGCCTGAGCCGGCTGGGCCAATAACAACGAAGACGCTGGGGACCGTCATCGGCGGGCCTCTGCCACTGCCGCCAGGAACTCCTTGGCTGCAGTGGTGACGCGGTTGAAGTCGCCATCCTGCTGCCATGCTTTGGTCACGTAGCTGCCGACGCCGACACCTGCCACGCCGGCCGCGAACCATTCGCCTACGTTCTGAACAGTCACGCCGCCTGCCGGCATGATCGGCAGATGGGCGAGCGGGGCGAGAACTGACTTGGCGTAGGGAATGCCGCCGGCCTCGGTGGGAAAGAGCTTGAGGATGTCGGCTCCCGCCTCCGCGGAATTGACAAGCTCGGTTGGTGTGTAGGCGCCGCTGACAGTCGGGACCTGGTACCGGTTCGCGGTCCGGATCATGGCCGGGTTCAATTGGGGGCTGACCAAAAATTCCGCTCCGGCGCGGATGCATTCGTAGGCCGAATGCTCGTCCAGTACCGTTCCGGCGCCAATCGCGACTCCGTTGGCCCCATGTTTGGCTGAGAGCCGGTGGATCACCTCAACGGCGCCAGGAATTGACAGGGTGATTTCCAGGGCGCGGAAGCCTCCGGCGATGGCTGCTTCCGCAACTTGTTCTGCCACCTCAGCGCTTTCGAGGCGGACGATCAGGATTGCGCCCGATTCATCGATGGTCTGCAGGGTGCGAAGTTTCTTGTACATGCTTGCCTTTCTTCCGGCCCGGGCTGGTGAAATTTCCTGCACCGCTGGCGGCCGCCGTTGAAGTGTTCGTTGACAAACTTTCCCACCATCCATACTGTTATTGCAACCGATCTCAGCAACCGATCTCATACAAGGGGGTATTGCGGTTGACTAAAGTACGCACAATCATTCTTGGTGCTTCCCATTGGCACGTTCCGTTATGCGCGCCAGCGATGGCCGAAGAGCACGACATGGTCGGAGTCGGTGACGACGATGTATCCCGCGTGCAGGTGCAGGACCTGGCGAAAGCATGGGGTGCCCCGGTTGAAGCCGACTGGCGGAAGCTGGTGGATCTGCCCGACGTCGGACTCGCCTATGTCTTCGGCCCCCACGACGGTATGGCCGAAAAGTGTCTTGCCCTGATCCAGCGCGGCATTCCGTTCGTCGTGGAAAAGCCGTTGGGCACTTCCCTGGACGAGCTTTCTGTCGTGCGTCAGGCCGCCGAGGCAGCTGGCGTACCTGCCACCGTCCCGCTGGTTCAGCGCGGCGGACCCACAGAGCTATGGCTTGCCAAGGCCGGCCGGCCCACCTACCAAAGAGCTTCGTTTATTGCCGGTCCACCGGCCCGGTATCTCGGCAACGCCAATCCCTGGATGCTCGACCCCGTGAAGGCGGGCGGGGGCTGCCTGGCAAATCTGGGACCGCATTTCATCGACATGTTCCTCAGGGGTACAGGTGAGACAGAAACCCACATGGACTCCCGACTCTCGTCGGCTCTTCACCACCAGAGCGTCGAGGATCACGCCAGTCTCATCATCACCACACCGGAAGGACGCGAAGCAATCGTCGAAGTTGGCTACGCATTCCCCAACTCCCCACTGAAGCGTTACTGCAGCTTCACCTCGGTCGGCGAGGCAGGATTCGCGACAGTGGACTCCGACGGTTCGGCCACCTTCACCGCGGTGGACGGCACCACCGAGGTCGACAAGATCAACGTGGACAGCGACCCTCTCTACGATCCCTTCGTGCGGAGCGTCGCCCGGACGCTGGAAGATGGATTCCGGGGCCTGACTACGCTGGCCCAGCTCGAAAACGTCATGCGCCCCATTTGGCGGGCCTATGACAACCAGCACGGAGGAAGAGAACATGCCTGATTTGAGTATCGACGTCGTTGCAAAAGCTGCCGGTGTTCACCGGTCAACGGTGTCCCGTGCTTTCTCCCGCCCCGAAGCCGTAAAGAGTGAAACACGCGAGCACATCCTTCGCGTCGCCGAGGGACTCGGCTACACGATGAGCCCACTCGCCCAGGCGCTCCGGCGGAAAACTAGTACCTTCATCCCGCTGATCGTCCCTGACATCACCAACCCGTTCTTTGCAGAACTTGCCAAGACAATGACGCAGGCGGCGGATGAGCGCGGCTACCAGCTGCTGCTCTGCGTCACCAACGGCGACCCGGCCAAGACCGACGGCTACTTCACCGCCATGCAGGCCATGTATGCCCCCTTCGGTATCGTCGCACCGTCGACGAAGGTCGATACGGAGGCCCTCAAACGCTTCGACTTCGGCCACAAGGTCGTCGTGATCGACCGTGTGGAAGGGGACGACGCCGTCCCAACGGTGACCGTCGACAGCCGCCGCGGCATCATGCTGGCCTTGGATCACCTGCATTCTTTGGGGCACACCTCGATCGGCTACGTCTCCGGCATCGCCGGCACGCACACCGCCCAGGACCGTATGGACGCCTATTTGGAGCTGTCTGCCGAGAGCGGCAGCGCACCTGTCGTGCTGGACAGCGGATCGGATCTGGATGCGGGCACACGTGGGGCAGAACATTACCTCGCGATGGACAACCCCCCAACGGCCATCATCGCGGCCAATGACATGGTGGCCTTTGCGGTCATCTCGGCCCTCGGCCAAAGCGGTGTGCGGGTGCCGGAGGACGTGTCGGTCATCGGTTTCGACGGCTTGGCTCTGGGGGCCCGGTTTAACCCGGCCCTGACCACCATCCGGCAGCCCATCGCCGATATGGGACACATCGCCATCGAACTGGCTGAGAAGCAGAACGCGGACGGCTCCGTGGACCACATCGTCCTCGAACCGGAGCTCCTGGTCCGCGCCTCCACTTCAGGACCACGAGCATGACCGCGCCAATGAGCGGGGCACAGGAGTCGACGCTCCGGCGTTTGCCCGGGCTCCAGCACACGGACCACGTTGGTTTAACCGTCCCCAACCTTGAGGAAGGTATCCGCTTCTTCGTCGACGTCCTTGGAGCCGAAGAGCTTTACCGCTCCGAACGCGGCCCCGATGAAGACTTCATGCCCACAAACTTCCAAGTCCCGGCAGATGCCAAGCTCACGCTAGCCATGTTGCGCCTGCCGCCCAACCTCAACATCGAGCTTTTCGAATGGAGCAGCACTGAGCGGCGTACGACACCGCCGCGGCACTGCGACGCCGGTGGCCACCACCTGTGCTTCGTCGTCGACGACGTCGATGAAGCGATCGCAGTGCTCCAGGACATACCGGGGGTACGCGTGCTCGGTGAGCGCAAAGAAGTCGCCGGTGACAGCCCCCGGGTAGCCGGCAACCGTTGGACCTACTTCATCACCCCGTGGGGATTGCTGATGGAAATCGTGGACCGGTCCCGCGTCGCAGCCCCGCCCCGGCTGGTCGGTCCGACGGACTGGGCTGCACCCCCAAACACTTCAGAAAGGACATGAACAATGCGGCTTGCCGGTCATACATTAGGCACCCCGAACCACACGGTTCCCCAAGCACTTGAACTCTTCCGGGCCGCAGGGCTCGACGCCGCCGAAGTCATCTACCAGAATGACTACACATCCGGATTGCCCCTGGGTGACCAACGGGCCGCCATGGAGGCCCTGAAGGCCGCCGAAGCTACTGGAATACCGATCGTCGGCCTGACGCCTTACACGACCGCCATCAACTCCCTGGACGACACGGAATGGCGCACCGCAGTCGATGAATTCCGCGGCGCCATAGACACCGCACACCTGCTCGGCGCCGACCGCGTCCGTGTCTACGCCGGATCCTGGCACCCAGGAGACACCAACCATGGGGCACGATGGGCACAACTGCGTAAAGCACTGGAGACCCTTGCTCCGGAAGCGGATCAGGCCGGCGTCCGCCTTTGCGTGGAAAACCACTTCGGCACCATGACCCAGACCGCGGCAGAAACCGCGGCCCTGGTACGGGAAATTGCCCAACCGTCTGTCCGCGTCCTCTATGACCAGGCAAACCTGACATTCACACACGACGAAAACTACGAACAGGCCTTCGCCGTTCAAGGGGACCTGATCGGCCACGTTCACGTGAAGGACCTCGTCTTCACGGACCCCAACGCGGCCTTCCGGGCTACCGAAACAGCCAGGGTCAACGCCTCTGAACGAGCCGTCCGCTCCCGCGTCGTCGGAAGCGGCGTCGTACCCTGGCCCCAAATCCTCGCTGCCCTGCTCCGGCACAGCTACGACGACGTGCTGAGCATCGAACTCGAGTACCGCTGGCACCCCCAAGACCTCCCCGCGCCCGAGGACGGATTCCGCCAATCCGCGACCGTCCTACGCTCAATGCTCACTGAGCTGGCTGAACTAAGGAACGCATGATGACCACCAACCGCCTCCGCGTCGGCGTTATCGGCGCCGGCAACATCGCCACCATTGCCCAACTACCCACCCTCGTACAACGCAATGATGTCGAACTGGCCGCGCTTGTGTCCCGGCGCGAGGACCCGAGCAACCTGGTCCGACGCTGGGGCTTCAATGCCGCCTACAAAACGCCAGAGGACATGCTGGCCGCCCAGGAACTGGATGCAGTCTTCGTCCTGACGCCACGCTCCGAGCACGCCCACGCCGTCCAGCTGTGCTTGAGCCGGGACGTGGACGTGTTCTGCGAGAAGCCGCTGGCCCCGGCAACTGACGAAGCAGAACGCCTGGCCGACCTCGCCGATGAACGGGGGCGAATACTGATGGTTGACTTCAACCGCCGCTACGCGCCGGTCTACACCGCCGGCCGGGAAGCCTTCGGCGAGAACGGCGCCACCTTCTGCGTCGCCCAAAAGAACCGCCCAGGTTCCGAATACCGTGCGACATTCGAGAACGCCATCCACATGGTCGATCTCCTGCGCTGGTACTGCGGCGGCGAACCCGAACACGTGGCCGCCCACGCCGCTGGCGAGGATCCCTGGGAAGAAGACGGCCTCGCCGCAACCATCCGCTTCAGCACCGGAAATACCGGTGTCCTGATGGCAGCCCGCACAGCGGGAGCGTGGAATGAGAAACTGGACGCCTACGGGGACGGAAAGACCGTCGAAGTCAGGGCACCGGAAACGGTCTCCACTACGATCAACGGCATCACCACGTCGCGGGAACTGAGCGCCGAAGCATACGGCTGGGCTACTGCGACAGACACCCTCGGATTTTCAGCCGCCGTTCATCACTTCCTGGACCGGGTCGCAGACAGGGCTCAGCCCCTCACTTCTGGCCGCGAAGCTGTACGTACCCAGCGCCTGCTGGACCAGATTCTCGCCGCCGCCGGACTGCCCACAGAGGAGCAAACCGGGCGCGAATGGGCAAGCCACGCAGTCAACGCGAGCTAAATTTCGACGGACACATGGAGGTGCCAACATCGCTCTCCTTCGTCTGCATCAGAGGGCACCAAAAGTCCGAGGAGCGGGGAAGCGGCCGCTTCGGGGGCGTTTCACCGCGCTTGTTGGCATCCTGCTGGTTGCCTTCAGCGCCAGGGAAGCGGTCTCGGCGGCGTCCCCGCTTTTACGTCAAATAGGCGCGGACCTTCCCTTCGACGCCCTGACCACAGGGATCCTCGGGATGCTGCCGACCGCCAGCTTCGCCGTGATGGGCTTCCTTGCGCTGCCGCTCCTGCGGCGCATGCGACAGGAACACCTCCTGCTGGTTGCCCTTCTGCTAACAACATTGGGGCAGCTCGGCCGCGCAGTGGGACCGAGCGTCCTGACATTCTTGGTCTTCACGTGTGTCGCCATGTTCGGGATTGGTCTGGGCAATGTCGTCGCGCCGCCTCTCCTGATGAAATATTTTCCCGACAGGATCGGTATGGTAGGAGCGCTTCATGTCACTCTCCTGGGTGTCAGCACGGCGGTGGCCGCCCAATTGGCCATTCCTTTGGGCACTCTGTATGGCTGGCGGTTCTCCATCGGTATTTGGGCTGCCCTCAGCGCGGTGGCTACGATCCCATGGCTGAGCCTTCTTGGCGTCAAAGGACCGGCTGGGCGGCCCGGAACCCCTCCAACCAAGGATGGACTGCCGTCCCGGGCGAACGCTGTCACGCCTTGGAAATCATCAATCGGATGGGGCATGGCTTTGATATTCGCCGGATTTTCCAGCAATACTTTCGCGGCGCTCACTTGGCTCCCGGCCGTCCTCGTCGATAGAGGAATGAGACAGGAAACTGCTGGATCCATGCTGGCGGTCTACTCAATCCTGGCCCTACCATTCGCTCTGATTGTGCCCGTGGTGGTTCAAAGAATGTCCCGCCCGTTGCCAGTGGCCGTCCTCTTTGTCGCCGCCTTCGCCATAGGTTACGGAGGCATCATCTTCGCTCCACCAGCTACGGCAGCGGTCTGGGTCGTCATTGCCGGGCTGGGTCAAGGTGCCTATTCCTTTGCGTTCGCGATGATCAATAAGCGAACTCGAACGCAATCCGGCTCCGGGAGCTTGTCCGCCTTTGCCCAGGGAACCGGCTACGCCCTGGCAAGCGCCGGACCATTCATGTTTGCGCTCCTGCACCGTCCGGGGGACGGCTGGCTGCCCTCATTCGCCATGCTCGGCGCCTGGCTCCTGGTGCTGGTGACGGGGGCCATCATGGTCAACAAGGCACGCATGCTTGAAGATCACACCCCGGTCCCACGGCAGGCACTGAAAGGACAAGGTCCCTAACTGCACTTGAAGAAACGAAGTATGGTGCCACGGACCGCAACCCATCCCATCGATTTCTTGAATTAACTCAAAGGAGAGACTTTATGCACACCTCTTGCACCTTGGCCCTAATTGTCGGGGTGCCAGCATCATGACGCGGTCGGCACGGCCCCTGCGGGTGGCAGTGGTCGGCGCGGCCGGATGGGCAGGATCCCGACCTGCCAGAGCATTCGCCAAGGCGGGTGCCAGTGTCACCCACCTAGTGGAGAAAGACGGGCGGGCCGCCCTGTTGGCCCCGGAACTGGGAGCGCAGGTGGTGCCGACCGTTCAGGAACTCCCCGTCGATGACCTGGACCTGGCCGTCGTGGCATTGCCCACTACCTTGCAACCGGCCATCTGCGCTGATCTGCTGAACAGGGGATTTCGGGTGCTGACGGAAAAGCCGCTCGCGGCGGATGCCGAAGGTGCGGCCGTCTTAGCCGCCGCTTCGGGAGCAAACGAACGACTCATGGTTGGGTACACACTCCACCAGCATCCCGCCGTCGAGATCCTCTCGCAGTGGGTACGAGGCAACGACGTGATCGCCGTTAATGTTCGTTCGGTCGCCCGTAAGGACAACATTGACTCATGGCGTGCTGATCCGAAAGAGGGCGGCGTTGCCGTGGTAAACGGGATCCACGCCATAGAACTGGTCTCTTCGTGGTTCGAGGGTCATCCGGACGTCCGGGCCACCAGCGCGAGCAACAGCCTGTATGGGTCTGCAGTACCAGAACACGTTCTATCCATCCTCGATTTTCCCCGTGGGCCGGTGTTCAGCTTGCAGAGCTATTGGTCTCCCTGGCAGGAACCCCAAGGGCTCAATCAGGGAGACTGGAGCCTCACCATCGATGTTCTGGCCACTGACGGCCGGATGTTGTGGTCAAACGATTCCCTTCGCTTGTGGAACCGCGACGGTGGCCAACACGAGCAAGATTTTGGACCATCCGACCTCTTCTTGCGTCAGGCAGAAGCGGCCCTGAGATTCTGCGCGGGTGGAATGCCCGCGGTCACTTTCGCCCAGGCGCTCCGCGCAACGCAAATCGCCGATGCAATCCGGAAGGCGGCGGCCTCCGAAGCCCGGCAGGTGCCAGCCCCCTAGCACGATGAGACCTGGACTATCTACACCGGCCGAACCAAGCAACTTCAATCAAGGAACACGAACATGAAGCACGCACCTTACGCTCCGACCACAGGAGCATTTCAGTCAGGCTTCGCGCAGCAGAGCGGAGAGAACCGATGAGCCTCAAAGACCAGGTGGTTCTGGTAACGGGATCAAGTGGAGGGATCGGTGACGCTGCAGTCACGGCTCTCATCGCAGCGGGAGCCATCGTCGTCGGCGCCGACCGGTCCCCCAAAGAGGACCAGTCCCTGGAGTCGTTTTACTCCCTCGACATCACCTCGGAACAACAATGCGCAGCAGTCATACAGGACATCCAAGCCAAGCACGGTGGGATCGATGTCCTCGTGCATGCAGCAGGAGTGCTTGGCCCCACCCCGGACATCATGGAAACAACGTCCGAAGAGTTCGACTCCATCCTGAGGATCAATGCCACTGGGACCTTCACGCTGGTCCGGGAGACAGCCAAATCGATGCTTGAGACCGGCACAGCGGGCGCCATCGTGGTCCTGTCCTCGGTTGCGGCCAAAGAAGCGCGCCTCAATTACCTGCCCTACAACGCGAGCAAGCTTGCAGTCCTCCACATCATGTGGTCCTTCGCCGAACTGCTCGGACCCAACGGCATTTCCGTGAACGCGATCGCACCAGGGCCGGTCAACACCCCCATGTGGGCGCAATTTGCGAGGGACTCCGGCCCCGACGCAGCCGCCAACCGGGCGAAAAGGGCAGCGCAGCTGCCGATGCGCCGGTTCGCCGAACCCGATGAAGTTGCACGGGCCATCCTGTTCCTTTCTGACCCCGACAACCGCTACATCACCGGAGTGTCTCTCGACGTGGCAGGCGGAGCGCATCTGGGAATTGGAACCTAAAAAACCCGCCAGGGCTTTTCGTGCCGCTGTGCCCTAATGTCGCAGCGACCCACCATCAAGGCATCAGGGCTACCCCCTCCTGAGGCAATTCAGCAAGTGGGGGGAGAGCTTGATCTACCAAGGAGACCTCTAATGCGACATCATCACACCGCGCTGCACGTTACAGATATGGACCGCAGCGAGCGATTCTACGTGGATGGCCTTGGACTAACACGTGTGGATGCCTGGACCTCGGGGCCATACGTCGGAGATCTTTACGGCCGTCCCAACGTCAAGGTCAGAGCCATGCTTCTAGCTACCAGTGACGACTCTTTTCGGCTGGAACTCGCCCACGCAGAGCCGCTACTGCCATCCGTCGATCCATCTGAGGCGCAGCCCGGGACGGCTCACGTGGCCTTTACAGATATCGATGTGCGACAGGTTTACGCAAGAATGACAGCGCTTGGTTACAGCGCGGTATCCGAACCCGTTGCCCCAACCTCAGGCCCCATTGCGGGAGGGTGGCTCGTTTACCTCCTCGATCCTGACGGAAACAGAGTGGAGCTGATTCAGCCGCCGGAATGGGGGCCGGGCGAGGACTCATAGCCGCTCGCTGAATGTCGTGCCTAACCGGTCCCTCCGTTTCGGGACTAGATACAGGGCGCGCGTCCCGTTTAAGTTCCGGTAGAAGTCGTTGGGGTTCAGGCCTCTGATGGAGTGTGGGTGGACAGGTTGCATCCTGCCCGCCCACGCTGCATTTAACCTGCGTACGACGCCGGCGTGGAGCACCGGGGGCCCTCGAAGCTTGTGTTTAGCCCGGCAGTAGCCGGGCCAGATCGCACGCTCGAGAGCTTGCCCGTCCGGCGAGGATCATCCATGACAGCCAGAAAAACCGCCATGAGGCCGCTCGCTCTGCAACAGCTGGCCGCCAGCCAAAGTGACGAGACACGCCCGGGCCCCGCAGAAACGAGAATCGTCTGCTCTGACCTGAACGGGCCAGGCGGCTGAGGCTAACGCCCCTAACGCGGAGAGCGGAGCAGCGACCACGTCCCTGGCAGATCCGGCATCCGGCCGCTGCTTCAGAAGTGGGGGAGCTCCGCAACCATTGTCTGCCGGGGAGGGTCGGGCTTCGTGCATCCGCGCATTGAATTTTGTCTCCAGGCACTTCGCCGGCTACGTTCATGGCACCACTGCGTCTTTGGCCCCAAGCCGAGGATGAGCGGTCGCCATGTCGGCGGTTCGATCGGGCGAGGACCTACGGAGGAAAGCCTTTGTTTCTGTAGGTGTCCGGTCCGAGAGCGTACGTGGCGAACCGGACGTCCTCTCGTGGCATGTGCTTCTAAGCGCAGGCGGGCCCCGTGAGCCGTCAAAGACGGTCACGGGGCCCTTTGTCGATGGATATTGGCTGAACTGTTGCTGGTGGCTGAACTGCTCCTGCGGCTAGCCCTTCACGCCACCGGATGTCATGCCGGCTACGAACCAGCGCTGGAAAGCCAGGAAGATGGAGAGCACGGGGACGAAAGCAACGACGATGAATGCGCCAAAGAGTCCCCAGAAGCTACCGAAGCCAGTGGTTATGTATCGCACGATGCCGTTCTGCACGGTCTTCATGTCTTCTGTCGTGGCGAGGACGGTGCCGACAAGGAAGTCATTCCACACGAACACGAAGATGAAGATGGCTACGGCAGCGATACCGGGACGGATGAGCGGGAGAATGATTCGCCATAGGATCTGTATCCTGGAGCAGCCATCAATTGCCGCCGCTTCCTCGATTTCAACGGGTATGTTCTCGATGAAATTGCGAAGAAACAGGATCGTCTGTCCACAGATGATGGCCGTGTAGACGATGATCATCATTGGGTAAGTGTTGATCAGCGCGGTCTTGACGAACATGGAATACAGCGCGATGAAGACCACGATTGCCGGGACCATGGACAGCACCAGTATCCCGGTCATCAGGGTTTCCATGCGGCGGCTCCGGTATCTCGTGGCAACATACGCGGCCGGGATACAAATAGCCAGGGCAAGCACGATGGAGCCGCCGGCATAGATGAGCGAGTTGACGAAGAAGCGGATGTTGGTCGATGTCAGCAGACCGACATAGCCCTCGGATGAGAATGGTTCCGGGATCCACTTTGGCGGGAATTCCAGGGTATCCGAGGCGGTTTTCAGCGACGTGGACAGGATCCATATAACAGGAGGCAGCACGACCGCGGCGGAGAGGATGATGTACGCCCAGGCTGGGACCGCCCTGATGACGGCGCCAACCGTTCGCTGTCGGCGTGAGGTTGTGGTGCTCACAGGCTTTCCTTCCGTCGGAAGCGGATGGCGACGAGTGTCAGGACGATGTTGACTGCAAAAAGGAGGATGGCCGTGGCTGAGGCTCCAGAGAGATCGAACTTGTCGAACATTTGGTTGTAGACCCGCATGGACAGCGTCTCCGTGGAGCCGATCGGGCCTCCTCTTGTGGTGACCAGGATGATAGTGACCATCTGCACGTAGAGCATGAGCAGAACGACCACGACGGAGACGATGGTGTTGCGCAGGTAGGGGAGGGTGATGTTCACGAATGCGTGCCAGATGCCGCCGCCATCGACCTTGAGGCTTTCGCGGAGCTCTTCTGGAATTGTCTGGAGGGCGCCCAGAAAGAGGAGCATTGCCTGCGGATAGGACCACCAGGCCGTCATCAGGGTTACTGCAACAAGGGCGCTGGTCGGGGATGAGAACACGTCCGTGGGACCGAATCCCAGGGATTTGGTAATGGCTGATGCTGGGCCATAGTTGGGGTTGAGGAACCACAGCCAGATTGTTCCTGCTGTGGCCTGCGACATCAGCCAGGGCAGTAGGAAGAGGCTTCGGACGGAGCGTTTGAAGCGGTGAATGTTGTTGAGCACGATCGCGGACAAAAGCCCCGCCGGCAGCGCGAGAACCAAGGCCCCTAGCGAGAACACCAGGGTTGTCCGGATGCTGCTGGGCAGGTCGGCGTCCGCGAATAGTCGGGCAAAGGAGTTGAGGCCGGAGAATTTACCGATCTGGTAGTACGTGGTCTCGTGGAGTGCTGTCCATGCCGTGTAGATGAGCGGGCCCACAAAAACAAAGAGGAAGATGGCGCTGACGGGGACGACGTAGAGCCAGACCATGCGGTCCCTTCGGACCCGGCGGAAAGTCTGGGTGGCTGAGGGGGCAACTCCGGTCTTGCGTGTGCTGCGGGTGGGGCTTTTTGTTGACATTATCTGTCCCTTCCGAGGGGAGCCTGATGTCTCAGGCTCCCCTGCTATCGGGCTGCTACTTCTTGTTGGCAGCATCCTGCGCGGAACGGATAAAATCGCTCCCCGACGAGCCGTTGAGGATCAGTTTCTGCCCGCTCTGGGAAAGCCCTCTGGCGAGGGAAGTCCAGTTGCTGGAGTATGTGCGTGGCTTGCTATTGCTCTTGACGTAAGCGGCGATGTCATTCACCGTTTTGGACTCGGGCGAGGAGAAGAACGGCTGCTGGTAGGTGCCGGCACGCGTGGGTACCTCGCCTCCGGTGGCCATTTTTGCGCCGGCTTCCGGCCCCGTCATGTACTCGATGAACTTCCAGGCCGCCTCGGCGTGTTTGCTGCCGTTGCCTATGCCCAAGGTCCATCCAATGGTGGTGCCTGTCGTGTCGCCAGTGTTTGCTTTTGGCAATGCGGTCCACTTAAGGTCCGGATTCTGTGAGGCATAGGAGACGGCTCGTTCCGTGCCCATGACCGCCATCGCGACCGTGCCGCTTGCCATTCCGTCAGCTACGGTGCCGTAAGTATCCGAAACGACATTGCTGCCAAGGGCCTTTGCGTCCCTGAGCTTGGTAAGGAAGTTGCCAAAGTCCTCTCCCTTTGATGTCGCGAAATCTGCCTGCCCATCCTTGTTCCACAGCTCTTGGCCAACCTGTGTCATGAAGCAGTCGAAGAAAGTGCCGATGATGGCCGAATTGTCACTGTCCGAGAAGCCCGTTCCGAAACCGGTGAATCCAGCGGCGGCCGCTTTTCGTGCAACGTCGACTACCTGGTCGTAGGTGGTAGGAACGGTCGCGCCGATTTGAGAAAGAATCTTTTGGTTGTAATAGAGCGCACAGGTCCGGTACTCATAGGGCACGGCGACCTGCTTGCCGTCAGGACCGGCAAGAGCGTCGGTTGGACGCAGCCAGTCAGTCACCTTGGAGGCAGCATCAGGAAGCGGTGAGTAAACGCCGGCAGCGGCCATCTGAGGAACGACGGGAGTGTACATCTTGAAGACGTCGGGGGCCTGGCCTGCTGCCGCGGCTTGAGGCAGCCTGTTCAACATATCGCCCAGTGACACGACGGAAAGATTGATCTTGATGCTGGGGTTTGCCGCCTCGAAATTGGCAACGTTTTCCTTTAGGGCCTTTGAGCGCGGGTTGTTCTGGCTGGGATCGAGGAAGTCCCAGTAGTTAAGCGTCACCGGGCCCTCAGACTCCGGAGTTGAAGGGGCGCAGCCGCTGAGGGCAAGGCTGGCTACGACGGCTGTGAAGAGCGCCAGGCCCCATCGCTTTTTGATCATGAATTTCTCCTGTGAACTGGGTTGCTGATGCGGGAGCATGCCGTGCTCACTCGACGCCTACTAAGCGGGGGCCGCCGATGGGTGGGAGAAGCCACTGAATCATCGAGTCTCTCCTTTGAGATCGGTTGCATTTATACGATTAGCAGTGAGATCGGTTGCTGAGATCGGTTGCAATAAATGTAGGGGCGGAGAAAGGCGGTGTCAAGGAAAACTTTGACCGTGTAGATTCGCGGCCCCAATTTGGTGATGATGCGCGATGCAGGATCCTGATCACCTTCGAATCTTTGACCGGGGGGCGATGTGTCCTTGGTGTGCCGCAAGGACCAGACCAGGGCGATCAGACGGTCGACACCTTTGCTATTTGCGGCAGCGACATGTGAACCAAGAACAACCGCAATGTCGAGCGGGGCGGAGCTGGATGAGGCGCTTGAGGAAGCGATTGCCCGTGTGATGGCCTGCGCCTTGCGCCATGGAATAGGCGTGATGGGCACATCGATCAGTGCCCGGCAGCTACATAGTGCGCGCCCACCCCGCAGTCCCGTACGGACTGATCCGCCAGCGGCATGAGTAACCACAGCTAGTAGCAGAACGGGCGAGGTGCTTCCCACGCTTCAGAAGTAGAAGCCGATAATGGTGATTTCGTCAGGTAGCCGGGGATCGGCTTTGTCGCAGGGGTAACAGGATGGCCGCCTTCGTGCGCGGCGTAAGACTAGTACGGAATTCCGTTTTTCTGACAGTGGCTCTTGATGGTCTCAGATCCCACCCCGACACCCGCCGGGGACGGAAACTTAGCTAGGAACACCTGGAGTAGTCGAAACTGCCAGTAAATCTGGACCTGGCAAAGTCGATTTGGGCAATAGGTAGCTATGTCACGGGAGTGACTCGGCCGCCGCGTCGGAGAACAAAGAAAAACTCCGCCCGCAGGCCAATATCCTCCTACGTCAGGCAGCTTTGGCGTCAGGTTCGGGTGTGGCCTACTCGGGCGGAATTCTGACGTCCGCCGCTCTCGGGTATCTCAGCGTTCAGCTAGAACTGGGGTATGAGAGGTAGTCGATGAAGAGGCAGTCTCTGCCCCTAAGCCTAGATACATTCCCCAGCTCCACGGCAGCCCGCTTAGACGCTGCCGTGGACGGGGTAGCATTCGCCGGGACGACCCAGTTTCCCGTTGAGGAAAATGAGGCTCTATAGTCCAACCGCGACATATATGTACTCCCAGTACCTCTTGCTTCCAGGGGTCGTTTACCAATATTCCAACAGTCTCGTGCGGGCCTCGGTGTACTTGGTTGTCCTCAGGTAGTTACCGTGTGTGGCGACCACGGCTTGATATGAGTCCGGCTCAATCTCGAGGGCAACCTTATCCATCGTGCTATCTGATTCCACCGAACCGTACGATTTGACCGGGAAGCCCAAGTAGTCGGTCCGACGCCATATGTTCAGCCAAACCGTTTCGATCTCAGAACCTTCGTTTACTTTCATGAGTTCTGCGAGCTGGCGCCTGCCCCAGTTGACGTTCCCAGCCTCCGGGGAGGTTGACCCGCCCTGGTACGTCATGGGCAGGTCACGGTCCTCCCAGGGGTCACTTTTGAATAATCTTGGGCCCCTAACACCGGCCGTTCCGAGAACGCCTGGACCCCACAAGTCGGGGAAGGATCTTCCGAAGTAGGGACGCAACTGCACACCGAAAGTAAGTAGCCGAATTTTCGTCAGGAGTTCACCCTTACCAATCGCGACTAGGTGGTAGAGCGCGGCAATACCCAGGATGCTCCCGAGACTGTGCGTCGCGAGCAGGACGCGCCGTTTGCTTAGGACACGGGCGCTGATGCCGTCTTCTTCGAGCCACTGAAGCATCCGGTCGGCCAGCTCCGGTACGGCCCGTTCTGAGTAGCAGGCGGGACCAAACGGGTGGCCGGCTCTGGGCAACCATGCCACCAAGTCCCAGAGCAAGCCAAGTGGTCGACCGCCGCCTTTCGCTGCATTCGCAATGGCTACACCGACTATGAGTAGTCCCGCTGCAGTCAGCGTGCTCGTAGTTATCCACTTAGCGGCAGGGGCGATCGCATGCCAGAACGGAAGGTTCTGCAGCAGGTGATGGCCGTCGCCGTTCTCGTGAAGCAGGGTCAGCGCGATGACGGCCAGGACACCCGCTACGGCAGATGCCGCAGCCCAGCCGACCACTGGTTCCCCACGCTGGAGCAGGGCGCTTCGGCGGCGAACAGCCAAGATTTCCCGCTCGTAGTCGCTTTCGGCATCGTTAACCTGGGGATCGAGGATCCAGCCGGTTCTCCGTTGGCTAAGGAGCATCAATGCGCCCAAGGCGCTGACGACAGCGAGGGCCAAAAGAACCATGACGCCGCCAGCGGCCCAGTAGAGAAACGGCACCTGGATCTGGAAACTATCTTCTTGTAGGTCGCGGAAAAGCGGATGATCAGGGTCCTGCTTCCACACAAGGGCGCCCCCTTGCAGGAAGTTTCCGACGCCCACGACGGCTGCGCTGGAGTAAAAGGCTGCAAGCAGGAGGCTAAGAGACATCATCACTGCCGGGCCCAACCCGTTCCACGCTTCAGCTTTTCGTCCCAGTGGGCGTACTGGCGTGCGTTCACCCTGCCTAAGCAAGGCACAGGAGACGGCCAAGACACAGAGCCCGCACAATGCAAAGGCGGCGCTAACCGGAATATTTGTTGAGTTCCAGGTGGCGACGACAATGGAAAGTCCTACGCCCCCGATGGCGCCCAATATCAGTCCCCAGGAATAGGCTGCCGCGGGCGCGAGGCGCATAAGGCATCCCGACATCGCGAGGATGGCCAGGAGGGCCACCAGCACGGTCGGCACAAGTTGTGCTGCCGTGAAGGGCGCAGTTTCACTCAAGTCCTTCGCCGTGCAGGCAAGAGCGACACTCCCACCGTATAAAAGGACACTTAGGAGCAGAAAAAGCAGGGCCCAGGCCATGCGGGACCACCCGCGGTGTCCGGGCAGCGTGTCCTTGGGGAGTGCACGAACGCTTGTGGCACCCCATTCCATGACCACCACCGTTATAGCCGCCAATACGATGCCTGAAAAAACGAGGACGGCTGTTGACCATTCACGAGTGTCGCCACTTGATTTGAGGTCTGCGCTGAGGAGGAATGCCACAAGCATGGTTGTTGCCGCGAGGTGCATGATGCCGGAGGGGGAGTTGGTTCTGCGGATCCATAGGCGGTGCGCGGCGAGGACGAAGGAGTCCTTTAGGTTGTTTGCGCTGCGGTGCCTCTGCAACCTGCCGGGTACACCACGATGTGGGGCGCGCAACAGGTCCTGAATGCGGGTGCGGAAGCGTACGTCGCTGGAGAGGCTTACGACTGCTAGGAGTGCCACAGCGGCAATCGGAAATGGGGAAACTGCCCCAAGTCGCTGTCCCCGGGTCAGGTTGCGGAGTCCGTCGAACCAATGAGGAAGGTTATTGCACATCTGGTGTGTCGTGCCCTCAACACGGAAACACTGAACAGCAACAAGGTCCATCGCGATGATCGCAACCGATGAGGCCAACAGAAGAGTCAACAGGAGACTGAAGAGCCGTACGAGCGCCGCGCCTGTTCCTGGGTCAACACCGTCCTGACGCCGGCTGTCAGCCTTGAGAACGCGGCTCCAATACGCCGCATTGGCGAACCCAAAGGGTGCGATGGTGAACCAGCCAATGTTGTAGAGCGCCAGGCTCGTCTTCCCCTTGAGCCCTTTTGGGGCGAAACGGTCCAGCTTGCCCCAACTGTAAGCTTCAAGCCGCGTTGGCGGGTAGCGAGGTGGGCTTTTGACGCAGTAGAAACCAGCGAGGTCGTCGACGAGCTTAATTCCATTCGCCTCGGCCGGTACAACATCTTCCGCCGCAACAGTAAGCAATTCGTCCGGCGGCGTATTGCGAACCCCGTGGACGCGGAGTTCTAGAATTAGCGGCTCTGAGGACATGGCCCCTCCTAGGCGGCTTCCCCAGCATTTGACCCAAACATTAGAGGTGAACCACTAATTTGTCCATCGATTTCACATAAATTGGGTAGCCTACGCTAAAGCTGAGGGGCGCCTCACGCGTCCGCACCTGGCCTGTCTCCGCGGACACCCTACGCGGATGTTTGCAAAGGCTGTAGTGCGCAGCTCATAAACACGAGGGGACGAAGCGCGTAATCCTCGTCACGATGGAACCATAACCCGGGTCCCGGGCGAGGCAATCGAACGGGAATTTTCGCTGAGAACTTTCCCTTTTAGCAACGGCCAGGGTGTTACCGGGATGCATCCTGACCAAACCTGGGCGTGGAAATGGTCCCGCCTTACAAGACCTTGAGCTTGGTCGAGGCCACGGGAATTGCGATCAACTTGCCGATCCTCTTCGATCTGAAAGACTCCCCGTTTAGTGGCCTGCGCTGGTTCAACTTATCGCGGTGCCTGGGATGGAGCACGCTCCTGTTGTTTGTTCCAACGAGACTTTCAGGTCGAGCCATAAACCAGAGGTCCTCCCGCAGACTGATGGCTTCGGCAAGAAATGCCATCCAATCCCTCCCGATCGCTTGCTCCAGGTCACGTCTGTCTCGTCGACGACGAACCTCTGGTTTTGCCAAGTAGTTCAGGTTGGAGTGGAGGGCAGTCATCCAGTGATTGACCAGCACAACTCTATTCAAGATACCGACGGCATCAGCGGTTAGAAACATCGCAGGAAGGAGCCTAATAACGCTCTGACGATGCTCGTCTTTCGATCTCGATACCTCGGCCTCAGCCACTTCGCACCAAGCCTTATCTTCTACCAGCTTCACGAGCATCTGATTGTAGTTTTCGTACGCAAGGTGACCGTAGTCCGAATCGAACGATGGCTTCAGAAGTTTCCGAAGGCGAAGACGGACCATCTTTACCTTGTGGAGCGGCCTGACTCCGATCTGACTCCGTGGCGTTCTCCCCGAACCCAGCCAGAGGAATACGTCGATAACCAAGGTGAGATCATGCGACAGGGCAAGAAGGGCTACGTTAGAGACCGCTTTCCACTTCTTTTTTTCCAGGTGCATTCGCACAGTGTCGAAGACCAGAACTCCTGTAACGGCGACAAGGAAACCAGAAAACAGGGAGCCGACAATCGGATGATCCCGATCCAGGTCACCAAACTCCTTGCTGTTGAAGTCGGCCCAGAAAAGCAGTCCAACAAGCGCGAGGACGATGAGCAACAGAAAATAGTCCCTCTTAGGAAGCTTCCACATAACTGTTTTCCACCCCTTGGATTTGAGCTGATAGTATGCCGAAATTCATGGCTCAGCTAGTCAGGATCGATGGGGGAGGGGCGGCGGCTTTGGGCCTCCGGATTCGCGGCTCTGCCAGCACCCCCGAGGAAGCGCCCGTGACTCGTACTGAGCCGGAAAGGCCAAGCCCTGCAGTTCCAGAAAGTCGCGCATCACCACCAGGTGGCAGCTGTAACGGACCATGCACAGCACTGTCCGGCACCTCTAGCCAGCGCGAAGCACCGTAGCTTCATAAAGACACGGCTTTTGGCAGGGCTCTCCCCGTCTGTACCAAAAGGCAGATAAGGGGATTCCGTCAGCTCAGCAGGGGCGTTGTGACCTCGACAGAACGTCACACAGGCGAACACGCGCGGCCGAAGCGTTGACCTAATACACAGGTCTGAAGTACAAAGCTGTCTTGGGCTGCTAGCATGAACCCTCGGTCTCAGCTGAGTGCTAGGAGACGTATGGAACTGAAGGATGTCCTTTCCCTTTTGATTGCTTTCGGCTCGATGATTGCCGGTGTTTGGGCCGTGGTCTATGTCGGGCGTCAAGTGAAGCAGAGTGCCGAAAATACGAAGGCTGCTACTGAGGAGCGCGTCAAGGAGGCAGCTCAGCGCCGTCGCGAGGAAACTATGCGTTTCTATATGGCCAGCGTTGAAGCAAGGGAACACCACGAAACGTATTTGCCAGGTGACCGAGAGGCCGAAAAGATTGCTGCTCTCATCGAATCGGCCCCTAAGGACCCCGCAGTTGACCCAGCAATACGCGTCTATCTCAGCTATCTAGAAATCTTGGCAATCGGTGTCAACGAGGAAGTTCTGGACATACGTATTGTCGACCTGTTTGCGGGTGGTGCACTCATAGCCGTCGTCACGAACTACAAGATGTGGATCGACCAGCAACGGGCAAATCTGGGTTCGCCAACTCTTTATTTGGAGCTTGAAAGGCTTGCCGGGAAAATTCAGAAAAGACGCGCTGATCCCAAGCATCCCTATCATCGTCTTGCAGGACATCCGGAGCATCCTGACCCGTTAGCTGATTCTTCCACGCACAACCTGTCGTCAGGGGCGCACGTTGGAAACCCTAGCTCAGGCGCTGCTCGGGCCGTTGCTGGCCAGGGCAGCCGAAGCGGCAGTGAGCGTAAACCGCACGTGTGATACCTCCAGTTCCCGGAACGCCGGCAGATCTCGCAGCTACTTCTACTCCCGTTATATAAGCGCCGATAATGGCGATTCTGTCAGTCTGGTGACGCCGGCAGCAGGCGGTCTTAGCGCTGCCTGTCCGCGAGGAGTTCTAGATGGCCTTAGCCTGGCGAAGGTACTGATAGACGGTTTCACGGCTGATGCCGTAGTCGTGGGCCAGGACGACTTTCGGAACACCGTTCTCAGCACGATGCACGAGCTCGGCTGCCCGGTCGGCGGTCAAGGTCTTCTTCCGCCCCTTGTATGCTCCGCGCTGCTTCGCCAGGGCAATTCCTTCGCGCTGCCGTTCCCTGATCAGGGAGCGTTCGAATTCTGCGAAGGCGCCCATGACGGAGAGCATCAGGTTCGCCATGGGGGAGTCCTCCCCGGTGAAGACCAGGCTTTCCTTCACGAACTCGACGCGTACCCCCTTGCGGGTGAGGCCTTGGACGAGAGCCCGGAGGTCGTCGAGGTTTCGGGCCAGCCGGTCCATGCTGTGCACGACCACGGTGTCCCCGTCGCGGGCGAAGCGAAGCAGCTCGGCAAGTTGTGGCCGGGCGGTGTCTCTGCCGGAGGCCTTATCCGTGAAGACCCGGTCAAGAACCTGGCCGTCGAGTTGGCGCTTTTCATTCTGCTCCAGGGTGCTAACCCGTACGTACCCGATCCGCTGTCCACCCACCGTAACCCCTCCCACCCGAGTAGTTTTGTAAGTTTGAGTTCTAGGCTCGTCCTACAAGCAAGTCAAGACCTCAATGGGGTGTAGCAGGTTTAGGTGTAGTTCAATCTCTATTCGAAGGACTCCGAGCTGATGGGCAAGCAGATCTGTCAGGCGCGGGGGCGGCAATGACGCAGCCTCCAGGGTCCCGCCGACCGAAAGGATCACAATGGCAGGAATGTTCGAACTGTTTATCGACACCGAATCAGCCTTCAGGTTCCGCCTTACCGCCCCGGACGGCACCGTGATGGCGGTGTCCAGGCCCTTCACCACCAAGGCCGACGCCGTGGCAGGCATCGCCGCCGTCCGCGAGTACGCCGGCATGGGACTGATCAGCGACTCCTGCGCGGCCCTCAATAAAGTTCCATCCCGGCTCCATGACGATCCAGCTGGTCAACCCGCCGATCCGCAAAAGGTGTCGAAGATCGACTTCCACGGGCGCGCCCGGGCGGTCCGCAAGGCAGTCTCCGGCCCACGCTGGGCCGGGGCAATACACAACCTTTCCTGAGCATCAGGGGAGGGCCACTTCTACCCCTTCTCACCAGCAGCTTTACATAAGATCAAATATCGGCTCGTTAGCAGAATGGGCAGAAGCGGAAAAGACGAGTCGTGGAGGTAGTCGCGTACAGCTTCTGAAGGCAACCCGCCTTGTTCTTTTCACGGGCAAACGGAGGCAGGAACTCTTGTGGTGAGGCTGCGTTGAGGCAACCACGCCGCCATGAAGGGGGTGTCACTGCAAAGCCGCTGTGCGCTGGCGAAGCCCTTCGTGGGGGATCGTGTGAGAGGTTCCGATCAGGTCTGGAAGTAAAAATGTGAGTGGGCGGCACACCGTTCGTTCAATCGAGCGGCACAGGTGGGGCACGATGTGGTCGCCAGATACCCGTCTATGGACATCTCGCCTTTGCACACACCGCACAGAACTGCTGGCTCTGTCCACTCGTTCCTTGGCCATGTTTGGGCCGGGTGGTCTGCATCCTCCTCGTGACAAAGATGGCAGGGATAGTACTGAAGACAGCACTTGAACTTTATGGCTATCACATCTACGTCAGTGTGATAGTGAATGCATCTGGTTTGGTCGTCTACGGTTTCCCCGAAGATCCTCATAGCCATGCTTTGGCCTTGCTTACTTCACGCGCCGCACGAGAATGTCCGGGAAGGCCCTGTGGACGGCCACCGCGGCAGCGGATGCCACTGCGTCCTTCAAGATGTCGCCCGGGTAGAAGATGAGGTCGCTAACGAAGGCGGCCTCCCATGACAGCTTGAGGTTGACCACCATGCCGAGCACGCCGAGCAGATGCGATGCGACCACGGTGACCACGACCGCGGCGAGGAAGAACCAAAGGCCACGCCGCCTGGCGGGGAGGCGTCGGATGATTTGCTCGGCGGCAATGCCCACGAGCAGAGCGGCGAGCAGGAACCCCACGATGTATCCGGCGGATCCGCCCGCGAGGACGGCCAGGCCAGCCCGGCCCCCCGAGAAGACGGGCAGCCCGGCGAACGCAAGAAGCAGGTAAAGCGCCACCGCTGCGGCGGCACGTGATCCGCCCAGGACGAGGCCTGTCACCATGATGGCGAGGGTCTGCAGCGTAACGGGCACTCCGAAGCTGCCGACGGGAATGCCCGGGACGATCGCCGAGGCTGCGATCAACGCGGCGAACACGGAGATAAGGGCCAGTGAATGCGCATCCCACAATGGACGCGGCGTGCGGAGGCTGTTCTGGGCCGGGCGGACTGTTGACGAGATCGAGGTCTTCTGGTGGCTCATGGTTCCTTCTGTGAATGGTGGTCAGGTCCTGCGAAGAAGGCTACAGAGCACTGTCTATGGACATTTTGTAGCGAAGCCACGACTGCGCCGACGATCTATGGCTCAATTGCCACAAACCAGCGTCTGCCTTGCAGACGCTGACGGAATCTGCACTATCGCCTCTCTAAATTGGCACTGGAGAGAAGGGCCTGCCTGGCATAGCGATTTGGCCTTTTCTGTCACCTGCCAGCTGTACCCCCAGTTGCCGGCTGGCCGTCACCCTTGTAGACGTGGTGCCGCCGAGGGGTAGCCCTCGGCGGCCCTCCGGAGCCATGATGGCACCATGAATGATCCCCAGCGGAAGCTGTCGGCCGCCGAGCTCGCCGAAGCCGGGCTCACCGGCTGGCGCCTTACCGGTGAGACCCTCACCGCCACCTTCAAAACCCGGAAGTTCTCCACCGGGCTGGAGCTCGTGAACCGCATCGGCGCCTCCGCCGAGAAGGCCAACCACCACCCAGACCTCACCCTCACCTACCCCGAGGTCGGTGTCACGCTCTCGAGCCACGATGTCGGCGGGATCACCAGCCGCGACGTCAACCTTGCCCGCACCATCAGCAGCCACGCCGCGGACCTCGGGGTCGCCGCCGCGGAGTGAGTTCGTGCGTTCCTGCCAGCGACAGGTACAGCCAGCGACAGGTGCCGTCGCCGAACCGCGGCACGTCAGTGACGGCGCCAGCTGCCGCACTTGAGGCGGTGCCTACCCTTGACCTTCGAGGAACGCCGAGCTAACTTGCCGCCATGGATGAGGCGTCAGTGGAGCAAGCACTCAACAGCGGTGACGTCCACGAGCTGCTCAAAGTTTGGGAAGACTTCAACCGTGGTGAGGCATCGCTTGGCAATTCCTCCACCGGCAGCGACCGGGCGCGGGAAGCTGCAGCACATTTTCTGTCAGAGGTGTCAGAAGTCGCCGCGCTGGAGGCGCTGCGGGCGAATGCCAGGGCAGTCGAGCTGCTCACGGCAAGGCGCTGGTATGTCATGAAGTCTGCCCGTGAGGGCGGCGCCACATGGGAACAAATCGGTGAGGCATTGGGAATCACGAAACAGGCAGCCCACGATTTCTACCAACGCAAGATCGAAGAACAGGAAAAGGACTCGCCCGATCTTCACGACACGGCAGCCGCCCGTGCCGTCCTGGACGACTGACATAAGCATCGCGAGCGGGTGGCGGCTTGCCGCCAGTCTGAGAGTGCCCATCGCCGTAGTATCCGGACACACAGCGCAAGGCAGGGGCCCCCGCCCGTAACCTGTTTAAATGCCTCGTTTCGCACTGGACATCGAGTCCGTCCCCCGCCCCGCCCGTTCGCAGGAGCTCCTGGACGCCGTGAACCACCGTGTGGTCATTGCCGACGGCGCCATGGGCACAATGCTTCAGGGCCGCGACCTCCAGCTCGAGACGGACTTCCAGAACCTCGAGGGCTGCAACGAGATCCTCAACGACACCCGCCCGGACGTCATCGCGGACATCCACGACGCCTACTTCGCCACCGGCATCGACGCCGTGGAAACAAACACCTTCGGCGCCAACTGGTCCAACCTCTCCGACTACGGCATCGACGACCGCATCGAGGAACTCGCACAAAAAGGCGCCAGGATCGCCCGGGAACGCGCCGAAGCCGCCGAGGAAACAGACGGCCGCATGCGCTGGGTCCTTGGCTCCATGGGCCCCGGCACCAAGCTCCCCAGCCTGGGCCACACCAGCTACGACTGGCTCAAGCAGACCTTCGCCCTGCAGGCAGAAGGCCTGATCGACGGCGGTGCGGACGCGTTCCTCATCGAAACCAGCCAGGACCTCCTGCAGACGAAGGCCGCCGTCAACGGCTGCAAGCAGGCGATCGTGGACCGCGGCGTCCGCCTCCCCATCTTCGTCGAGGTCACCGTCGAGACCACCGGAACCATGCTCATGGGCTCGGAGATCGGCGCCGCGCTCACCGCCCTGGAACCGCTCGGCGTTGACGCCATCGGCCTGAACTGCGCCACCGGGCCGGACGAGATGAGCGAGCACCTCCGCCACCTCTCCAAGCAGTCCTCCGTCGCCATCGCTTGCATGCCCAACGCCGGCCTGCCCGTCCTCGGCGCCAACGGCGCGCACTACCCGCTCACCCCCTCCGAGCTCGCCACCGCACACGAACAGTTCGTCCGCGAATTCGGCCTGGGCCTGGTGGGCGGCTGCTGCGGTACGACGCCGGAGCACATGGCCGCCGTCGTCGAACGTCTTGCTCCCTTCCGCAACAAAGCCGTGGCCACCAAGGACGCAACAGCACCGGCACGAATCCCCGAAGAACGCGAGGCCGGTGTTGCCTCCCTCTACCAGCACGTGAACTTCGACCAGGAGTCCGCCTACCTGGCCATCGGTGAGCGCACCAACGCCAACGGCTCCAAGGCCTTCCGCCAGGCCATGCTCGAAGAGCGCTGGGACGACTGCGTGGACATCGCCCGCGAACAGATCCGCGTCGGCGCCCACCTGCTGGACGTCTGCGTGGACTACGTGGGCCGCGACGGCGTTGCGGACGTCAAGGAGATCGTCTCCCGCTTCGCGTCCGCCTCCACCCTTCCGCTGGTCATCGACTCCACCGAACCCCCAGTCCTCAAAGCCGGCCTGGAACTCATCGGCGGCCGTCCGGTGGTCAACTCGGTCAACTACGAGGACGGCGACGGCCCCAACAGCCGGTTCGCCCGCATCATGCCGCTGGTCAAGGAACACGGCACCGCCGTCATCGCCCTCACCATCGACGAACACGGCCAGGCCCGCACCACCGACGGCAAGGTGGCCATCGCCTCCCGCCTGATCGACTCCCTGGTGGGCGAGTGGGGCATGCGCGTCGAGGACATCATCGTCGACTGCCTCACCTTCCCGGTCGCCACCGGCCAGGAGGAAACCCGCCGGGACGGCATCGAAACCATCGAGGCCATCCGCCAGATCACCGCGAAGTACCCGGGCATCAACACCACCCTCGGCGTCTCCAATGTCTCCTTTGGCCTGAACCCGGCCGCCCGCATCGTCCTGAACTCCGTGTTCCTGCACGAGGCCGTGCAGGCGGGCCTGACCAGCGGGATCATCGACGCCGCAAAGATCGTCCCGCTCGCCTCCCTTCCGGAGGAACAGCGCAAGGTGGCCCTGGATCTGGTCTGGGACCGCCGCGAGTACGACGCCGACGGCAACACCACCTACGACCCCCTGGCCCGAATGCTCGACATGTTCGCCGGCGTCGACACCGCAGCACTCAAGGATCAGCGCGCCGCCGAACTCGCCGCCCTGCCCACGGGCGCGCGACTGGAACGGCGCATCATCGACGGCGAAGGCAAAGGCCTCGAGGAAGACCTGGACCTGGCCCGCAGCGAGGGCATGACCCCGCTGGGCATCATCAACGACCATCTTCTCGAGGGCATGAAGGTGGTGGGCGAACGCTTCGGCGCCGGCGAAATGCAGCTGCCGTTCGTGCTGCAGTCCGCCGAGGTAATGAAGAACGCCGTGGCCCTGCTCGAGCCGCACATGGAAAAGTCGGACTCCTCCGGCAAGGGCACCATGGTGATCGCCACCGTGCGCGGCGACGTGCACGACATCGGCAAGAACCTGGTGGACATCATCCTCACCAACAACGGCTACAAAGTGGTCAACATCGGCATCAAGCAGGGCATCGCCGAGATCATCGCCGCCGCCGAGGAACACAACGCCGATGTGATCGGCATGTCCGGGCTGCTGGTGAAGTCCACCGTGGTGATGAAGGAAAACCTCGCGGAGCTGCAGTCCCGCGGCCTAGCCAAGAAGTGGCCCGTCATCCTGGGCGGCGCAGCCCTCACCCGCGCGTACGTGGAGCAGGACCTGGCCGAGCAGTTCGACGGCGTGGTCCGCTACGCCAAGGACGCCTTCGAGGGACTTTCCCTCATGGAGCCGCTGGTGCGCGTGGCCCGCGGTGAATCACCGGACGACGTCGGCCTGCCGCCGTTGAAGAAGCGCATCCACAAGGGCGGGGCGAAGTTCACCATCACCGAGCCCGAAGCCATGCCCGGCCGGTCCGACGTCGCCACCGACAACCCCGTGCCCGTGCCGCCGTTCTGGGGCACCCGCATTGTCCGCGGTGTTTCACTGCACGACTACTCCGCGTTCCTCGATGAGCGCGCCACCTTCATGGGCCAGTGGGGCCTCAAGCCCGGCCGCGGCGAGGACGGTGCCTCCTACGAGGAACTCGTGGAACGCGAAGGCCGCCCGCGCCTGCGCTACTGGCTGGACCGCATCCTGGCCGAAGGCATGCTGGACGCCTCCGTGGCGTACGGCTACTTCCCCGTGGTCTCCGAAGGCGAACAGGTGGTGGTCCTGCACCACGGCGAAGATCCCGACGGCGTCCTGGGCCAGGCAGGCCTGCTCGCCCCCGACGGTGGTTCAGGCGGCCCCATTGGCACCGACCGCCTCCGCTTCGATTTCCCGCGCCAGCGCCGCGACCGGCACCTGTGCCTGGCGGACTTCGTGAAGTCCCGCGAGTCCGGCCAGATCGACGTGCTGCCCGTGCAGCTGGTCACCGCCGGCTCGAAAATTGAAGAGTTCACGTCCAAGATGTTCGCGGCCAACCAGTACCGCGACTACTACGAGCTCAACGGCCTGGTCATGCAGCTCACCGAGGCGCTCGCCGAGTTCTGGCACGCCCGCATCCGCAAGGAGCTCGGCTTCGCCGCCGAGGAACCCAAGGACACGGCAGGGTATTTCAAGCTCGACTACCGCGGCGCCCGCTTCTCGCTGGGCTACCCCGCCTGCCCGGACATGGAGGACCGCCGCAAGGTCACCGAGCTGCTGAAGCCCGAGCGCATGGGCGTCATCCTGAGCGACGAGCTCATGCTGCACCCAGAACAGTCCACCGACGCGTTCGTGTTCCACCATCCGGAGGCCAAGTACTTCAAGGTGTGAGCCGGCGGTTCCCCGGCCAGGCCCCGCAGCATGCCCGCCTAAGGTGCGAGGAGCTTGCGGACATTCTCGACGACGGCCTGGCGCCTGCGCGCGACGGCGGGCAGCTGGGCGCGCGGCATATCCGGGGTGAGGATGTGCCAGGCCATGGCCAGGGCGCGGACCGCCGTCAGGATCTCAATGGCGGTCCGGTCACCCGGGAGCAAACCCTGCTTTTGGGCTGCTTCGATGCGGTTGACTTTGTCCTTGTGGGAAGCGGCAAGGGTGGCCAGTTGGCCCTCTTCGCCGCGTTCCAGGATGTACCAGTTGGTCAGCCGGAGCGTGTTGGGATACTTCTGGTAGACGTCGAATGACCGCGCCGCATAGCCGGACAGGTCCCCCGCGTCGAACTCCACCTCGTCCACGAACGCAAGTACCCGCTGGCTGAAGACCTCGTCGAAGAGGCGGTCCTTGCTGTCGAAGTAGCGGTAGATCATTGCCTTGTTGGCCTGCGCGTTGTCGGCGATCCGGTCCACGCGGGCACCCGCGATCCCATACTTGGCGAACTCCTCCTCGGCTGCGTCGAGGATCCGTCTACGGGTTGCTTCAGCGTCTCGGGCCACTCCTGCACCCTAGCAAGTAACTGGTTAGTTGACAAAGGGCCGCGCTAGGCGCACCATCAAGTAACCAACCAGTTACTTATTAAGGAGTATCCACTGTGAGCAGGTTACAAACGGAAGCCAGGGTGGCCCCCTCGCCAGGAGGGTGGTCACGATTCGTGGTGCTGGCCGTGATCATGGGCTGCCAGCTGATGATGGTGCTGGACACCTCCATCGTCACCACTGCACTGCCGCACCTGGAGCGGGAGCTGGGCTTTACGGGTCCAACCCTGTCCTGGGTACAGAACAGCTACGCACTTGCGTTCGGCGGGCTCCTCCTTCTGGGTGCCCGGGCGGGTGACCTGCTGGGCCGCCGTCGGGTGTTCATGGTGGGCGTCGCCGTCTTCACCATCGCCTCGCTGCTTGCGGGGCTTGCACCGAACTCTGCAGTGATGATCCTGGCCCGCGTGCTGCAGGGTATCGCCTCTGCGTTCGCCATTCCGGCAACCTTGGCGCTGCTGGTCCAGTCCTTCCCGGAACCCGGGGAGCGGTCACGGGCCATCGGTATCTACAGCGCCGTCATTGGTGCCGGCGGAAGTGTGGGCATCATCGTCGGTGGAGTTTTCACTGACCTGCTGTCGTGGCGCTGGGGCCTGCTGATCAACGTGCCGATCGGTGCGGTGGTCCTGCTGCTCGCACCGCGCTTCCTGCCGGAAACGGCGAAAAGCAGGGGCAGTTTCGACGCTCCGGGCGCACTTACCGTCACGCTCGGCATGACCGCCCTGGTCTTCGGCCTGGTCCATGCCGGCGAGGCAGGCTGGGCAACACCGGCAACGTGGCTGCCACTGCTCCTGGCGGGGCTGCTGATCGCCGCGTTCGTCCTGGTGGAGCGCCGCAGCACCCAGGCCATCACGCCCCTGCGCCTGTTCAGGGACACCACCCGCTCCGGGGCCTACGTCATCCGGATCCTGATTGTCGGCGCGATGTTCTCAACGTTCTACTTCCTCAGCCAATACCTGCAAAACGTTCTTGGCTTCAGTGCCTTTACAGCCGGCATGTCATACATCCCGCTCACTTTCCTGTTCTTCGCGATGGTCTACGCCGTCCGTCCCCTCAGCGTCCTCATCGGCAAGCCCATGCTGCTGGTGGCTTCGCTGGTCATTGCGGCGCTGGGAATGTGGTGGCTGAGCACCATTGGGCCCGCCTCGGCGTACTTCCCGGACGTCTTCCTGCCCCTCATCGTCCTGGGCGTCGGCCAGGGAATTGCGATCATCGTGCTCACCGAGTTCGGGATGTACGGCGTGGCTCCGGAAGACAACGGTGCAGGATCCGGCCTGGTGAACACCGCCCATCAGTTGGGCGGATCGATCGGCCTGGCCCTGCTCACGGTCGTGTTCAGCGCAGCTGCCGGAACGGACGCGCCCCACGCCCCCGCCGACGCGCAGGCTTATGCAGCCGTTTTTACCGCTGCCACCTGGTTTTACGTCCTCGCCGTCGTCGGCGGAATCGTCATCTTCGCAGCGGGCCGCCGCTCGGCGTCAAAGTAGGAGGCGGCGCTTCCGTGCCCTGCCCGCCGCGGCACGGAATGCTGCCGGACACCGGCTTCACCCGCCGCAGCGAGGCAAGCACGGCCCGCCCCACCACAGCGATGCCGATCACCGTGGTGACGGCGCGCAACGTGTCCCAGCCCGCCGTCGACGTCAGCAGCGAGTACAGCAGGAAGCTACTGAGGTTGGTGGCCAGCGGCGCGCCCGGAACGTACGAGATGCCGGTACCGGCACCCACCGCGAAGGGCCAGAACCACAGGTTCAGCAGCAGCCCGAACAGGTAGGACGCCACGATCCCGTAGCCCGCCAGCATGCACAGCTCGGCTTTGCCGCGCACCTGGCGCGGGAGCAGGCCCGCTCCGGCGCCCACCCACGCGCAGGCGAAGATCTGGAACGGCGTCCACGGCCCGATCCCGCCCCAGAGCGTGCTGGAGAGGGCGATGGTGGCGGCGCCCAGGAGCAGGCCGAACCGGGGGCCGAACGCGCGGCCTGCCAGGATCAGCAGGATGAAGACGGCCTCCACGCCGCCGACGCCGGTGCTCGCCACCCGTACAGCGGAGCCGACGGCGGCCAGCACGCCGAGCAGGGCCACCGTGTGTGCCGAGCGGACAGACCCGTCCAACGAAACGACGACGGCGACAGCGGCCACGGGTGCGATGGCCAGCGCCGCAAAAGGGAGGGCAGCGGTGGCATCCTGGGGGAGTGCCGCGGCAAGCAGTGGCCAGCAGAACGCCGCGAGGGCCAGCAGGTTGGCCGCCGCGAGTAGGGTGAGCTCCACTGCGCGGGGCATCCGCGGGCGGTGCTGGTTCGCCTCACCCGCGCCCCCAGCAGTTTCCATGGCAGCCAGCTGCGTGAGTTGGCCAAGCACGGGCCGGGCAGACGGGACAAACGGCTCCGGGGCAGGGGGCGCCTCGGACGAAGGGGCCACGCCGTCCCACATCGGGAGGATCCGGGCGCCAAGGCCATCGGCGAAATCGAGGTCGTGCGTGGCGATCAGGACGGCCGTGCCATCGTCCGCCGCCGTTCTCAGTGCTGAAGAAACCGCAGCCCGGGCCGTGGGATCCAGCCCCCGCGTGGGCTCGTCGATCAGGAGAACGTCAGGCGCGTCCATGGTCTGCAGGGCGATGGCGAGGATCCTGCGCTCCCCGGCGGACAGGTCCCGGGGATGCTCGTGGCCGACTGGCATCCGCGCGCCGCCGCGCAACCGGGTAAGGCGGGCAGCTGCGGAGCCGGACTCGAACCGTCTACCGTCCTTGCGGCGCCCCAGCCTTCGCTCCGCCGCCTGCAGTTCTCCTGCCACCGTGTCCCGGGTGAAGAGGTCGTCCGAGGCGTCCGGCACCAGGGTGAGCCGGCCGCCGTCGACCGTGCCGCCGTCGTCCGTTCCCCTTCGCCTGCTGTCCCTGCGCGTCCTTTTGCCCAGGGCGAGGGCCACCAGGAGGGACGACTTTCCGGCACCGTTCGGCCCCGCCAAGGCAACGATCTCGCCGGGGTGCAGGGCCAGGGAGGCATCGCGCACCAGTGGTTTGCCGTCGCGGTGCACGGACAGGTTTGTGGCGGTCAGGACGGCCGGACCTTCGGGGGCGGATACGGGCGCGGCACGGACAACCTCAGCCACCGGGACGGAGGGCGCCACCCCCGGCACCAAAGAGTCAGCGTCGATGGTCCACCAGGAATCAGCAACGGGTACCAACGCGTGTGCCCGGTGCTCAGCAACAATGACGCACACACCGTCACGGGCCAGACCATCCAGGACAGAGATGACGCGCGCGCGTGCCGTGGCGTCCAGGTCGGCCAGGGGCTCATCCACCAGGAGCAACTGCGGGTAATCCACGACGGCGGCGGCGACGGCAACGAGCGTCGCCTCACCTGCAGAGAGGGTACTGAGGTTCCGGTCCAGCAGTGCCGTTACCCCGATCCGTTCCGCCACCTCCCGCACCCGGACCTTGGCGTGGGCGGGTGCCACGCCGCGCAACTCAAGCGCCAAGGAAATCTCGTCCCGGACCCGGCTGGTGGCGAACCCGGCGCGGGGGTTCTGCAGGACGACGCCCACCAAACGCGCGGTCTCCCGCGGCGGGGCGGCCGCACGGTCGATTCCGCCGATCCGCACCGTCCCGGAGATGTCCCCGCCGTCAACATGGGAAAGGAGGCCCGCCAGGCCGCGCAGGACGGTGGACTTGCCGGAACCGGTGGGGCCGGTAATCACCGCAACTGACCCGCGGGGCGGGGCAAAGCCGTCAACCCTGATGCAGGTGTCCGCCACCCGGAACTCGGCATCGCGCACCACAAGGGGCGTACCGCCGTCGACCGCTGGCGGCTGTGTACCCCGGCTCCCGAAGCCACGCAGCTCCAGGGCCGCGGCCACCCGGCCGGCGTGCTCGAGGGTGCGCTCCAGGATGGGAACCAGGGCTCGGGGTCCGAACCGTTCGCCCCGCAGCCGGAACGCCAGCCGCACGGAGGCCACGGCGTCGGACAGCGCGGGGAGCGCCGCCCACGCCACCACGAGCATGCGGGCAATGCCTTGAAGGGGCCCGCCGCGGGCCAGCTTCACGAAGCCGCGGGACACATCCACCCAGGCGTTGAGCAGGCCGAACGCGAGGATCATCGCAGCGATGGGCAGGGCGGACAGCACCGCCTCCCAAAGCCCGGGAACCGACACCGGGCCGAGGAACACCACGTGGGCGTACGGGGCGGGAAGCCGCAGCGGCGGCAGGTTGAGCAGGACCGGGCTGCCGGTGCCCGCTCCATTGAAGAGGACGCGGTAGAGGACCCGCGCCGCGACGAACACAGCGGCGAGGGCCGCCGCTGCGCGTAACGGCGCGGGCCGGAAAATCATGCTGCGGGCGAGGCCGGCTGGTCATCCAGGGTGAAGAGCAGTTCCAGGCTCTCACCAGGCTTGACCTGCTGGGTGGCCACGCCTTCCTGCGCGTAGGCCCAGTCGCCGGACCCAGGCTTCACCCAGAGAGACCAGTAGGCGAAGGCGGCGGGCATGCCCTTGCACTCTTCGCGGTAGGTGCCGCCCTTGTGCTTGATGTCGAAGTCGGCCGCGGGCACGCCGTTCACCCGGCATACCGCATCGGGGTACTGCGTGGTGCCTTCGGTCTTGATCTTTGCCTCGTCCAGCACCTTGGACGCCACGGTGGGTCCGGCAACCGGCACGCACACCGAGGTATCCGCGGCGGCCTGCTTCAGGGCGCCGGAATTGACGATGACCATCACGCCGGAGCAGGGCTCTGCGGCGCTGGAGGATGCACTGGCGCTGGAGGAAGCGGAAGCTGAAGCGGAGGCAGAAGACGCCGGGGCGGAGGAACTGGGCTGGTTGCCGGCCGGTGTGGAACAGGCGGCGAGGGTAAGCAGGAGGCCTGCGGCGGCGATGGAGCTCGCGGCGGCGGTGCGGATCTTAGTCAATGTCACCTGTCAAGGGTAGGGCGTTGCCGGCCCGGATCCGATGGCCGTTCCGTTGTGTGACGCGGGCTCTCAACATGGGCAGGCGTCTGTGACGCCAAAAGGGGCCGACGGCGGCACTCATCCTTTGAACCCAAAGGTGAGTGCCGCCGTCGACCCCTACTGGCGAGGTGCTTCTAGCCTTCCGCGGCCAGCACAGCGTTGGCCGGCACAGCATCCTCCGCGGCGTCGTACCGGGGGTCGTTGGACGACGGATGCGCAGCCACGGCAGCGGCGTGCTCAGCCAGCACGCCGGTCTGGTGGCGGATCTTCAGCCGGTAGAGCAGGGCCCCGCCGATGACGACGGCGGCCACGAACATCACGCCGCCCCACTGCAGGTACCACTCGAACGGCGGCACCGAGTTGTAGATCTCCGGGCGGGGCCAGACCAGGTTGATGGTCATGGCGGCGCCCCAGAGGACCGCGAGGATGTTCACGGGAAGTCCCCACTTGCCCATGGAGAACCCGGGTTCGGAACCGTCCGCGGCAAGGGGCCACTTCTTGACCAGCCGCTTGCGCAGCAGGGGAACCGTGACCAGGAGGTAGGAGAGGTAGATCAGCACGATGCTGATGCTGGACAGGATGGTGAAGATGGCCGGCTGCATGACGTTGACCAGCAGCGGGATGACGGCCATGACGCCGATGACGATAGCGGCGACGGTGGGGGTCCTGCGGACCGGGTCCACCTTGCTCAGCTGCCGGCTGAAGGGCAGGTTGTTGTCCCGGGCCATGGCGAACATCATGCGGATCGCGGCGGCGTGAACGGCCAGGGTGCAGACCACCACGGCCACCACGATGCAGGCCAGGAAGGCCTTGCCGAAGGGTCCGCCCAGGACGGAGAGCACGATGTGCTGCAGGCCGCCGTCGGGGGAGCCGATCTGCGGGTCCGTGAGGTCCGGTGCGGCCAGGATGCCGAACAGCAGGATTCCCCCGCCCAGCAGGAACGACGCCGTGACCGCGCGCAGGATGGCCTTGGGAGCGGTTTTCTTGGGATCCTTTGTCTCTTCGCCCAGGGAGCTGGCGGTGTCGAAGCCGTACATGACGTAGCCGGAGGCCATGGCGCCGATTAGGAAGACGCCGAAGAAGCCCAGGTCCTTGCCTTCGCCGAAGCCGTTGGTCTGGAAGAAGACCTCCGGTCCGCGCACCACGTGCCAGCCCAGGGCGAGGATCAGCAGGACGGCCGCGATGAGCTCCACGAAGACGCCGATGCTGTTGATCCGGGTCATCAGCTTCACGCCGAACGCGTTGATGAGGGTGGAGATGGTGATCATGATGGTGGCCAGGACCACGCCGTTCATGGCGAAGTCGTACGGCCCGGTGCCGTCACCGACGAACTGAAAACCGGACCACAGCTGCGGCAGGGTGATCTGCAGGGCCAGGGCCACGGAGCCCAGCGCCATGATGGAGGACAGCAGCAGCAGCCAGCCGGCCAACCAGGAGGAGGTTCCGGAGGCGAGCCGCTTGGCCCAGTTGTAGACGGATCCGGCCACGGGGTAGCGGCCGGCCAGTTCGGCGAAGCACAGGGCCACCATCAGCTGGCCGACGAACACGATGGGCCAGGACCAGGCGTAGGCCGGGCCGGCCATGGAAAAACCAAAGTAGAACAGTTGGAAAACACCGGTGAGGATGGAGATGTAGCTGACACCCGCGGCGAAGCTGGCAAACTTGCCGATGCTTCGGTCCAAGGTCTGGGTGTAGCCGAATTCGTCCATGCCGCTTGAATCAATACTCTTGCTGGGTTCCAATATGGACTCCTAGTTCAGAAAAGCACGATGGGACCGGCCCTGGGGTGCGGCGGAATAACGTTTTGCTGGAGGGGGCGGCGCTGTTGGGAAACGAGACCCCGTTAGACCTGCCGCTTAGGCCAGGGACGTGGTGAGCTCCTTCTCTTCCAGGGCGTCGGCGCCGGCGTAGTCCGCCTTCGCTTTGTCTGCACGGATTAGATCGGCGCAGCGCTCGCCGATCATCATGACGGTGATGTTGGGGTTGACGGTGACGTGTTCGGGCATGACGGACGCATCGGCCACGCGGAGGCCGGTGACGCCCTTGACCCGCAGCTCGGGATCCAGCGGCGACATGTCGTCGTCGGCCGGGCCCATGCGGACGGTGCCCACGGGGTGGTAGACGGTGTTGTGGGTCTTGCGGATGTAGTCCTGCAGTTCCTCGTCAGTCTGCGCCTCGATGCCGGGCGAGAGTTCGCGGCCGGTCCACTCCGCCATGGCTGGCTGGGCGGCGATTTCGCGGGCCTTGCGGATGCCGGCCACCATGACGCGCATGTCGTGGCCCTCAGGGTCGGTGAAGTAGCGCGGGTCCACCATGGGCTTGTCGCGGAAGTCGCGGCTGCGCAGGCGGACGGTGCCGCGGGAGCGGGCGTGCGTGACGTTCGGGGTGAGGCTGAAGCCGTTTTCCGTGGTGGGGTAGCCGTGCCGCAGGGTGTTCATGTCGAACGGGACGGAGCCGTAGTGCATCATGAGGTCGGGCCGGTCCAGGCCGTCCTCGGTGGGGGTGAAGATGCCGATTTCCCACCACTGCGTGGAGGTCTGCACCATGGGCTGCTTGGCTTCGTACTGCACCACGCCCTCGGG
>Ga0308169_10000310_pt1 | contig 82211 bp, 78 predicted proteins | sample PhyBR1_2_FD_202139 | JGI IMG/M metagenome (GOLD analysis project Ga0308169, IMG submission 202139) | Phyllosphere microbial communities from UC Gill Tract Community Farm, Albany, California, United States - DLSLSB.R1 | ecosystem: Host-associated > Plants > Phyllosphere > Unclassified | place...
GGCCCTGGACCTCGCCCATGTTGAGGGCGTGGTGCCGGATGCGGTACGCGGCGGCGGTGATCTTCTCCAGCCGTTCCGGAGTCACCACATTCTGCAGCGTTTGTCCCTGCGGGGTGGCGTCCTGGACGGTATCTGTAGGCATTACGGTCTCCGTGGTCGTTTCGTGCGTGCTGGTCATTCAGGCGTTGACGGTGTTCGGGGTGCTTTTGGTGGCCTCGTCAGCCAGTTCGCGTTCCCGCTTGCCCCAGGTTTCCCGGGTGGCGACGGCGGCCCAGAGGCCGATCAGGGCATAGGCGCCGAAGAGCAGGGCCGGACCCATCCAGCCGAAGCTGACGAACAGGAGGGTGGTGATGAACGGGGTGAAGCCGGACACCATGGCGGAGATCTGGTACGCGAGGCTGGCACCGGAGGCGCGGGTCTTGGCCTGGAAGAGTTCCGGGAACCAGGCACCCTGGGCGCCGGCGAGGGAGTTCTGGCAGACCGCGTAGGAGATCACGATGGTAAGGATGATGGCGATGAACAGGCCGGTGTTGACCAGCAGGAACATCGGGATGGCGAACAGGGCTGCGAAGGCGGTGGACCAGACGTACAGCGGGCGCCGGCCGATGCGGTCCGTCAGGGCGGCCCAGGCCTGGGTGGCGAAAATGCCGATGGCGGACGCGATGCAAAGGGCGACCAGGGTCTGGGTCTTGTCCGCGAGGTGCTGGCTGTTGATGTAGGAAATCATGTACGTGATGGAAACGGCGTAACCGGCGGTCTCGGCGATGCGGAGGCCGATGCCCTTGACGATGTTGCGCCAGTCCGTCTTGATGACCTCGACAATGGGAGCCTTGACGATGGTGCCGCTGTCCTTGACCTCGTCGAAGACGGGGGACTCGGGAACCTTGGAGCGGATAATCAGGCCCACGATGACCAGTACGATGCTGGCCAGGAAGGGGATGCGCCAGGCCAGCTCACCGCCAAGGCCGGAGCTCGCCAGGAAGGTCAGGTTGGCCAGCAGCAGGCCCACCGGGAAGCCGGCCTGGACGATGCCGGTGTACTTGCCCTTGGCCTTCCATGGCGCGTGCTCGTAGCTCATCAGGATGGCACCGCCCCATTCCGCACCGAAGGCGAGGCCCTGGACGATGCGGACGAAGACGAGGAGTGCAGGGGCGAGGAGGCCGACCGCTGCGTACGTGGGGAGCAGGCCAATGGCAAAGGTGGCCAGGCCCATCAGGATGAGCGAGGAGACCAGGACTGGTTTACGGCCTACTTTGTCGCCGAGGTGCCCGCCGATGATGCCGCCCAGGGGGCGGGCAGCGAAGCCGACGCCCAGGGTGGCGAAGGAGGCGAGGGTGCCCGTGACGGGATCGCTCCCGGGGAAGAATGCCGTGCCGAAGTACAGCGCAGCAGCGGTGCCGAAGCCGATGAAGTCATAGGTCTCGATGACGGCCCCCACGCCGGATCCGATGGCGACGCGCCTGGCGTCCTTGGTGCCGTGGACCGGACCGCGCATGGTCAGAGCATCTTTGCTCATGGTGGTTCCCTTTCGAAGAGCGGCTGCAAAAGAAGGCCGCTGTCGACTGTTAACAACTGATGAGTCCAAGTGTGACCTACATCATCGTCACTGTCAACAGTCGACCTCTAGGGTTGACTGTTGACAGTTAACGCCTGTACTGTGGTGCCCATCACTACAGACCGGCGCGAACCAGAGGATCAATGATGTTCCACTCCAGACTCGGATGCTCATCCATCAGCTTCCGGCACCAGGACCTGGCCAGTGCGCTGCGCACCATGAAGGGCCTTGGCTTCGACGAAATCGACCTCGGCGCCTTGCCCGGCGTCTGCGACCACGTTCCCTACGAACTGGATACCGCGGCCGTCGCCGCCGTCTCGGCCGAGGTCAACGCCTCCGGTCTGCGGGTGCGTTCTGTAAATGGCGACATCGGGAACCTCAACAAGGTGCTCGACGGCGATGCGCAGTCAGCGCGGCAGCGCCACCTCGACGCCCTGCTCACCCTTACCGCCAACACTGGCGCGAAGGCATTGGTGCTTCCCTGCGGCGCCCTGGACCACGAACCGGTCCGGAGCCTCGAGGAAGACCTCGACCTCATCGCCGCCCAGCTCGTCGGTGCCGCCCAGCGCGCTGCCGGGTTCGGCGTCGAAATTTGGACCGAGTCACTGCACTTCCTGCGCTTCTCCTGGAATTTGGAACGCGCGGGACTGCTTGCTGACCGGCTGGCAGGATCCGGCGTCGGAATCGTCATGGACTTCAGCCACATCGCGGCGTCCGGCGAGGACATCCAGGCCTACCTGGACCGGCACCAGGGCCGGATCAGTCACGTCCACCTCCGCGACGCCGTGCCGGGGAACATCAACCTCAGCATCGGCAACGGGGACGCCGACTTCGCCGGCGGCCTGAAGCGGCTCGCCGCGGACGGCTACACCGGCCACTTCTCGCTCGAACTGGAAACCCGGGATGTCACCAACGACGAACGCCCGGCCGCCGCCGCCAAGGCAGCAAGCTTCATCACCGACCTTCTCTGACCAACTTCATCCATCGATTGCTCCGTAAACGCCGTTTCGACGCCTCATAAGGGCCGTTACGGAGCAATCGATCCACAAAAACAATTCAAGGAGCACCATCATGACCACCATCCAGCGCACCGCCGTCCTCACCGGAGCCACCTCCGACCGCGGCATCGGCATCACCACCGCCCGCCGCTACGCCCGTGACGGCTGGGGCATCGTCATCCTGGACCTCGACGGCGAAAAGTCCGCCAAGGTCGCAGCCGAAATCGGCAACGAGTTCAACGTCCCCGCCTTCGGCCACGAGATCGACGTCGCCAACGAAGCCTCCGTCACCGCCGCCCAGGCCGCCGTCGCCGCCGAAGTCGCCGCCGGCAACCTGCCGCCCGTCGGCGCCCTGGCCAACATCGCCGGCATCACCTCGCCCATCCCGTTCCTGGAAACCACCCTTGAGCTGTGGCACAAGGTCATGGACGTCAACGCCACCGGCACCTACCTGGTGACCAAGGCCTTCCTGCCGGACATGATCGCCAACGGCTGGGGCCGCATCGTGAACATGTCCTCGGTCTCCGCCCAGCGCGGCGGCGGCGTCTTCGGCAAGGTCCCCTACTCCGCCGCAAAGGCAGCCATCCTGGGCTTCACCAAGGCCCTGGCCCGCGAGCTGGGCACCACCGGCGTCACCGTCAACGCCATCACCCCGGGTGCCGTGGACACCAACATCCGCGTCGGCAGCACCGAAGAGCAGGAAGCGGCCATCAACGCCGGCATCCCGTTGGGCCGCAACGCCACCACCGAGGAAGTGGCCTCCGTGATCGCCTTCCTCTCCTCCGAGGACTCCGCCTACCTCACGGGCACCACCATCGACATCAACGGCGGCAGCCACATCCACTAGCAGCCACTGACAGCCCCCAGCACTGACAGCACCCGGACGCCGGAGAACCCACCATGACCAAAATCTTCAACGACCCCTCAGAGTTCGCCGAGGAGGCCCTGGCAGGCTTCTGCGATGTCCACTCGGACCTGGTCCGCCAGGTCCCCGGCGGCGCCGTCCGCCGCTACCGGCCTGCGCAGCCCAAGGTTGCCGTCCTGGCCGGCGGTGGCTCCGGACACTACCCGGCGTTCGCCGGAGTGATCGGCACCGGTTTCGCCGACGGCGCGGTGGTGGGCAACATCTTCACCTCGCCCTCCGCCCAGCAGGCCTACTCGGTGGCCAAGGCTGCCGAGTCGGGCGCCGGCGTCGTCTTCACCTACGGGAACTACGCCGGCGACGTGATGAACTTCGGCATGGCCAGCGAACGCCTGGCCGCCGAGGGCATCGCCGTGGAGAACGTCCTGGTGACGGACGACATCGCCAGCGCGCCGCCCTCGGAATCCGGAAAGCGCCGCGGGATCGCCGGTGACTTCACCGTCTTCAAGGTGATGGGGGCCGCCGCCGAGAACGGCGCGGACCTGTCCGAGGTGGTCCGCCTGGGCCGCAAGGCCAACGACCTGACCCGCACCATCGGCAGCGCGTTCGCCGGCTGCACGTTCCCCGGTGCCGAGTCCCCGCTGTTCACCCTTCCGGAGGGGCAGATGGGACTGGGCCTTGGCATCCATGGCGAGCCCGGGCTCCATGACACAGACCTGCCGTCCGCCAAGGAGCTGGGCCGGGAACTGGTGGCCCGGGTGCTCTCCGAGACCCCTGCCAACGCCGGCAAGCGGATCGCAGTCATCCTTAACGGCCTCGGCTCCACCAAGCACGAGGAACTTTTCGTCCTCTGGGGGACGGTGGCGCCACTGCTTCGCGCGGCCGGCTACACCCTGGTCATGCCTGAGGTGGGCGAACTGGTCACCAGCCTGGACATGGCCGGCGTCTCGCTGACCATCACCTGGCTGGATGAGGAACTGGAACCGCTGTGGGTTGCCCCCGCGGAGACGCCCGCCTACCGGCGCGGTGCTGTCGTTAGCCGGGCGGGAACTTCCGCAGGGGAAGAAGCGTCCGACGGCGGTGCGGCCGCAGCAGCGTTCGTCGCCACGGAGGCCTCCCGCGAGTACGCGGCCGCGTGCGTTGACGCCATTAATGCCGCGAAATCCTCCCTGCATCGGGCGGAGGAACGGCTTGGCCGGATGGACGCCATCGCCGGCGATGGTGACCACGGCCGCGGCATGGTCCGCGGCGTGGATGCGGCAGCCGCAGCAGCATCTGCCGCCTTCGCCGCCGGTGCAGGTGCCGGCGACGTGCTGGCTGCTGCCGGCGACGCCTGGGCGGACAAGGCCGGCGGCACCTCCGGTGTCCTCTGGGGAGCGGGGCTGCGCTCCTTCGGAGAGACGGTAGGCAACTCCTCCGCACCCGAGGCTGGCGTCCTTGCGGCCGCCGTGACGGCGTTCGCGGACCGGATTGTCCAGCTGGGCAAGGCCGAGATCGGCGACAAGACCATGGTGGACGCGCTGCTGCCGTTCGCTTCCACATTCAGCCGCGCGGTGGCTGACGGTGCCGAGCCAGGCCTGGCCTGGCAAGACGCTGCCCGCGAAGCGGCCGCCGCGGCGGAGGCAACCGCCGATCTGCTGCCCCTGAAGGGCCGCGCACGCCCACTGGCCGAGAAGAGCCTGGGCACCGCCGACCCCGGGGCCACGTCCCTTGCCATGGTCTTCGCCGTGATGGGGCCGCATTTCACCACCAGCACCTCTGCGCAGGTAGGAGCGAAATAATGACGACGGAAGGACACACCATGGGGCTGCGGCTCATTGTCGGCGCGGATGAAGCCGGCGTTGATTACAAGGACAAGGTCCTCGCGGACCTCCGCAACGACCCCCGCGTCAGCGAGGTCATCGACATCGGCGTCAACCGGGCCGACGCCGCGGATGACTTCACGCGGCCCTACCCCTACGTGGGCATTGCGGCCGGCGAGATGATCCGTGACGGCCGGGCCGACCGGGCCATTCTCTTCTGCGGCACGGGCATCGGCGTGGCCATCGCCGCGAACAAGGTGGAAGGCATCCGCGCCACCGCAGCGCACGACTCGTTCTCGATTGAGCGCTCCATCCTCTCCAACGACTGCCAGGTGCTCACCATGGGCCAGCGCGTCGTGGGGATCGAGCTGGCCCGCCGGCTGGCGAAAGAGTGGATCGGCTACACGTTCGATCCGTCGTCGGCATCCGCCGGCAAAGTGAAGGTCCTCACCGACTTCGAGTCCTGCTAGCCGAACCCCCGGGGAATGCCATGAAGCCCTACCCCGCTTCCGACTGGACCCGGCTGATCGGAGTTCCGGTGGAGATCCGCCGGAACTCCACCCTGGTCCGGGCCGGCGTGGTGGATGACGCCATGCGACACCCAGCCGCCCTTTGGCTGGCCGCCGACGCCGCCGGCCACAGGGAGCTGTTCACCGCCGACGAGGGGTACCAGGCATGGATCCAGCCGCGGATGCTGGCGGGGCAACTCTGCTACAAAATGGCTGCCACCCTGCGGTAGTGCCGCTCTTCGGGAACGATTCCGGCGGGCTGCAGGTCAGGAGGCCAGCTTCGCCCGCAGCCCGGCAATAATGACGTCCAGCCCAAAGTCGAAGGCATGATCGCCGCGTTCCGATGGCGGCCCCGAAAAGCTCAACGCACGTTTCAGTGCAGGATAACCGTCAGCCGGCGGATCCCAGACAACCTCCGGGGCGGCAAGGTCGAGTGCTGCGCCCAACGCAAAGCTGTCAATTGTCGAAATCGCCGACACAATGTCCCGGCCCCTGAAGCCCGCCGCCTCCAGCGCAAGCGCGAGATCCTCGTACAGCCCGATCACGTCCGGGTCGGTGATGGACTGCAGCACCATGAGGGGTGCCAGCCGCGGATGGCGGGCGAAAGCATCCCTGTACGCGCGGATAAGGACCCGCAGGGCCGCTTCCCAGTCCTGATGGTCAACCGGGGAATATGGTTCCTCGGTAATAATCCGGTGCCTCAGCAGTTCCAGGATCTCGTCCCGGCCGCTGACGTGGTTGTAGATGGAGGACTGGCTGACGCCAATCCTTTTGGCGAGCTTGGGAAAGCTGAAATCACCGGTCTGGTCCACCAGTTCGAGTGCGGCCGAGGTGAGGGCCTCCACGGAAATCAACGGGAGGGGCGGGCGGCCCATCGGTTCTCCTGACTGCAGCTCTTGGACATCGGCTCCAGCCTAACTGCCGGAAACCTTATCGCCTTCAATGGAAACCTATTGTGCTCTAGACCACTTGGTCCCATACTAAACGAAAGCCTTTCGTTTAAGTGGGCTCCCAGGAAAGGACCACGTAATGCCTGCTACCAAAACCCGACCAAAACCGCCCTCCCCGGACGGCACCCTCAAACGCAACGCGCTGGGCACCGGAGGCATCGCCTTCCTGGTAATCTCGGCCGCGGCACCCCTGACAGTGATGGCAGGCGTAGCCCCGGTGGCGATCGGAGTCGCGGGCATCGGCGCCCCGGCCGGTTACCTCCTGGCCGGCATCGTCCTGACCCTCTTCGCCATCGGCTTCATGGCAATGACGCGCCACGTGAAGGCTTCCGGCGGCTTCTACACCTACATCTCGATTTCTTTGGGAAAGACCGTCGGGCTGGCTTCAGCCATCCTCGCGATCATCTCCTACAACTGCCTGCAGATCGGCGTCTACGGTCTCTTCGCCGTCCAGACGCACGACATGCTGCGGGTCCTCTTCGGACTCGACGTGCCATGGCCCGCGGTCGCCCTTACCGCCGTCGCTGCCGTCTGGTTCCTCGGGTACCGGGGCATCGACGTCGGCGCCAAGGTCCTGGGCGTGCTCTTGGTCGCAGAGACCGGCATCCTCGGCGTGATGGGCGCGGGCATCCTGGGAAACGGCGGCGCGCACGGCATCAGCATGGGATCCTTCAGCCCGGAGCAGGCCTTTGGACCCGGCGTCCTGGCCATTTTGGGAATCTGCTTCGCCGCCTTCATGGGGTTCGAATCCACCGTGCTGTACCGGTCCGAAGCCCGTGACCCGGATAAGTCCGTTCCGCGGGCCATGTACATCGCAGTGGGCTTCATGTCCGTGTTCTATGCCTTTATCGTGTGGGCGGTCATCCAGGCCTTCGGCGACGACCAGGTGGTGGAAGCTGCCGGGGAGCTGTCCGGCGGGATGTTCTTCCAGACCATCGGGCAATACGTGGGACCCTGGGCCGAAACTGCCATGTACGTCCTGATCGTCACGAGCGTCTACGCATCACAACTGGCGTTCCATAACGCGATCAACCGCTATGTCTACATGCTGGCTAAGGACGGGATCCTGCCCGCATTCCTGGGCCAAACGCACCACCGGTTCCACTCGCCGCACCGCGCCGGACAGCTGCAGACCCTGTTGGCGGCCGTGGTCATCGCCATCTGCGCCATCCTCAACGCGGACCCGTACCAGCAGCTCCTGATCTGGGTGAATACGCCGGGCATCTTCGGCATCGTTGGACTGCAGGGGCTGGTGTCCGTGGCCGCGTTCCTCTACCTGCGCCGGAACCCCTCCGCTGCCCGCAACAAACTCCTTGCCCCGCTCAGCCTCGTTTCCGCCGTCCTCCTTTTCGGCGTCGTCCTGCTCATAGCGGTGAACATTGAACTCCTCACCGCTGCCGACCCGCTGACCAACACCATCCTGATCCTGGTGACGCCCGTGGTGTTCGCCGCCGGCCTGCTCGCCGCCCGGTGGGTGCGCCGCCGTCGTCCTGCCACCTTCGACCGAATTGGAAGCTTTGAAACCCATGAATGACATCAACCCGGACCTGATCATCCTGGCCGGAACGGTCCACGTCATGGACGAAATGCGCAGCCCCGCCGCGCAGGCCGTAGCGGTACGCGACGGACGCATCCAGGCCATCGGAACGCGGGAAGAGGCCAGCTCCTGGGATGGATCCGAAGTTATCGATTTTGGCGACGCCGTCCTCACGCCAGGCCTTGTGGACTGCCACGTCCATCCCGTCATGGGCCTGGACATGACGCGCGGCTGCGACCTCTCCGGCATCACCGACCTCGCCGCCGTCCGCGCACTGCTGCGGGAGGAGGCGGAGGCCACCCCGCCGGACGGCTGGGTCCGCGGGTGGGGGCTTGATCCCAACGCGTTCGGGGCTGTTCCACCCCACCGCGGGCTGATCGACGACGTCGTGGCCGGCAGGCCTGCGCTGATCCGCCTGTTCGATGCCCATTCAGCCCTGGCCAGCACGGCAGCGCTGGAACTGGCCGGGATCACGGGACCACGGCACTTCGACCAGGCCGCAGAAGTGGTCTGCGACGGCACGGGCAGGCCCACCGGGCTCCTGCTGGAGGCCGCCGCACTGGACCTGGTCCTGACGCTCATGCCGTCAGAGACCTTCCAGGAACGGAAGGAGCGGCTGGGCGAAGTCTTCGAGTCGTTCTCCCGGGCGGGGCTGACGGGCATCCATGTCATGGACTGCGGAGAAGGAACCTTGGAGCTCCTTGCGGCCCTCGAAAAAGACCTGGCCGCGGCCGGGAGGGGACTGCCGGTCCGGGTGCGGGTGTCGCCGTGGTGCATGCCGGGCAGCGGGGACGATGACTGGCAGCGGCTTGCCGGGCAGGTGGAAAACGTTCGCGGCTCCCGATGGGAAGTGGCCGGGATCAAGCTGTTCGTGGACGGGACCATTGATAACGGCACGGCGTGGCTCTTTGAGCCCGATAGCCACGGCCAGTCCGTTACGCCCTTTTGGCCGCGACCGGAGGAGTACGCCCGGGCTGCCAGGTTCTTTGCAGAACGGGGCATCCCCACCGCCACCCATGCCATCGGGGACGCCGGCGTGGCCGCCGTGGTGGCGGCTTTCGAGGACCTTCCGGCGGACGTGGCCCGGGCACCACACAGGATCGAGCATATTGAAACGGTTCCGGACGGGATCATCGCGAGGTTCGCAAGGACGGGCCTGATCGCCAGCATGCAACCCAGCCATTGCACCCATTACTCCCGCGCAGACCAGACCGACAACTGGTCAACCCGGTTGGGCAAAGAGCGGGCAGACCACGGCTGGCGGTGCGCGGACCTCCGGGCCGCGGGCGTGACACTCGCGCTTGGTTCGGACTGGCCGGTGGCACCGTTTGAACCCTTGCCGATCCTCGCGGATGCCCAGCTGCGGCGGCGGTCCGGCCATACCGAAGAGCAGCCGATTGCCCCCGGCCAGGCACTCAGCGCCCGGCAGGCGCTGGAAGGCTACACCTCCCATGCCGCCAAAGCAGCGGGGGAGTGGGCGGAGGCGGGGTCTGTGGCCGTGGGCAAGCGGGCCGACTTCACGATTTTGGACCTTGACCCGTTGGCCGCGGCGCCGGACGACCTTGCGCGTGGGCAGGTCCTGGCCACTGTCGTGGACGGGCAGCTGCAGCATCTTGCCGTCGGCGTCACCCGCTAGCTGTATTGACCACGGACGTTAGTGACGTCCCGGCGTGGCCCGGCCCCTTTTTCGGGGCTGGGCTTCCCACGGACCCCTTCCTAGACTGGGACGATGATCACAGTCACCGGAAGTGTGGAAACCAACCTGTCCGCAGAGAAGGCCTTCGCCTTCATGAGCGCGTTCGAGAACACCAGCGAGTGGGATCCGAACACCCCTGTTATGGAGAAGCTCACCCCGGGCCCTGTGGCTGTGGGCCACCGGTACCATGCCGAGTCCGAGTTCAGGGGCAAGCGCCAGTCCCTGGAATACGAAGTCATCGAGCTGACCGCCAACCACATCAAGCTGCGCGGCGAGAACAAGACTGTAACCTCGTTCGATTCCATCGATGTCAGCCCCAACGGGACAGGTTCGGTGGTGAAGTACACGGCCGAGTTCAGCATCCACGGGCCGGCCAAGGTCATCCAGCCGCTCCTGAAGCCGGCCTTCAATTCCCTGCGGGATCCCGCGCTGAACGGGATCCGGGACAAGCTTAACCAGCTGGCAGCAGCGGGCTGACGGAGGCGAAAAACTCCCGGATCCAGCGGCGCGGGTCGGCTTCCACCCGGACGTCCTCGTCGAGGACCATGGTGCTCCGCTCCGCGCCGTATTCCGGCCATGCCGGCGGCAGCGGCTGTCCGCTGCGCGCAAAAGACGCCCAGGCGCCGCTCATGGTCTCGCCCAGCGCCTGGGGAGCCCGGCCCCTGGTGAGGAACGCAGCCTCCGGTGTGTCCAGGTGCCGGAAGACGAACGGGATCTCCAGCGCATGGCAGGCACCCAGCTTCCCGCCCATGGCCGGGCTGCGCCAGGTGAACAGGTAGGCGAAGTTCCTTCCGGCGGCTCCCTTGCGGGCCGCGAGGCTCCTGGCATCCAGGAGGCGGTTGCTCGGCTGGCGGTACAGGGAGTCCGCGATCGAGGCCTCGAGCAGTTCCTTCCCCGTGGCTTCCCGGCCCATCACCCGGGCCAATGCTTCGGTGTAGCCGGAGGCCGCTGCCTCAAGCACTCCGCTGCCGGCAAGGGTTGCCGCGGCGCGCTCCGGCAAGTCTGGATCACCGGCAACGGCCGGACGCATTTCGACGGCGAATGAACCCTCATTGAGGTTGGTCCCGATCAGCAGGTCCACCCCGCCGTTGAGCCCGTTACGGATACTTTCCAGCGGCGGCGCGGGAAGTGACGGTGTGCCGGACGTCGGCTGGAACGGCAGCGGCACCGCGAAGGATTCAGCGGCGAAACGCTGCTCAAGGTCCTGCTGGGCGGCCAGCAGCCGCTCCACCGGAAGCGTGAGCAGTTCGGCGGCGGAGGACGGCGCCAAGCCACACAGCTCAAGGAACAGCGAAGTGACGCGTGCCGAGTCCTGCGGACGGCGGCAGCGTTCGGCGGTGCCGCTTTGCATGATGGCCCGGCGGAAGAGGCCTTCCGACGCCGGCATCCCCAGCAGGGTGCCAACGGCTGCGGCGCCTGCGGACTCACCGAAAACAGTCACGTTCTCCGGGTCGCCGCCGAACGCCAGGATATTGCGCCGGATCCAGCGCAGTGCCTCCAGTTGGTCAAGCAGGGCAAGGTTCGATGAGTCCGCGAACTCCGGGCCCAGCAGTTCTGCCAGATGAAGGAAGCCCAAAGCGCCAAGCCGGTAATTGAGGGCAACCACCACCGCACCAGCCGCCGCGGCGAGGCGGGCGCCGTCGTACATACCGTCACTGTTGGCGCCCATGAGGTAGGCGCCGCCATGAATCCAGACCATCACCGGCCTGGCCGGACCGTCCATCCCCGGCGTCCAGATATTGAGGTTGAGGCAGCCCTCCTCGCTCCAGGTGCGCGGCAAAGTTCCGGGCGGGGCGTGCGACTCGGGATTCTGGGGTGCTGCAGGCCCGGGGACGGTGCAGTCCAGCACCCCGTCCCACGGCGGAACCGGCGCGGGCGGGCGGAACCTGTTGGTTCCCGACACCGATGCCGCGTAGGGAATACCCAGGAAACGGTGGACCGTTGTCCCTTCGGCCTGCAGGGAAGTCCCGTGCAGGGACCCGGCTGGGGTGGAGAGGCGCGTCATGTTGCCAGACTAAGGCTTCCGCACAGGTAGGCTGGCATCACCGTTCGGCAGTGGGCGGCCGCAATGTTGTGGCTTTTAACCAATGTCCGGGAGGTAAGACCGGTGCACAATCCCGGCGTCCCCGAATACGGGGACTTCGCAGACGTTGCCCTCCATCTCCAGGAGTCGTTCCTGCAGAATCCGGAGGCCGAGGCGTTCCTTCAAAACCTCGCAATATATGCAGCGTCCAGGCTCGGCTCCCCAGACCATCCATGCTGCTGCCAAATCACCGTGCTGCGGCCCAAGAAGCCGGCTGCGACGGCCGGCAGCAGCCCCGGCCTGGGAATGGCCGAGCTGGAGTCCAAATACGGGGACGGCCCGGGACTGATGGCCATGCGGACGGCCCGCACTGTCCTGGTTCCGGACCTGCGGCGGGAGCAGCGCTGGCCGGAGTACGTCGGGGCTGCACGGAGGCAGGGATTCCTTTCTGTCCTGAGCATCCCTGCGGTGCTTGAGGAGGACGCGCGGGGTGTGTTGACTTTCTACTGCCCCCAGCCCGTTGACGTCGGCGGTGGCGGGATCACCATGGCCGAGGCGTTTGTACGGCAGGCTTCCAAAGGACTGAAACTTGCGTTGCGCATGCTGAAGCTCGAGGAGACCAAGGAAGGCATGAGCGCGGCCATGCAGACGCGCACGGTGATCGATCTGGCAACAGGCGCCATCATGGCACAGAACCGGTGCAGCCAGGCTGCCGCATTCAAGCTGCTGCGCGACGCCTCCAACAGCAGGAACATGAAGCTCCGCGAGGTTGCTGCTGCCGTGGTGGAATCGGTGGCCGGTGCCGCGGACACATTTACCTACTTTGACGAGTAAGGCCCCTTGCAGTCAGGGTCACGCTGTTCCGGCTGCAAATGGACCAGGTCGGAGTCGCTGAGCGGGGCGCGCAGTGGAAGGCCCTCGGTGGCACAATGTTCGTTCACCGCCTGGGCCAGGGCATCCCGCTCCTTCGGCGACAGGGTGGCCTCGCCGGCGCAGTAGTCCCGGAGGAGTTGCTCGGAGGCATCCCCGCCCAGTGCGACAAATTCCATCCACAGCTGCGCGAGGTCCAGCCCGTGTTCCTTGATGACAGCAGCAGTGAGGGCCTGCTGGTCCAGGCTATCCATCGTGCCCTCCCAGGCTCGTCGTGGACTCGTACAGTTGCGATTCGGAGCGGAACACCGGGTGGATGGGAACCGCGCGGATAAATTCCTGCTGGGAGGATGGAGCCATGGCCCTGAGCGCATACCCGGTCCGGCGGCTGGGAGAAGACCCTGGAAACATGCTGGACCGCTCACGGTGGCCGGCGGTCCTGCCGCCGGTTTCGCAGGTCCTCGACCAGGGCCTGGACCTGGGCCCGGCCACCATCCTGGTAGGCGAGAACGGCTCGGGAAAATCGACCCTGGTGGAAGCCGTGGCCCTCGCTTATGGACTGTCTCCCGAGGGCGGGTCCACAGGTGCCCGCCACGTCACCCGGCGCACCGAATCCATTCTTGCCGACCACCTGCAGCTCATCCGGAACGCGGGAGCCACCCGCCGCGGCTACTTCCTCCGGGCTGAAACAATGCACGGCTTCTATACGTACCTGGAAAACAACCCGAGCACCTCAAGTCCGGACATCCCCTTCCATGACATGTCCCACGGCGAATCCTTCCTGCAACTGGCAGCCGACCGGTTTAACGGACCCGGCCTGTGGGTACTGGACGAACCGGAATCCGCGCTGTCCTTTTCCGGCTGCCTGGGCCTTCTGTCCGTCCTCAAGGAACGCCTGGCAGACGGGAAATCGCAGGTGCTGATGTCCACCCATTCCCCTCTGTTGGCGGCGCTTCCCGGGGCCACCATCCTTGAAGTCGGGCCCTGGGGGCTGCGGGCCAGGTCGTGGGAGGAACTGGAACTCGTCGCGGCCTGGCGGAGCTTCATGGACTCACCCGAACGGTATCTCCGCCACATTTAGGCCGAAGGACCTTCGCCCCTAGGCAGTTAATCGGCGCCGGCGGTCAACTTGAGTGTCGGGAACAGGCGTTTCAACAGGAGGCGGAGACGATGGGCGGATGCGACGTTTGCGGCAGCAGCGAGGGCCGGATGTTCACTGTCAGTATGGGGAACCAGAGCGGCACATTCGACAGCTTCGAATGCGCGATCCATATGATGGCACCTGCCTGCGAGCATTGCGGCTGCCGGATCCTGGGCCATCCCGTGGATAGCGAAGCAGGCATCTATTGCTGCATGCACTGTGCCAGGGAGGCGGGAAACCCGCACAGGGCAGCCCAGCCAGAGCACTCGACCGTAGCCGTACCGCCACAGGGTACCCCCGCCGGGCAGGGCCAGCAGTGACCGCAAGGGCGGACCAGGAAACGAGGAACTGTGGCCGGTAACGGGACTTTCCGGATAGTGGTGGGCGTGGACGGTTCCGACCAGTCACGGGCCGCGATGGACTGGGCGGTTGAGGAGTCCAGGCTGCGCGCAGGTGAAATCCAGGCTCTGACGGCGTGGAATTTTCCCTACGTCAGCGATGCCCTTGGTACCGCGTGGGACTATGACATCTTCCAGAAAGACGCCCAGGCCATCCTTGAGGCGGAGCTGGAACGCGTCAAGGACCGCGGTGCGGCCATTACGGGGCGCATCGTGGAAGGCAACCCGGCCTCGGCGCTCATTGATGCGTCCCGTGATGCGGACATGGTGGTGGTCGGCTCACGCGGCCATGGCGGGTTCACCGGAATGCTGCTCGGATCGGTGTCCCACCAGACCATCCATCACGCGCGCTGCCCGGTCCTGGTGATCCGGGAGCCGGAGTAGCAGGCAAGGACAATAGTCCGGACCTCCAAGGGAGGTCCGGACCATCCGCGCGGCCTGTCAGGCCGGCTGCACAGCCCCGGCCTGTGCCTGCTCGCGGGCAAAGCTGCCCAGCCAGTGCGCGCTTTCCTTCGGCGTGCGCTCCTGGGTGTTCCGGTCCACGGCGATCAGGCCGAACTTGGGCCGGTAGCCGAAAATCCACTCGAAGTTGTCGAAGGCCGTCCAGGCGATGTAGCCGCGTACGTCGATGCCGTCGGCAAGGCAGGAGGCAACGCCGTCGACCGCTGCCTCAAGGTAGGCCACGCGCTGGGCGTCGTCCTCGGTGGCCAGTCCGTTCTCGGTGACGATCACCGGGATGCCGGCGATCCGGTGGGCCTCGCGGATGGTGGCCTCCAGGGCCTGCGGGTAGATTTCCTCACCCATCTGGTTTGTGGGCACGCCCTCGGGTGCCGGGGCATGACCGTCGGGACCATAGACGGTCCGGCCGTAGGTTTGGATGCCCACGAAGTCGTCGCCGCGGGATGCCTCCAGGAACCGTTCGTTGACGTCCCGGCGCACCCGGGCCGCCAGTTCCTCACCACCGGGGACGGACTGGATGTCCGAGTTGGCAAGGGTCCAGCCCACCTGCAGGTCCGGGCGGTGCGCCTTGATCGCGGCAGTTGCCGCCCGGTGCGCGGCCAGCTTGACGTTAAAGCCCGCCTCTGTGGAGCAGAACTGGAAGGGGGCCACGGTGGCGGCATCAACGCCCAGGCGCTGCGCGGCCGCGGCCCATACGGGCACGTTTCCGCGGTTTTCCGGCGCTTCGCCGCCGATGCCAAACGATTCCAGCAGCCACGGAAGGTTGGGCTCGTTCAGGGTGCAGGCGACGCCGATCAGCTCCCCCAGGTGTCCCATGACCCGTTCGCAGTAGCGCGCAAAGAGCTCCGGGGTCTCCGGGGACTCCCAGCCGCCGCTGCGCAGGAGCCATAACGGTGACGTGAAGTGTTGGAAGGTGACGACGGGAGTCAGACCATGGTCGCGGCACGCCTCCAGGACCCTCTTGTAGTGGTCCAGTTCGGCTACGGAGAAGTGGCCTTCCTCCGGTTCGACCCGGGCCCACTCGATGGAGAACCGGTATGAAGTGAAACCCAGGCCGGCGATCAGCGCGATGTCCTCCCGGTACCGGTGGTAGTGGTCGACGGCGTCTCCGGACGGCTCGGCGAAGATTGTCCCGGGCAGGTGCTCCAGGAACCAGGTATCGCTGCTGACGTTGTTGCCTTCCACCTGGTGGCCTGCGGTGGCCACGCCCCAGAGGAAGTCGCGGGGGAACGGGTTGGTCATGGGGTTCCTTTCATGATGGACGCGCTCTGCGTCCCAGGCTTCGCTGCCTTCCCTTCCATCCTGTCGGCCGGCGTGACCGCCGCCACAATACCTTTTCAATGAATGACATTGTCATGTCTGGGGCAGGCAGCTCCGGCTGATTCTGGAAGGGAGCCGGGCACCTCCGGCCCCCACTGATTTCTTTCCGTTGCAGTCATAGAAGAATGCGAAGGCGCACCACATGAAACTCCTGACCACCACCGCACGCGGCAGCGCTGCCGTCTTGACCGGTGCCCTGCTGATCGGCTCCCTGGCCGCCTGCGGCGGCGGATCCAGCCAGGCCTCCGCCAAGGCCGACACCAGCAGCCTCACGCTGGCCGTCGACAGCGACTCGGCCTCGTTCGGCTACGACCCGCTGCGCGTCTCCGCCGCTCAGCGCCAGTTCTTCGAAGGCCTCTACGACAGCCTCATGACCCTGCAGCCGGATGGCTCCGCAGGCCCCGGCCTGGCCAAGGAGTTCAGCTACAACGCGGACAACACCGTCCTGACGCTGACCCTCAAGGACGACGTCACGTTCACGGATGGGTCCAAGCTGGACGCCGCACTGGTCAAGGCCAACCTCGACCGCCGCTCCGATCCCGCGCTGAGCGCCTACTCGGCCGTCGCCAAAGGCGGCGCGCAGGAAATCACCTCGGTGGACGTGGTTAGTCCCACCCAGGTGGCCCTGACGTTCGCCAAGCCGCAACCGGGGTTCGAAAAGAACCTGGCCTCCACCACCGGGATGATTGTGGGCAAGAACGGTGTCACGGACACCGCCAGCCTGGCGGCCACTCCGGACGGTTCCGGCCCGTACACCCTGGACCCCTCCACTGTGAAGGGCAACAAGTACGTGATGGTGAAGAACGACAAGAGCGCCGATGCCTCCAAATACGCCTACAAAAAGGTTGTCTTCAGCGTGGTGATGGACCCCCAGGCCCGCGCCAACTCCCTGGTCTCCGGCCAGGCGGACGTTTCCATGCTGACCTCGAACACGGTGGACTTCGCCAAGTCGAAGGGCGTCGGGGTGACCCAGATCGGAGGGACCGTCAACACCATGATCGCCTTCGACAAGATCGGCAAGACCGCCCCGGCGTTCGCCCAGGAAAAGGTCCGCCAGGCCATCCAGTACGCCATCAACCGCCAGGCCCTGGTGGACGCGCTCCACAAGGGCGACATCCCGGCCTGGAATGCACTCCCCAAGGATTCGGCAGGCTTCACCAAGGACCTTGACACCAAGTTCGCGTACAACCCGGACAAGGCCAAGAGCCTGCTGGCCGAGGCCGGCTACGCCAACGGCTTCGAGTTCACCATCATCGCCGGCGCCCAGACCCAGACAGACCTGCAGGCCGTCCAAAAGGACCTCGCCGCCGTCGGCATCACCATGAACGTGAAGATGGCGGCCTCCACCGACGAAGCGTTCGCCGCCGTCGCCACCACGCCCCTGGGCTACGCACCGCTGAACTGGGACAACCCCGTCGGCGTGATGTATGGCGCCATCCTCAACGGCTTCACCAACGTCCAGAAGGCCACCGATGACCAGCTCAGCGCAGCCACCGGCGAACTGGCCGCAGCCAAAGACGACGCCGCCGTCAAGGCAGCCGCCACCAAACTGAACACCCGCCTGGTGGAGTCCGGCTGGATGATCCCGCTCTACGAGGCCCTGACCAACCAGGGCTACAACACCAAAAAGGTGGCCCCGGTGAAGTTCGCCGGCACCAACGCCTACCCGCTCCTCTCGTCCTACACCCCGGCCAGCTAACACCCGCACCGTCCCGCTGGGCCCTCCCCGCCATGGGGAGCGCCCGGCGGGACGGGCCTGACCGATGGAGGTCACCATGGCACTATTCATCACCAAGCGCCTGCTGATGGCGCTGGCCACCGTGCTGGTGGTTGCGGTGCTGGCATTCCTGCTGGTGCACGCAATACCGGGCAGCCCCGGGGCCGTGTCCCTCGGCGCCGGCGCCTCGCAGGAAGCCATCGACGAGGTCAACCAGCGGCTGGGCTGGGACGACCCGCTGCTCACGCAGTTCATCACCTGGCTCGGTTCCGCGGTCCAGGGAGACCTGGGGATCTCCCTCATCGATGGCCGCTCCGTCAGCGCAGACCTGGCCAGCCGGCTGCCTGTCACCGCCTCGCTGGCCGCCGGTGCCACCATCCTCAGCGCGGTCCTGGGCATCGCCCTTGGCGTCACCGCGGCGGTGCGCGGGGGAGTGCTGGACCAGGCCATCGGCGGCTTTGTCGGCCTTCTGGTTGCCCTGCCCGCGTTCTGGGTGGGCGTCCTCTTCGTCTACCTTTTCGCCGTCCAGTCCTCCATCTTTCCCGCCACCGGCTACGTCCCGTTCGAGGTCTCACCGCAGGACTGGGCGCTGTCCCTGGCGCTGCCGGTGATTACCCTGGCTGTGGGCGGGGCGGCCTTCATTGCCCGGCAGACCAGGGCCTCCATGCTTGAGGCCCTGCAGCAGGAACACATCCGGACGCTGCGCGCCACGGCCACTCCTACCTGGAAGATCCTCTACGTCCACGCCCTGCGCTACGCCAGCCTGCCCATTGTGGCCGGCATCGCGCTGCAGTTCATTGGCCTGTTCGGCGGCTCCGTCATCGCCGAGCAGCTGTTCGCCATGCCCGGCCTGGGCCAGGCCGTCCAGACCTCGGTCAGCACCCATGATGCCCCCGCCGTCCAGGGCGTGGTGGTGATCGCCACCGTGGTGGTGGTTGCCGTCAACCTGGTGCTGGAGCTGGCCACCAAGTTCCTCGACCCGAAGTTGCGTGCCTCATGATCCCTTCCATGGCTCCGGCCCCCGCAGACCAGGCAGAAACCACGACGGCGGCAGCGGCTCCCGCGCGCAACGCCGGCAAGGCGGCCATCACCAAATTCTCCAAGCACCGGCTGTTCACCTCACCGGGTGCCATGGCCGGCCTTGTGTGGCTCGCCGCGCTGGTCACTGCGTCACTGACGGCGCCGCTATGGCTGCCGTTCAAAACCGAGGACCAGGACTTCACTGCCGTCCTCTCCGGCCCCACTGCCGCGCACTGGCTGGGAACGGATGAACTGGGCCGCGACATCCTCAGCCGCATCTTCGCCGCGGCGGCCGGCACCCTGGGGACCTCAATGCTCACGGTGATCGTCGGCGTCGGACTTGGCACCATCCTGGCCATTCTTGCCGCCGGTGCGGGTGAACGGGCCGAAGGCGTGATCAGCCGGGTCACCGAGGTCATGATGTCCCTGCCGGGCACGGTGATCATCCTGGCCGTGATCGGCGCGGTGGGAACCAACATCCCCGTCGTCATGGCCATCCTTGGCATCCTGATGTCCGCCGGTATCTACCGGGTGATCCTGGGCCAGGCCAAGTCGCTGCAGTCCCAGCTCTACGTGGACGCGGCCAAGGTGGACGGCGCCGGCCCGCTGCGCATCAGCCTCCGCCACGTCCTGCCGGGACTCGCCAACACCATCGTGGTCCAGGCGGCACTCATCTTCGCCGTCGGCATGCTGATCCAGGCCGGCCTGGCCTTCATCGGCTTCGGGCCGCCCATCCCGCAGCCCAGTTGGGGCGGCATGATCCAGGGCGCCTCCCAGCACGTCTACGATGCCCCCTGGATGATGGTGCCCACCGGTGCCGTCCTGGCGCTCACCGTCCTGTCCGCCAATGCCATCGGCAACGCCCTGGGCAAGGCCCCCAACACCGCCGCGCCGCACCTGCCCCCGGCTGCCGCCCGCCGGCAGCGCGCCAAAGCAGTCGCCGCCATTGCGGCAGCCGCACCCGTGCATGTCACGGACGACGCCTCGGGCGGGGACGCGGCCAAGGGGACGCTGAGCGTCCGCAACCTCTCGGTCGGTGTCGACAATGGCGTCCGGCTCGTCACCGACGTCTCCTTCGACGTCGAACAGGGCACGGTCCTGGGCCTGGTGGGGGAGTCCGGCTGCGGCAAGACCATGACCGCGCTGTCCCTGCTCGGCCTGCTGCCCTCCGGCGTCTCGGTCACCGGCGGACAAATCCTCTGGAACGGCAGGAACCTTGCGGCCACCACGGACAAGGACATGGAATCCGTCCGCGGCCGCGAGATCGCCCTGATCAGCCAGGAACCCATGCGCGCCCTGGACCCGATGTTCACCGTTGGCTACCAGCTCACCGCTACCATCCGCCGGCTCCGCGGAATGGGCAAGGCCGAGGCAGGCGCGGAAGCGCTCAGCCTGCTGGAGAAGGTGGGCATCGTTGATGCTGCCCGGATCCTGAAGACCTATCCGCACCAGATCAGCGGCGGCATGGCGCAGCGCGTGGCGATCGCCCTCGCGCTGTCCGGCAAACCCAAACTGCTGGTGGCGGACGAACCCACCACAGCCCTGGACGTCACGGTCCAGGCCGAAATCCTGTCCCTGCTCCGTGCACCGGTGAAGGATACCGGCATGTCCGTGGTGATGGTCACCCACGACCTGGGCGTGGTGGCGGACATCTGCGACCAGGTGGCCGTGATGTACGCCGGGCAGGTGGTGGAAAACGGCAGGACCGCAGCCATCCTGGACAGCCCCCGCCACCCCTATACCCTGGCCCTGCTGGCCGCGGACCCGCACGCCAACCACGCGGACAGCATGCCCGAACGGCTTGCCACCATCAGCGGCCAGGTGCCGCAGCCCAAGGACTGGCCCACCGGCTGCCGGTTCACCGCGCGCTGCCAGTTTGCCGGGTCCGCCTGCCTGGAACCCGTCCCGCTGCTGCCCTCCGGCGCAGGAGACGGCTTGGTGCGGTGCGTCAAGGCGGACCAGCTCGCCGTCGAAGGCATGGACTGGCTGGCCACGGACGTCCCGGCCTCCCGCCTGCTCCAGGTCACCCCCAAACAGACGCTACTCACCAAAAAGGACATGGCATGAGCACCGCACTCACGGAGCGCACAGGATCCACACCGGCCACCGTCGTCCCCATGCTTGAGGTGAAGGACCTGGTGGTCCGCTACGGCCGGGGACGCCGGGCAGCCGCCGCACCCGCCGCCGTCGACCGTGTCAGTTTCAGCATCGCCCCCGGTGAAACGGTGGGCCTGGTGGGAGAGTCCGGCTCCGGCAAGTCCACCATCGGCAAAGCGATCCTCGGCCTGCAGAAAGTTTCCGGCGGCACCATCAGCTACCAGGGCCGGGACATCACGTCCGCTACCGCGGCCCAGCGCCGTGACCTGGGCGGGGAACTGCGGGCCGTATTCCAGGACCCCAACTCCTCCCTGAACCCCCGCAACACCATCGGCACCTCCCTGGCCGAACCGCTGCGCCTGCGCGGCATCTCCGTGGCCGAGGCGCGGATAAAGGCCCAGGACATGCTGGAACGCGTGGGCCTGCCCCGGGAGGCCGTGGACCGGTACCCAAGCCAGTTCTCCGGCGGCCAGCGCCAGCGAATCTCCGTGGCCCGCGCCCTGATCTGCGATCCCCGGCTCGTGGTCTGCGACGAGGCCGTTAGCGCGCTTGACCTCTCCACCCAGGCGCAGGTCCTCAACCTGCTGGCCGACCTCCGCGATGAGCGGGGCCTCAGCTACCTGTTCATCGCGCACGACATCGCCGTCGTCCAGTTCCTGGCACAGCGCGTTGTGGTGCTGTACCGCGGCCAGGTCATGGAAAGCGGACCGTCCGCGGCCGTCACGGAGAACCCGCTACATCCCTTCACCCAGGCCCTCGTGGCCGCCTCGCCGGTGCCCCGCCCTGCCGAGCAGGCCGCGCGCCGTGAGGCCCGGGAATCGCTGGGTGTCCGCTCGGGCGCCGCCGCCGTGCCCGCACCCGGGGGCTGCCCGTTCCGGCTCCGCTGCCCCCTGGCCACCGAGCTGTGCGCCACCGAAAGGCCGGCGCTGCGTCGCGTCGGCGCAGCGGGCGTCGCCTGCCACTACGCCTAAGACTTTGTCTCCACTTCAGAACGGATCATTTCTTCCATGACTTCGACACCCTGGCTTGCCGCCATGATCACCCCCGGGCAGGACTTCGACGGCGCCCCGCGCCTCCGCAAGGAATTCCGGCTTGAGGAGGGCCACGGCAGCGTGGTGAAGGCGACGCTGCGCGCCACCGCCCTCGGCATCTATGAGGCGTACATCAACGGCGTCCCAGTGGGGGAGGATGTCCTGAGCCCGGGCTGGAGCTCCTACGAGTGGCGGCTCCGGTACCGCACCTACGACGTCACCGCCCTGGTGGGACCCCGCACCGTCATTGGTGCGGAGCTGGGCAACGGCTGGTACCGCGGCAGGCTGGCGTGGCACGGCTTGTCCAACCTCTACGGGTCCGAGCTGGGTTTCCTTGGCCAGCTGGACATCGAGTTCGAAGACGGCAACGTCCAGTCCGTCGGCACCGACGCGAGCTGGCAGGCCGGCCCGTCGGCCACCACCTTCAACGACCTCTACGACGGGCAGACCATCGACGCCCGGAACGCTGCCCACGGCTGGGCGGAGCCGGGCTTTGCCCCCGGCCCCAACTGGACCGGCGTGCGCAACCTGGCGTTCGACGCCGACCGGCTGGCCGAGCCGGTGGGCCCGCCGGTGGTGCGTGCCGGCGTCGTGCGCCCCGTCAACGTCTTTACCTCGCCGTCCGGCAGGACCCTTCTGGACTTTGGCCAGAACCTGGTGGGCTGGCTCCGGTTCACCGTACAGGGGGAGGCCGGCCACGCAATCACCGTCCGGCACGCAGAGGTGCTGGAGGACGGCGAGCTGGGCGTCCGTCCACTGCGGTCCGCAAAGGCCACCGACACCTTAATCCTTTCCGGCGGCCCGGACGTCTTCGAACCCACCAAGACCTTCCACGGCTTCCGCTATGCCGAAATCACCGGTTGGCCGGGCGGCCTCACGGCGGATGACGTGGAGGCCGTGGTGGTCCACTCCGACCTGGAACGCATCGGCACCTTCGAGTGCTCCAACGAGCTGGTGAACCAGCTGCACCGCAACATCGTCTGGGGCCTGCGCGGAAACTTCCTGGACCTGCCCACGGACTGCCCGCAGCGGGACGAGCGGCTCGGCTGGACCGGGGACATCGCCGTATTCGCCCCCACCGCCGCCTACCTCTACGACGTCAAGGGCTTCCTGCAGGACTGGCTGCTGGACCTGGCCGCCGAGCAGAAGGCGCAGGACGGGCTGGTCCCCATCACCGTGCCGGATGCCCTGAAGTACTGCCCGCAGCCGCCGGAATTCCCGGCACCGGAATCGTCGGCTCTGTGGAGCGAGGCCTCGGTCTGGGTGCCGTGGGCACTCTGGGAAGCGTACGGGGACCTCAGCGTGCTGGCGAACCAATACGAGTCGATGGCCACCCATACCCGCCGGGTGGAGGGCCTGCTTTCACCAGCGGGCCTGTGGGACTCGGGCTTCCAGTTCGGCGACTGGCTGGACCCCGACGCCGCGCCGGACCAGCCGTGGGCAGCCAAGGCGGACACCGCCGTCGTGGCCACTGCGTGCATGTACCGGACCGCACGCCTCACCGCGCAGGCCGCCGGCCTGCTGGGAAAACACGACGACGAGGCGCACTTCGAGGCGCTCGCCGCCCGGGTGCGTGCGGCCTTCGCCGAACACTACGTCGGTGCTGGCGGCACCCTCCGCAGCGACTGCACAACCGTATACGCGCTGGCCATCGCGTTCCATGTGCTGCCCACCCAGGAGTTGCGGGAGTTCGCCGGCAACCGCCTGGCCGGACTTGTCCGGGACAACAACTACCGGGTGTCCACCGGATTCGCCGGAACGCCGTTCATAACCCATGCCCTCACGGACACCGGGCATGTGGACGAGGCCTACCGGCTGCTGCTGGAGGAGGGCTGCCCGTCCTGGCTCTACCCCGTCACCATGGGCGCCACCACCGTCTGGGAACGCTGGGACTCCATGCTCCCGGACGGCACCATCAACCCCGGCGAGATGACCAGCTTCAACCACTACGCACTGGGCGCCGTGGCGGACTGGATGCACAAGGCCATCGGCGGCATCAGGCCGCTTGAACCCGGCTATGCGAAGGTCCTCATCGCCCCGCAGCCGGGGGAGGGGATTGACTGGGCCAGGACGTCACTGAAGACCCCGCACGGCGAGGTCCGCGTTGAATGGAAGCTCGACGACGGCGGGTTCCTCCTTGAGGCGGCTGTGCCTGAAGGGGTGGCGGCCGACGTCGTGCTTCCGGATGGTGCCCGGCATGGGGTTGTTGGTGGGACGCACCGCTTTGCCGCGGCGTTGGGCCTCGTGACGACCTAGCGAAAGCTGCGCCTGGTCCGGAAGAACCAGTCCGGACCAGGTGCGCCGCCACCGCTAATCTGCAACGATGTCCAAAACATCGTCGCCAGGAGGACTTATGCCGTACACCGTGGATTTCAAGGACGTCTCGACTGTTGGTTTGGAATCATCACCGGTAGCGGACGCGCTGGCCGGGCTGCGCGCCAACGAGGCGCGCTACTACAAGAACAAGTACGACCATGACTTCACCACCACGCCTGCCCAGGACGCGCCGGAACTGCTCGAGTATGTGAACACCATCCTTAAGTCGGAGCGGGACCTGGTCATCGCCTCCAAACCGCTGGAGGTGTCGTCGTTCGAGGTGGACGGGTTGCGGATGACGTACGTGTTCTACGAGTCCGGGCTGTCCATCAACGTCATGTACAGCATCGAAGACGGCGGCAAACGGGCTGTGGGCTTCAAGCTCTCGGACGGCATGGAAGTCCCCGAAGAACTGGCCTCCAGCTTCAAGTTCGCCCGCCAGAAGTCCAAGCTCGCCGGCACCATCCGCGGCTCCTACTTCGTGATCAAGGGCGGGTACTGAACCGCCGCCATTGCAGCCAGAGGGGTCAGGCTGCCCGCGTCGGTTCGACCACGGCCAGCTGGCCAGTGGTGTCGGGGACGCCGGGAAGGTGCACCGGCGCCGGCTCCGCCTTAGTGGACGAGCGGGCGGCCCTCATGCGGTAGAGCGCTGTGGCGGAAATGATGAACCAGGCCACGTTCGTGACAACCGACGGCCAGGCCCCGTGGAACGCGCCGTTGACAATAAAGGCGCAAGCGCCAACGAGATTGGCGGTTTGGAAGCCCTTGCCCGCCTTCAGCCAACCCATGGAAACGGCCAGGAAGGCGCCGAGGATCACGACTGAACCGGCCCAGCCGGAAACCTCCCAGGCCAGTTCCATGCGTGCCTCCCACCTTCGGTACTTCATCGGCTTCCGTTGTGCTTCCAATTGCCATTATTGGGGTCGTCATATCTTTAGTTCAATTGCTTTCTTCTGAAGCTGTGGTTTAGAAATTCTTAACATGGACCTAGACCCCAGGCGCGTGCGCGTGCTCCTTGCCGTCGCCCGGACCGGCGGCGTCCTTGCAGCCGCTGATGAACTGCGCATTACGCCGTCCGCGGTGTCCCAGCAGCTCAGCAAGCTGGAGGATGAAACCGGACACGCCCTGCTGCTGCGCACTCCAAAGGGTTCTGTGCTGACCCCTGCCGGCCTGGCGATCGCGGAAGCCGGCGAGGAGATCGAGCGCGCACTGGGCGTGGCGCTGGCCCGGATGGAAGGCGGCGCGAAAGTCGAAGGACTGGTGCGTGTTGGCGGGTTCACGAGCTTTGTGCGAACGGTCGTTATCCCGCGCCTCCCCGAATGGCGGAGCCAGTACCCGAAGTTGCAGGTCCAGATCGTGGAAGACGACTTTCCGGTCCTGATGCGGCAGTTGCGCCAGCGCCAGCTTGATGCCGTCGTGGTGGAACTGGATTCGACGACAACCGAGCAGAGTTCCCTTGCTGCGGGACTGATCGAGGAGCCGTTGCTGGACGAGCCCTGGAAGCTGGTGGTGCCCGCGGGCTCCCTGCTCAGCACCGAGAACATCGACCTCGGGCGCCTGCCCCTTCCGTGGCTGGGGGTGGAGCCTTCAGCGGCCAACTTTTCCGTGCTCGGACGGCTGGGCCGGGTCACCGGTGCGCACGTGGAAACCGTGCACCAGTACCAGGACACCCTGACCGCACTCGCCCTCGTCGCTGCCGGCGAGGGTGTCGCCATCGTACCCACCCTCGCCCTGACCGGCGTCGTCCAGGGCGGGGTGGAAGTCCTGGACGTTCCCGGGCTGGGTACGAGGCGCATCGTCCTGCGGCGGTTCGACGGACGACGGCGGCGCACCAGCATGCCCGTGGACACAGTCTCGCGCCTCCTGCGGGAGTCCGCGGCCGCGTTCGACACGAGGTCTGCGTCCTGACCAGCCCTACAGGTGGCCGGTCAGCCGGGAAGTGGAGGCCCCGCCGCGGTCAGAGGCTGGTGTAGCCGCCATCCACCAGGTAGTAGCCGCCGGTGGAGAACGAGGCCTCGTCCGAGAGCAGGAAGCACACCATGTGGGCGACTTCCTCTGCCGTGCCCAGACGGCCCAGTGGGTGCTTGCTGATCAGACCGTTCCTGGCCTCTTCGGTCAAGTGCTTTTGCAATAGTGGGGTGTCGATGTAGCCCGGGCCCACTGAGTTGATGCGCAGGCCCTGGGCCCCGTACTCGGCGGCCGCGTTCTTGGTCAGCCCCACCACACCATGTTTCGCGGCGGTGTACGCACTGCTCTGCGGAGCGGCCACGGCGCCGTGAATGGAGGCCATGTTGACGATCGCGCTCTCCCGCGCTCCGGCGTCGAGCATGGCGGGGATCTGGTAGCGCATGCCGTACAGGACACCATTGAGGTTGATGCCGATGACCTTGTCCCAGTCATCCAAATCGAGTTCCCCCGCGGGTGAGGGCTTGCCCCCGATGCCTGCGTTGTTCACGGCATAGTTGAGTTTTCCGTAGGTTTCCACGGCGAACTGCACAGCCTTTTCGTTGTCCTCCTTAACCGCGGTGTTGCCCTGGACGGCGGCAGCGGTCCCGCCGGCCTGGCCTATCTCCTTGGCCACACGCTCGGCGGCCGCCAGATCGAGGTCCAGGACCACCACCTTGGCGCCCTTGGCCGCCAATTCCTTCGAAGTGGCTTCGCCGATCCCCGAGCCGCCACCCGTGACCAGTGCAACTTTGTCCGTGAACTGCGCCATGCCCATATCCTCGATTCTGAGCCCGCCGGTTCCTGTCGGGCTCGCTAATGTCTGCCAACGGGCCGCGTGCAGGGTGCCTGCGCGGTCGGTAACACCATACCCGCGGGTGGTCGTTTCCTAACGGGGAATCTGCGCGCCGGTTCACCCCTGCGAATGCGTCCTGAGGCCGGTGCTCGACTGCGCCTGGTAGCCCAGATTTCGGGACACCGCCCGGGCCGCAGCCCGCACCGCCGGGGCCAGGACGTTCGGGGGAGTGGATCCATCCGGCACCACGATGGACAACGACGCCGCCACGGCGCCCTGCGCGTCGAGGATGGGGGACGCCACGGAAACCGTCATGGATGGTTGGGTGCGCCGGATCATTGCGATGCCCGTGCGGCGGACGTCGGACAAGGTCCGCCGCAGTTGCCCCTCGGGCATCTCGGCCACCCCCGGTTCCTTCTCCGGCGGTTTGGCCAGGATGGTTTCCTGGAACTGCTGGTCCGCGCCGGCCAGCAGCACCAGCCCGACGGCGGTGGACCGCAACGGTGCCCGCCCGCCCACCCGGTAGGCCACTTCGGTGGCGTCCTTGGAGGATAACCGCTCGATCAGCACCGCTTCCTCGTTGTCCCGCACCGCCAGCAGGACGTGGTGCCGGGTGACTTCGAACAGGTCCTCGAGGTACGGGAGCGCTATCTCGCGGACCCCGTGCCCGCGCGGTGACAGGGACGCCACCTCCCAGAGCCGGACGCCCACCACGTAGCGGCCGTCGTCCAGGCGTTCCAGCGCACCCCACGCCACCAGCCGGGCAATCAGCCGCAGGGCCGTGGGGGCGGGCATGTCCGCGTACCGCGCCAGTTCGGACAGGGTCAGTGCCCGGCGCCGGTCCGAAAAAACGGCGAGCAGGCTCAGCGCCCGGTCGATGACGGGTTCGCCCTGTTTGGGCCGCTTTCCGCGCGCAGGCGGGGTGTCCGTTTCGGGGGAGACAGTCATGGCCGTGGTTCCTAGCGCCGTCGATAGTTGCGATGCCTCGCAGTGAGCTGAACCACAATACTATTCCAACCATTGAAAGCTCTCTGTGGAGGCCGGGCTGCCGCGCACGAAGCTGGAACTCCCAGCCGCCGCACCCCAGGAGTTTCCCCATGACCGCCCCTACCAGGCTCCGGACGAGCACCTGGCCGATGCCAGGGCAACGGACGACGGCGTGCTGACGCTCACTGCCACGATCCCGGCCGGCACCACGGCAGCGGTGCTGCTGCCCGGCGGGCCGGCCGCCGTCGTCGGCCCCGGCACCCATACTTTCGTCGCCGCCACCGGCGGGGACAGCACAAAACCTGAGCTGATGAGGAGCACACTATGACAGTGGAAGAAACCACCGGAGTCCTTGACCCTGCCCGCGAAGTGTCCCGTCCGGGAGGCCGGGACATCCCGCCGTTCCCGGTCTTTGACGCCCCAGGGACGCCGGAGCACGTCTCCGATATCTCAGCCCTGCACCGGGAAGTCACCTACGCCAGGGCCATCGGTTTCCGGCCCCTGAAAATGGACATCTGGCTTCCCCGCAAGGCTTCCGGGCCCGTTCCGCTGGTGCTCTGGGTACACGGCGGAGCGTTCCAGCTGGGCGACCGGCGGGAACTGCCGCCCACCTTCGCGCCCGGCTCGGTCTTCCGGCTGCTCAACGAGGCCGGCATTGCCTGCGCCACCGCCGACTACAGGCACTCCCTCGAAGCCCCGTTCCCCGCCCAGCTCCACGACCTCAAGGCCGCGGTCAGGTACCTGCGGGAATTTGCCACCGTCCTCAACGTCGACCCGGACCGGTTCGGCGCCTGGGGGGAATCCGCCGGCGGCCATCTCGTGGCGCTGCTTGGACTCACGGGCAACCGCGGCGACCTCGAGGGCGGCCTCGGCGCACAGGGGCACTCCAGCGGCGTCAGCGCCGTCGTCGACTTCTATGGCGTGTCTTCACTTGCCGCGCTGCCGCCGATGGCAACGCCGGACGGGCTGTTCCCGCCCGCGCTGACCGCCGCCGTGCCACCGGGAATGTCCCTGCAGCCGGAATACATGCTGGTGGGTGGATCGGACGATCCGGAACTGCTCGCCGCGGCCAGCCCGGTCAGCTACGTGACCGCGGGCGCCGCTCCGTTCCTGCTGGTCCACGGCGACGCCGACGGACTGGTCCCGCATGCCCAGACGGATGCGCTTGCGGCAGCGCTTACCGATGCCGGGGTGGAACACCAGGTGCTGACCATCGAGGGTGGGGACCACTGCTTTTTCGGCGCCGAAGACCAGCTGGACAGCATTCTGGCCGCCGCCGTCGACTACTTTTCCCGGAAGCTGGGCACACCATGACACCCACCAAACCTGCCGCCTCCGCGCCTTCGGCCGGCCCGCAGAACGACGGCCAAGCGCCCGACGCAGGATTCGCGGAATACCTGGCAAGCCCGGAAGGGCCGCAGTTCCTGAACCCGGACGCGGCCCGTTCGCCTGGTCCGGACGTGCCGGTCCGCACTGTTAGCGCGGAGGGCCGGCACGGCCCGGTGGGCGTCCGGATCTACGGTGAACCTTCCCGTCCGGACAGCCCCGCACTGGTGTGGCTGCACGGCGGCGGCTTCGTCAGCGGCAGTGTAGACAGCCCCGAATCGGACTACCTGGCACGGTTCCTCGCGGACCGCGGGACGCCGGTGCTCTCCGTCGACTACCGCCTGGCGCGAAATGGCGTCTCCTTCCCCGTCCCGCACGACGACGCCCTGGCCGGCTGGTTCTGGGCCCGGAACAACGCCGAATCGCTGGGCCTGGACCCGGCCCTGCTCTGCCTGGGCGGGGCCGGCGCCGGCGGCAACCTCGCCGTGGGCGCCACGCTCTACCTGATCGATGCGGGTAAACCGCTGCCCGCGAAACTCCTGCTGGCCTATCCGTTCCTGGACGCCGAACTCCCGCCGCCCGCCGGCGGACTGGACGACGAGGTCATGGCGCGTTTGCCGCGCCACCTGCGGTTCACGCTGGAGGACTGCATCCGGACGGCGGAAAACTACGCGGGTGGGCCGGTCAGCATGGCACCGTCCTACGCCATGCCGGGCTACGCGGACCCTGCCGGACTTCCGCCTACCGCCTTGCTTGCCTGCGAGTACGACGACGCCCGCGGCTCAACCGAGCAGTTTGCCTCGGCTTTGGAGCGGGCCGGGGTTCCGGTCTCCTACTTCCTGGCCGAGGGCGCCGTGCACGGCCACCTCAACCACACGGCCGGGCTTCCGGAGGGGCAGGCGGCACTGGATTTCCTGGCGCGGGAACTGGCGGCAGCAAAGCCCTAGTGCCTGTCCGGCTTCCCGGGGGGGGCTTGCTCTTAACCCCAGTAGGAGGCCTTCCAGGTGATATCGGCCAGGTGGGCCTGTCCCTGCAGGCTCGGGTGGAAGTAGTCCAGGACGCTGACGTCGCTGGCTGTGAAGTTGTAACCGAACACCACACCGTTGTCCCAACGGCAGATTTGCGCGTAGTTGGCGCAGGCGACCTGGAGGGCCTGGTTGAAGGCATTTTCCCGATCGATCACGGCCTGGCGGTCAGCGTCAGGCGCGAGCATCGACTGGCAGATCTTGGCGGTGGACCAGACCCACTGCGCCACGGCGTTGGTATTCAGCACCTGCCACAGTTGATAGATGTTCGGGATGCTGGCCAGGAACACCCGCGGCCTAGGGTTCATTTGGTTCAGGGTAGCCAGCGTCTGGTTAATGGAGGCCGTGAAGCTGTCGGGGGACGTCATGGTGGAGGCCGACGATGTGCAGAGGTCGTTGGCGCCCACCTCGATGGTGACGTATTGGGCTCGCTGTGCCACAGCATTGCTGGCCTGTCCCGGCATGTCCGCTGCCTTGGCGCCGCTCGCGGCGTCATTGTAGTTGTGCCCGCTGATGGCCGGTTGCAGCGCAAGCAGCCGTTCGTAGTGGCTTTGGATGCCGTCGTAGGCGCCGGCTCCCGTGGACCAGGACTGCGCCGGATGGTCGCCATACCAGCAACAGACGTCGGCGGCCCGGGAAATCGAGTCACCGAGGGCTGCGATGCTCTTGGGATAGGTGGCCGCCGCAGCGGGCTGTGCCGCAGCGATGGCGAAGAAGAACAGCAGCGGCAAAAGCAGGAACTTCGCGAACTTGCGCATCGAAACCTCCCAGGACACCCGCACACCTGTGGGCGGAATTCCACGAAAAGATCTATTCCCACAAGTTACACCCGGAGGCGGGAGAAAGCTCCCGGTTATTTCAGGATGCCGCGGCTGCCGTGCCGCCGGCTGCGGTGTCACTGCCGCCGGCCCCCGGGCCGTCCTCTGCACCCCGGTGGCTGCTGGACCAGATGTCGCCCATTTCCTCCGTGGACTGCTCCACGATCCTGCTCATGGCGGCGTGGGCAGCACTGGCGTCACGGTGCTGGATTGCGCTGGCCACATCCACATGCATCTGCAGTGCTTCATGGTCCGGAAGATGGGGCATCAGGCCGTGCTGGGTCCGGCCCGCCAGCACTTCCGCCACAAGTTTATGCAGCTGCGAAAACATCAGGTTCCCGGAGGCATCGAGGACAGCTGCATGGAACTCGATATCGAGTCGCAGGAAGTCTTCCTGGTCTCCCCGCTGCCCCGCGGCCCACAGCCGGGCGGCCATGGAAACAAGGTCGCTGGCCTGGTCAAGTGAGGCGCGTTCGGCGGCCAGCCGGGCGGCCTGCGGCTCAATGGCGCCGCGAAGTTCGTTAAGGGCCTGCAGCTGCTCCAGCCGCTTGGCCGAGGCCAGGCGCCACCGGATCACCTGGGGGTCGTAGAGGTTCCAGCTGGCCTCCGGCTGCACCACCGTCCCGAGGCGTCGGCGGGACTCGAGCATACCCATGGAGGACAGGACGCGGGTGGCTTCCCTGATGACGGAGCGCGAAACCTTGTGCTGCGCCTCCAGCTCGTCCAGCCGGAGGATGGAGTTTGGTGCCAGTGTTCCCTCGGCAATGGCGAGCCCCAGGTTCTCGACCAGCGATGAATGCAGGTCAGGGGACAACGCCGCCTTTGGGATGGTCATGAATAAATCATATGGGGGCCCGCAAGGTCTTGTATATGTCTGCCTTATTTGTCTATGCTCGCTGAACACAGCAGACGTAACGAGGCGTTTGTAATCGGCCCGCGGAGTTGCGGGCCATGATGGCAAGGGAGTCGTAATGAAGCGGCGTTCAATTGTGAAGTACGCAGCCGTGGCCGCTGCGATGTCGCTGGGGCTGACCGCCTGCGGCGGCGGCGGAGGCGGCAGTGACCAGGCGAAACAGTCCGGAACAGTCCGGGTCACGCTTGCCAACCATGTCTGGACCGAAGGCATCAAAGCCGCGATTCCGGAGTTCGAGAAGTCCAGCGGGCTCAAGGTGGAACTGACGCAGCTGGGCGAAGACCAGCTCTCGGACCAGTACAACGTCAAGCTCAACGCAGGCAGCGATGAAATCGACGTCATGATGTACCGCCCCCTGCAGGAGGGCAAAGCCTTCGCCAAGAACGGCTACCTGGCGGACCTGACCAGCAAGGTATCCTCCGAATCCAACTGGGACTGGAAGGACTACCAGGAGGGCCCGGTCAAGGCCACCACTGCTGACGGCAAGGTGGTTGGCGTGCCGATTATCACCGAACGCGAGGTCCTCTACTACCGCAAGGACCTGCTGCAGGCCGCGGGGCTCCAGGTCCCCAAGACCATGGAGGAGCTTGAAGCCGCAGCCAAGGCCATCAAGGCTTCTTCGCCTGACACCGCAGGATTCGTAGCCCGCACCGGCAAGTCAACTGCCGTCACGCAGTTTTCCAGCTTCCTGTACAGCTTCGGCGGTGACTTCATCGACTCCAGCGGGAAGGCTTCCGTCAACACCGATGCCGCGAAGAAGGCCTACGCCTACTACGGCGGCCTGATCCGCAACTACGGCCCGGCCAACGTCAGCACCGACATGAGCTGGCCGGAGGCAATGGCCATCTTCACCCAGGGCGGTGCCGCCTTCTACACCGAGGCTGACTCCCTCTACAAGAACGCCACCGACCCCGCCAAATCCAAGGTCGCGGACAAGGTAGGTTTTGCCCCGCTGCCCGCGGGCCCCGCCGGAAGCAAGCCGTACAACATCCCTTCCTGGGCCCTTGGCGTCAACCAAAACTCCAGCAACCAGGACAACGCCTGGAAGTTCATCCAGTGGGCCACTAGCAAGGAACGCACGCTGGAAGCCCAGAAGGCGGGCGTCCCCGGCCCCCGTTCCTCGGTCTGGTCCAACCCGGAAGGAACCTCCACCTACCCGAAGGACCTCGCTGACGCCATCGCCGCCAGTGCCAAGAACGGCGTCGGACACGACCGTCCGGAAGTAATCACTGTCGGCAAGGCCCGCGAAATCGTGGGCGGGCCCATTGTTGCCAGCATTACCGGCGGCGACACTGCCGCCGCAGCCAACGACGCGCAGACAGCTTTCCAGACCTTCCTGGACAGCGAAAAGAAGTAGCGCCTGCGGCGCCACTGCCGCACCAGCCCGCCGGGACGGTACCAACACCGTCCCGGCGCGGCCCCACTTCACCCCCAACTTTTTAGGTGAACCATGTCTGTATTGAACCCTCCCCGCAGCGCCGGCACCCGCAAGGCCAGCGGCCGCAAGGGCGCAGGGGGGAGCTTTTCCGCCTGGGCCAACCGGCACCGCAAATGGCTCTTCGCCGCACCGGCCATGATCTTTGTCGGCGTCCTGATCATTTTTCCCCTGGCCTGGACCTTGTACCTGAGCCTTACGGACTCCCAGGGCTCTGTCCGCGCCGCCACCGACTTCATCGGCTTCAAGAACTACCTCACCGTCCTGACGGACCTGGAGCGGTTCTGGCCCGCAGTGGGCCGCACACTGTCCTTCACCGGCCTGGCACTAGCCTTCGAGGTGGTCCTTGGCATGGGCATCGCGCTGCTCCTGTGGCGGCCCTTCCGGGGCGAAAAGTGGGTCCGGGTGGCCATCCTGCTGCCGCTGGTGGCCACGCCCGTGGCCGTCGGCATGATGTGGCGGCTGATCTTCGATCCAAACATTGGCTTCGCCAACCAGCTCCTGGGCGCAATCGGCATTCCGCCCCAGCCGTGGCTGTCCGGGCAGGACACCGCCCTGGGCACCACCATCTTCATGGACGTATGGCAGTGGACCCCCATGGTGGTGCTGATCCTGCTCGCCGGGCTGACCTCGTTGTCGGACGAGCCGGATGAAGCTGCCCGCGTAGACGGCGCAAACGCCTTCCAGCGGTTTTTCTTCATCACCCTCCCGCTGATGATGCCCACCGTTATCGTCGCCATCCTGCTGCGGGGCATCGACGCCCTGAAGACCTTCGACATCCTGTACGCCACCAAGGGCAAGGGCGGCGGCTCGTTCCACGAAGTGGAGACGCTGAACGTCTACGCGTACGGGCTGAGCTTCGACTACAACCAGTACGGGCTCTCCTCCGCCGTTTTGATCCTGTTCTTCATGATCATCATCGGCATCATGTGGCTGCTGACCATGCGCAAGAAAGCGGTAACCAAATGACCGTCGTGACAGATTCCACCACCACCGCGGGCATGCGGACGCCACGGCGGCGCAAGCCGCTGGCCACCCGCGCCTACAAGGTATTCCGGGTTGTCGCCCTGATCGTTGTGGTGCTGTTCCTGCTCGCACCGCTGTTCTGGATGCTGCTGGCGTCCCTCAAGACCAACGTGGACATCTATGACACTGCCAAAGCGGTGGTGTTCTCGCCCACGTTCGAGAACTACGCCAACGTGCTCCAGCGCAACAACTACTTCGTCTTCATCTTCAACAGCTTCTGGGTGGCCTTTGTCTCCACGGCACTGTCGATCGTCCTCGGCGTCCCCGCCGCGTACGCGATGAGCCGCTTCACCATGCACCGCTCCGCCCTCGTGGTCCTGATGGCGCGCGTTATCCCGGGCGTCTCACTCCTGGTGCCCTGGTACTACGTCTTCTCCAACCTGCGGATGGTGGGCAGCTTCGAAGTGCTGATCCTCAGCCACATGTTCGTCGCCCTGCCCCTGATCGTCTACATCATGATGAGCTACTTCGATTCACTTCCGCTGGAACTGGAGGAATCGGCCGAGGTGGACGGGCTGACGCCGATCGGCGCTTTCCGCCGGATCACGCTGCCGCTGGCCGTGGCCGGCATCGCGACCGCGGGCATCCTGTCCTTCATCTTCTCGTGGAACAACTTCATGTTTGCCCTGGTGCTCTCCGGCTCCAAGACCAAGACACTGCCAGTGGCGATCTTCGACTTCGTCTCCTACGCCAGCATCGACTGGGGCGGGCTGATGGCCGCGGCGACGGTCGTGACCATCCCCATCATGATCATTGCGCTCTTCACGCAGAAGTACATCGTCTCCGGCCTGACCGCCGGCGCCACCAAGGGTTAGGAACCACCCGTGACCGTCATCAGCCGGATCGAAACTTTCCTCGTTCCACCCCGTTGGCTCTTCGTCCGGATCGAGACCGAAAGCGGCATCGTGGGGTGGGGCGAGGCCACCTGCGAGGGCCGCAGCGAGACCGTGCGCGCCGCCGTCGGACAGCTCTCGGAACTGCTCATCGGCAGGGACGCGCTCCGGATCGAAGACCACTGGCAGGTCATGACCAAAGGATCCTTCTACCGGGGCGGGCCCATCCTGGCCAGCGCCGTCTCCGGCCTGGACCAGGCGCTGTGGGACATCGCGGGCAAGCACTTCAACACCCCTGTGCACCAGCTCCTGGGCGGCCACGTCCGTGACCGGATCCGGATGTACGGCTGGGTGGGCGGCGACGAGCCGAACGAGGTGGCTGACCAGATCAGCGCCCAGCTGGAAGTGGGGCTCACCGCGGTCAAGATGAACGCCAGCGGGCGGATGAGCCCGGTGGCGTCGGTCGCTGAGATCGACGGCGTCATCCGCCGGGTGGCCGCGGCCCGCCAGGTCCTGGGCGACCACCGCGACGTCGCCGTCGATTTCCACGGCCGCTTCAGCTTGGCCAACGCCAGGCGCGTCGCCCCGTTGCTGGAACCGTTCCGGCCCTTCTTCCTCGAAGAACCCGTGGTCCCGGAAAACACCCACCTGCTCCGTGAGTTCACGTCCTCCACCACCACCCCGGTGTCCACGGGGGAGCGGCTCTACAGCCGGCAGGAGTTCCTGCCCGCGCTGCAGGCGGGCATCGCGGTGGCGCAGCCGGACCTCTCGCATGCCGGCGGCATCACCGAGGTCCGCAAGATCGCCGCGCTGGCCGAGGTCTACGAAGTCCAGCTCGCCCCGCACTGCCCGCTCGGCCCCCTGGCCCTCGCGGCCTGCCTCCAGGTGGGCTTCGCCACGCCCAACTTCCTCATCCAGGAGCAAAGCATCGGCATCCACTACAACCAGGGCGCCGAAGTCCTGGACTACGTGGTGGACAAGACCCCCTTCAAGTTCGTGGACGGCCATATCGAGCGGCTCACCGGGCCCGGGCTCGGCGTCGACATCGACGAGGCCGTGGTCCGTGCAGCGGACAAACGCGGCCATGCGTGGCGCGGCCCCGTATGGCGCCACCCCGACGGATCCTTCGCAGAATGGTGAACCCCATGACATCCCAGAACCCAGCTGTTACCTCCGCCGGCCTGCTCGCCGGGATCCGGCAGGCGCGCCTGGTGGGCATCGTCCGCGGGAACGACGGCGGTGCTGCCGCCAGGGCCGCGCTGGCCGCGATGGAGGAGGGCTTCCAGTACGTGGAGATCGCCCTCACCACACCCAACGCGCTGGAGGCAATCCGCGAGGTCCGCGCGGCTGCCCCGGCGGGCTGCCTGGTGGGCGCCGGCACCGTCCTCAGCCAGGCCGACGTCGAACACGTCACCGCTGCCGGTGCCCAGTTCATCGTCACCCCCTCCCTGGCCCCGTCCATCAGTGAGGCGGCCGCGGCCGGGATCCCGGCTTTGGCCGGGGCGCTGACACCCAGCGAGGCCTATGAGGCAATGGAACGCGGCGCCACGGCCATCAAGCTCTTTCCTGCATCGATCGGCGGCCCCGGCTACCTCAAGGCAGTCCGTGATCCCTTCCCGGACACCCCCTTCATCGCCGTCGGCGGTGTGGGCCTCAACGAAGCCGCCGGTTACTGGGAAGCCGGCGCCATCGCCGTCGGACTTGGCGGTCCGCTCTTTGGCAAGGCAGCCTCCGGCGGCGACCTCACGGACATGCGGGACCGGGCCCGCAGCTTCCTGGGCCTCGCCGCTGACTTCGCTGCCCGTACCGGGACCCCTTCGTGACTGCAGAGGCCAATGCCGGGACCAACCCGGCCCCGCACCAGGTGGACCTGCTGACTTTCGGCGAGGCCATGGTCTCCCTCCGGTCCTCCGGCCCGCTGGCCTCCGGCGGAGCGCTGAACATGCAGGTGGCCGGGGCGGAATCGAATGTTGCCATCGGCGTCGCACGCCTTGGCCGCACGGCCGCCTGGGCCGGGTCGGTAGGCGCGGATCCACACGGTGAGTTCATCCTGAAGCAGCTTCGGGGGGAGGGCGTCCAGCTGCATCACAGCGTCCACCCGGAGCGGAGCACCGGGGTGATGTTCCTGGAGCAGCGCACCGCAGACCTCAGCCGGGCCTTTTACTACCGCGCCGGATCCGCTGGGTCCACCATCTCGCGCAACCACGTGGCGGCCGCGCTGGACCGCGGCACCAGCATCCTGCACCTGACCGGCATCACCGCGGCGCTCGGTCCGGAAGCCCGGGAGGCCGTGGAATATGCCGCGGAGCGGGGCGCCAGTGAGGGCGTGGTGGTCAGCCTCGACGTGAACTACCGCAGCAAGCTTTGGTCGCGGGACCAGGCGCGGGCCGTGCTTGGCCCCCTGGCGCGGCACGCCACCATCGTCATCGCGTCCGACGACGAGCTCGACCTGATTGCCCCGGTGCAGGAGGAGAGGGCGGCGGCAGGGATCGCTGCGGACGAAGCTTCCGCCGCCGCCCGGTTGCTGGACGCCGGAGTCAGGGAAGTGGTGGTGAAGCGCGGCGCAGCAGGGGCGGCGGTGTATACCGCCGAAGGGCGCCTGGAAGCGCCCGCCCTCGCCGTGACCTGCGTGGACACTGTGGGAGCCGGGGACGCCTTTACCGCCGGCTACCTTTCGGCCTTGCTCGACGGCGACGATCCCGCCGGCCGCCTGCGCCGCGGCATCCTGGCCGGCGCCTTCGCCGTCAGCACCCGCGGTGACTGGGAAGGGCTGCCCCGCGCCGACGAACTAGCCTTGCTTGATGCCGCCCGGGGCAGCACCGTGCGCTGATTCCTGCCCTCCATATTCCAGACCCTAAGAAATCCCGACCCGAAAGCCAGCCATGAAGATCATTGCCGCCGATGTGTTTGTGACCAGTCCGTCCCGGAACTTCGTGACCCTGCGGATCACGACAGAGGACGGTGTGACCGGTATTGGGGATGCCACGTTGAACGGGCGGGAGTTGGCTGTTGCGGCGTATTTGAAGGAGCATGTGGCGCAGCTGCTGATCGGCAAGGATGCGCACCGGATCGAGGATACGTGGCAGTTCCTGTACCGGAGCGCGTATTGGCGGCGGGGGCCGGTGACGATGGCGGCGATCGCTGCGGTGGATATGGCGTTGTGGGATATCAAGGGCAAGGTCGCGGGGTTGCCGGTGTACCAGCTGCTCGGTGGGGCGTCCCGGAATGGTTTGCGGGCGTACGGGCACGCCTCGGGTGCCGATATTGAGTCGTTGTTTGATTCGGTGCGGGAGCACCTGGAGCTGGGCTACAAGTCGATCCGGATCCAGACCGCGGTGCCGGGCATCAAGGCCGTGTATGGGGTGGCTGCGCAGGCCCAGGCATCGGGGGAGCGGTACGACTACGAGCCTGCCGGCCGCGGCGCGTTCCCGGTGGAGGAGGACTGGGACACCCGCGCCTACCTGCGGCACCTGCCCACGGTGTTTGAGGCGGTCCGGAATGAGTTCGGTCCGGAGATCCCGTTGCTGCACGACGGGCACCACCGGATGACACCGATCCAGGCCGCGAAGCTGGGCAAGGCGCTGGAACCCTATGACCTGTTCTGGCTGGAGGACTGCACCCCTGCGGAGAACCAGGAAGGCCTGCGCCTGGTGCGGCAGCACACCACCACGCCGCTGGCGATTGGGGAGATCTTCAATACGGTGTTCGATTTCCAGACGCTGATCAAGGAGCAGTTGATTGATTATGTGCGGGCGGCGTCGACGCATTTTGGCGGGATTTCCCCGTTGAAGAAGGTGATGGACTTCGCCGCGCAGTACCAGATCAAGTCCGGCTTCCACGGGCCGACGGACATTTCCCCGGTGGGGTTCGCGGCGCAGTTGCACGTGGGCCTGGCGATCCATAATTACGGGATCCAGGAGTACATGCAGCACTCGGACAAGACCAACGAGGTCTTCGAGCAGTCCATGACCTTTGTGGACGGGTACCTGCACCCGGGCGATAAGCCCGGTATCGGCGTCGAATTCAACGAAGAAGCCGCCGCCGCCTACCCCTACCAGCAGGCCTATCTGCCCTACAACCGCCTCGTCGACGGCACCGTGCATGACTGGTGAGCGTGGCCACGACTGGTAAGTAAGGCCACGGCCGGTAGGCGCTTCCCGTTGACCCCTCGGCCACCCGGTGTGAGGATGGCGCAATGAACCAGGTCTCGGCCTTCTACACCGGCCCCGGCGGACTTGTGCGTGCCATCGGTTCTGCCCTGGACGCGGCCGGGGTGGACCGTACCACGCTGCGGCCGGCCGATCTCGCTGCTGTTGACGAGTTCCACATCAGGGGCCGCAGGGCGACTTTGGAAATCATCGAGGCACTCGCCCTCACTGCCGATTCCCACGCACGTGCTTGACCTCGGCAGCGGACTGGGAGGTCCCTCGCGGACGCTGGCCGAGGTGACCGGGTGCACGGTCACAGGGGTCGACCTCACTCCGGAGTTCTGCGAGGTCGCGACGGCGCTCTCGGAGTGGACAGGATTGTCCGGCCGGACCCGGTTCCAGGTTGGAGACGCCACTGCCACCGGCCTTCCGGACGAATGTGTGGATGCCGCGTTGACCGTGCACGTGGCGATGAACGTTTCCGACAAGCACGGGCTGTATGCGGAAGCCTTCCGTGTCCTTCGGCCGGGCGGCAGGTTCGTGGTTTACGACGTCCTGCAGGGTGAAGGCGGCGTCGTGCACTACCCGGTGCCGTGGGCCGCTGACCCCTCGACAAGCTTTCCCGCGACCCTCGAAGAGATGCGCGAGCTCCTTCCGTCGGCAGGCTTCGATGTCGTCTCTGAAGTCGACTCGTCGGACGAGAGCCTCGTCTGGTTCCAGAAGATGCTCGCCCGGATTGAACGTGAGGGGCCACCGCCGGTTACCTTTGCTACGTTCCTGGGCGACAGTTACGCGCGGATGACTGCCAACCAGGTGGCGAACCTCGCCGAGCGGCGCATCCGGACCGTCATGTTTGTATGCTCAAAGCCGTCCTGATTGTGCATTGTTTATTCTCAGCTTGTCGCGTCGCTGGCCGGTTCTTCCCGCATTGCCCGCAGGCTCCGGGGCCCGGGGGACGGTCGCCGCGGCTCACGGTCTCCCGCTGTGCCGCCTCTGCCTAACCACAGGGTCACCCGCGATCCTGTGGGCACCTTCGCCCCCGATTCCGGACTCTGGTCGGTGACCACTCCGCTGGGCCAACCGGACGCTTCGAGGGGCAGGCCGTCCGGATCGGGCCCGACCGCAACGAGTTTACTGTCCATCAGGACGGCCCGTGCTGATTCGAGGGACAAACCAACGACATTCGGTACGGTGACGTTTGACTGCCTTCGCCTTCGTCCGGCGGCCTGGGCGGCCAACTCGGAGGCTGCGGCCTCCACCGGGCGAGCTGTCTGCGCGTCAGGAATGGGCAGGACGTCTCCGGTCGGAACGACCTCATCAAAATCCCGCCAGCGTTCCCACGCTGATTGCCGGGCAATCCCCAACCGGGCGGCGATTTCCGCCCAGGACGAGCCGCGGCGACGTGCGGCATGAACGGCCGCGAGTTCCGCTTGATCCAGCAGATATCGCAACTGCCGGACATCACTGAGCGCACCCAAAGCCTCTGAAGTGCCTGGCGGCACGTCGTTGGCGCCATCAAACCACGAGCGCAGGCGCTCCCACGCTGTCAGGCCTTCACCCCATGGATCCCGTTGCGCACCCATGGTGTCAGGATATCCTGACGAGGCTGCGGCGTCGATGGGGCTGCGGGCATTCGGGCAGGCACGGCTCGGGGTGCGCGTTCCGCAGAGGCTCTAGCGCGCTCCCCGTTCCAGGTCAGCCAGTTCTGATTCGAGTTGTTGGGTCAGGTTGCGCAGGCGGCTGATGTGCTCTTGGGAGACCCGCCCTGGCTGGCTGGTGACCTGTGCGTCGACGTCGAAGACAGTGTTGGGGCTGTGCCATACGTTGAACCATTCGAGGCCGTGGCCAAGGGCGTCCCGGGTGACGCCTTGGAGCAGGAGCAGGGGTTCGCGGGTGGTGATGTTCAATTTTCGTGCCAGGTCGGAATCTGCGGAGACGGCCTGCACCTGGCGGGGTCCACCGGCCGGGTGGTAACCGTGGTCACGCATCAGGCCGAGGAGCGAGGCGTTTTCGAGCAGTTCCGCCGTGAAGTGGGGGAAGAAGTCGCGCGGGACCCAGGTGCGCATGAAGGCGACGGGTAGGTCGTCGAGGTAGCGGACCCGTTCGATCTTCCAGGTATTGGTGGTGCTGAGGGCCTCGATTCCTTCCTGGGGCGGCTCGGCGGGTTCCACGCTCAGGACATGAGTGCGCAGGCGCTGGCCGTGTGCGGCCGCCTGTTCGTCGAGGCCGCCGGCGCGCTGAACGTGGCGCCGAAGGACGGGGGTTGCGGCCACCACGCTGCCGCGGCCGCGCTGGCGCCGGATGAGGCCGAGGTCGGCGAGGCCTGAAAGTGCCTGGCGGACTACGCTGCGGGAGACGCCGAACTGCCTTTGCAGTTCCTCTTCGGTGGGCAGCGAGGAACCCGGGGGCAGCGCCAGGTCCACCATCTGCCGGTGCAGGATGTCCCGGATCTGTGCGTGGAGCGGGCCTCCGCCTTCCCGGTTCAGGCCGCTGCTGCGTCCCGCCGGTTCCGACGCTGGTTCTGCTGGTTCCAAACTCACGCTAACTCCTCTGCCGCTGTGGAAATCTTAGCCCTCCCACCCGACGCCTCGGCCCCTGACAGACATTGACGCTCTTGACGTGATCCGCGCCACCTATTATTGTACGTATCAAAGGTACGTACAACTTCGTTACTGTGGATCGCTGAAGATGCACGGACAACGGAGTACGAGTCACCTGCTTGAGCCCGCGTTGATGCGTGAATGACCAGAAAGTACCTGCAGGTGACAGCCGGATACGTGAGTTTCAAAAACCCTTGAATTGGAGAGTCCCCATGCGCGACCCGCGCTCGGTGCGTTGCACCTATTACCTTGAGTCTGAAATTGAGCCGGAGAAGGCTGCTGCCATCATGGCGGGTGAGCAGTCCAGCGGTACGTTCCTGCCGGTACCCGGCGAATCCGCCCGGATCCGGGAACGGCACGCCGCCCGGATATCGGATGTTCAGGAGCTTGGTTTTTGCCGGCCTTCCCTGCCGTCGCGGGCGAACCCGGAAAAAGTCCGTGCCGCTTTGGTGACCGTTGATTTCCCGATGGAGAACGTCGGCACCGACCTGGCCACCCTGCAGACCGCCATCGCAGGGAATCTTTTCGAGCTGGGCGATCTGTATGCCTGCCGGCTCCAGGACATGCAGCTGCCCGGAGACTTCATTGCCGCCCACCCCGGCCCGGCCTTCGGCATCGGGGGGACGCGCAAACTCATCAGTGACGTTCAGGGCGTTATGGTCGGCACCATCGTCAAACCCAATGTCGGGCTCTCGGAAGAAGAGTTCCGGCTGGTTGTCCGGGATCTGGCGATGGCGTCCATCGACCTGATCAAGGACGACGAGCTGATGACGGATCCGGCGTACCTGCCGCTGGAACGCCGGGTCGCGGTCGCCACCGAGGAAATCCGTGCCGCAGAGCAAGTCACGGGCCACTCGACGATGTATGCCTTCAACATCACCGGCGACCTTGCCGGGCTGCGCAAACGCCACGACCTGGTTGTTCAGGCCGGTGGCCGCTGCGTGATGTTGAACATCCCGGTGATGGGACTCCCGGCGCTGGCGTTGCTGCGCAGCTTCGCGGAGGTTCCGATCCACGGCCACCGCGCGGGCCTCGCCGCCTCCATGCGGTCCAAGGCCCTGGGCATGGACTACCGGGTCTGGCAGCAGATGGCCCGCCTTGCCGGCGCCGACCATCTGCACGCTTCCGGTCTGGGCAGTAAGTTCTACGAACTCGATGACGAGGTCGCGGCGAACATCCGCAGACTGCTCCAACCTCTCGGCCAGACCGTTACGCCGCTGCCGGTGTTGTCCTCTGGCCAGAACGTCACCACCCCCGGGCCCACGTTCGACGCGGTGGGTTCCACCGACTTGATGATGCTGGCCGGCGGCGGGGTCGCAGCCCACCCCGATGGACCCGGCGCCGGTGTGCGCAGCCTGCGCCAGGCGTGGGATGCAGCGGTTGACGGTGTCCCGCTGCTGACTGCAGCCAGCAAACAGGCGGAAACTGGAGACGACGCCCTGCTGCACGCAGTCCAGACTTTCGGGAAGGGTGCCTGACATGCCAGCATTCGGTTTCGTAGCCGACGACCTCACCGGAGCCGCCGACGTCCTGGCCCAGTCCCACCGCTACGGCCTGGAAGCTGCCCTGGTCATCGGGGACGGGCCGCTGCCCACGGACACCGACGTCGTCGGGTTCGCAGGTCCGGCACGGTCCCTGTCGGGGGCAGCGTTCGACACCTTGGTTACCCGTGACCTTGCCGGCATTGCGGCCCTGAACCTCGACGTGCTGCTTTACAAGGTCTGCTCCACGTTCGACAGCTCCACCACCGTCGGGAGCATCGGGCGGGGGATCCAGCTGCTCCATGAGCAGTTCCCCCTGCACGGCTCCATACCCGTGGTGCCCGCCCAGCCGGGCTTCGGCCGTTACACAGCCTTCAGCAACCACTACGCCACCTACGCCGGCAAGATTTACCGGCTGGACCGCCACCCGGTCATGTCACGGCACCCGTCCACGCCCATGTCCGAGGCTGACCTCCGCGAGGTCCTGGCTGAACAGCTCGGCGGCACCGAGGTCCCCGGGGCCATCCACCTGCCCGCCTATGAGGACGGCACCTTCAAGGACGCCTGGGCCAGCCGACGCCGGGAACCCGGGGTGCAGGCCTTCGTCGTCGACGCCGTGGACGAACACCAGATGGACGCCATCGCAGAAGCCCTCACCCGGGAAGAACACGGCCACGGCCCATCCATCGTCGTCGGATCCGGCGGCATCATGGCAGCCCTGGCACGCTCCGTCTCGGACCAGGCGCCCCGTACCCCCGGGCCGCAGCGCCCGTCCGGACCTGTGCTGGCCGTCAGCGCTTCAGCCTCCAGCACCACCGCCGAACAAATCAACGACGCCATCTCCAATGGCTGGGAGGACGTTCCCGTACCGGCCGAACTGCTGCAACGCGATGACAGCACGCTCGTGGCAGCCCTCGACGAACAGGTTTCCGCTGCCCTCCGGGCAGGCAGGAACGTTGTCGTGCACACCACGAGGGGTTCGGCTGATCCCCGCTACGGCACAGCTAAACCGGTGGACGCCGGCTACGTCGGCACGCTCATCGGCGGCATCGCCGCCCGCATGGCCGACGCCGGACTCACCCGGGACATCGCCGTCTGCGGCGGCGATACCTCCAGCCACGCACTCATCGCCATGGGCGTACGCCAACTCCGGGTGTCCGGCCAGTTCGTCACCGCAGGCCCAATCCTGAAAGCCGACGGCGCCTCCGCCGTCGCCGGGTGCAGGCTGCTGCTCAAAGGCGGACAGGTCGGCCCCACCGACATCCTGCGCCGCTTCGCCGGCCAACTCCCGAGCTAGCACTCCACGCAATTTCCTCCAGGCATCAAGAACCAACGAAAGGCGGCCCCCATGCGGGCAGTAGTCAAGAACGCAGCCGAACGAGGCGTCACCTATGTCACCGACGCAGGCGACCCCAAAGCGACAGAAGGCTCCGTCGTCATCGAAGTCGGCGCGGCCTCCCTGTGCGGCACGGACCGTGAACTCTACGAATGGACCCCGTCGGCCCAGGCCTTTAACCTCAACCTCCCGGTCATCCTCGGCCACGAAGGCGCAGGAACCATCGTCGAGGTCGGCCCCGGCGTCACCGGGCTGAAAGTCGGTGACCAGGTCGCCCTCGAAAGCCACCTGACCTGCGGCCAGTGCTTCCCCTGCCGCACCGGCGACGCACATACCTGCGAACGCACCGGCATCCTCGGAATGCACATCGACGGCGTCTTCGCCGAGTACGCCTCCGTCCCCCAGGACATCTGCGTCAAACTCCCCACCGGCCTGTCGCTGGAATCCGGGGCCCTGCTCGAAGCCGCGGGCGTCGCCGTCCACGCCATCCAGCGTGCCAACTACTCCGTCGCAGGCCGGGCCGTGCTCGTCAGCGGCGCAGGCCCGGTCGGCCTCGTCGTCGTCAACCTGGCACTGCTCATGGGCGCCAGCCATGTCATCGCCGTCGATCCCAACCCCTACCGGAGGGCGCAGGCCGAGAAACTCGGCGCGACCGCCCTGCACCCCAACGACGGCATCGTCGAGCGGTGCCGCGAACTGACCGGCCGCCGCGGCGGCTTCGACGTCGCCTTCGAATGCTCCGGCGCCCCCGGCACCCTGGCAACGCTCTTCGAAGCCGTCCGCCGCGAAGCCATCGTCATCACCGTCGGACACCCCAGCCGCCCCGCCGAAGTCGACATCGCCGCCTACATCAACAAAAAGGGCATCACCCTGCGCGGCATCTTCGGACGCCGGCTCTGGGAAACCTGGGAACAAAGCCTCCTGCTCCTCGATTCCGGAAAGCTGGAACTGGACTGGCTCATCACCCATCGCAAGAAGCTCAGCGACATCGACGAAGCCGTCGAACTGCTCACCGCAGACGCCTGCAAAGTCCTGCTCATCCCGGGCCTGGGCTAAACCCACCCCCACCGCGCGCACACCCCCCGAACCCGCGTTCCAAGCACACCCCAGCCATTCACAGGAGAAATCAATGTCGATTCCCATCAAGAAAGCCCTGGAAAAAGTCCCCGGCGGCATGATGCTGGTGCCTCTTGGCATCGGTGCCGTCATCCACACCTTCGCCCCTGACGCCGGAAAATTCTTCGGATCCTTCACCGGCGCATTCTTCACCGGCCTGGCACCACTCCTGGCTGTGTTCTTCGTCTGCCTCGGCGCAACACTCGAAGTGAAATCCACGCCATACATTCTCAAGAAGGGCGGGGTGCTGCTCGGTTCCAAAATCCTCTTCGCCATCCTTATCGGCGTTATCGCCGGACGCTTCCTGGGTGAAGCGCCGATCGACTCAGGAATCCTCGCCGGACTCTCAACCCTCGCACTCGTCGCCGCACTCAACGACACCAACGGCGGCCTCTACATCTCCCTCATGGGCCAATACGGCCGCAAACGCGACGCGGGCGCCTACTCCATCCTGTCCCTGGAATCAGGCCCCTTCCTGACCATGGTCACCCTCGGCATCGCCGGGCTGTCAGCCTTCCCCTGGCAGGCACTCGTCGGCGCCATCCTCCCGCTGGCACTGGGCATGCTTCTGGGAAACCTCGATAAAAACATGCGTAATCTTCTGGCCCCACTGGTACCCGCCATGGTGCCGTTCCTCGGCCTGGCCCTCGGCCTGACCATCAACCTCAACGCAGTCGTCGAAGCAGGACTGCTCGGCATCGTGCTCGGCCTGTTCGTGGTCTTCGTAGGCGGCGCCGTGCTGCTGCTCGCCGACAAACTTACGGGCGGTGACGGCGTCGCCGGCCTCGCCGCAGCAACCACAGCAGGCAACGCCGCCCTCGTCCCGGCCATCATCGCCACAGCCAACCCCGTCTACGCCCCAGCCGCCGACCACGCCACCGTCCTCGTGGCGGCATCGGTCGTCGTCTCCGCAGTACTCTGCCCCATCGTGACCTCGGGCTGGGCCCGCAGGGTACAGAAAAAAGAGGGCCTGGCGGGCACGGCAGACAACCCATCGGAGCAGGAGGCGCCAGCCCCCAAGCATGCAGGTAGTACCCCAGAACTGACATAGCAGTACAGAAAAGAGGGCGGGGCGTGCACATCAGTGCCCGCCCCGCCCCACCCTTATCCACCCGGACCCATGGGACCGAATGCAGCATCAAGGCAGGAAGGAACACCATGTATGCAGACACCGAGTTGGTGAACGCCTTATTCCCTGAATCCCAGACCCGCCGGCTCGATTATCGAAGCTGGATCCACCTCAACCCGGGCGACAGAGTGATCGTCAAACAACACGCCTGCCCACCAGAATGTGGCACCGTCGACGACATCGCCGAAGATGCCTCATACTTCTGGGTCTGGCTTGACGGCCACAGCAGAACCCTCATCTCCCACGCCGACGGCACCACCATCCACAAGATGCTCGCCTAGTTGTTCATTTACAGAATCAACCAGACCGCCATGTCCCGAAACCCCAGCGATTTCTGGCACCGGGGTTATAGGACACAGGGATTCTGCTCTCCCTTATGAGGATCCTCCCCCCGAATGCAATTACTGCGACAGCTGCTGGACCGCGCTCGGGATAAAACCCAAAGTGCTGATAATAGCCAGAGTGGCAATGCCGTACCCAACGGCCAAGGGCAGCGTTGCTGGCCCTTTGCCTCGCTCGTCCCCGAGATGGATTTGATTCAGGGCAACGTGCCCGGCGCCCACTGCAAAGACAGCAAGAACCGCGACCCCAAAGATCCAAAACCCCGATGCTGCAACGACGGCAAAACAATCGCTGCGACGGCCATTTTGTTTAGTCCATCGGTTGCTGTGCGAGTCGCGTCTGTAGGTCGCACAACCTTGCTCGAATCGCCGTAGGCGCCGTCAGCAAGGAGATGCCTAGCGGCAACTGTTGATGGCCCCGGCTCCGCTACCCCAGGCTCCGAATGACGTTACCGCGAGCAAGAAGCGTTGCCAGACGCCTACTCCGCCGCGCCCCACAGCGCCTTGCGGAGCAGCCGCTTCAACTCCTGCGACTCTTCCCCGGACAGTACGGCCAACTGGTTCAGCTCCGCTGCGTCCATGGCAGCGCGGGCCTTCGCGTGCATCTTCCGCCCCTCGGCAGTGGAGACGATGATCTTGGCGCGCCGGTCCTGCTTGCCCTGCGCCCGTTCCACCAGGCCACGGCGTTCCAGATCGTCCACGAGAGTAACCACCTGGCTGGGGTCCAGGCTGAGGAAGTCCGCCAGTTCCCGCTGCGTGGGCTCAAGCCCGCTGCACGCCAGCGTCAGGATGGAGAAGGACCGCTCGCGCAGCCCGAAGTCGGCCAATGCCTTGTTGTTCAGCACCGAGCCGGCTGCGTGCAGCTTGGCGAGCAGCAGGCCCACGTCGCTGCCGATCCTGGCTGCCGCAAGGCGGGGGGTCTGAACTTTGGTGCCCAAGGTGGCCATCACAACTCCGGTGTAAAAAACAATCGTTGACTTTTTCAATGATCCGTAATTTCATTGATTCCAACAAGGATCTCACACCGCAGTGGGACCACCCCAACGGCTTCGGCCGGCGCATGCGAAGGAGCAGGCCATGAGCTTGAACGGCAAGGTTGCAATCGTCACCGGCAGCGGGCAGGGCCTCGGCCTCGCCTACGCAAGGGAACTGGCCCGCCAGGGCGCCGCCGTCGTCATTAACGACGTCAACGCCGACACCGCCGCGCAGGCCGTCGCCCAGATCGAAGCGGACGGCGGCCGCGCCACCGCCGTGGTGGTTCCGGTGGGCACCACCGACGCCGCCAAAGCCCTGGTGGCCGGAGCGGTGGACACGTTCGGGCGGCTGGATATCCTGGTCACCAACGCCGGCATCCTTCGGGACAAGTCACTGCTGAAGATGACGGACGAGGACTTCGACCTGGTGATCAACGTCCACCTCAAGGGCACCTTCACCTGCGTCCGCGAGGCTTACGCCTACTTCAAGGAACACAACGTCCGGGGCCGCATCATCACCATCGGTTCTCCCACGGGCCAGCGCGGGAACTTCGGCCAGACCAACTACGCCGCCGCCAAGGCCGGCATCGTGGGCATGGTCCGCACCTGGGCGCTGGAAATGAAGAAGGCCGGCGTTACGGTCAACAGCGTCATCCCCGTGGCCGCCACCGCCATGACGAAGACCGTGCCCTACTTCCAGAAAGCCGTGGAAGCGGACGAGCGAGGCGAGGCCATGCCGTCCTTCTTCCGCCACGACCTGGGCTTTGGAACGGCCGACGACGTCTCCGGGCTGGTTGCCTTCCTCGCCTCCGACGAGGCAGCCAACATCACCGGCCAGGCCATCGGGGCCGGCGGGGACCGGCTTCAGGTCTGGACCCACCCGGAAGCGGCCACCACCGAGTACCGTGAGGGCGGCTGGAGCTATGAGGCGCTGCAGGAAAACGCCGCCCAGCTGTTCGCCACCGACACTCTCCAAAGCTACGGCGAGGAATTCCTCCCGCTGCCGGAGGACCTGAAGCCCGCACAGCCCGCCGAGGCCCGCTGACCATGGCCGACCGCTACGAACTGGCCATCGACCCCGCAAATCTCGATGCCATCGACATGCACGTCCACCTCGAGGTGGACAGCTGCGGCCACGGCTCCCTGCCGGAGGCGCTCACCGAAGCCTCGGCCAAGTACTTCAAGGCCGAGGACCGCACCCCGTCCCTGGACCGCATCGCCGAGGTCTACCGCGGACTGAACATGGCCGCCGTCGTCTTCACCGTGGACGCCCGCACCCAGCTCAAGCACGAGCCCAACAGCATCCCCGAACTCATCGCCGGTGCCGCCCGGAACAATGACGTCCTGATCCCGTTCGGCAGCGTGGACCCGCGCACCGGCGAGGACGCCATCGCCGGCGCCAAGCACCAGGCCATCGAACTCGGCGCGCGCGGCTTCAAGTTCCACCCCTCCCTGCAGGGCTTCGACCCTTCCAACGAGCGCTTCTATCCGCTCTGGGAAACCCTCCAGGAACTGGGCCTGCCCGCCATCTTCCACACCGGCCAAAACGGCATGGGCGCGGGCCTTCCCGGCGGCTTCGGCATCAAGCTGGCCTACTCCAACCCCCTGCTGCTGGACGCTGTGGCCGCGGACTTCCCGGGCCTGCAGATCATCATGGCCCACCCGTCCGTGCCGTGGCAGGAGGAGGCCAACTCCATCGCCACCCATAAGGCCAACGTGTTCATCGACCTTTCCGGCTGGTCGCCCAAGTACTTCCCGGAATCGCTGGTGAAGGCCTCCAACTCCTACCTCCAGGACAAGGTGCTGTTCGGCACCGACTTCCCGCTGATCACCCCGCAAAAGTGGCTCGGGGCCTTCGCGGACCTGCCGCTGAAGGACGAGGTCCGGCCCAAGATCCTCAAGGACAACGCGGTCCGCCTCCTCGGGCTGGGAAACTGAGATGGGCACGTTGACGACGGCGGAGGCCGGCCTGGGTGCCCGGCTCTACGAAGCAGCTGATTGGTACGACGCCGAGTCCCTCCTCACGCACGAAGAGCGCCAGGTCCTGTCCCGGCTGCGGTCCTTCCTCGATTCTGAAGCCAGGCCCCTCCTGGCCGAGTACTGGGAACGCGGTGAGTTTCCGGAGCAGCTCGCACGGCCGCTGATCGACCTGGACCTGATGGAACCAGCCGAACTCAGTGGCGCCGCAGGTGCAGAACGCAGCCCGGCCCGCGGCATTTACCAGGGCTTCCGGATCTTCGAGCTTGCCCGCACGGACGCGTCCCTGGCCACCTGGTACACCGCCCAGGCGGGCCTGTTCCGGACGGCCATCCGCGTGGGTGCCTCGGCGGAACAGCAGGCCGAATGGATGCCCAAGGTCATCGACTTCTCGCTCAAGGGCGTGTTCTCGCTGACCGAACCCGAGTCCGGATCGGACATCGCCGGGGGACTCTCCACCACTGCCCGGCGGGAGCCTGATGGCAGCTGGGTCCTGGACGGGGCCAAACGCTGGATCGGCGGAGCTTCCACCGCGGACGTCCTGGCAGTGTTCGCCCGGGACACCGCGGACGGACAGGTTAAGGCCTTCCTCGTGGACCGCACCGCCGACGGCGTCGCCCTGGAGAAGATCCAGGGCAAGACCTCGCTCCGGATGATGCAGAACGCCCACATCACCCTCACCGGTGTCCGCGTCCCCGAGGCCATGCGCCTGCACAACGTGAATTCCTTCCGGGACGTCGCGGCGATGCTCAGGGCCATGCGCTCGGACGTTGCCTGGATCGCCACCGGCATCGCAGCCGGCGCGTTCGAGGCCGCCCTCGCCTACGTCAACGAGCGCCGGCAGTTCGGGCGCAGCCTCGGGTCCTTCCAGCTGGTCCAGGAAAAACTGGCCCGCATGCTGGGAAACGTCACGGCCAGCCTGTCCCTGGTGGTCCGGCTCACCGAACAGCAGGCCAAAGGCATCTACCGGGACCAGGACTCCGCCCTGGCCAAGATGCAAACGTCCCTGTTCATGCGCGACACCGTAGCCCTGGCCCGCGAAGTGGTGGGCGGCAACGGCATCACCCTGGCAACCGCCGTCGCGCGTTTCCACGCTGACGCCGAGGCCGTCTACTCGTACGAAGGCACCCACGAGATCAACGCCCTCATCATCGGCCGTGCCCTCACCGGCGAAAGCGCCTTCACCCGCTAAGCCCTGCAGCACCTGCACAGCACCACAACCACACACCAACCAAGACCCGGAGGCAACGATGCCCAATCTCGTCGTCGATTTCGACACCCTGCTCACCCTGTCCGGCAAGGACCTCGGCACCACCGACTACCGCCAGATCACCCAGGAACAGATCAACCTGTTCGCCGACGCCACTGACGACCACCAGTGGATCCACACCGACCCCGAACGCGCCAAGGACGGCCCGTTCGGCGCACCCATCGCCCACGGTTTCCTCACCCTGTCCCTGATCATCCCGTTCTGGGGCGACCTGTTCGACGTCGAAGGCGTCACCACCAAGGTCAACTACGGCCTGGACAAGGTCCGCTTCACCTCACCCGTCACCGTGGGCTCCAAGGTCCGCATGCAGGCAAGCATCGCCGAGGTGACCGAGGTCAAGGGCGGCGCCCAGATCAAGGTCAACGCCACCATCGAGATCGAAGGCCAGGAACGCCCGGCCGTCGTCGCCGAATTCCTGGCACGTTTCTACAAGTAGCCGCTTCTACAAGTAAGCCGCTTCCACCAGTAACAGCAGTTCCAAACCCCAGGCGGTGCGCTCCGGCACCGCCGCCTCAGGCAACCCCAAAAACCCCACATTCCTCCGTCTTTAGGAACAGCCATGTCCGGACACACCACGCTCGCACCTGCGGGTACGGCCGCCAAGCGCAAGGAAGCGCGCACGGTCATCCTGTCCAGCTATCTGGGCAGCACCATCGAGTTCTACGACTTCCTGCTGTATGCCACGGCCGCAGCAGTGGCCTTTCCCAAGGTCTTCTTCGCCGGCACGGACGAATGGGTGGGCGTCGTCGCCGCTTACGCCACGTTTGCCGCCGGATACGTGGCCAGGCCGCTGGGTGGAGTGATCTTCGGCCACTTCGGTGACAAGGTGGGCCGCAAGGGCATGCTGATCATCTCCATGGCCATGATGGGGATTGCCTCCACCCTTATCGGCGTGATTCCAGGTGCCAGCGTGATTGGACCGTGGGGCGCGGTCCTCCTGGTGCTGCTGCGGGTCTGCCAGGGCATCGCCGTCGGCGGTGAATGGGGCGGGGCCGCGCTCATGGCGCTCGAGCACGCCGACCCCAAACGGCGCGGCTTCGCGGCGTCGTTCGTCAACGCCGGCGCCCCCACCGGCGCCGTGCTGGGCACCCTGGTAATGGGCGCTTTTTCTGCCCTGCCGCAGGATGTATTCCTGGCCTGGGGCTGGCGCGTGCCGTTCCTGCTGTCCTTCGTGCTCCTCATCGTGGGCATGTTCGTCCGCCTCCGTGTTTCCGAGAGCCCCATCTTCGCCGAGGCCGTGGCCAAGGAAGAGGCGCAGGGTGCCAAGCGCAAGATCCCGCTGCTGGACGTGCTGCGCCGCCCCAAGGCGCTGATCATGATTATGTTCGCCGGGGCTGCCGGCTTCGGCCTGCAGGTGGTGCTGCCCACCTTCTCCGTGACGTACGCCGTGTCCAAGGGTGCACCGCAACAGGGCGTGCTCTACGCCTTCGCCGGAGCCTCGGCCATCTCCATCGTCTTCGTCCTCCTGGGCGGGCGCCTGTCTGACCGTTTCGGCCGCCGCCCGGTGATGATCGCCGGCCTCGCCATGTTCATCGCCTACCTCTTCCCAATGTTCGGCATGCTCGGCTCGGGCAACGTGGGGTTGGTGTTCCTGGCCTTCACTGTGGCGCTCATCCTGCACTCATCCCTGTACGGGCCGCTGGCAGCCTTCGTGTCCGAACAGTTCGGCACCACCTCCCGCTACACCGGTGCTGCCGTTGGCTACCAGCTGGCCACCCTCATCGGCGCAGGCTTCACCCCGGGCATCATCGCCGGGCTCTACAAGGACTCCGGGCAGAACATCCTCCCAGTGGTGGTGTTCCTGTCCGTCATGGCCCTCGTCTCGATTGTCTTCATCGCCCTGACGCGGGAATCTAAGAACAACGACCTCACCACGGTCCGTTAGGAGAACCATGGACAACAACGGAGTTGGCTCCTGGCTGCAGCGCCGCCGCCGGAAGTCGGGTGGCAAGACGGCGCTTCTTTTCCCAGCAGGTACAGCAGCCGGCACACTCAGCTACGAGGAACTCGCCGTGCGGACGGACCGTCTGGCCAACGCGCTCCGCGACAGGGGAGTGGTGAAGGGCGAACGGGTCGCGTACCTGGGGGAGAACCACCCCTCCTTTGTGGAGACCTTCTTCGCCTGCGGCCTCCTGGGTGCCATCTTCGTGCCGCTCAACACCCGGCTCGCCCCGCCTGAGCTGCAGTTCCAGCTCCAGGATTCCGGAGCCCGGCTCCTGGTGAACGCCGCCGGCCTGGAGGTGCCTGCTTCGGCCGCGGTGGAAGGGACGGCGGTGACCCACCGGCTCGTCATCACGGCCGACGGCGGCACCGCACCTTCCACCGCAAAGGCACCGGCCGCCGTCGGACACTCCGCCACGGTTGAACCCTATGAGGAGGCCCTGCAGGCAGTTGCGCCTGAACACCCCGACGTTGCGGTGGGGCACGACGACGGCGCCATGATCCTTTACACCTCCGGGACTACGGGCAAGCCCAAGGGCGCGCTGCTGACCCACGGAAACATCACGTGGAACTGCATCAACACCGTCGTGGATATGGACATCAACCGCCACGATGTGGCGCTGATGATCTCGCCGCTTTTCCACGTGGCGTCCCTGGATATGGGGCTGCTGCCGATGCTCCTCAAAGGTGCCACCGTGGTCCTCGAGGCCAAGTTCGACCCCGCCAGGGTCCTCGAACTGATTCAGGAGCACAAGGTCACCACCCTCAACGGGGTGCCCACCACGTTCCAGCTGCTCTGCGAAGATCCGGGCTGGACAACCGCGGACCTCAGTTCACTGGACAAAATGACGTGCGGCGGCTCCGCCATTCCACCGCGGGTCCTGAACGCCTACGAGGACCGCGGCATCGGCTTCACCAGCTGCTACGGCATGACCGAAACGGCGCCCGGCGTCACCATGCTCCCCGTGGACCGGTCACGGGAAAAGGCCGGTTCGGCGGGACTGCCGCACTTCTTCACCGACGTCCGGATCGCCGACCCCATGGGCGGCACGGTGCCCCCGGGCGAGGTGGGGGAAATCCAGATTTCCGGTCCCAACGTCATCAAGGAGTACTGGAACCGGCCGGAGGCCACAGCCGCCAGCTATGCGGACGGCGCCTGGTTCCGCTCGGGCGACATGGGCTACCGAGACCAGGAAGGCTTCCTGTTCGTCTCGGACCGGCTTAAGGACATGATCATCTCCGGCGGGGAGAACATCTACCCGGCGGAGGTGGAGGCAGTCATCTCAGAGCACAGCGCCGTGGGCAGCGTGGCCGTGATCGGCGTCCCGGACGACAAGTGGGGCGAGGTCCCCCAGGCGATCGTGACCTTGCGCGAGGGCGAATCGTTGACCGCGGAGCAGCTGCGCAGCTTCCTTGACGGCAGGCTTGCCCGGTACAAGATTCCCAAATCGCTGGTAGTGGTCGCGGATATGCCACGGACGGCCAGCGGCAAGATCCGGAAGATGGAGCTCCGCAAGCAGCTCTGAGAGTGGACGCCCCACGGTTGATCTTGCTGAAGGCCGTGGGGATTCCACCGTTGTTACCGTTCACGGTCATCAATTCGTGAATCCTATAGGAAAATGCCAGCATGGTTGGATGCTTGAGGCAACAAAAAACCAGAAGTCCCCGGACGGGGCACCCGTCAACCCCGCGCTCGAAGCGGAAAGCAGGATCGCCCGCATCGCGGTGACCGTGTTCCCCATCCTGGTGGTCGTTGCCGGCATCCTCGGCTTCCTGCTCCCCGGACTCTTCAAGCCCATGGCCCCCAGCGTGCCCTACCTGCTGGGCATCATCATGTTCTGCATGGGCCTGACCCTGACCCCGCCTGACTTCGCCGCCGTGGCCAAGCGGCCCTGGGCTGTGGCCTTGGGAATCGTGGCGCACTACATCATCATGCCCGGCGCCGGCTGGCTGATCGCGGGCGCCCTCAACCTCCCGCCCGAACTGGCCGTCGGCGTGATCCTGGTGGGCTGCGCACCGTCCGGCACGGCCTCGAACGTGATGGCCTTCCTGGCCAAGGGCGACGTTGCCCTCTCCGTGGCGGTGGCCTCCGTCTCCACCCTGATCGCCCCGATCGTCACCCCGCTGCTGGTCCTGTTCCTGGCCGGTTCCTACCTGCAGATCGACGCTGCCGGCATGGTCCTGGACATCGTCAAGACCGTGCTCCTGCCGGTGGTCGCCGGCCTCCTCGCCCGCCTCTTCCTCAAGAAGCTCGTCGCCAAAGTGCTGCCCGCGCTGCCGTGGGCGTCCGCCGTCGTGATCTCCCTGATCGTGGCCATCGTGGTGGCCGGCAGCGCCAACAAGATCATTGAGGCCGGGGCCATCGTGTTCCTCGCCGTGGTGCTGCACAACGGCTTCGGCCTGGGCCTTGGCTACCTCGCCGGCAAGCTGGGCCGCCTGGACGACAAAGCCCGCCGCGCCCTCGCGTTCGAAGTTGGCATGCAGAACTCCGGCCTGGCCGCGACGCTGGCCACCGCCCACTTCACCCCGCTGGCCGCACTGCCTTCCGCGGTCTTCTCGCTCTGGCACAACATCTCCGGCGCCGTCGTCGCCGCCTGGCTGGCCCGTCGTCCGCTGCAGGACAAGCAGGCCTAAGGGCACGTTTCCAGCCAGCCATCCTGGGTACAGGTTCCGGTAGGGACAGCGCCGTCGACGCTGTCCGCCGTTCCTGTAAGGAGATGGACAGATGGCTCGGATTGACCGAATAGCTGAACCATGGGGGACACGGACGCCGTACGGCAGCGGCGCTGACTGGCCGGTCAGGGTGGACACCCACCTGGCCGAGGGGGTCGCCCCGGAGGATGTGGACCGGTGGGTCCAGACGGCGTCGCTCCTGCACTCGAACGGCGACGCCATGGACATTGCCGTCAAGGACAACAAAATCGTCGGCGTACGCGGACGGGCCGTTGACCGCGTCAACCACGGCCGCCTGGGCCCCAAGGACCTGTACGGCTGGCAGGCCAACGCCTCCCCGGACCGGCTCACCAAACCCCTCATCCGCGAGGGCGGGAAGCTGGTGGAAACGGACTGGGACACCGCCATGCAGCGCATCGTGGACAAGTCCAAAGCGCTGCTTGCCGAGCAGGGTCCCAGCGCCATCGGCTTCTACACCACGGGACAGCTCTTCTCCGAGGAGTACTACACCCTGGGCACAATGGCCCACGGCGGCATCGGCACCAACCACGTGGACGGCAACACGCGGCTGTGCACGGCGACGGCCGGCGAGGCGCTGAAGGAATCCTTCGGCTGTGATGGACAGCCCGGCTCCTACACTGACGTGGACCACGCCGATGTCATCGCCCTGTATGGGCACAACGTGGCCGAAACCCAGACCGTCCTCTGGACCCGGATGCTGGACCGGCTGGCCGGCCCCAACCCGCCCAAAATCATCTGCGTGGACCCGCGCATGACGCCCGTGGCCAGGGCCGCCACCGTGCACCTGGCGCCGCGGCCCGGCACCAACGTGGCCCTGATGAACGGCATCCTGCACCAGATCATCACCAACGGCTGGGTGGACCAGGAGTACATCCAGGCGCACACCGTGGGGTACTCCGAGCTCGAGAAAGAGGTCAAGAACTACCCGCCGGCCCTCGTGGCGGAGATCTGCGGTGTCCCGGCGGAACAGATCTCCGAGGCGGCCAGCATCATCGGCCACGCGGAGCGGCTGCTGTCCACGGTGCTGCAGGGCTTCTACCAGTCCAACCAGGCCACGGCCGCCGCCGTGCAGGTCAACAACGTCAACATCATCCGCGGCATGCTGGGCAAGCCCGGCTGCGGCATCCTGCAAATGAACGGCCAGCCCACGGCCGAGAACACCCGCGAATGCGGGGCCGACGGCGACCTGGCCGCCTTCCGGAACTGGTCCAACGACGCGCACATCCAGGACCTGGCCCGGGTCTGGAACATCGACCCCATGTCCATCCCGCACTACTCCCCGCCCACGCACGTCATGCAGATGATGCGGTACGCGGAGGATGGCTCCATCCGTATGCTGTGGGTCAGCGGCACCAACCCCGCCGTCTCACTTCCCGAGCTGGCACGCATCCGCAGCATCCTGGAACAAGACCGCCTGTTCCTGGTGGTGCAGGACATCTTCCTGTCCGAGACCGCCCAGCTGGCCGACGTCGTCCTTCCCGCCGCCACCTGGGGCGAAAAGACCGGCACCTTCACGAATGTGGACCGCACAGTGCACCTCTCCGAGAAGGCCGTGGACCCGCCGGGCGAGGCCCGGCCGGACCTGGAGATCTTCATCGACTACGCCCACCGCATGGGCCTGCAGGACAAGGATGGGCAGCCGCTGATCAAGTGGCACGACCCCGAATCCGCCTTCGAGGCCTGGAAGGAATGTACCCGCGGCCGGCCCTGCGACTACACCGGCATCACCTACGACAAACTGCGCGGCGGCTCCGGAATCCAGTGGCCCTGCAACGAGGAGAACCCGGACGGCACGGAACGCATCTACGCTGACGGTAAGTTCTGGGCGCACCCCGAGTACTGCGAAACCTACGGCCGCGACCTCATCACCGGTGCGCCGGTGGAACCCACGGAGTACAAGGCCCTGAACCCGGAGGGCAAGGCCATCATCAAGGCCGCCGAGTACATGCCGCCGCACGAGCTGCCCAGCCAGGACTTCCCGCTTCAGCTCATCACCGGCCGCACGCTCTACCAGTTCCACACCCGCACCAAGACGGGACGGGCTCCGGAGCTGCAGGCGGCCGCGCCTGACGTGTGGGTTGAGTTGTCAGCGGACGACGCCGGCGCGTACGGGATCGCCGAAGGTGACCTTGCGGAGGTGGAGACGCCCCGCGGTTCGGTCCGTGCGCGGGTGCGGATCAGCGGCATCCGGAACGGCGTCCTCTTCCTGCCCTTCCATTACGGCTACTGGGACACGAAGGGCGGACACCAGCCGGACGGGGCCGGGCGGGCAGCGAACGAACTGACCATCACCGACTGGGATGCGGCGTCCAAGCAGCCCATCTTCAAGACGGCGGCGGCCCGGATCACGCGGGTTTCCGGTGGCGATGGGCCATCCGCGGCGCCCACCACCACGGCGTCGGCTCCAGTGGGCGGCTTTCCCGAAGACGCCAGGACCAAGGGCATCGCCACCGCTTTGGCCGACGAGGCCACCGGCACGGCAGGAGGGACACGATGAAATTCGGGCTGGTACTGGAGGAAATGCACCGCTCCGAGAACGACCTGGCGCACCACCTGCTGGTCATCTCCGAGCGGCACAAGGTGGACCACGAGATCTACCACCTCGCCCGGGACCTGGCGCGCTGGTCCCAGCAGCATGTCCGGGACATCGCGGCTATCTCCAAGAACTACGGCCAGGACCTGGACCCGGAGCCCCGCGGTGAGGCCGGGTTGATGGAAACGATCCGGGAGAAGGGCAGCGAGATGGTGGGCCGGCGTCCCGAAACCGGCATGCTGCTGCTGCGCGACCTCCGCGAGCTGTACCTGAAGGCCTGCGGGGTGTCAGCCGACTGGGAGCTGCTGGCCCAGGCCGCCCAAGGGATGAAGGACAAGGACCTGCTGGGGCTGGCCGAAAAGTGTCACCCGCAGACCATCCGCCAGATGAAGTGGGCCAACGGCAAGCTCAAGGAATCCGCCACCCAGATCCTGGTCAGCTGAGGCGAGCTGCGGGAACTCTCAGCGCGCCTCCCGGGCCGCGTGCAGGTGCGCCACCAATGCGTGCATCTGTTCCGCGGTCCAGGGCAGGGCCTGGCTCAACTCGTTGCTGTTCTCGTTCCACATGGTTCGCGCGGCCGCCTTGGTGCCCTCGCTGCCATGGAACCGCGAGCCCAGATCATCCCAGCGGCGCACCAGCTCCCTTGCCTCGCGGCTGCCGGCCGGGACGCCGGCGTCGACCTGGCGCAGCCCCTCCTGCACGAGGCCCGCCCACTGGGTCCGTGATTCATCCACGGCCTCTAGGCCGGAAAGTCCCGTTCGCAAGGGAGCCCCGTTTCCGTGCCCGAAGTAGTTCCATTCAGTGAAACCGCCGGCGCCACCGGTCCCATCGATGGACCAGAGTTGAGTGCATGAGCGCGGGCCGGACCGGCCCGCATCCGGCTAGGCAGGACAGAACGGCGCGGTACACATGGAGTCAACGATGACGGCACAGCGGATCCTCCGGGGCATCGAGTTCGCGCAGCCGCGGAACGCAGACCCGCTGCTGCTCGACCTCTACCTCCCGGCGGAAGTCTCCGGTTCCGCCGGGAAAGAAGATCTGCACGCCGACGGCCTGCCCGCCATCCTTCACCTCCACGGCGGTGGGTGGCGGACCGGGGCACGGTCCTCGATGGGGCCGGTCGTGGATGGCTTCGGTCTCAGCCCCATCGCGCAGTTGGTGGACGCCGGCTTCGTGGTTGCCTCGGCGGATTACCGACTCACCACGGCCGCCACCTTCCCGGCCCAACTGGTGGATGCCAAGGCGGCTGTCCGTTGGCTGCGTGCCCACGCGGCAGAGTACGGCATCGATCCGGACCGCATCTACGCCTGGGGCGACTCCGCGGGTGGCCACCTCGCCTGCCTCCTCGGCCTGACCGCTGGGTCCACGGACTTTCCAGGGCGCGACGCCGGGACAAGCCAGGGCGCAGCTCAAGCCCAGGGTGCGAACCCGGCCCACCGCGGCGCAGACGACGCCGTTGCCGCGGTTGCAGCCTGGTACCCGCCAACTGACCTCGTCCGGATGGGAGCGCAGGCCCGGCCGGACGCCGTCGCCTCTGCTGACGACCCCGGTTCCCGCGAGGCCCTCCTGATCGGGGCGCAGCCGGCAGAGGCCCCCGCGAAAGCCGCGGCAGCGAGCCCCCTCGCCTATGTGCACCCGGACGCGCCGCCCTTCCTCCTCATCCACGGCACAGCGGACCGCTTCGTCCCCGTGGCCCAGTCCGCCAGCCTTGCCGGGGCGCTGGAAGGCGCGGGCAACGACGTCGAACTCCTCCTCCTGGAGGACGCCGACCACATGTGGTCCACGCCCTGCGGCGGCAGTGATGCCGCCGCACAGGCCACCGCAGCAACCCTCGATTTCTTCCGCCGCCAGGCGAGCCGGCACTGATTTCCCCACCTCTTTCCGCACCCGCCGGGACGCCAGGCGTCCGGGCCAGCCCTGAAAGGCCCTTCATGCAGTTCATTGGCATCAACCACCTCGGCGAACCCTGGGCCGCAGCCGTCGCCGGTTCCCGCGTCCTCCCGCTCGCCTCCGTCACGGACTTCTGGGCAGACGCCGAGGGCTGGCAGCACAAGGCAGCCGCCATTGTCGCCGGCACTACCAGCGAAACGTCCGACGCCGGCACATGGCTGGAGCGCGGCAGCGTCACCGACGTGCCGCTGGTGCCCGGCTCCGCGCGGGTTATCTGCGTGGGGTTGAACTACAGGGCGCACGCCGCCGAGGGCAGCTACAAGGACCAGGAACTGCCGCCGTACCCCACCCTGTTTGGCCGCTGGACGGCGTCCCTGTCCGTGGGCAACGTGCCGGTGCCCGTCCCCGCCGGCGAAGCCGGGCTGGACTGGGAGGGCGAGGTGGCCGCCTACATCGGCCGCCGCGCCGAATCCGTGGACGAGGATGCTGCGGCGGAGGCCGTCTTTGGCTACTCGACCTTCAACGACATCACTTCCCGCCGGGCCCAGAAGCTCACGTCGCAGTGGACCCTGGGCAAGAACGGCGATTTCAGCGGGCCGCTCGGCCCCCTGGTCAGCCGGGACGAGGTGGGCGACCTCCGGGACGGCCTGCAGGTCCGCACCCTGGTGAACGGCGTCGAGGCCCAGAACGGCAACACCCGCGACATGATCTTCTCCGTCCCGGCCATCATCTCCCTCATCAGCGAAACCTTCACCCTGCACCCCGGAGACGTCATCGCCACCGGCACCCCGGAAGGCGTGGGCTATGCCCGCAGCCCGCAGTGGCTGCTGCAGCCCGGCGACACGGTGGAAGTGGAGATTGAGAAGCTGGGCACCCTCACAACGCCAGTCGGCGAGGTTTCGCTCCGGAGCCGTGCCTGATGGCCACCTCCCCGGACATCCCCGCAGCAAGCGTGCCGGAGGAGGCGCAGGTCCTGATCGCCGGCGGTGGCCCCAGCGGCCTGTTCCTGGCCCTGGACCTCGCGGCGCGCGGCATCCCCAGCACGGTCATCGAACCCCGCACCGCCGTGGACCATACCCGGCCGCGGGCCAAGACCACCAACGCCCGCACCATGACGCACCTGCGCAGGCTTGGCCTCGCGGACCTGCTCCGCGACGCGTCGCCGCTGCCCGTTGACTACGCGCAGGACGTCATCTTCTGCACCGGCCTTACCGGGCCAGCCGCGCACGAACTGCGACGGTTCCCCAACGCCTTCCAGCTGGTTCCCGGACGCTATGGACCGCAGCCCGAATGCGGCCAGCAGGTGCCCCAGCCCGTCCTTGAGGAGGTGCTCCGCTCCGTTGCCACGGACAACCCCCTGGTCACGTTCGTGACCGGCTGGTCCGTCAGCCGGATGACCCGGGTGGACGGGGCGGATGTCGCTCCGTACGCTGTCGTGGCAGCCAATCGCGAGGGCGCCGAACGCACCATCCGCGCGGAGTACGTCATTGGTGCCGACGGCGGCTCTTCAGCCGTGCGGCGCAGCCTCGGACTGCGGCTGGACGGCGGCTCCGCCGCCCTGTCCAACATCAGTATCCTGTTCCGCTCGGACTCCCTCGGACCGGCGATCGGACTCGGCCCCGCCGTCCAGTACTGGGTAGTGGGGACGGAGACCTCGGGCATGGTTGGGCCAATGGACCTGGCCGGAACCTGGTGGGCGATCGTGCAGGGCGTGGACCCTTCCGTTCCCGTGACCGACCGGGACGCCGCCGCCATGGTCCGTGCCCTGGTGGGCAGCGAGGTGGACATCGAGGTCCTGGCCACGGACCCCTGGACCGCCCGGATGCTGCTGGCTCCCGAATACAGCCGCGGCAACGTCTTCCTCGTGGGGGACGCCGCCCATCTCAACCCGCCCTGGGGCGGCCACGGCTTCAACACCTGCATCGGTGACGCCGCAAACCTTGCCTGGAAACTCGCCGCCGCCATCAACGGCTGGGCAGGCCCGGCGCTCCTCGCCAGCTATGGGGAGGAACGCCGCCCGGTGGCCGCCCGCACCATCCGCGACGCCGCCGACAACGGCAAGGCCCTGGCCTACCACTTCGCTGACCCTCGGCTCACCGCTGCCGGACCTAACGGTGACGCCGCGCGCGCCGCCGCCCACGCGGCGCTGGCCATCAAGCAGAGCGAGTTCGACTCCTTAGGCCTGGTGCTGGGGTATTCGTACGCGGACTCATCATTGGTGGTACCTGATGCCCTGCCGGTACCGGCCGAGGACCCCATCCACTACGTTCCTTCGGCGAACCCGGGAGCCCTGCTCCCGCATGCCTGGTTGGCGGACGGCACATCGCTGTACAGCCATCTGGGAACCGGCTTCACGCTGCTGACCGACGCCGGCGCGCTGGCCGGGGTGCCCGCGGACACTTTTTTCGAGCCGGTGCTGGCGGCCGCTGCCCGGACGGGCATTCCGGTGACGGTCGCCGTCGTCGGACCGTCCGACGACGGAACCTACCTTTCCCAGGTGTGGGGCGCGGGCACCCTGCTGGTCCGCCCCGACCAGCATGTGGCGTGGCGGGGGAATTCCGCTCCGGCCGCGGGTGCAGCTTTGTCCGTGGCGGCCGGCTGGTCGCCCACTTCCCTCGAATCCACCAGGAGCGCCCGTGTCGACGCCGTCATTCCGTGAATACCTGTTCTCCCCCGATCACCCCCGGGTGGCCGGCATCCGGGGCCTGAACGCCCGCGAATACGCCGAGGCCGCGAAGAACGATTCCTTTGCGGGCCCCATGATTCAAGGCTGGCAGAAGCTGTACCCCCAGCCATTCACCGGGATCACCAGTGACGGCGTGCGCCGCGAAGGCCTGTACCCGCTCACCCCGTCACGGCCGGGGGAAGAAGCGCCGACAGCACAGATGGCGGCGGCCGCCCGAAAGCTCCTTGGCGCCGTGACCGCTGACCAGGCAAGGGAGCTGACCTACGCCGTCGACGCACCCGAATGGCAAAGCTGGGCCAACCCGGAGTTCATGCAGCACGACACCGGGCTGCGCCTCGACGAGCTGGATCCTCCGGTCCGGGACGCCATGCTCGGGGTGATGGAGGCAAGCCTGAGCCCGCAGGGGTATGGGCTGGTGCGGAACCTGATGCGCATCAACGGCTTCCTGGGCGGCCTGGTGGAGCTGCCGCTGCTGATGAACGAATACAGCTACAACTTCGCCCTGTACGGCGAGCCATCCGAAACCGCACCGTGGGGATGGCAGCTGTTCGGCCACCATGCGGCGCTGAACTGTCTGGTGGCCGGGACGCAGCTGGTGATCTCACCGGTGTTCATGGGCGCCGAACCGGACATGATCGACGCCGGCCCGCACCAGGGCGTCAAGGTCTTCAAGGAGCGCATCGCCTTGGCCCGGGAACTGATGGGTGCGCTGCCTCCGGAGCTGCGGGCCCGCGCTGTTGATTATGCCGAGATGGTGGACCCTGCAATGCCCGAAGGCCGCCTCCACCCTGGCGATGAACGGCACCTGGCCGGCTGCTTCCAGGACAACCGGGTGATCCCCTATGAGGGCATCCGGGTGGCTGAGATGCCTGCTGATGCGCGGAGGCTGCTCGACGCCGTGGTGGACGACTTCATCGGGTACCTCCCTGACGGGCCCCGCGCTGCCCGCCGTCGGGAAATCCAGGATCACTACGGCGAATCCCACTTCAGCTGGATCGGCGGCTGGGAAGGGGAGGAGGCGTTCTACTTCCGTCTGCAGAGTCCGGTGGTGGTGCTGGAACTGGACCACCACACCGGCGTGTTCCTCAGCAATGACCAGCCCGCCCCGTTCCACATGCACACCGTGGTCCGCACCCCCAACGGGAACGACTACGGCCGCGAACTGGTCCGCCAAGCCGCCCCCTGACCCCATCATCGATTGCTGGGAAAACGTCGTTTTGAGGCGTCAAAACGGCAGTTACTCAGCAATCGATGGGTCCCTAACAGCAGGAAGGCCTGGATTTCCTTGCGGAAGTCCAGGCCTTCTGAGTTCGCACACCTCAATGGGTAGTGCGGTTAGGGAATGTCCAGGGCTGCCCGGCGCTGCGGCGGCGGTCCCACCACGGTCAGGTCCATCTCAGCCTGGGCGCGCCCGAAGCCTTCCATGTCCATGTAGGGCTCCCCGCCCTCGGTGTACATGTAGTCTTCGGTGGGTGTGTTGAAGTATTCGAAGAAGCCGTTGAACACCGACGGGGTCAGGAAGCCCACCATCTGGGTGTTGTGGGCATCGAGCGCGAACGAGTGGATGGTCCCGGCGGGGGCGTGCACAAAATCGCCCTTCGTCAGGAGCATCTCGCGGCCGTTGGCGTACAGCCACATGCGTCCCTCGGTGCACAAAAAGTTCTCCGTGTGCTCGGAGTGGAAATGCAGCGGAATGTACGGAGTTTTGGCGCCCTTGGTGTGGACCGCGAAGTAGTTCGAGCCCGTGTTCGCTGGGCGGGACAGGTAGGTGAACATGGTCTGGTAGCTGACCAGACGGTCGCCTTCGCCCGCACTCAGGAAGTAGGGGCTCTGCACTGGCGGCAGGCCGGCGTCGTGCATAAAGGACGGCGCCACACGCTCAAGGTCCGGGAAGGTGATGCCGAACTCGGCGCCCACCTCGGCCTGCTCCTGGAGGCTTGCCGTGTGTCCCGGAAGAACGGGCGGGACGTGTGAATCGATGGGCGTTCCCACCCGCTGGTAGTACTTTTCGCCGCCGCCGGGCGTCATCCAGTTCAGGAACCGGGTGTAATGGCTCGCCATCCGGTAAGCGTGCGGTGTGTTCGGCGGGATGACCACCGAATCGCCGGGGGTAAGGATCCTGCTCTCGCCGGGCAGCCAGACGTGGAGGATGCCGTCGAAGACGTAGAGCGTCTTGTGCTCGATGCTGTGGCTGACGAACGGCGACTCGGCGCCCATGCCGCCCGAGATGTAGGCAGCGCTGAAGATGCCCCCGGTGTCGGCGGCGCGCGCGATAACGGTCACCAGCTGGCCGTTGATCTCGTAGCGTGCGCCCTCGCCCGACGCCATGTAGTACGGCACCGCCTCCCCTGGCAGCACGTTGGCCGCCGGGAGCTGCTTGTTCATTTCCTCAACGCTGAGGGACATGGTTTCCTTCTTTCCAGTCGGCCGGCCCTTGCCGGAGCGTGACCTACATCATGGCTGGCCACTGCTCCGGCCACGAGTGCGGATTCCAATGGTTGGAACCCGAACCTGGCCGATTCCCGTGGTCCTGCTACCCCTCACATTCCTTGCAGTACTTCTTCCCGTCCTTTTCCCGGGCCAACTGGCTGCGGTGGTGGACCAGGAAGCAGGACATGCAGGTGAATTCGTCGGCCTGCACCGGGACTACCTGGATGAGGAGTTCCTCGTTGGAGAGGTCCGCGCCGGGCAGCTCGAAGCTGTCCGCGAGGTCCGTCTCGTCCATGTCGGGAGCGGCCTCCCGGCGGCCGGACTTGTCGGACTTCAGCTCCTCCAGGGCGACGTTCGGCTCTTCCTCGGGAGTCACCCTTGGAGCGTCGTAGTCAACTGACATGTGGTGTGTTCTCCTGTCCAGCTGCTGGTGTCCGGATTGTTCCGGACAGATCGACAACGCCGGACGCGGGCAACAAATTCCCGTGCCCGGCCCGGCTCTCCGTCCGCAGGGCGAGCGCGGCCTGGACCAGGGCTGCGTGCGTGAGGGCCTGCGGATAGTTGCCAAGGAATGCCCCGGAGGCCGGATCCAGCTCTTCGCTGAAAAGCCCCAACGGGGATGCCAGGTCCAGCATCACCCGGAAGGCTTCGGCGGCTTCGGTGCTCCTGCCGGTCAGGGCCAGCGCCTGGACCAGCCAGAACGAACACGGCAGGAAGACGCCCTCGCCGCCTTCCAACCCGTCCTGGCCTGGCGGGTACCGGTAGAGGAGGGGACCGCCGGCACCCAGTTCGGCACGGACTGCATCCACGGTCCGGCGTACCACTTCTGATCCGGGATCTTCCAGCCCGATCAGGGGTAGGACCAGGAGCGCGGCGTCCAGGTCTGCTGAGCCATAGGTCCGGGTGTAGGTGTTTCGGGCAGGATCGATGCCTTTGCTCCGGATCTCGGTTCCAAGCTGGTCCAGTGCCGACAACCAGCGCCGCCGCTGGCCGGCGCCCAGCCGGTGGGTGGCACTCATCCGCAGCGCCCTGTCCAGGGCGAGCCACGCCATGAGCTTTGAGTGGACGTGGTGGGCGGCGTCATCACGTACTTCCCAGATCCCCGCGTCCGGCGCGGACCAGGTGGCGGCCACCCTGTCTGCGAAGCCGCGCATGGCCCGCCACGTCTCCGGGTACAGCCGGTGGCCGCCCTGCTCCAGCACCCAGGCGGCGTCGAGCACCCATCCATAGCCGTCCAGCTGGTGTTGCCCGGCCGCCCCGTTGCCGGTCCGCACGGGAACGCTTCCCGCGTAGCCCGGCCAGCCGTGCAGTTCGCGCTCGCGGGGAACGGGGCGTCCGGACAGCGTGAGCAGTGCCGGGAGCCGGGGCCGCTGCAGTCGGCTGGCATGGAGCAGCCAGCCGAAGAAATTCAATGCTTCGTTGGTCTTGCCCGCGTGCAGGAAGGCCGCCACGCCAATGCTGGCATCCCGCGGCCAGGCGAAGCGGTAGTCCCAGTTCCGGATCCCACCCGGGTTTTCCGGCAGGGACGTGGTGGGTGCCGCTACCGGGGCGCCCGACGGGGAATACGTGAGCAGCCGGAGCGTGACCAGGCTTCTCAGCACCTGCGCGCGGAACGGCAGGTCCGCATCCACCTCATCCGACCAGGCTTCCCACCGCCGCTCATCCTGGCCCAGGAGCGTCCAGGCTGACCCCTGATCCACGTGGATCAGGGGTTCACCGTAGGCAACGGCCATCACCAGGGTCACGGGGTGCCCCGGTTGCACCAGGAAGCTCTGTTCCCCGCCGCCGGGCAGGGGGCAACCCTCGCTGGAGCCCAGTGACAGGGCCAGCGGACCCCACTCGCACACCAGGTCCCGGGCGCGGCGGCTGATCCGCGGGATGCGGTGTGTTTCGCCCAGCCGTGGAGCAAAGCGGACGACGGCGGCTACCGGGGCATCTGCGGCGCTCAGCCTCCGGACGAGCAGAGTTGTGGGCAGCAGGGAGCCGGCCACCTCGGCGACCATCCCCTCCGTAAGTGTCAGCCGGCCCCCGTCCGAGGCCCACGTTGTCTCCAGCGTCGCGGTATTCCCCCGGTAGCGGCGCTCGAGCACCGCTGCCGGCCCGGCGGGGCCGGCCAGGAACAGGCCCGCAGCCCTGCCTCCCAGCAGGGCACCGAAAATTGGTTCGCCGTCGAACGCCGGGGCGCACATCCAGTCCAAGGACCCGGCTGATGATACGAGGGCGGCTGTCCGGGTATCGCCGACCAGGCCGTAATCCGCAATGGGTGCTGGTTGCCAGGGGTCCGGGGGAGACGGCGCGACGGCGGCCGGCAGCTCCGTGACTCCCGGCCCTTTGGTTCGGGATGCAGGATTCATAGCGGCCTCAGCAGGAGGCCCAGCACGGCGCCGTAGGCGAGGTGGGCCAGGATGGTGACTGCCGGGGTCTGGATGCCGTAATTCAAAGCGAGCAGCCCGGGCGGCTCCAGGACGGCGGTGCTCCGGGGGCCTGCCCGGGTGGAGGCCATCCTGGGGTGTACGCCGGGCAGCAGCGGCAGGATGACCGTCAGCACCACGGCTACGTGCAGCAGGCCCAGCAGGGCGCCAATCCACCAGGTCGCCCTGCCGAGCAGAGCGAAAACCGCGGTATAGCCGAGGGCAAAGACCTGGCCGGCGAGGAGGTGGATGAAGAAGCCGGCAACACGGGCCCGGTCAGGGTCGGGCGTCACCAGCGTTCCAAGCACCAGCGGCAGGTCCAGCCGGGTGAGGCCGGCCATCTGAGCCGCAATCATGATGACCGTTAGGGCGGCGGTGGCCAGCAGCCCGAAAAGGCCCCATCCTTGCCAGTCCATGTCATGCCGCCCGGCCTCGGCCCGGCGGGGCCTGGCAAGTTGTTGTGCTCTCCGGGAGCTGGGTGGGAGTCATTGTCGGAGCCTCGTTCTAAAAATGAATATATTGAATTTAGAGCGGCAGTCCCGCTGAGTCAAGGGATCATTCCGGAAGTAGGCGGTGAACGCTATCCGCCACATGCCGTTTTGAACCTGGGGGCTGCTTGCCCCTCAGCGAAGTAGGTAGACTGGTCTACCTACTAAGCAGAAGGAGCGCCAGTGACAGCATCCACTCTCCCGGTGCCCGGCCGCCGGCCCGCCCGCGAGCTGCTGCTTGAAGCCGCCGCGCGGCTCTTCTACGCGCACGGCGTCGCGGGCACTGGAATCGACACGATCACTGCCGAGGCGGGAGTGGCAAAGAAGAGCCTCTACAACAACTTCAGCTCGAAGGCGGACCTGGTGGCCGCGTACCTGGAAGCCAGGCACCGGGAATGGCTGGCCCTCTACGGCAGGCGGCTGGAATCGGCGGGCACTCCGCAGGACCACGTCCTGGCGGTCTTCGACGCCTACCTGGACCACGCCAACTCGGCCTACCTCAACGGGTTCCGCGGCTGCGGCCTGCTTAATGCAGCTGCCGAACTTCCCGCCGACGACCCCGGCCGGGTTGCCGTACGGCGGCACAAGGAGGAAGTGCAGGAACTCCTGGCCGCCCACGTGGCCGCGCTGCTGCCGGGCCGCGAAGACCAGGCCTCCGGAATTGCCGCGCACCTGGCGTTCCTGCTCGAGGGTGCCATGGCCAGGGCTGGCCTGGAAGGCGGCGACGCCCCGCTCCAGCAGGCACGGTCCATCGCAGCGCAACTGCTGGAAGCCCTGTGACCGGCACCGGGCATCTCCAGGCCTCCCAGCTCTGGGGCGCCCTGTCCGTGGCGGCGGCATCGGTCCTCTGGGGGACCACGGGGACAGCTGCCACCTTCGCGCCGGCCGTGAGTCCGCTCGCCATCGGAGCCGTGGCAATGGGCCTCGGCGGTTTACTCCAGGCGCTCTACGCCGCACCGCATGTCGCCGCCCAGACAGGCAGGCTGCTCGACCGGTGGCGCCTTGTATCGCTCGGCGCCATGGCCGTGGCCATCTACCCCCTGGCGTTCTACAGCTCCATGCACCTGTCCGGCGTGGCAGTGGGAACGGTCGTGTCCATCGGCTCGGCACCCGTAGCGGCGGCCCTCATCGAACGCTTTGCGGACGGGAAACCGCTGGGCCGGCAATGGATTCTCGGGGCAATGCTGGGAGTCGGCGGTGCCGCCCTGCTGTCCTTCGCCGGCCATGCCCCGGCAGGATCCGGACCAGGAGGCAGCCAGGCAGCCGGGGAGTGGTGGATGCCGGCGGCGGGCATCGTTCTTGGGCTGCTGGCCGGCGCCACGTATGCCCTCTACTCCTGGGCGGCGCACCGCCTGACCAGCCGGGGCGTCACTTCCAGGGCGGCGATGGGTACCGTGTTCGGGCTGGGCGGACTCTTCCTGATCCCGGTCCTGCTTCTCACGGGCGCCCCGCTCCTGGAGTCCTGGCGCAGCCTGGGCGTAGGGGCCTACATGGCAGTGGTGCCCATGTTTGCCGGGTACCTTCTCTTCGGGTGGGGCCTGGCCCGGGTGGGGGCGAGCACGGCCACAGGAATATCCCTGCTGGAAACGGTGGTGGCCGCCCTGCTGGCCGTGCTGGTGGTGGGCGAAAGGCTGCCCGCACTGGCCTGGCTTGGCGCCGCCGTCGTCCTGGCGAGCCTGTTCATCCTGACGCCCTGGCCACAACGGCACGCCCGCACACAAGCTGTGCCGGAAAGCGCGGGCAACCGCGGTCCGTCCTCCTAACGCTCACCCGGTGGGCTGCCGGCCCGCGCTGCGCGCCAGCACAGTGGGCCCCAGCAGCAGGCAGGCACCCAGGCCCAGTAACAGGATTCCCAGCACCACCGCGCCCGGCGCGTGAAGCCCTGCCCCTGCAATGATCAGTATCAAACCCGCCAGCGCGGCTGCCGTTCCCGGGAACAAGCCCGCGGGAAAGCGGCGGGCGGGATAGCCGGAGAGCAATTCCATGGCCAGGTGGGGGTCGTCCGCGATCAGCCCCAGTTCGAGCTCCTTGAGCAGGCGTCGCTCCTCATCGGACATCGGCATGGCGGCCCCTGTACTTCGTGGGAGGCGGTTTCGGTATTGACCGTAGGAGTCTTCTACCGGTTAGTCAATACATGCGGGCAAGCCTCGGCGCCGCTCACCCGGGGGCGTCATAGCGCAGCTGATTCCCCGTCACCCGCACGCCATGGGTTGGAACGTGCGGAACCACCTTGGCCCGGGGCATCAGGTGCTGCACGGGCAGGGCGGCCAGCAGGAGGCAATGGTCTGAAATGAGGCGGCGGTGGCAGCGCCACCACAAGGTTTCGCTGCACATGATCGCCGTGCGGGACGCCTGGGAGCCGGCCACCAGTTCAGCGACAGCGGCGGCAAAATCGGGGGTGCGCATGTAGCCGGCATAGGCCCGGAACGAGTCGTTGCGGAGGGCCGTGTCCGGTGAGTCCGGAAGCAGTTTCCGGAAGCCGCCCAGCCGCTGCTCCCACCGGTAGCCGATCCCCGCTTCCGGAAGCCATTCCACCAGCCTGTCCTTGCCGAAGTGCGGATGCTTGCGGCTCCCCGGCCCGATCCGGACGTCCACCAGCGACGCCACGCCGGCCCCAAGGAGCAGCCGGGTGAAGTCTTCCTGGGATGCGGTGCCGTGGCCTACCGTGAACAGGGCCTCCATTGGAGCCATCTTAGGCACCGGGCCGCGGCCAGGCATCCGCTGCCACCCGGGAACTACGACGGCGGCGCGCCACTACGTGCTCCCGGCACCGGGGCGGGTGGCCGGGGGAGCCGGCTACCGCCGTCGTAGTTCCGCGAACTCGATGGACGGGACAATGCCGCCCGCGTCCCGCTCCACGAAGTTGGTGCCCGGGGGCACAAGATCGTCGATGGCGTCGAGTACCGATTCGCCCAGCCGGACGTCCGCGGCCCGAAGATAGGCGTGGAGGTGCTCCTCGCTGCGGGGGCCAATGATCACGCTGCTGATGGCAGGATGCGTCAGGGCGAATCCGACCGCAAGGTCCACCAGGGACAGCTCCAGCTTGTCTGCCAGGCGGGCCAGCGAGTCCGCGGCGAGCAGCTTCCGCTCGCTGGAGGGCCCGGAAATGTCGTAGCGGCCGGGCAGGGTGTGGACCCGGGTGGGCGGCTTGCCGGATTCCAGGACGAAGCTTCCGGACAGCCAGCCGCCGGCCAGGGGTCCGTACGCAAGCACGCCCAGGCCATACTGCTGGGCGATGGGCAGGACGTCGCGCTCGTTGCCGCGGACCAGCATGGAATACGGGACCTGGTTGCCCACGGGCGGGATCAGGTGGTTGGTGGTTGCCAGCCACTGGGCCTCCACAAGCTGCGCCGGCGCGAAGACGGAGGTGCCGTAGTACAGGATCTTGCCCTGCCGGATCAGGTCGTTCAGGGTGGTGATGGTTTCCAGGAGATCAGTGTTGTAGTCCGGCCGGTGTGCCTGGTAGAGGTCGATGCGGTCGGTTTGCAGCCGGCGCAGGCTGCCCTCCACAGCCTGGGTGATCCAGCGCCGGGAGTTTCCGGCGTGCGCCGGGTTGGGGCTCATTTGGCCATGGAACTTGGTGGCCAGGAAGACGTCGTCCCGGCGGCCCCGGAGGGCCCTGCCCACCACCTGTTCAGACTCGCCCTGGGAATACACGTCCGCCGTGTCGACGGCGGTGATCCCGGCGTCCAGCGCGGCGTGGATGATGCGGATGCTCTCATCGGCTCCGGTGGGCGCGCCGTGCGGGCCGCCGTTCCCCTCGCCGAAATTCATGGTGCCAAGGGTGAGGGGACTGACGGGGGTGCCCGAGCGCCCGAACACCCGCAGTTCGTTGAGGCCCATCTTTCGGTCTCCTTCATTCAGTTGCCGTGCCCTGGATCGTCACGACGCTACACAGATTCGGCAAGCCGCCCCAGGAACCCGCCTTACTCCTTCTCTTTTCGTCGCACAAAGTAACCGGGGCCGCGGGAATGGCGTTTTGTGGCGGGCGCACAGCGGCGAATAGCGCCTATATTGAGGGATGGGCACTCCCAATAGTGATGACCAGTTCCTGCAGCTGCATGACCTCATCAGCGGCAGCAGCAACGTGGCTGACTTCCTGACCGAGCTGTCCGCCGTGGCCGCTTCCACCCTCAGCGACACCGCAGGGGTGCTCATCGAATGCGGCGTGACCCTCCGGCGCCGCAAGCGCAGCGCCACCATCGCCGGCAGCAGCGAACGGGCGGCACTCCTGGACAAGCTGGAGCAGGCGCTGGGCGACGGGCCCTGCATCACCGCGCTGAATGCGATGAAGCCCGTGGTCCTTCCCGATGTTGGAACCGACACGCGCTGGCCTGACTACCAGAAGGTACTGGCGGAAAACGGCTGCCGCAGCGTGCTGGGAGTTCCCCTCGCACTCGATGAAAACCAGTCGGCTGCGCTGAACTTCTTCGCCTCGGAGCCGCACGTCTTTGCCCCCAATGTCATCAGCCGGGCGGAGGGCTTCGCGGACCTCGCCGGGCGCGCGGTCCGGCTGGCGCTGCGGATCGCCGACGCCCAAACCCTGGCCGACGACCTGCGCGCCGCCATGGCGAACCGCACCACCATTGACCTTGCCTGCGGCGTGATCATGGCCCAGAACCGGTGCAGCCAGGAGGAAGCGATGGCCCTGCTCGCCAAGGCATCCAGCCACCGGAACCAGAAGCTGCGCGACCTGGCGGCAGGGGTCCTTGGCCGTGTCAGCGACGGCGCCGTGACCACGCACTTCGATCCGTAGCCGGCAGCCTGCCGGTTTCCCCTCAACGCCGCCCTGCAATAATCTGAACCAACGGTTGTGCACGGGGGTGACAGCGTCCGGGTACGACAGCAGCACTGTAAGTTCCGGGAGCATCACAGACGAGGCGGACACGCATGACGGCTTCAGACCAGCAGCACGCACCACGGACAGCTTTGCCCGCAGACCCGCCCGCCGCTGCCTCTGGAGCAGTTGATCCGCACCTGCTGCAGCGGTTGGCGGATGCGCACGGCGTGGGCACGTCGTTCCAGGGGTGGGACGGGCTTCCGCACTCGGTTGGGCAGGCCACATTGATTAAGGTCCTTGCCGCCCTGGGCGTTAAAGCGCACACCAACCAGCACATCGAGGCTGCCCTGGCCGATGCGGAACTGGCGCCGTGGCGGCGGATGCTGCCGCCCGCAGTCGTCATCAAGCAGGGCGAGCCGGCCCAGGTCCCGGTGCACGTCCCCGACGGTGCAACCGCACGGCTGACCATCGCCCTTGAAGGGGGAGTTGGGTCACGGGATGCTGTCCAGCAGGACATCTGGGTCCAGCCCAGGGACGTCGACGGCGTCTCCACCGGGCGTGCGACATTTTCCCTTCCCGGGGACCTGCCGTTGGGCTGGCACACGCTGCAGGCGGAGTCCGGGGGCATTACGGCCACCGCCACTTTGGTGGTGACGCCCGCCCGGCTGGCAACCGCCAAGCTCCTGGAAGAGCGACGCGGCTGGGGACTGGCCACGCAGTTGTATTCGGTCCGGTCCAAGCGGTCGTGGGGCATTGGGGATTTCGCCGACCTGGCCGACCTGGCCGCCATCAGCGGCGCACGCGGCGCCGACTACGTGCTGGTGAACCCGCTGCACGCGGCGGAGCCCGTTCCCCCGCTCCAGCCGTCGCCCTACTCGCCGTCCACCCGGCGGTTCTTCAACCCCTTGTACATCCGCATCGAGGCCATCCCTGAACTGGCCTACCTGCGGCCACGGAAACGGGCTGCACTGGAAAAGCTGCATGAAGAGGTGGCGGGGCTGAACAAGGAGGGCGGCCGGCTGGACCGGGATGCCGTCTACGCCGCCAAGCTGCAGGCCCTGGAGATGCTGTACCACACGCGCCGGTCGCCGGCGCGGCAGGCAGCCTTCGACGAATTCTGCCGCATCTCCGGCAAGGGACTGGACGATTTTGCGCTATGGTCGGCGATCCGCGAGGACGTGGCACCCGACGACCCGCTTTGGACGGACCATGCCAGCGCCATCGGAACGCCGGAAGCGGAGGCCCTCCGGGAGAAACTGGCAGACCGCATCGGGTTCCACCGCTGGCTGCAGTGGATCTGCGACGAGCAACTCGAGAACGCCCAGCGGGCGGCGCTGAGGTCCGGCATGCGGCTGGGGGTTGTGCACGACCTTGCGGTGGGGGTGGACCACAGCAGCGCCGATGCGTGGACCCTGCGCGGCGTGCTCACCCCGAACACCAGCGTGGGTGCCCCGCCGGACATGTACAACCAGCAGGGCCAGGACTGGGGCCAGCCGCCGTGGCACCCGGGCCACCTCGCCGAGGCCGGCTACCAGCCGTTCCGCGACATGCTGGCCACCGTGCTCCGGCACGCCGGCGGCATCCGCGTGGACCACATCCTGGGCCTGTTCCGGCTGTGGTGGATCCCGCAGGGGAACACCCCCGGGGACGGCGCCTACGTCCAGTACGATCATGAAGCCCTGATCGGCATCCTCGCCCTTGAGGCGCACCGCGCCGGGGCGGTTGTGATCGGGGAAGACCTGGGAACCTTCGAGCCATGGGTGCGTGACTACCTCGCTGCGCGCGGCATCTTGGGCACGTCCATCCTGTGGTTTGAGTACGACGGCGATTCGCCCCTTGCCCCGGAAAAGTATCGGACACAGGCGCTCGCCAGCGTCAACACGCACGACCTTCCTCCCACCGCCGGCTACCTTGCCGGGGACCACGTGGGGCTGCGAAGCCGGCTGGGCCTGCTGGAGCGGTCCGAACAGGAAGAGCGGGCCGAGCACAACGCTTCACTGGAGAAGATGTTCGCCATGCTGCGCGAACGCGGCTACCTCTCCGAGGGCACGTCAGCCAGTGTGGAGGGGCAGGGGTCCGAGGAACACGCTATCGAGGCGCTGCACCTCCTGCTGGCCCAGGCGCCGTCGGTGCTGCTTGGCGTGGCACTGGTGGACGCGGTGGGGGAGCGGCGGGTCCAGAACCAGCCCGGAACCACTGAGGCGCTGTACCCCAACTGGCAGGTTCCGCTGGGTGGGCCGGACGGCAAGCCCGTCTACCTTGATGACCTTCCCGCGAACAAGCGGTTCAACTCGCTGCTTGCGGCTGTGGAGGGAGCCCTGCACGGGTCCTGAAAGGCCGGTTAGGCACCAAGGCCCCGCTGCTTGTTCAAGCGGCGGGGCCTTGGTGCTTGTTCGGGCGGCTGACCTAGCCCGCAGTGATCACGTGCGTGACGTGGTCATACCGGAAGGTGACCGGGCCGCCGTCGTGCTCAAACACGATGTTGGCTCCGGGGGAAGCCCCGCCGGCCCCGTAGCTGACGTCCCATGCCTTGTTGAGCGCCGCCTTGAACTCGTAGCTTCCGGCCGGCAGGTCCGGGACGGTCAGTTTCCAGACGAGGTCTGCCGGGTCCAGGGTCAGCTGCGCCTGGGCGCATGCGGGCTCCCAGTCGGTGGCGCAGCCCAGCTCGCTGTCCATGCTTCCGGCCGCCGCCACGGCGGACGGCTGCTGCGACGCGTAGACGGTGCTGAGCAGGTGCGTGGTGCTGTCGTAGCGGAACGTGACCGGTCCGCCGGGGTGGTCCAGCACGATGTTCTGGCCATTCAGCTGGCCGTCGGAACCGTAGTTTTCGTCCCAGCCGCCGTTGAGCGCGGCCTTGTATTCGTACTTCCCGGCCGGCAGGTCGGCGGTCAGCCGCCAGATGCGGTCCGCCGGATCCAGGACCATCTTTGCCTGCGGGCAGGCCGGATCCCACTGCGCGGTGCAGCCCATGGCCTGGTTCAGTGATCCGGCCACCGTAACCGAGTCGGGCTGCGGCGCCTGGCCTACCGTGACGGTCCTGGTGTCGCTGGTGACGTTGAAGCCCGTGCCGCTCATCGTGGCGCGGTACTGGACCTTGGTGCCACCGGTGAGGGCGGAGACATCATCGGATGCCGAGTACACGGGCGACGACGAGTCGGTCCCCACCGCCGTCCAGTCTCCGCCGTTCACGCTGCGCTCAAAGGACACCACGTAGCTGGCCTTCTCCGGATCGGCGGTGGCGTTCAGCTCGACCTTGCCTTCCACGCTGCTGCCCTCGGCCGGCTTCTGCAGGGTCAGGACGGGCGCCGGGACGCTGGTGGAACGGCTCTGGCTGGTGGCGGTGTGGCCGCCGTTGTCCAGCACGGTGGCGCGGTACTCCAGGGGTGTGCCGGCGTCCAGGGCCGCGACGTCGTGGAACACCTGGTACGGGGCGGTGTCGTCCGTGCCGATCGGCTGCCACTGGCCGCCTGCCGTTCGGGCCTCGAAGGTGACCTCGTAGAACGAAGTACCGTCGACGTCGGCCGTCACGTTGATGCGCCCGTTGTCGCTTGTGGCTGCGGCCGGCTGTTGCAGGGCGACGGCGGGTGCAGCCTTTGAGTGCGGGATCCGCCCCGAGGATTCGTAGACGACGGCGGAAAGCGGCGGCACGGTGACCGTCAGTTTGGCGTCCTCCGAGGTCTTGGCCTCGTCGGCCCCTTCGCCGTAGATGCGCGTGTAGCTGCGTTTGGCGATGTAAGTGGGGATTGCGGCTGTCTGTGGCTGGGCGCTGTTGTTCAGGGCCACCACGTATTCACGCTGGTCCTGGGCGTCCGTGCGGGAGAAGGAGTAGATGCCCGGCCCGTCGGAGGCGTAGCGGTGCTGGTGGGCGCCGTTCCGCAGTGCAGGGTGCTCCTTGGTCAGGGCGGCAAGCTCACGGATTTTCGCGTACAGCGGGTGGCCCGGGTTGAAGTTGTCCGTGGCGTGGGTGGCGTCTGTGCCCAGCAGGTCATCGTCAAGGTACTCCGGCACCTTGCTCGCGAAGAGTGTCTGGCGGGCGTCCTGGTCCCCGCCCGGGCCAGTGAAACCCTGCTCGTCACCGTAGTAGACCACCGGGTTGCCCCGGGAGAAGTACATCAGTTCGTGGGCCAGTTCGTCGCGGCCGACTTTCTCGGCGTCGCTGGCGGCCGGGTTGTCCTGGCTGATGAAGCTGCCGATCCGGCCCATGTCGTGGTTGCCCAGGAAGGTGGGCAGTTCGTAGACATTGGAGTCCGCGTCTGTGTACCAGTCATCGCCGGCAAAGAAGGACTGCAGTGCCTTGGCGTCCTGGCTCTTTGAGGCGTAATTGCGGGCCGCTTCCTGGAACGGGAAATCCAGGACGGCCTGCATCTTGTTGCGGGTGGTGAACTGGGACGTGAAGCTCTTGCTGGTATCGAACACTTCGCCGAACATGAAGAACTCGTCCTTGCCGTGCTCTTTGGCGTAGCTGAGGACATTGGGGCCGAATTCCTGCCAGAACTCGTTGTTAACATGCTTCATGGTGTCGATCCGGAAGCCGTCCACGCCGAAGTCGCCAATCCACGACTTGTAGATGTCCTCCATGCCGTGCACCACCTTGGGGTTTTCGGTGAACAGGTCATCGAGGCCGAAGAAGTCGCCGTACATGGAGTCCTCGCCGGTAAAGGTGGTGTCGCCGCGGTTGTGGTAAAGCGTGGGGTCGTTCAGCCAGGCCGGCACTTTGAGATTCTCTTCGCCCGGGGCGAGGACGGGCTTGTAGGGGAATGAGGTGTTCGCGTCGAGCTGGGGGAAGGTTCCGGTGCCGGCGTAGTCGCGGTCATCGAATGCTTCCCCGGAGGCCGTCCTGTACGGGACGGCGTCCTTGGACACGTAGCCTTTGCGGTCGCCCTCCTGGTAGCCGATGACGTCCGCCGTGTGGTTGGTGATGATGTCGAAGTACACCTTCATGCCGCGGGCGTGGGCCTCGGTGATGAGGGCCTTGAGTTCATCGTTGGTGCCCAGGTGCGGATCGATCTGGGTGAAATCGGTGACCCAGTAGCCGTGGTAGCCGGCGGACTTGTCCTCCGGCTGGACCGCCTTGTTCTTGAAGCTCGGGGTCAGCCAGATGGACGTGGTGCCCATGCCCTGGATGTAGTCGATTTTGTTCCGGAGGCCGGCCAGGTCACCGCCGTTGTAGAAGCCCTTCTTGGTGGGATCGAAGCCGGAAACCATGGGGTCGGCACCCAGGCCGCCCTGGTCGTTGGCGGTGCTGCCGTTACTGAACCGGTCCGCCATGACGAAGTAGAAGTTCTCGTCCGTCACCGGACCGCGGAGCGAATGCAGGGCGGCCGCCGGCGCCGGGTTGGTTCCGGGGTCCTTGGCGCCGGGCTCGTTGGAACCCGGGCCTGCGTTGGCCGGGAGGATCGCCACTGACGCCACGACCGCTGCCGCCAGGAGGCCGGCCGCCGATCTTGCTGCGAGGCGCCTCCGGGTTGGCCTGACGGTTGCGGGGCGTTGTGTTCCTGCCGGCGCGGCCGGCAGCTGGGCGCGTGGGGGCGCGCCGGGAGGGGTGCGGAATAACAAGGGTGAGACCTTCCTGGGAAGCAGCACTGCTGGACAGGCTTGCCGTTGACAAGGGATGCGGCAGGAGGGTTCGAAGGACAGCATGCTGCCTTGTGAACCAAGTCACAACTGTAAGCGCTTGCACGGGATTACTCCAGCGTTTTGGGAAGGCGCCGGAGCGGGAGGCCTGGGTCCTGGCGGGACCGGGCGGCTAGCTTGCGGTGATGAGTGCCGTGGGTGACGGGGCAGCCACGTTGTGGATCCGTGGTCCGGGGAGCCCGGTGACGGCATCCAGCTGGAAAGTTGCAATGTTGTCCGAGCGCTCGTGGGCCACGTGCAGCCAGCTTCCGCCGACCATATGGTGCCGTGGCCAGTCCCCGCCGCTGTCAAAGTCCTTGACGGGTATGAGTTCCGTGCCTCCTGCCGCCACCTCCAGGACGCTGATGAGGTTGGAACCGCGGACACCGGCGTAGGCAAAATTGCCCTGGGGTCCGAGGCATATCTCGGCGGCGGAATCGCCTTCCTGGCTGCCGCCGGCCGTCGCGGGCCCACGGAACACCAGCTCGTAGGTGCCGGCGTCGGGGCGGACCACGAAGACCTCCACGGAGTATTCCGAGACGATGAAGACGTTGCCCGTAGGGTGCTCCACCATGTGCCGCGGGCCGCTGCCGCAGGGGAGGACAACTTCATGGTCAGGTACCAGCCCGGCACCGGCCTGGTACGTCCAAATGCGGAGGGTGTCATGTCCCAGGTCAGTGGTCATGACGCGTCCGTCGCGCAGCATCAGGCTGGCGTGGGCACGGCTTTGCCGCGGGCTGCCGGGAAAGAGGCTGGCGTGCGGGTCAACCGAGGGTGCGGCACGGAAGCCCACGGACATGCTGCCGGCGTCATCCAACTCGTACAGCAGAACCTGGCCATCGCCCCAGCACGCGGCGGAAACAAACCGTCCTTGCGGGTCAACGGCCACGTGGCAGGTCGCCTCGCCGGCAGGCTGCGGCTTGCCGTGCGGTTCCAGGCTGAAGCCGGCGAGGCGCCGGTATGCCGAAACTTCTTTCCGTTGCTCCGCCACCGCGTACACCACCGGCAGGGCCGGGTGGACGGCAAGGAACGACGGCGACTCCGCCTTGACGGCTGTGCCCAGCCATTCAAGACCGCCGTCCTGATGCTCGCGGACCGCGCCAATGCCTTCGGCGCGGCCGCCGCCGTCGGGGGTATAAGCGCCGATCCAAAGGCTGTTGCTGGCGGTGGGGCTGGTCATAGCTCCATCCTGCCAACAGATCGCCGCATTCCCGTGCGTCCGGCGAACAATTAGCATGGAATTTCCAGCGCCGGCAGATGGGAGGTGGTCCGGTAGGTACTGCAACAGTGACGGGCGTGCCCGCCCGCCGTCCGGAGGACCTGGTCTAGCCGGGGTGGGGGAGTCCGCCTGCTTACCGAAAGGTGTGGCCGTGCCACCTCCTGAACCAGGGGCTGTTTCCGGCTCCACTTCATCCGTGTTCGACCGGGTTGTCACTGCACTGCGGTCCGCCGGTTGCGTCTTTGCCGAAGACGAGGCGCGCCTCCTGCTGGCTGAAGCATCCGGTCCCGCGCAGCTCGCAGCCAATGTCCGGCGCCGGGTGGAAGGTGTCCCCCTGGAGCACATCCTGGGGTGGGCGGAATTCGCGGGGCTGCAGGTCCTGGTTGCCCCCGGCGTCTTCGTTCCGCGAAGGCGCACCGGGTTGTTGGTGGCGCAAGCCCTGGCGCTCCTGCCGGATCAGCCGGAGCCGGTGATGGTCGTTGATCTCTGCTGCGGATCCGGGGCGGTGGGAGCGGCAATCCTTCACCGGGCAACCGGGGTGGAAATGCATGCCGCGGACATCGAGCCCGCAGCGGTCCAGTGCGCCCGCCGGAACCTGGAGCCGCTGGGTGGCCATGTCCATGCCGGCGACCTGTTCCAGGCGCTTCCGCGCGAACTCAAGGGCCGGGTCGGGGTGCTGGTGGTCAACGCCCCCTACGTGCCCACGGAAGCCATCCCCACCATGCCCCCGGAGGCGCGCCTTCATGAACCCGCTACCTCGCTCGACGGCGGCCCGGATGGCCTCAACTTCCATCGCCGCGTTGCCGCCGAAGCCCACGAGTGGCTGGCTCCCGGCGGAAGCGTGCTGATCGAAACCAGCGAACGCCAGGCGGCCGGCACCTCCGGGCTCCTTGCCCAAGCCGGGTTCCAGGTAAACACAGTCCGGTCCGAGGAACTGGACGGGACAGTGGTGATCGGTACTGCGGTGATCGGTACTGCGGTGATGGGTGCTGCGGTGATGGGTGCTGCGGTGACCGGTGCTGCGGTAACCGCCACTGTGGTTGCCGGGACAGCGGCCGACGGTGCCGGGGGCGACTGGTCCGGGGCTACGCCGGCGCGGGGAGGATGTCCGGGGTCCGCTTAAACGTTGCCGGCCGCCGCGTCCCCCAAGGATCGCGACGGCCGGCAAAGTGATTCAGTTGTAGCACAAAGACCGGGCTATACCCTTGTCATGCGGCGTTACCCGCGTCATGAACAGTGGCGGAGGGGCTGGTTAGCCTTTGGAACCGGCCTCATCGGAGGTGCCGAGGTTGGTTGTTTCCGGATGCGTGCTGTGGGCCGGGATGTGGTCATCGCCCAGTTCCCCTGCGGCCCCGCCTCCAGGCGGGGTGCCGGGCGTCTGGCTCCCGCTGGCAGCCGTGCCCTCCCGGTGCATCGCGGACCCAATCACGGTCCCGGCCCTGCGTGCGGCTTCGCCCAGCTGGTCGGCCACCTCGGGGGCCTTTTCCTTGATGGCCTCCGTAGCAACGGATACCTTGTCCTGGACGGGCTTGCTGTCCCAGATGCCGGCCGCACGGGCCTTCAGCTTGTCGTAAGCAGCGCGGCCGGAACGGGAACCGAGGACGTATCCGACGGCTACACCTACACCTAAAAGAAGCTTGTTTTTCACGATGAACTCCTGCTCTGCGAGAAGGTTGTCAGTTCCGGGCGGGCGGCGGGCCCGGTGCCGGAGAAAGTGAAGGCCGGCCTGGGGATGGTGTCCCCAGGCCCG